>Ga0068855_100005073_pt1 | contig 16057 bp, 11 predicted proteins | sample KBSCornC52_FD_66592 | JGI IMG/M metagenome (GOLD analysis project Ga0068855, IMG submission 66592) | Corn rhizosphere microbial communities from Kellogg Biological Station, Michigan, USA - KBS Corn C5-2 | ecosystem: Host-associated > Plants > Roots > Rhizosphere > Soil ...
AGGCGGCAAGCTGAATAAATTTACCAATACCGACCTCACCGGCAGCATCCGCTCGCTCTCCATGGATCGCGACGGCAATCTCTGGATCGGCACCTCGTATGGCCTTCGTTGCTACGACCGGAACTTCCAACGGCACGATCCTCTCGAAATCACCACCGAAATCCAGGCGTTGCTCTCCGATAGCCACGGAGCGATGTGGATGGGCACCTCGGGCGACGGCGTCATTCGCTATTATAAAGGCGAGACCAGCTTTATTCGCAAGACGAACGGTCTGGCCGAGAATTACGTGAGTTCCCTCTTTGAGGATCACGAAGGCAGTCTGTGGGTGGGCACCCGGGATGGGCTCTCTCAAATCAGTGAATTAAAGTTCCCGGTCGCTTCGGTCCGGGAAGGTTCGCTCGACCAACCGGTGCACGGCGTTTGCGCGTCCACCAACGGCGGCGTTTGGTGCGCCACCTCGGCGGGTGTTTACAACTACAAGGACAAATCCGTCTATTACCTCACCGCGCCTACCAATTTTAATCCCTACGTAAAACGCGCCTTTGAAGCGCGCAACGGATTTGTCTACGTGCTCGACGGCAGCCGCGAAGTGCTCATCTTTTCCAATAACATCTGCATCGCCCGGTTCTCCAACGGCGAATGGCCCACGGCCGCCGCCGAGGACGGCCATGGAGTCGTTGTGGCGCTCGGGCCGAAATTGTTCCGGATCAGTCCGTCGGGAATGACTCCCTTTGTTTACAGCGAGCCAGTGGCCCCGGATTTTTACTGGGTGCGCAACCTGGCCGGCGGCCGCGACGGCTCCCTGTTGGTCGCCAGCGCCAACGGATTCTATCGCATCAGCGACAAAAAAATTGAGCGTTGGACGGCCACGAACGGCCTGGCCGATTCCGACATCAATTGCATCACGGAAGATGACGAGGGAATAATCTGGCTCGGGCAGGTTTCCGGGTTGACGCGCATCAAGGGCGACAAGGTCACCATTATTCACCACGAAGCGACGGACACGATGATTAACTCCATCGTTCCTGATGATCTGGGAAATCTCTGGCTGGCGTGCAACTCCGGCGTCTTGAGACTGAATCGCCGCAGTTTGAATGATTTTGCCGACGGGACCTCCTCAAAGTTGAATTACCGGCTCTACGATGGCGTGGACGCGCTGCGCACGATTGACCTGACCGAAGTGGAAGCGGTCGGCTGCAAGACTTCCGACGGCAAAATTTGGCTGCCCAGCCCGCTGGGAGTTGTGGAAATTGATCCCGCCCACATTCCCATCAATCCGATTCCGCCGCCGGTTTACATTGATAAAATCGTTCTGAACGGCGTTCCCCAATCCGGCGCCTCCGGCGTCAGCGCGCGACCCGGCGGCGGGGAATTGACTTTGCAATACACCGCGCTGAGTTTCATTGCCTCAGGGAAAATCCATTTCCGCTACAAACTCACCGGCTTTGATTCAGATTGGATCGATGCAGGAAATCAACGTTCCGCCTTATACGGCAATCTAAAGCCCGGCAAATATAATTTCGAGGTCCAGGCTTGCAACGTCGATGGCGTCTGGAGCACCAACAACGCTCATTTCGCCGTGGAACTGCCGCCGTTTTATTACCAGACCGCCTTGTTCAAAGTTTTCGCCGGCATTGCCGTGCTGCTGTGCCTCTCCGGCATTTACGGCTGGCGCACCCGCCACTTGCGCCAGAAAGAAAAGGATCTCCAGGCCGCCAACGAATTGCTCGAAAAGAAAATCGGCGAGCGTACTCGCGAACTTGCCGAAAAACGCAACCTCCTGCGCACGCTCATCGACAACCTGCCCGACGCCGTGTTCGTCAAGGACACCGAAGGCCGCGTCATCATCGACAACCTCGCCCACGCCCGTTATCTCGGCTTTGATGACACCGCCCAGACCATCGGCAAATCGGATTTTGATTGTTTCCCGCGTGAAAAAGCCGAGCAATTCCGCCGCGCCGAACTCGAACTGATCCAGTCCGGCAAGGAATTTAACGGCGAGGAAAATCTCAAACTCGCCAACGGCGACACCTGCTGGTTCCGCACCACCAAAGTCCCGCTGCGTGATGACCGCGGCCAAATTATTGGCCTCGCCGGCATCAATCGCGATATCACGGAACGCAAGAAATGGGAATCCGAGCTGGAATCGCTGCACAAGCAATTGCTCGAAACCTCCCGCCACGCGGGCATGGCCGAAGTCGCCACCAGCGTGTTGCACAACGTGGGCAACGTCCTCAACAGCGTGAACGTTTCCGCCTCCGTCGTGGGCGAGCACGTCCGCAGCACCAATCTCGATCGCCTCAGCAAAGCCATTTCGCTGCTGCACGAAAATCGCTCGAATCTCAGCGAGTTTTTCAAGCAGGAGGAAAAAGGCGCGAAGTTGATCAGCTTCCTCGAAGCGCTGTTCGTCATTCTCAAAAAGGAACGCGAAACCGTGCAGCACGAAGTCGATGCGCTCACAAAAAATGTGGAGCACATCAAAAAGATCGTCTCGATGCAGCAAACCTACGCCAAGGTTTCGGGCGTCATCGAAATCGTCAGCCCGGTGGAACTCATCGAGGATTCGTTGCGCATGCACGAGGCCGCTTTTCAACGCCACGCCGTAAAAGTTGTCCGCGAATTTTCCGACGTGCCGAAAATCGCCATCGACCGGCATAAGGTCATGCAGATCCTCGTCAATCTTTTCAGCAACGCCAAATACGCCTGCGATTTTAACGACCCTGGCAACCGAACCATTCGTGTGTATCTCAAGCCCGTGAATGACGAGCGCATTCGGATTGAAGTGATCGACAATGGCATGGGCATCGCCGAGGAAAACGTGACGCGCATCTTCTCCTACGGTTTCACCACCCGCAGAACGGGCCACGGTTTCGGCCTGCACAGCGGTGCGCTGGCCGCCAAGGACCTCGGCGGTTCACTCAACGCCACCAGCAAAGGCGCCGGCAAAGGCGCCACCTTCATCCTCGAACTTCCCATCGAATACACCCCGCCCACCAAGACGCGCCCCGACGAAAATCTCGACAACGAAGACGCCCTGGCAACGACCTGAGCGCGTAACAATTCTTCGCTGGCAGGGCGCGTGGCTCCGCGCGCGCCGCCGAAAATGACGAACCAAAGATTTGAACAGATGATAACGAAGATAACGAAGACCGGACTTCGTTTTCTTCGTTCCCTTCTGTGAAATTTTTCGCTCTCCCCGCGCGGAGCGACGCGACCCATCCGCTTCGTTTCCTCCTGTTCCTTCTCAGGAAAACTTGCCGCCGCCCCAGCCTCTCGATTAAATCTGCTCCATGCGTCGGCTCGCTCAGCCCCAAGTAATGACCTCATCCGCCATGGCCGCGGCTCTGAGCGCAGTGGCGTCATTGCCGCGAATGCTGCTTTGGGATAAACGACCGTTCCCGGTCTGGTTTGCCGAGGCGATGTTTTTCTTTTGCGGCTTTGTGCTTTGGGCGTTCGTGTTCGCGTGGCACACCGAATACACCCGCCGGCCGGTGTTCACCTTCCATATCAAACCGCTTGTCTTCGCCGGCGCCACGCTCATCGGCATTCTCGCCGCGCTGGGCATGCATTGGCTGCTCGATCCCACGGTCCGGGCGCACAATCCAGAGGACTTCCCGGGCGATATTCAGCATTGGATGGCGCACACGCTGTTCACGCTGGGCTTCACGCAATTGTTTGTGTTGTTCGCGCCATTCGCGTGGGCGATGCGGCTGTTTCGCAATGAAACCGTGGCCACCTGGGTGACAATTGCGATTAATGTGTTGGTGTTGGCCCTGAGATCGAACTCGTCGCCCAGGCCCCTACCCGGTTTGTTGATTCTGGCAATGGCCGTGTTGCGAATCGCCTGCGCCTATTTCGGCGTTTGGTTTTATGTGCGCGGCGGAATCTTTCTCGCCTGGTGGCTCACGCTGCTCATCGAAGCCCGCCACGTGCTGGCGCTTTACGGATATTGAAACTTCGGCGTTCGGGGTTCAGCGTTCATGTGCCCAGTAGAAAAAGTACACCGATACGCGCTGCCGAATTCGTCGCGCAGGCTGCCAGCCTGGTGTTTCGCCGACTGCCAGTCGGCCGCGCTCGATTCTTCAACCGGTGCGAAACTATCTGCAAAGCACATCCGACATCGAACATTCAACGGTCTCCACCTCGAAGTTAATTGGATGTTGGTTGTTCGATTTTGGATGTTGGATGTTCCGAATTTTGAGCTAAAGCGACTTCTTCCCGGGCTTGCCCTCATCCGGCACCGACGGCAACGACGGCTCAGTTTCGCCCGGCGGCGCCACATGCGGGATCACCAGGAGCGGGTGGTTCGGCGTGAACTCCAGCAAATCTGCCCGCACCGACACGCGCGGAATCGAAAACAAAATCCAATACGCGCTCGTCTTTTCCATAATCACATTTCCGAGCGTCTGCGGCTGCCCGCTCTGCATTCCGGCTTTCGAATAAAGCTGGTCCATCGCCGTCTGGAATCGCGCCGGCACCAGCGTGATGAATCCCAGCAGCGCAAACCCGCGCGCCTGCCCCACCACGTTCGTCTTCACGACCGAAAAATTTCCTTCGCTCAACTTCAACTCCGTCTGATTATGAATCTCCAGCGCCGTCGTGTTCGGATTCAACGAACTCAGCGACTCCGGCAGCGCCGACGATGCCGCCAATCCCGTGCAACCGGTTGAAAACGCCGCGAGACCCAGCACGGCCAAAAGCGAAATGATTTTTTGCATGCGATACCTCGCGTGCAAAGTAAACCCAAAAATCCAGCGAGCCAGTCGGGTTAATGACCTAGTGACATAGTGGCATGGGCGTCTCGCCCGTGCGAACTTGAACGCATCGGCAAGATGCCCGTGCCACTTGCTCCACCGTCCGCATCGCAATCGCTTCCGCCTGCTCCACCCAAGCGCGAAATTTCGCGGTCGCCTCGCCGTTCGGCCCTTCGAACAACGGCGACAAATGAAACTTCGAATCGCGCATGGCCCATCCGGTCCGCTCCGCGTCGCACGCATTCAGGAATTGTTCCAAATGATTCTCCAGCGGAATCAGCAGCAGCGGCTTGCCAAGATACGCCCCCTCGCTCACCGATCCAAACCCTGCCGTGCACGCCACCCCGCACGGTTTCTAGTGCGAACAAACCGCGAAAGCGGTTCTGGTCTAACGTTGCCTTGCTGACACCCCGCTGAAGCACCGCTGAAGCAGGGTGTTAATGAAAATGCAGTCGGAGAATGCATTCCGCTCCGCCAAAGTTCGTCTCGACAAATTATTTAAACCATACCAGTTTCCTGAGTCACAAATAGCTTGTACAATTAAATGTTGCCGATAATTTGATGGCATGAAGAGGAAAGAAACGCGCGGCCGTCCCCAAAAGCATCCTTTAGTAGTTGGTGATGCGCAGAGGCAAGAACTCGAGCAAATCGTTAAACAAAGGAGGCATCGGGCTTTGGTATTCCGGGCACGGATTATTTTACAATGTGCGGTTGGACTCAATGACAACGCGGTGGCCGCCACGCTGAGAACCACCAACAATACGGTGGGTTATTGGCGACGCCGATTTAGCCAAGGTGGGGTGGAGTCACTTTGGGATGAACCCAGGCCAGGGGCGCCACGGCAAATCGGGGATGAAAAGATCCAGCAAGTCATTGATTTGACACTCCAGAGCAAACCTGCTGCGGCCACTCATTGGAGCACGCGCTTGATGGCGCAAAAGCTGGATGTGAGCCAGTCAACCATTGGCCGGATCTGGCGTGCCTTCGGACTCAAGCCTCATCGCCACGAGACTTTTCAGATTTCCACAGACCCTTTTTTCATCGAGAAAGTGCGGGACATTGTGGGCCTTTACTTGAGTCCACCCACCAACGCCTTGGTGTTATGCGTGGACGAGAAAAGCCAAATTCAGGCACTCAACCGCACTCAACCGGTATTGCCTCTGCGCCCGGGGCAAGTAGAACGGCGGACACCGGAGTATCAGCGTCATGGAACCACTTCGCTTTTTGCTGCGTTGGACATCGCCACCGGCAATGTGATTGGCGAGTGTTTTCGACGACACCGCTCGAGCGAATTCAAAAACTTTCTGGATCAGATAGATTCAGCAGTGCCGACGGAGTTGGAAGTGCACCTCATCCTGGATAATTACAGCACCCATAAAACCGCCGAAGTGAAGCGATGGTTGCAGCGCCACCGGCGATACCATCTGCATTTTACCCCAACCCACAGTTCATGGATCAATCAAGTGGAACGCTGGTTTGCGCTGTTAACCCAAAGGCAGATCAAGCACGGCTCACACCACAGTGTCAAAGACCTGGAAACTGCTATTAAGCAGTTTATTGCCGCCCACAATAAAAATCCCAAACCCTTCCTCTGGACCAAAAGCGCGGACCAAATCCTTGAAAACCTCCGCCGGTTCGCCACAGAAACAGTCAAAATCCATACCGATTAATTATGCAAGTATTCAATGACTCAAGAGACTAGAGCGCTGATATAAATGATGTAGCGGGTGTGCAGCGAGGATTTTTGGCTTTTGGCGAGGCTTTGGCGAAGGAGCATGTTGGAAAACCCTGTGACTGAGCCGAAACGACCCAAAAGCCAAAAAGACCGCTGTTCCAGACTACCAACAACACACCGCTACAGCATTTATGGAAATGCTCTGAATCAGTTGATCTGGAAGAGCTGCAGCCGGTAGAAGCGCTGGGAAGCCGCGGGGTCCACTCCATTGGTGACCATGATGTTGAACGCGCCAGAGCCCACGCCATTGGTTGAAATGGATGTCCATTGGCTCAAGGGTGCCGCCAGATTGGTACTCATGAGAACGTGGAATGCGCCCCCCGAAAAGTCATTCGTCCCATGCAGCAGCAAGTTCGTCTGCGCAATGGTGTTGCTGGTGATGGCGACGGCGAGCGGCGGGACAATGCGAATCGGAACGCACGAAAGATCGCCCGTCCGGCCAATTCCCAATTGGCCATTATCATCCGCGCCAAATCCCCAGAGCGTGCCATCGGACTTGATGAACAGATTGAAATTGCCTCCCGCCGTTACGGCAACAACGCCGCTCGACAAAACCTGTGCCGGTCGATTCGTGCTTAGCCCGGTGCAGTTGCCGAGCTGCCCCCACTCGTTGCGTCCCATTGTCCAGAGTGAACCATCCGTTTTGATAAAAGCGCTGTGGTCGGCGCCGGCGCCAACTGAAACGACGTCCGTGGGCACGACCACTTCGGAAGCATAGGAATTCGTGCCTGATTTGCCATCGCCAAGCTGGCCAAAAAAATCGCTGCCCATCGCAGACATTCTGCCAAATCCAGGTAGAGCTACGAACAGGCAGTGGGAGCCTTCACCGCAGGAGAACGCATACACCGCGCCGGACAAAACTTCCTGCGGCGTATTCGTTTTTAAAATCGTGCTGCCAATGCCCAATTGGCCGCCCCCGTTGTATCCCATGCTCCAAAGACTGCCGTCGGTTTTTTGGAACAATGACGTTGAGTTGCCAGCGGAAACGCCGGCGACATTATTTGGAAGAATTTCAACGGGCATATTCGTGCTGGTGTAATTTCCGGTGCCGAGTTGACCTTCGGTATTGTCTCCCATGCCCCACAGGCTCCCATCCAACTTTACGAACAGAGTATGACTCCCCCCGCACGATACAGCGCTGACATTGCTGGCGATAACAATCGGCCGATTTGTGAAAAAAAATGCGCCCACTCCTAATTCGCCGTCGGAATTCACCCCCATACCCCAGAGGACGTGATCAGATGTAATGAAACAACTATGAACCGCGCCGGCTGACGCCGCGATGACATTGCTGGAAACAATCAGCACGGGAAAGTCTTGCTCCGGAACTGTTGTGCCATCGCCCAGCTGGCCTGCCCCGTTGTTTCCCATCCCCCAGAGACTGCCATCCGATTCGATGAACAGACTGTGGTTGAATCCGGCGGATACTTGCGTGACCGTGACGGCCGCGGTCGAGGACCATGGGCACACCACCAGAGTCGCGATGCCCAAGTGAAAAACAACCCGGCCGAGGAAACCTGCAAGAATTCCGGCTTTCATAAAAACACTCCATTGACCGAACGTTGGTGAGCGGTGGGACTGTTTTACACCCCGCCGGCAAAAATGCAACCCGGAATGCGCCGCCGGGTACTACGCAACTGCATCCAAACGAATCGGCATCGACCGAATGCGTTTGCCCGTCGCGTGAAAAACCGCGTTCGCGATGGCCGGAGCGATGCAGATGATCGGCGTTTCGCCCGCGCCCGCAGATGGGATGTCGGGCCGGTTGATGAGATGGATGTCGAGTTCGGGGACGTCCTCGTAGCGCGGCACGGGGTAACTGCGAAAACTCGCGGTTTGGATCTCGCCGTTCTCGAATCGCACTTCTTCGCGCAACGCCGGACCGATGCCCATGACAATGGCGCCCGTCACTTGCTTGTATAAATTTCCCGGATTGACGATGGCGCCGCACTCGAACGCCTGGCAAACGTGGCGCACGCGAATTTGATTTTGTTTCGAGATTTCAATCTCCACACACACTGCGACGTAGGAGCCCTTCTCGGTCCCGCAGGCGAGACCAACACCAATATTCGGTGACTTCGCTTTGACGCGCAGTTTCCAACCGAATTTTTCGGCGGCGGTTTCCAGCACCGTGCGCAGGCGCGAATTTTCGAGATGCGCGAGGCGGAAATCCAGCGGGTCGGCTCCAGCGGCGACCGCGAGTTCATCCATGAAACCTTCGCGCGCGAAATTATTCGCCGTAGCCGCAAGTCCGCGATACGAACCGTGTCGCAACGGCGGCTTGGAAGCAACGTAACGACTTTGGTGTTTACCGATCTGATAAGGACTTTCCAGCGCGGAATTGCCGGAGTTAATATTCACAAACTGCCAGAAGGACACCTTGCTGTCCTGGTCCAGGCTGGCTTCAATTTCGATGGCGGCAGCGGGGCGGAAATAGGCCCACGTGAATTCCTCCTCACGCGTCCAGCGCAGCGAAACCGCTTTGCCGGCCGCTTGCGCGAGCCGCGCGGCTTCCACCGCACATTCACCCGTGTGCTTGCCGCCGAATGCCGCGCCGAAATCCGGCACGATGACGCGCACTTTGTCATCCGAAATATGAAACGCGCGCGTGAGTTCGCTGCGCACGCCAAACGGATTTTGCGTGGCGGTCCAAACGGTCAATTTGCCGTCGTTCCATTCCGCAACGGCGGCGCGAGGTTCGAGCGGGGAATGTTGCGCGTAGGCGACTTCGTAACTTTGGCGCACGACTTTCGCGGCTTTGGAAAGTTCATTGGCAAAGGGATTAGGCGGCACGCCGCCATCGGCGTGTTGCTTGAGATAACCGAACAATTCCTTGCTCGACGGCTGCGAAACAGTTTCCCATTTCGCAGTTTTCGCAATAGCGTCGAGCGCGCTCTCGGCAAGAAAAGTCGTCGGCGCCATGACGCCAACAAACGCATCATCCTGCGCGACCGTCACGCCGCTCATGGCTTTAGCCGGAGCGACGTCGATGCTCGTGAGCTTCGCGCCAAACGACGGCGCCCGGAGAACTTTGCCGTAAAGCATTCCCGGGCGCGAAATGTCCGAGGGAAATTTATGCGCGCCGGTGACAATGTCGCGGGAGTTCGGACGCAACACTGGCGTGCCAAGCACTTTCCATTCTGTCACCGGCGTGAGTGTCACATCAGGCGAAATGGCCTGATTTAACTCCTTGGCCGCGTCTTCGCTGGCAGCGAGATCAGCGTAGGTCAATGAATGTTTGCCATCCTTTTCGGTTGCTTTGCCGTCGCGGACGGTGACGTTCGCGCGATCAACCGACCATTTCTTGGCGGCGAAATCGATGAACAGCTCGCGCGCCGAAGCGGCAGCCTGGCGAATCGGTGGAACCGTGCGCGGCGTGCTGCCGCTGCCGACGGTCGGGCCGTCATCCGGCACTACGCCCGTGTCGCTCAGGATCATTTGCACCTGGCTTGCCGGCACGCGCAATTCATCCGCGGCGGCCTGCGTAAATTCCGCGCGCGAGCCCTGCCCCCCTTCAACCTTGCCGCACATTACGGTAATCACGCCGTCCGTGCCGATGTGCAGCCGCGCTGAGATCGTGCGCGGGCCACTCGGCCCTCTGCGTCCCCCGCCCCGCTCCTGCGCCAACGCCGGCGCCGAGACCACGAGCAACAAGCCCGCGCCGAGAATTTGCACGAACGAGCGGCGGTTCAAGCCGAAATCATACGGCACAGGCTCGAGCACCTGGTCGTAATCCATTCCGTCATTCCCTACGGAAGCAACTCCGGGTTGATCGAGGATTTGATTTTTCACGCTGCCTCCTTTCGCGTTTGCTCGGCGGCGCGGTGGATGGCGGCCATGTATTTGGGATAACTGCAACAGCGGCAGATGTGCCGGTTCAATTTGGAAACGATGTCGGCATCGCTTGGTTTGGGAATTTCCTTCAGCAACGCAACGGTGCCCATGATCATTCCGGCCGTGCAATACCCGCATTGGAACGCCCCTTCATCCATGAACGCCTGTTGCACGGGATGCAGCCTATTGCCATTGGCGAGGCCCTCGATGGTCAGGATGGATTGTTCGTCGGCGTCAGCAACGGCAGTGGTGCACGAGGCGATGCTTTTGCCGTTCATCAGGACGGTACAGGCGCGGCATTGGCCTTCGCCGCAGCCGTATTTGGTGCCGGTGAGTTGCAAATCCTCGCGGAGCACGTCGAGCAACGAACGCTTGGGATCGGTCCTGACGGTCCGGGATTTGCCGTTGACGGTAAAAGTGATGGTCGCATCCATAATCCAGTGTTGGCTTGTTCTTTATCGGACTGCATCCGGCCTCGCGAAGTTTCATACTTTTTCTCGCGACAAGTAATTGTCTTTTAAAAAACTGCTCAGACCTCACGGGGCCGGTGTAATGCTCCAACTCACGCTCGCGGGGGCGGCCGTCGCGTCGGTGAGGGCGCCGTCGACCCACATGTCGTTCGCGATAAAATCATTGGGCGTAAAATAATCGTTGGTGGGAATGGTGAACGGACCAACCGTCGGAAGTGTGGCGGATCCGGAAAGCGTGCTGACGCCCACCGGCAGCGCGCGTGGGAACACCGCGACTTGCCCGGCCACGGAGGTTGTGGGCGACGAGTCCGACATGCCGTCACTTATCGTCGTCTCCGTCCCGTCAACCCCAACAATGGCGGTGAAATTGTAGGTGTTGTTCGCGCAATTAATGGACAAAACAAAGGTGGATATTAATGGAACCGGCGGGCCGGTCCCGACGATTTTTGTGGTTATCAGCGTCCCGGAGCTTGAATCATCCTCGGTATCGTTTATCGAGACGGTGCCGTTCGCGGTGCCATCGAAGACAAAGAGTCCATTGTTACCCGACCGGGTCAAATGAAACGTTACGTTCATCGCCGTGCGCGTCACATTGAAACCGAAGCCCGGCGCGGTCGCCGTCTGCTGGTAGGAGAAATTTAATGTGGCGTTCCAGTTGCTGACGCTTGCAAGACCGCACGGATTGACAATAACTGGAGTGAAGTTCGTTACCACGCCGAGAGCGTTGCTGGCGGTAAGGATGTAAACGGTTGTGACCGTCGGCGACACGACGAGATTGCCGCCGGCGACGATTCCCGGTCCAGGAGAAACGCGATAGGTAAATCCCGCCACCGGACACCAACTCAGGGTACTGGACGCTCCGGAAGTGATGATCGGTGGCGTGGCTTGGAACAGGCAGCCGGAGCCGTTGGTTTGTTGGAGTCGGAAGTAACCGCTCTTGTTGGTAAGGGGTAACAAAATGACGAGCGCCTCACCCAAAGGAAGCGGAATTTGCGTGACAGACTGCCAGGTTGCCGATGAAAGATTCGTGGTGTAGGCCAACTGCCAATCGACAAAATTGCTTGGCCACGAGAACTGAAGGGTGGCCGGCGGAATGCTGGAAATCGAAAGCGTCGGCGACGCCGCTTTGACGGTGCTGGCCGCGGCTAATACGCACAACGAAATGACGAACCGTTTCACTTGGTGGCGCATGGGTTTATACCTCTGGGTAATGGCAATTGTGGCACACGTGTGCGATTGCAACAAGCGATATAAGGGACAACATCTGGTTATGACCCTCCGGGCAATGATTTGCAACAGATATTGCGCTTTGGCGCGGCGGGGGGTTTCCTAGGGGAAAATGACGATGAGAGCGACCCAACCAATACTCGAAATCTCCGGCCTGCGCATCCAGCGCGGTGAGATCGTGATTCTCGATCGCATCTCATGGCGAGTCGAGCGCGGGCAGCATTGGGTCATCCTTGGCGCGAATGGCTCGGGCAAAACCTCCCTCCTCAGCGCACTCACGGGTTATTTAATGCCCACGGCCGGCGAGCTTTCCGTGCTGAACAAAAGTTACGGTCAGAGCGATTGGCGCGAGTTGCGCAAGCACATCGGCCTGGTCAGCTCTTCGGTGCGGCAGATGATGCATGATGAAGAGCCGGCGCTGGAAACCGTCATCAGCGGCAAATACGCGATGATCGATTTGTGGGGGCAAACGACGTCGCGCGACCGCGCGGAAGGCCGGCGGGTTTTGAAACAAATAGAATGCGAACACCTCGCCGAGCGCCCCTGGCTGGTGCTCTCACAAGGCGAGCGCCAGCGTATTTTAATTGGGCGAGCACTTATGGCCAAGCCTCGCTTATTGATTTTAGACGAGCCGTGCGCCGGACTCGACCCCGCCGCGCGCGAGCATTTCCTGCAATTTCTCCAACGCATCGGCCGGCGCGCGGAGGCGCCCACGTTGGTACTCGTGACGCATCACGTCGAGGAAATCATGCCGGTGTTCTCGCACGTCTTGCTGCTGAAAAAAGGCCGCGTGCTTGCAGCGGGAAAAAAAGTGGCGACGCTGAACGGAAAACTGCTTTCGCAGGCATTCGGAAAACGAGCGGAATTGAAGAAGATAAAAGGCCGCTACGGCCTCGCGATTAAAACGAAATCGCGCGGGGTTATTTAGAGCGTCTCAAATGCTCTGCGCGCTCCGCGAGCGCGTGCCAACTGACCCAGTCTCAGGCCAGCCTGCGGCCGCGACGACTCACGATCATCTTGCGGGCGTAGGACAACCACAACAAACTGAGCACGGTGATGGCGGCGATTTGGCCGAGGACGGGGAAACTGTAAAACAGAAACGCCACGATGCCACAGACAATCGTCGCTTTGATCAATTCAACCAGACTCATACGACATTCGGCCGGAATGTCCGGCCAGTTTCGCACCACAATCAACCGGAACAGCCGGGCAGGTTGCGGTGCTCGTTAAAAGAATTCACATCTTTTTTTACCCTTGCAAGCCCTGTCTGTATATCGGGTGATTTTCCCGGGACTAAACCCGAAAGAATGGAAAAATTTGTCCGTAATTGCACTGATTTGGAGCTCGGAAAAATCAGAACTGCGAATGGCTTCGAGGTTATTTCGGCGCCTGGCCGTATCCAAACAACCGCTTTTTCTTGATGACCTCCGCAACCCCTGGCGGCACGCATTTTTCCCACGAGGCGTCGCCGCTCTGGATTTTTTTCAGCACGTCCCCAGAATAAATCGACAGACAATCCGGAGTGTAACTGCGGATGTCTTCCACGAATTTATTTTCCACCAAGTGCGCGTACAGATGTTTGAGATGCGGCGCAACTTCCATGCTTTCCACGGTGGTGAGCTTGCCGTTTTTGTCGAGTGATGGATAAACGTAGAGCTTCACGTCTTTGCGGAAGAGCTGGCCGAGCGATTCCATGATGCCGCCCGGGAGGTCACTATAATATTTCTCGTCCATGATGTCGCGCAGACGCACGAGACCAAGCGGAAAGCCGATCGGCCTTTGCGTGTAACGCCACAGGTACGTCACCAGGCGATGATAGCGCAGGAAGTTTGAAATGAGCACGGGATGGCCGAGTGCGCTGAGCATGTCCACGCGCGCGAGAAAATCGTGCGGATCAATCGTGTCGCCGACCTGCAACTGGCGCAGGGTCATTTCGAGAATGACAGTTGGCGTCTCGCCCTGGAGCGATTCTTCCTCCGTGAATTGCTCCTGCGCGCGCTCCAGCATTTCCACCATCGGATTGGTGATGGGCCGGAAACTGCCGCGCTGGACGAGCACGGGTTTTTTGTAAAGCACCTCGCCCCATTGCACCGCCTCGCCTTCGGCCGTGAACATCGCCGCTTCGGTGAGGTCGTTCTCCACGAGTTTCAGGGCCATCAAGCGATTGTCCACCTCGGCAAACGCCGGGCCGGCAAATCGGATCATGTCCACTTCCACGCGTTCCCAGGTGAGATTATCGAGCAACGTGCCAATGAGTTTTTCCGGCTCTTCCCAAAAATAAAAAGCGCCGTAAATGAGATTGATGCCGATGATGCCCAGAGCCTCCGCTTGCCGCAGCGATTCGTGGTCGAGCATGCGCACGTGAATGAAAATTTCCGAATACGGCGCGTGCGGTTCGTTTTGAAAACGAATGCCAAGCCAGCCGTTGCCGTCATCGTGCCGCTTGAAACTCCCGGTCGCGACAGTATCAGCGAAAACGAAAAACGCGACTTGATCGCCGCGTTTTTCCCCAAGACGCTCCTGCAGCAGGACGTACTCGTGGTCGAGCATCGAGCGCAGCCGCTGCCGGCTCACGTAGCGATCCGCCGGGCCGTAAATCGCATCGCTCACCGCCATGTCATAAGCGGAAATGGTTTTGGCAACCGTGCCGGACGCGCCGCCCACCCGGAAAAACCAGCGCGCGACTTCCTGCCCGGCGCCGATTTCGGCAAACGTGCCGTAGCGTTTCGCATCCAGATTGATCCGCAACGCCTTTTGGTGCGGACTTAAAACTTCATTGGGCATACGTTTGTTCAGTGTAACCGCGCTGGAGGTGCGCCGCACTTAGAATTTTTTGACGCAAACTCCAGAAAAACGCCAAACTGCAAACTCCGACAAACGCCTCAAAGACCGAATCGAACTGGAATTTGAAGTTTGGAAATTGGAATTTCTCTGGAGCTTGGATCTTGGACGCTTGGAGCTTCGAATCGGGTCATTCCCTCCCTGTTCGTTTTCATAGCGGCAATTACCTTAAAGGTAAGCGCATGAATCGGGTCTACATCGGCACGAGCGGCTGGGTTTACAAGGAATGGCAAAAACATTTCTATCCCGAAGACGTGCCTGCAAAACGGCAATTTCAGTTCTACGCCACACAGTTCCCGACTGTCGAAATCAACGCGACGTTTTATCGCCTGCCGACGTTGAAAATGGTGCGCGGCTGGCGGGACAAGGCGCCGCCGGGCTTTGTGTTCGCGCTCAAAGGCAGCCGGTTCATCACGCATATTCTAAAAATCAGCGGCGCGAGCAAGGGGCTGCGAAAATATTTCAGCCGTGTGAAGGCGTTGGAGCAACGCACCGGACCGGTGCTGTGGCAACTCCCGCCATTCATGAAAAAAAGCCCGGAGCGCCTCGATAAATTTCTCAAAATCCTGCCAAAAAATTACTGCCACGCCGTGGAATTCCGTCATCCCTCGTGGTACGAAGGCGACGAAGCCTTTGAAATATTGCGCAAATACAAAGCGGCGCACGTGAATTTGAGTTCGCTCAAAATGCCGATGAACCTCACAGTCACCGCCGATTTCATTTATATCCGGTTTCACGGACTGGAGGGTGGCGCCTATCACGATTACACGCGCGCCGAATTGGAACCTTGGAAACAGTTCATCCGCAAACAAGCGCGCGCCGGCCGCAATGTCTACGCCTATTTCAACAACGACCTGAATGTTCACGCGCCCGACAATGCGAAAACCTTGATGGAAATGATTGGCAAACCTGCGATCAAACCGTTTGCCGGTGAAATGACGAATGAAAAATGACGAATGGCGCGGCAAAACCTCCATTCGTCATTCGCCATTCGTCATTTTCCCACCCAGCGATTCCTGCTTTCCTCACACCGCCAACCCGCTATACTGGCCAGGCATGTTTCGCACTCAGGATTTACGCGTTAAAGAGATCATCCGGCTGATTGAACCGGCGGCGCTGAAAGGCGCTTTGCCAATTACCGAGGCTTCGGGCGCTACCGTGTACCACGGCCGCGAGGCGGTTAAGAATATTTTGCA
>Ga0068855_100005076_pt1 | contig 16049 bp, 9 predicted proteins | sample KBSCornC52_FD_66592 | JGI IMG/M metagenome (GOLD analysis project Ga0068855, IMG submission 66592) | Corn rhizosphere microbial communities from Kellogg Biological Station, Michigan, USA - KBS Corn C5-2 | ecosystem: Host-associated > Plants > Roots > Rhizosphere > Soil ...
GGATTCTTCGGCCCCATCGAGCACAATCCCGAGCAGGCATTCGGCCTCCGCATGCTGCATGGAGCGCAACTCGCCGTCGAAGAAGCCAACGCACGCGGCGGCTATGGTGGAACGCCGTTCAAGCTCATGCTCCACAACGATTACGACAACTGGCAGGCCAAAGCGGTTTACGGAGAAGACCGCCCCACCGATCCAACCATCTGGGGATCCGCCTCCAACGAGGTCGTAAAGATGGTCTATGACGATCAGGATTGGGCGATCTTCGGATCCATCAGTTCAGAGTCCACCCACATCGCCTTGCGCGTCTCACTCAAAGCTGAGACCCCGATCGTAAACTCCGCCTCCACCGATCCCACAATCCCCGAAACCTACATCCCGTGGTACTTCACCGTCCTTCAGGATGATCGCGTTCAGGGCCTCACCCTCGCTCGGCACATCTACACCGACCTCGGCCTCAAGCGAGTCGCCCTGTTGCGCATTAACAGCCGCTACGGCCGCTTCGGTGTTCTCAAGTTCCGCGATGCTTCGCGCCGCCTCGGCCATCCGGTAGTCATTGAACAGAAATTCATGCCCGGCGACACCGACTTCACCCGCGCCCTCAAAATCATCCAATCTTCCCGCGCCGATGCCATTGTCCTCTGGACCGACGAAATCCCTGCAGCCAACATCCTCAAACAGATGAAAGCTCTCGGAATGAAGCAGCGCGTCTTCGGCTCCTATCGAACTCTCGGTCCTGAATTGCTCGCCGGGGCCGGCGATGCCGCCGAAGGATTTCAAGCCGTCTTCCCATACGACCCCACGCGCAACGATCCAAAATGGCTCGACTTCAACACGCGCTTCGAAGCCCGCTTCCACGAGAAGCCCGAGCAATTTGCCTCGCTCGCCTACGACGCAATGAACGCGCTGCTCGATTCCATCTGCAAAGCAGGCCTCAATCGCGCTCGCATCCACGACGCGCTCGCCAACATAGAACAATCCGACGGCGTCACCGGCCACATGGTCTTCGACCCCAACCAGAAAAACGTTGCGCCCATGTACCTCGGCACCGTCCACAACGGTTCAATCTCGTATCGAGTGGCGACGATGGAAAAACAGCCTGCTGATAAGCCAAAGAAAACCGCCGAAGCCACTCCCTCCGGCCCCGCCGTCCCCTATGCCCGCGTCGGAGAAGACGGCGTTGAGTTCAATGGCCCGCACAACTCCGAACCCGAAACGGGCGCCGCGAAGATCATCGTCTTCGGCAAACAAGCCGCCGCTCTCGTCGAAACACCCGAGATCCGCGCAGCACTGAACGAGGCAGGGAAGCAGTGGCAATTACTGCCCGTAGCCAGCGATCAGAACTGGGGCGCAGCCTCCACCCAACTCGTGCACGCGCTCATGGACGAGCACGCCCTCGCCATCCTCGCCCTCGATCGCGACGCCGCCCACCTCGCCGAGCAACTCGCGCTCAAAGCCTTCGTCCCCGTCATCGCCCTGAGCGAAGACAAAAAGCTAACCTCCACCAACGTCCCCTGGATCTTCCGCCTCCCCACCTCGGCAACTCCTGCCGACGCCCTCCGACTAATCCAGTCCGCAAGTGCCAACGGCACCACCACCCCCGACAAACTTCGCGACACCCTGGCCTCCGGCCACGCCATCAACGGAGTAGCCTTCCTAACCACCGGCGAACCAAAACTCCCATAATCTCCGCGCCGCGACTCCTCTTTTGAATGCTCTGCCCTGTTTTGAAAGGGTACGACTTCACAGCTTGGTGAACAACTCGCGTTTCTTCGCTGTTTTGAAAGGGCACGACTTTGAGTCGTGCCGCCAAGTCGCTCAGGATGAGCGCGGCTTTAGCCGCCGAGGGACGGTTCTGCAATCTCGGCCCTCACAAATCGGCTTTTCAGCAAGCTCTTTAGCCCTGCCCACTCACTCACTTTCTTCCTTCGCCCGAGCCAGACAAACCCGCCCGAAAAGCAAAGGGGCGATCCGCCTGGACCGCCCCTTCGCATTTCACAATCAACTCGATCTACGGCAAGTAATACCGAAGCGAGGTCCAGAACATGTTATCCGTGCCTTTGCCTCCGCCGTCAGGATTCAGCGGGCCGCCCTGGCCGGTCCACAGATCGCGCTGGAACCGCGCGTATTGCAGTCCGTAGCGCAACCGGCCCTTCGGCCCGTTGTACAGGTTGTACCAGTAGCCAGCAGTGAACTCCTGCACGTCCTTGTTGTTCCCGCCGCAATTAGCTGGTGTTGACGGGGTGAACGAACCGCCTGACTTCGCCTCGGTGTTGCAGCCAGACATATTCGTCGTGTAAGTTCCGTAACCAACTTCCTTGCCCGTAGAATCGAGCGCGTAATCACGACCGATGTAATCGCCGCCGTAATTCAGATAAACCGAGAGGCGCGGATTGGGGTTGAACTCCACTGTGCTCAGTGCCGAGAATCCGTGCAGCGGAGAAATCGTCGCATCCGGACGCAACGTGATATCCGCAATCGTCGAAGAGCCGTAACGCCCTACACCCTCGCCATACAAGCCCTTCAACCCGATGGAAAGCTTCTTGTTAAACAGCGGCCCGCGGAAACCGCCGCCAATGCCGCCGCCCCACGTTGTGCTGTTGAAAGCCGATCCAGTCGCGGGATAAATACGATCCCGGAAACTGCGACCAATTCCGAAAAGTTCCCAGTGCCCCCAGCCCGGCTCGGCCGCGATCTTGACCACGAAGTCAGGCGTGGCGTTAAACGAGTAGTTCGCGTTGAGGTTATACAGACCGCCACCGGTGCCGGCCGACCCAATCAGCAGGTTAGTAGGCAGATTGGCGCCAGCAGGATTCAGAGTTTCAGCATTCTCGATTCCGATGCCGGCAAAAAACTTCTTGCCGAAGTCCTTGCTCACTCTGAAGCTGTATTGGCGGCCCCATACAAAGCCCGCCGTATATTGCGCGTCGATGGTAGCCGGCAGAATTTCGGTTCCGCGCGTCAGGCCCTGCGTCGTTTCCGTTGCGAGTGACCAGCCCTGACCGCCTGAGAAATCCCAGCCGTTGTGAAGCTTCGCGTCGGCCCACAGTTGACGCTGACGCATCGTGTAGCTGTTCGACTGATTGTTGTTGGACGTAACGCCGGCGCTCAACCAATCCAGTTCGTAATAGCCCGAGAGCGTCATGTTTTCGAGTTTGCCTACTGCTTTGATGGCCAGTCGCGACTGACGCCCCGATCCATAGAATTCGCTCAAATTATGCGCATCGGCGCTATCCAGCGGAACACCAGTGAACGGCGTATTGATGTCGCCGCCTGTTGCTCCCTGCCGCCACACTGTTTCCGCCGCTAGAAAGCTGCCCGCCGGCGAGATCGTGATGCCTTTGTAATGAAGCGCCTCCGGGCTGCTGATGCTCTTCTTGATAGCCGAAGTTTCGTCTGAAATGTTTGTGGCCAGCGACAGGTCAGTCGCCTTGATATCGTTTACCGTGCTCTGCAGAGTCGTAACGGCCGTCGCGTTCTCAGTCACTGCCTGCTGACCAGCCGCGGCATCCGACTGCGCCTTCTGAGCCGCCGCTTGTGCATCAGCCGCTGCCTGCTGCGCCTGCTTCACCTGAGCGTCCTTCGCTGCCAGATCCGACTTCAGGCCGTCGATCTGACTCTGAAATTCCTGGCGGAGCGCATTGATCTGCTCTTCAACAGTCGGCTTGGGAGGCTGCCTTTTCGTGGCGTGCTTTTTCGCAGGAGCGGGGGGATCACCGGCGTATGCATTCGTACCAACGAGAGTGGCTGCCAGAACTGCGGCGGCAACCATTTTCATTTGCAATTTCATTGTGCGTCTTTTCCTCTCAGATCAGGTTGAATCGTGCAGGCGCTTTTCTTTGGTGCGCCACTGACTGGGTTCACTAACAACTGAAGATGAAGCCACGGATGTGTCAGAACGAACTGCGAGCATCGAGGTAGGCTCTCGCGAAGAGCAGCACAGTCGCAGCCAGTAGCTGTTCCTCGTTGCCTGTGTCTTCACACTCGCAAACTTTGATGAATATTTGACGAATTCACATAGTTTTAACAGCCCGCAGCGCGCACCAGCGCGCGTTAATTGGGCGTGCGGTGATTCACGTGATATTCACAATCGGCTCAGACCGATTTGACAATCTCAAACTTACCTGCTTACTCTAGGCATGATCTAACAATGCCTTATGGAAAATAACAACGATGCTTCTCGGGATTTGTTTCCCGGCGCCCTCGAGATGATGATTCTCGAGTCTCTCCGCCGCCAGCCCGCCCATGGCTATGCCCTGGTGCAACACATTCAACAGCGTTCCAAAAACCTGCTTCAGGTGGAAGAAGGCTCGTTGTATCCGGCGCTTCAGCGGCTGCTTAAAACGAAGATGGTCAAGGCAGAATGGACAATCTCCTCCTCGACCAACCGCCGCGTGCGTGTCTACCAGATCACCAAATCCGGAATGCAGCACCTCGAGCGTGAAATATCGAGTTTCGATCGCATGCTCGAAGGCATCCAGATGGTGCTTGGGCCAGCCCGCCGCGCAACCAACACCTAAGGAGACCACGGGCATGAGCTGGTTTGAGCGAATCTTTCGCCGCAGTCACCTCGATGACGACCTGGTCGAGGAATTGCAGGAGCACATCGAAGAGAGAACCGAACAGATCATGCGTCTCGAGAATCTGTCGCGATCCGAGGCCCGCCAGGCCGCGCTTCGTGCCTTTGGCAACCCCACTCTGGTTAAGACGCGCAGTCGCGAGGTCTGGGAATGGTCCAGGCTTGAGGCTCTTCTTGCCGATCTCAAACTCGTCGCTCGTCGACTTTCGAGATCCCCTGGCTTCGCGGTCACCGTTCTTCTTACCTTGTCCATCGGCATCGGCGCCAACACGGCCGTGTTCAGCGTGGTCGACAGCGTCCTGTTGAAGCCGCTCCCCTATCCCCAGCCCGATCGTCTGGTCACGCTTTCTCTCCAGGCGCCCGGAGCCGCGGGTCTGGCGAGCTTTCGTGATGGCTTGCTTTTGTCGCCTTCAATGTATCTGACCTTCGCCGAGCACAATCGCACCTTCCAGTCGCTTGGGGTGTGGAGCGCGGGTACGGCAAACCTTACCGGAATTGCACAGCCGGAAGAGGTTCACGTGGTTACAGTGAGCAGCGGGCTACTTGAGACGCTGGCAGTTCCGCCAGTGGCGGGTCGTTGGTTGAACGCGGACGATCAGAAACCGCAGGGAAGCAAAAGCGTATTGATCGGCTACGGCTTCTGGCAGCGGCAGTTCGGCGGCCAGCGAAGCGTCATCGGGCAGACCATCCGATTGGATACGCAGTACTGGCAGATTGTTGGAATCATGCCGCGCGGGTTCAAAGTGGTTGATTCCGATTTCGATGTCCTGCGGCCCGCGCCCCAGGCATTCGATCCTCGCCATCAGATCATGGAAGGATTCGCGTGGAATGGTGTTGGCCGCCTGAAAAGTGGCGTCACAATCAGCCAGGCCGATGCAGACATATCGAGCCTGATTCCCGTCTGGATGGATTCCTGGTCAGATGGCCCCGGCTCAAATTCGCACTTCTTTGACATCTGGCGGATCACTGCGGCGCTCAGTCCTCTCAAGCAGCAGGTCATTGGCAGCATCGGCAAGGTGCTCTGGCTGGTAATGGGCACCATTGGCATCGTCATGCTGATCGTCTGCACCAATGTGGCCAACCTGCTGCTCGTGCGCGCCGACTCCAGGCAACAGGAACTGGCAATTCGGGCTGCGCTTGGCGCCGGCCGCGGTCGCATCGCTCGCGAACTGATCTTCGAGAGCCTGGTACTCGGTGCAATCGGCGGATCGGCGGGAATCGCAGTGGCCTACGGTGCACTGCAACTGCTCTCGGCCATCGGACCTTCGAATCTGCCTCGTCTGAGCGAGATTTCGCTTAGCCTCGAGTCCCTGTGTTTCACCGCCGGGCTTGCAATCTTTTCCGGTCTCTTCTTCGGATCGATCGTGTCGCTCAAGTTCTCGCGCATCGGCCCCGGCCCAGCTCTGCGTGGATCCAGTCGCACCGTGAGCGCCGGCCGCGATCGGCATCGTTCGCAAAACGTCCTGGTCGTTGCGCAGGTGGCCATGGCAATGGTGCTGCTGGTATGCGCTGGACTGATGATGCGCAGCTTCTCTGTGCTGCTCAATACTAAGCCGGGTTTCTACGCGCCGCAGCATCTCCAGACCATGCGCGTTGCGATTCTCAAGTCCCTCGCCTCTGATCCGGTCACCGTAACGCGCATGCAGAACCAGATTGCCGACAAGCTTGCACAGCTTCCCGGCGTCTCGTCCGTGGGGTATGCGGCGGATGTGCCGATGGATGGCCTCGAGCCTAATTGGAACAGCATCTTCGTCCAGGGACGAGATTCGTGGGGCGCCAAGAGCACACTCCCCATGCGCCTCTTCAACTACACTTCGCCCAACTACTTCCATACCATGGGTTCCCGCATGATCGCAGGCCGCGAATTCACGTGGGATGACGTGTACAACCAGCGGCCGGTCAGCATTATCTCGGAAAACCTCGCGCGCGAACTTTTCGGCACCGCCCAGGCAGCCGTTGGCAAACAGATCACCTATTTCCAACTGATGCCGTGGCATCAAGTAATCGGCGTGGTTGAGGACGCGCGGCACAACGGAATGGACGCTGCGGCACCGGCAATTGTCTATTGGCCGACAATGTCGCCGAATCTCTACGGCCCTGAGCCCCTCGATGCCGTGCGGGGAGTAACATTCGTCGTGCGCAGCCAGCGCGCCGGCTCCGAGAGCCTCATCCAGGAGATGCAACAGGCCGTTTGGCAAATCAATAGCGAGCTGCCTGTGAGTGGACTCCGCACCATGCAGGAGATCGACTCGAAGTCCCTGGCGCGAACTTCGTTTACACTCACGATGCTCGGAGCCGCCGCCGCTCTAGCGCTGGCCCTCGGCATCGTCGGCATCTACGGTGTCATCTCCTACTCTGTCGCGCAGCGCACGCGAGAAATGGGCATTCGCATCGCTCTCGGCGCCAGAAAGAGGGAACTCCAGTGGCTGTTTGTTCGCTCCGCCCTGGCACTTACCGTTGCCGGCTTAATCATCGGTGTCCTGGCTGCTGCCGCAGTCGCAGAATTGATGAGGACGCTCCTGTTTGGAATTCGTCCACTGGATCCGCTGAGCTTCGCCGTTGTACCCCTTGTCCTCGTTGCGGCAGCCATGCTCGCAAGTTACTTGCCGGCTTCTCGCGTTTCCGCAATCAACCCGGCAGATGTGCTCAAAGCTGAGTGATCGTGCCGAACAGTAACTTCTTGCCGAAGTTAGTGCGCGGCGCCCGTCTCTTTTCCCGCACTAACAAGGTTGGCAAGAATCCGATAAGCACCCGGCACTAACTCCGGTAACTGGCGATACAGCGCGTAAGCAACATAGATATAAGTACCCTTGCCTTGACGCGTCACGATCAGACCGCCGCGTTGCGGATCCTGCCCAGGATCAGCCGTCTCTGTGAGCGCTGTGTACCCTGCATCCCAAGTATCCGGAAATCCGTGTCCGCGCTCCTCAACCCACCCATCGAAATCCGCAGCGGTAATCTTGTTCGGAAAATTCAGCAGCGGATTGGAAGCGTCCAGCAGTTTCACCGCCGAGTTTTCATCGACCACGCGTTCCGCCAACCGGCTTCCCATCGACACCGGCAAAGGAGCAGGGAAGTTACTGCCCTGGTATTGAACAATCATCGTTCCGCCATCCCGCACGAATTGCTCGAGGCGTGGCTGTGCCTTTGCCAGTTCAGGCCGAACAGAGTAAGCGCGAATCCCAACCACGATCACGTTGTAAGTGCTAAGATCGCCCGACACCAGATCAGCATTTGAAAGTATGTGCGGAGTAATGCCCATCCCCTCCATCGCCTGCGGCACCAGGTCGCCCGGCCCCATCACATACCCCACCCGAAGGCCGGGAGCGAGCTTTACATCCACCTTCCGCGTCTTCAATTCCGCCGGCATGTACTGGTTGTAAGGCCGAAGACCTGGGTAACCCACACTGTGCCAGCCCGATTCATAACTGTGCCCGCCAGACTGGGCCACTGCATCAATTGAATACCCGCCGGTGTGTGCGGCCGCAGGCGTAACTGAAAACAGGATCGGGTCCGTATCACCGCCGCTCTTGCGATGAAACTCAGCCTGCGCCGGCTCTGACCGCCACCCTTCCGGCAGCTTCAGCGATACCGTTCCCTCAGCCAATCCTTGTGTATGTACGGTTACGTGCACAGGCAGTGCACTTCCATCCAGCGGAAGAATCCGCGCCCGCGGATCAACGCTCACCCCAATCGCCGGAGTGACCACCAGCGGCTCATAAAATCCTCCCGGCCCTGACACGCGCTGAAGCGTCTGCACAACCTCACCCATCCGGATCGGCAATCCCTCAAACGAGAACTCCGCCCACGCATCCAGCGGATACGGTGCAAACGACCGTCCCCGCCACTCTGAATTCGACACGTCATAGTACGGCTGTTCAATGTCCGGCCGTGTAAAGTAAGGCGCTGTCGGTTTCGCGTTCTCCGGCACCTGCACCGAAAAAACAGGATCCGAAACAGCCCCAGCCGCATTCACCCCACCGCTGCTGATGCTGTTCTTCCACGCATCGCCAGTGCGGCTCTCCAGCCACACCTTATCGAGCTTCGTCTCTTTCGTCGCCTGAGACGCATGAACCTGCACATACATCTGCTGCCCCGGAGAGACGCTGGTCGAAGCCTCATCAGCCGATGCCCCGCGAAATCCCGAACCCTGCGCGTGCCCCTCGTTGCTTCGAAACGCAATCATGTCCAGTCCCAGCGCATTCGCCAGCGCCGATTGAAACTGACCGATCTTCGCATCCAGCTCAAACAGCAGCCCCGCCTTGCCCTGAGCGTCGAGATTACTCCGCGCAACCCTCTCCCGCACCGCAAGCGTTTTGCGGTAAACCGGAGCGAGTTGCTGTGCCACCTGAATTCCCGAGTTGCACGGGCACTTCGATTCAAGCTGACGAATGTCGCTGTCCATTTCCTTGAGTTCAGATTCCAGCCATCCCGGCGCAGGAGATTTCACAAGCCCCGCCAATCCGGCAATCGTATCGTCGATCTTCACCCTCGAATTGAGGAAAAGACTGTCGTTCTTCGCCGTATCCTTACCGCCCGCAGCCTGGGCACTCGCCGCCACCGCCCACAAATGATAGCTCGACGTCGCCGGCCCTCTCAGCAGAGGATTCGCTCCGCCATACTGCGATTTCTGCTCGCCCCACCCTTCATGCGCGATCTGCGCATACGTCCGTCCAAGCGTCAGATCCAGCGTTCCCACTGGAATTTCCGCATCGCTCGAAGGAACCGTCGTCGACCACTCGCCCGTAATGTAGTTGTGGAACCGTGCCGGAGACCACTTTCCCGTCGCATAGTCAAACATCCCCTTGCTCGTCACCGGCGCAAACGGCGTTCTTGAGTACACCGCAAGCGGTTGCCACGGCTGCAGCCCCAGCCCGCCTTCCGAAACCGGCTTCAGCTGATCGGGAAACACATTCGCATCCGGAGCAGCCTTGAACACCTCCTGTGCAATCTCCCCTGAAACCTGGTGCTGCCCATGCCCATCTGTGATTCCCCCGATAAACGTCGACACAATCACCTGCGGCCTCTCCCGCCGCACCGCAAGCACCGCGTCATACAACACACGGTCGTGCCCCCACTTCTGAAACGCCTCCTCCTGCGTCTTCGAGAACCCGTAATCCACTTCTGTCCCCCAAAGCTGCTTCGCCCCGTAATACTCATCAGCCTTGAGCAGTTCATTCGTCCGGATAATGCCGAGCGCATCGTACGTGTCGGCCGACATCTCGTTCTGGCCGCCCTCGCCTCGCGTCAGGGTGAACGAAGTGACGCGCATGCCCATGCCGCGGGAGAGATAAGTCAATAGCGCTCCGTCTTCGTCATCGGGATGAGCCACAATCACCATCAGGCTTCCGGTCGTTCCCAGTTGCTTCAACGTCTGCTCCAGCTTCGCCTCGCCGCGGTCCTCCGGCAATGGCAGCGCCACAAGCTGCGGCTCCGAGGGAGGCAGTTGTGCTGCGGGTGCAGCTTGCTGGGCTTGAACCGATAGCAAAGATCCGGCCATCACTGCAGTCGAAATCGACGTAGCAATGAACGATGCAATGAATGTGCGAGAGGCTTCCTGGGCAAAAAACATGGTTACCGTCAGTGTACAATCCGTGCAGCACCACGATTCATCCGCCCATCCGTGTCCATCTCCAGCGATTCAGCTCAAGCGCAACCCGAGTCCCTTCAGCGGCGCATCGGGCTGCGCTCGGCAGTGCTCTTCAACATGCTTGAGATGATCGGCGTCGGCCCGTTCATCACCCTCCCACTGGTCATTGCCGCAGCCGGATACAGGCTCTCCGTCTGGGCCTGGATCCTGGGTGCAGTCATAGCAGTCGCTGACGGGCTCGTCTGGGCCGAACTCGGAGCAGCCTTTCCCCGAGCCGGTGGATCCTACGCTTTTCTGCGCGAAATCTACGGACCCGATCGCGCCGGCAACTGGCTGAGCTTCCTCTATGTGTGGCAGCTCAGTTTCTCCGCCCCACTCTCCATTGCCTCAGGCTGTATCGGGCTCTCAAGCTTTCTCGCCTGGTTCTGGCCCGGAATCAACGGCGCGCCCATCGCCGCATTGCCCGGACTGCACTACGCGAACTTCGCTGCCGCTGCTGCATGCCTGCTGGTCACCGCATTGCTTTATCGCAGGCTCAGCGTAGTCACTGGCACCGCCTGGGTTCTGTTCGTCGGTGTAATGGCCGCAATGACCGGCGTAATCGTCTCTGGATTTGCGCACGCTGCCGCAACCGGAGGGTGGCACATGCCGCCATCCCCAGCGCAGTCCGCCGCGGCAGCTGTCGGCGGGCTGGCGCAGGCCACGCTCATCGCAACCTATGACTACTGGGGCTATTACAACATCACGTTTCTCGGCAGCGAGGTAAAGCAACCGGAGAAGACAATCCCCCGCGCGATCCTTCTTTCTGTTCTGTTCGTAGCCACGCTTTACGTGATCATGAATCTCTCCGCGCTGCCTTCCATGCATGATGCCGCGGTCCATGTGAAGGAGAGTGCGATTCTGCGATTGCAGCTCGTGGCCGAAATTGCCCGCTCCGCCTTCGGACAATGGGCTGGCTATACCGTAGCGGCCCTCGTCATGTGGACCGCGTTCGCCTCCGTATTCTCACTGCTTCTGGGCTACTCGCGTGTCCCCTTCGCCGCCGCCCAAAGCGGAAACTACTTCCGCTTCCTCGCCGCGGTACACCCCAGGCACGGAATCCCACACCGCTCGCTGGTAGCCCTCGGACTTGTAGCTTCAGTCTTCTGCTTTTTCAGCCTTCAGCAAGTCATCACCATGCTGGTCATCACGCGCATACTGCTTCAATTCTTTTTTCAGCACGTCGGCGTGATGATCCTGCGCGTGCAGAGACCAGAACTAGTCCGTCCCTTCCGCATCCCGCTGTATCCGCTTCCACCGCTTCTCGCGATCGCAGGATTCGTATTCATTCTTGTAAACCGAAGCCAGGCCGTTGGCGGTCTCGCCGTCGCTGCAGGCATTGCCGTCAGCGGGAGCCTCATCTATTTCGTACGGGCAAAACGACTAGGCCAGTGGCCGTTTCGCGCGAATCGCATCGCCTCGGATGTGACCAACTGAGCTGTTGGCATCCGCCCGGCTCCTCACCGCAGAGCTGCTGCAAACGGCAGAAACAGCCTGACAATCGTCCCGCTCTTTCGCGATCCCTGTTTGCTCCGCAGTTGGATCTTGCCCCGGTGTCTCTCGATAATCTCCCGGCACACCCAAAGCCCGAGCCCCGTGCCGTTATACCCCTTCGTCGTGAAGAAAGCTTCGAATGCCTTCTCCACGGTCTCTCGCGACATCCCCGTCCCCTCGTCTGCCACGGTAAAGAACACGCCCGAGCCATGGGAGCTTCCGTGCACTTCGCTCGTTCGGATGAACAGACGGCCACCCCTCCCGCGCATCGAATCGATAGCGTTGGTAATCAGATTACTCAGAACCTGCCGTATCTCACCCTCAAAGCATCGGATCGGATGCGTGGCACGATGTCGTTGCTCAATCGTGATCTTGGCATTCAGAATGCGACCCTGGTGCATCGCTACGACATCTTCAATTAACTCACGACCGAAAATTTCTTTAGGGCTGGTCGATTGCTTGTGAAAACGAAGCGTCTGACTCGTAATCTCGGCCACGCGTCGAAGCTCCCGATCCGCGGCAGCAAGATGGTTTCGCACATCCTCCATCTGTTCCGCTCCACTGGCAAGGAAGAGCAGGTTGGTAACAGACTCAAGAGGATTGTTTATTTCGTGTGCAACTGATGCCGCGAGCCGGCCCACCGCGGCAAGCTTTTCCGTCCGCACCAGCGCTTGTTCCACTTGCTTTCGACGTGTAATGTCGGTGAGCGTCAGAACACACCCGGCCAGGCCCGCTTCTCCTGCAATCTGTCCGGAACTGAGCAGCAGAGTGAATTCAGTTCCATCGTCGCGCCGGAGAAAAACCTCCTGTGCCCTTATCACGCCCCGCAAAGCTGAGAAGATGCTGAACCTTGTAGAAGGATCGACATCCTTGATTACCAGCGTGAATATTCGATCGAATTGCTCAAATTGAGGATTGCACCGGCACAGGCGCTTCAGCGCCGCATTGGATCCAACAATCTTTCCCGTCTCATCACACACCGCAATTGCTTCAGCCGAACTCTCCAAAATCGAGCTCGCCAGTTTCCCGGCTGAGACCATCTGTTCCCATTTTTTAGTCTGGGTCAGATCGGTCACCACCATACAAAGAGCGATCGGCCCGTCGATCCTCATCTCGTTGAGAGATAGTTGCACAGGGATCAGTCGCCCCCCTGAGCGCAATTCAATTTCGGCCTTGGCCGGAACGCCATTCAGGGCTCGATTCGAAAGTGCCTTGACGGTGTCAACCGACGCCGCGTCGATCAGATCGACGAACTGCCGCCCAATAATCTGCTCCAGCGGCTGGCCCATCAGATCGGCCAAATGTTGATTGCAGTAAAGGATGATGCCATCCAGCGTTATCGTGGCCGCGCCCTCATTCATCGCTTCAATCAGCGCGCGGTATGCGTACTCGGCTCCACGAAGCGTGAAGACCTGCTCCCCTTGGGGCCCGGAAACGACTAAGGCGTCCACCTCGCCCGACCGAATCGCGGAGATCAGATCGTGCGCCTCTGCGAGTTTCTCTTCGGTTTCCGCGAGCCTGGACCGGAGAATCTCGATCTCCTCTCCAACTTTCCCGCTTTGTAGGTCTTTAGAAAGCACCGTCCCTATTTCCCCAATTTCAAGCCAACCACGATTCTCTCTTCATCCGACATGTCCCCGATGAACCTCTTCGGCGGAAGAGGTAGCTCCTTGATGAGAGTCGGCAACGCTATGATGTCAGATTCCTTTGTTGCCCCTGGCGACTGGTAGACATCGATCACTTCCAGTTCATAGAAACCCGCTAGATACCGTTCGCAAATTCGACGCACATTTGTAATCGCCTGGGTGGAACGCACCGTATTCCCAGCCACGTAGAGTCTGAACACATACTTCGGTGGCGAAAGGTCAGAAACCAGCTGTTCGAATTCGCGTAAAGTCTCATCCGGGTAAGCATCGGGATTCCGAATGTCGCCATCCGGCAGATCGCCACGCGAACGCTGCATGTTTTCCTGCTCTCACTGAACTGAAACTGCGGCCTTGAGGTCGAGCCCGATGAGCACACGCTCTTCTTTGGCGAGATCCCCGATTATCTTCTTTACCGGCGGCGGCAACTGTCGAACCAGGGTTGGCACCGCGATGATCTGATCACCTTTCGCGAGTTGAGGATGAACCAGCAGATCCACCACCTCAATTTGGTACTGACCCTTTAGATGCGTCTCGCAGATTCGTTTGAGATTTGTAAACGCCGCAATCGACTTCGCCGTTTGTCCGGCTACATAGAGCCTCAGCAGCCACGTCGCTGTCGGGTCTTCATTCTTAACGTTCTCAGGGTCCATTTTGCTCCCTTCGAAGAATCATGCGAACGAGGTCGTTGCGCTTCGAATGGAAGCAAGTTCCTGATTGCAGATCTCTCCCACATGAATCCCATCGTCGCGGAGAAAGAATTGTCTCAGCTCGTGCGAGTGAGCCATCCCGCGAGACTTAAGGACTAAGATGCCGCAGCTTCTGAACCCGTCGTTTTCCAGGTCCCGCAGCAGTATCCAAGTATCCATAATTGACGAAATGTTCTCGTCCGTGCGGTCGGGGGAAGTCGAGAAGCTTGTGAGATGCGTGAAAAGGGCAGTGATCTGTCGCATCTTCAGAAAGTCAACCAGGCGAATCAGCATCGACTTCACGCCGCTCTGGTCTGCCGCAGTGATGAAATTGGAGATCGGATCGATTACGACGGCGCACGGATCGACTTTTGTGATGATCTGACTCATCGACGCCAGGTGCGCCTCAAGTCCCAGGTTGCTCGGTCTCACACTATGGATTTGCAATAGCCCTTCGTCTACATAAGGTTGTAGATCAAGGCCGATCGAAGACATATTCCGAATGATCTGCGCCTGCGATTCTTCAAACCCGAAGTAAAGCGTCTTCTCGCCTCGCTCGCACGCAGCTTTTAAAAACGCCAGCGCCAGGCTCGATTTGCCCGTTCCCGGCGTCCCTGAAACGAGAATGCTGCTTCCCTTGAAAAAGCCCTTGGCTCCGAGCATTGTGTCCAGCTCCGGAACGCCCGACGAGACCCGTTCGCCCGATGCTCCGTGCGTCAAACCCACCGAAGTCAATGGGAATACAGAGATCCCCTGCGGACCCATCAAAAACGGGTACTCGTCGCCTCCGTGTCTGCTGCCCCGGTATTTCACGATTCGCATGCGCCGAGTCGAAATCTGGTCGCTAACCCGGTTGTCCAGCAGGATCACGCAATCGGCAACGTACTCCTCTAATCCATACCGCGTCAGTGTGCCGTCGCCGCGCTCTCCCGTCACAATCGCGGTCAGGCCCCGCTCCTTCAACCAGCGAAACAGCCGCCGCAGCTCAGCGCGAATCAGCGCCTGATCTTTCAGCCCCGCAAAAAGCACTTCGAGCGTATCCAGCACAACGCGCTTCGCCCCGATCGAGTCGACCGCACTGCCCAGCCGGATGAACAAACCCTCAAGGTCATATTCTCCGGTTTCCTCGATCTCGTTGCGTTCAATGAACACATGGTCAATCGCCAGTTTGCCCTCTTTTTCCAATTGGGCAAGGTCGAAACCGAAAGACGCTACATTCTGCGTCAATTCATCCGGCGTCTCTTCGAATGCCATGAACACGCCCGGCTCTCCAAAGTTCAGCGCGCCATGCACGAGAAACTCAAGGCCAAAGACCGTTTTCCCTGACCCCGCGCTTCCGCAAACCAGGGTGGTTCGCCCGGCCGGCAGGCCTCCCGTCGTAATTTCATCGAGGCCTTCAATGCCCGTAGGCGCCTTGGCCAGCCGGCTCTTCTCTAAACCCATCGCAGACCGCTTCTCCGCTTCTCATGGACAAGATTGGATCAGGCGATTTGATGCGTTGACGTGAAACTGAGTTGCCACTGGCAGGCAACCTTTCAGAATTCTCCGCCCGGCGATCCAGGCGCGACACTGTTGTCGCTCGGAATTTAGTCGCGTGCGACAGCAAACGTGGCAGGCGAGCCATACGAGCGGATAAGTCGGCGTGCAGGAATTCCGGAGAGGACAATGCCCACCCCGACAAGGGCGGGGACGGGATCGTGCAGGAGAATCAGCGCATCCACAGCGAAGCAGAAAACCATGAACAACACCGGAGCCACCGGATACCACCACGCCTTCACGGGCTCTGTAAAGCGGAAGAGCGTAGACACCGTGAGCGCCAGAAACAGTACCGCGGAGAAGATGATGAACGCCAGTACGCGATCGAATGCCCCAAAGACAAGCACCAGTAGTGACAACCCAGTCTGCAGCAGGATCGCGTTCACCGGTGTCCCCAGCCGCTGGTGAACCCGGCTGAATGCCGGAAAGAACGAGCCCTTGGCAGCCATCGCGTAGATCACCCGTGGAGCGGCCATGGAAAG
>Ga0068855_100005078_pt1 | contig 16046 bp, 16 predicted proteins | sample KBSCornC52_FD_66592 | JGI IMG/M metagenome (GOLD analysis project Ga0068855, IMG submission 66592) | Corn rhizosphere microbial communities from Kellogg Biological Station, Michigan, USA - KBS Corn C5-2 | ecosystem: Host-associated > Plants > Roots > Rhizosphere > Soil ...
GCGATGGCTTCGGCGGCATGGCCGAGATGGACCAGGTAAGAACAGCCGCCGGTATCGGTGGAATCGAAATGACGAACCTTCAGGCCGAGGTAATCCACCATCGGCATCGCCCCGCCGGGAGCATCGCCGGCGCAGAAATAGCCGTCGATATCGGCCTTGGTCAGCCCGGCGTCCTCGATCGCGCCTTTGGCGACCTCGGCATGGAGCTGTGCGGTGGATTTATCGGGTGCGTGCCGGGTTGGATGTTCATAGATCCCGGCAATGTAGGCTTTGCCCTTGATGGTCAAATCGTTCTCCGCTGGCGTTTCTTGTTCCGGTTATTTTTCTGGCCTGTCGGGGCGGCCTTGGCAAGCATGGAAATATTCCGTCAGGCGAGACTGGATATAAAAACAAGACTTGCACGCCGAGGCGATCTCGCGGCGCGGAGCGCCCGGAGTTTTGCTGGAAATCCTTGCCCTCGGAAACAGAGGGCGCAGGGAAGACCGGATGCGCGCTGCACCCGCGGTCTCATGTGCGTGTCTGCAAACAAGAATCTGCACATGAGCATACAGGTTCAGCTGGCAACACCAGGCCTTCCCTGCGCAATGGCTTTACGGCTTATACGTGGTCGCCCCGGTGACCGGCTTTCTTGCCACCGTCATCCAGCGGATTGCTCCGCGAAACTTGACGCCAGCACCGGGACGTCAGGCCCTCACGACTTCACCGTACGCAATAGCAGCGTTCGTCTTCGCTGCTCTCGCGTCCACCGCATCTCACCGCACGTTCGTGACGATCGCGAGCGCCCCTCTCATCGCGGGAGACGGGCGGAGTTAAACGCCCGATTTGCCCGACGGGGCAACAGAAATATTTTTACGCGAGGGGCTGGACAGACTTTGGGTGATTTGCCCGTCGGGTTGTTTTGTCGCACGCATCGCCTGCAATTAGTTGTTGCCAGCAAACCCGACTCGCGCGCCGTGACAGGCGGCGTGGCGCTCCCGATCCACTCCATGACGCAAATCAGTATGCCCGACAGCTTCGTAGGGTAGGCAAAGCGAAGCGGCCCACCACCTCAATCCAGCATCCGTTGTAGATGGTGGGCACGGCGCAATCGCGCCTTTGCCACCCTACACACCGTGGTCGGCCGGTCTCGGGAAATAACCGATCATTAACCATACGAGCCCATGATTTGAGCCGAATTCGGGTGGGCCGGCGCGCGCGAGCCATTGCTGGTTTGTCACCGCGACGGCTCGTTTGTCTTGTTGACCGGCGATGGGAAGAATCTCGCGATTGTGCTGAGACGTGGGGAACGCAGGTGACCGAAGCACCGGACAGGGAGACGCAAGGGGACAAACAGCCCGACGCGGCACCGCAGATGGCCTCGAGCCGGGCGCCGGTGATCGCGGTGTCCCTGGCCGCCCTGGTCGTCATTGGTGCCGCCACCGCCAATTCTTTGCCGGGTTTCGGTGGCTTCTCTCTGCCGAATTTCAATCAACTCTCTTTGCCGAGCGTCGATCGGTTCTCCTTGCCGGGCTTCAGCCGCTTCTCCCCGCCGAATTTCAATCGCGTCGCGACACTTCCTCCGCCTAACCCGGCTCCAGTCCTCGTGCCGGCTCCAGTCCTCGTACCGGATCCAGTTGTCAGGGCGGGACTAAGGGACATTCAGTCGTCGCAGCAGCAAAACACCGATGCGTTGGAGTCGCTGACCCAGGGTTCCGCAACCCAACAGGCAGATTTGAAAAGAATAACCCGTCAACTCGCCTTGCTGACGGCGCAGGTGAACTCCCTGCAGAATCAGGCGCCCCCGCCGCTGACGACGTCCAGCATCATACCCTCGATGACGTCCAGCATCCCACGTTCAAATCCTCGCGCGCGGATTGTCCATGCGTCACGAAAAGTGATCCCTCCAGTTCCTCCTGCAACTATTCCTGTAAGTCTTCCTGCACTTCCCAAGCCTGCCGGCCCTGTTTCGGTAGGAGGCGCTCCGCTGAGTCCTGCGCCGGCAGCTGGCTCGGGTGCAAGCTAGCCCTTCCCGATCGTTCAGGTGAGCCAGGGCGTGCTGCGGATCCGAGCGCACGCGTTCGGCCTTTGAAACGTCGGGTCGCGATCCCGGATATAGTCGAAATTGACCGTGCCGAACGTCGTCAACGGCTTCTTCAAGGCCGAGCAGGTCTGAACCTCGATAAACTCATTTTTGAAATCGCCGCGAGGAAAGTTCGCGACGACCTGGGCCCGTTGCTCAGGTGTGTACTCATCATATCCAATGCCGACGACGTCCACCAGGACGCCTGCGTTGGTGAGCGCGATTTCGGGCCGCATATATTGGGGAATGCCGGGCGTCGTGTGCAGGGCAATCGCTTCCCACACCAGATCCGCCTTCGGCTCAGGGATGCCATGACTCCTGAGAAACTCGCGCGCGGCATCGGCGCCATCGACCTCAAACCGCTTGGTCTCGGTATGATAGGCGTCGACCAGACCCAGGTCATGAAACAGCGCGGCGACGTAGAGCAGTTCAGAGTCGAATTTCAGGTTCTGGCGGATGCCCTTCATCGCTCCGAACAGGAAGACGCGAACCGAGTGGTTGAACAGCAATTCTGATTCGTGCTGCCGCACCAGTTCGGCGGCTTCGCGCGCGATCCTGCTGTCGGGAATTTTAACGGCGGAAATCATATAGGTCTCCCTATCTGTTGCGGCTTTGTCGGCTGGGCGCCGGCTCAGGCGGCTTTCTCGATCACCGCTTGCGGCGTATTGCGGAAACTGATCGCCATGCGGTTGTAGACGTTCATCAGGCCGATCGCGATCGTGAGATCGACGAGCTCGCGCTCCTCGAAGACCGCGCGTGCAGCCTGGTAGGCTTCGTCAGGCACGCCGGTCTCAGCGACACGCGTCACCGTTTCCGCCCAGGCCAGTGCGGCGCGCTCGCGCTCGTCAAAGAAAGTGCCGGCTTCAGCCCAGGCCTGCACCAGCATCAGCTTCTCGATCCTTACGCCCTTCTTGAGAAGGTCGCGCGGGTGCATGTCGAGGCAATAGGCGCAATTATTGATCTGCGAGACTCGCAGATAGACCAGATCGATCAGCACTGCGGGAAGGCCGCTCTGCGCGACGTAGCCGTAGACGCCACCCAGCGCCTTCACGCCTGCCGGTGCGATCTGGGTGTAATCGAGACGCTTGGTCATTTTCGTTCTCCTTGATGGTCGGATTATTTGACGGGACTGGTCAGTTCCTTGTCGTCGCTATCGACGACGAACACCGCGAGCAGCTTCGCAGGTTCGGTCTTGCTCGCATTGCGGCTGACGGCATGGAGGGAGCCAGGGGTTTCGTAAAAGCTTTCTCCGGCGTGAAAGACGCGCCTTGGTCCGTCATTCACCTGGGATTCGATTTCTCCCGACAGCACGTAAGCGAAGATGAACGCCGACTTTGCGTGGGTGTGCGCGGGCGATGCTCCCGCCGGGGCATAGTTGACGACCACGGCGATCAGCGATTTTCCGGGAATGTTGGGGATCGGCTGGGCGAACTGCGGCGTGACCTTCTGGCCGATACCCTGTGCCGCGGATGGCGTCGCAATGGCGATGACGACGGCAGCGCAGGCCGCTCCGATGATGGATGATATTCTCATGATGGGGCTCTCCTTTGCCCCGTACAAATGCTCTTCTCTGGTCTATAAAAAAGTCCCAAAAACCGACAAAAATAATGTACCACAAGGGCATGACCAAGCCGTTGAACCTGCAGCTCGATCGGTCGGCTAAAACACCGCTGACCGAGCAGATCCGCAAAGGCATCACCGCCGCCATCGAGAGCGGCGTGCTGGCGCCGGGCGCACGTCTGCCATCCTGGCTGGACCTGGCCGCCCAGCTTGGCGTCGCCCGAGGTACCGTTCGCTCGGCGTACGAAAAACTGTCGGCGGCTCAACTCATCGTCGCCTCGCGCGCGACCGGTACTCGTGTCGCGGATCGGCTGTCCACCATCGTTCGGCAGGAAGACGCGCCCGGTCCCGGCGCGTTCATGCGGATGTATCAGGAGCTCACCGCGGGGCCTTCCATTTTCCAGATGGGGGTGCCCGCGCAGGAAGCCATCCCCGCCAAACTCTTCGCCAGAATTCGCTCGTCCGCCGTTCGCGCGGAATTGAGCGCGCCACCCATCTATCCGGATCCGCGCGGCGAGCTGGAATTGCGGCGTGAAATCGCCGCCTATCTTGCCATCGCGCGTGGCATCGAATGTTCGCCCTCCCAGATCATCATCACCGCCGGCTTCAGCAGCGGCCTTGGACTGGCGCTTGGTGTGCTCGGCCTTGAAGGGCGAAAAGCCTGGATCGAGAATCCCGGCTTCCCGTTCACGCGGCGCGGCCTGGAGCTCGCGAGATTGTCGCTCGCGCCGATCCCGGTCGATACGGAAGGCATGGATGTCGAGTACGGCATCAACCATGCATCGGATGCCGCGCTGGTTGTCGTCACGCCGGGGCAGCAGGCACCGCTCGGGTTTACCTTGTCGCTGGCGCGGCGTTTGCGCCTGCTCGACTGGGCCGCGCAGCAAGGGGCCTGGGTGGTCGAGGACGACTATCTCAGCGAGCTTCAGCTCAGGGGCCGGGCGACGCCTGCGCTTGCTTCGCTCGATCGCGCCGGACGTGTCATTCACATCGGATCCTTCAGCAAGACGCTGACGCCGGCGTTGCGGCTCGGCTTTCTCGTTGCGCCCTTGCCGCTGGCGACCCGGTTTGCCGAAGCCGCAGCGTGTCTCGCGCCGGCGCCCGGGCCGGCGGTGCAGATCGCGACCGCGGCATTCATGCGCGACGGCCACTACTTGCGGCATCTGCGACGCACCAAGCGCCTTTATGCGGCGCAAGGCGACGCGCTTGTAAAATGCCTTCGGTCGCACACCAGGGATATCGCAGTTGCCGGGCTGGCCGTGCTGCTGCGCTTGCCGGACGGCGCTTCGGACCTCACCATCGCCAGGGAAACGCTGCAGTACGGATTGGCGCCCACGCCGCTATCGCTCTGGTACGCGTCGACGGCCTCACTGCGATCCGGTCTCTTGCTGGGTATCGCAACAGCCCCGCACAAGCATCTCGCGGCTTCCTGCGAGCGCCTTTGCGGGGTTATCGATCGGCTTACGTGATCCGCAGGCCCGGCGCCCTATTCCGCCGCGATCTGCCGCGGCGCCGGCGGCGGGCTGACGAGGTCGGCGGCCAGTTCCGCGTAGCGCACTTTCGCCTCCTGCACCGCCTTCTCCTTCACCGGGCCATAGCCGCGGATGCGATCCGGCAGCGACAGCAGTTCGATCGCGGTGTCGAGATTGACCGGCGACAGCAGGCCCAGCACCGTCGCGACGTCCTTCTCGTAGCCCGCGATCAGGTCGCGCTCCAGCCTGCGGTCGGGGCTATAGGCGAAGACGTCGAACGGCGTGCCGCGCAGCACCTTCAACTTCGCGAGGATCTTGAACAGCGGCATCATCCAGGAAGCGCTGAACGCGCGCTTGCCCGGCCGCCCCTGCGCGTCGGGTTTGCCGGCAAGCATTGGCGCTGCGAGATTGAAGGAGAGCTTGAAGTCGCCTTCGAACTGGTCGCGGAGTTGCTTCTCAAAGCGGCCGTCGGTGAACAGCCGCGCCACTTCATACTCGTCCTTGTAGGCGAGCAGTTTGGCGTAGTTGATCGCGACCGCGCGCGGCAGTTCGTCGCCGAAACCGCCGTTCGAGGCGGCGTTGCGAACCTGCGTCACCGCGTTGCGGTAGCGGTCGGCGAGTTTCGTGTCCTGATAGTCGGTCAGCAAGGCACTCCGATGCGCGATGATTTCGTCGAGCGACATCGCGTCCAGCGTCTTGGGCGCTATGGTCTCGTCCTGGTCCTTCATCATGGCCGCGAGCCGCGCCGGATCGTGCGCGGCGAGACGGCCGAGCTGGAACGCCTGCGTGTTCATCTTGACCGCGACGCCGTTGACTTCGATGGCCTGCTCGATCGCCTTGGCCGACAGCGGCAGCAGACCGCGCTGATAGGCAAAGCCCATCATCATCATGTTGGTGGCGATGGAGTCACCGAGCAGCGTTTCGGCGGGCTTGGTGAAATCGAAGAACGAAGAGTCCTTGCGCAGCGCGGTCTCCAGCACGTTGTCGACCTTGCGACTCTGGAAATTGAAATCGCGGTTGAGAATGAAGTCCGCGATCGGAATCAGATGGGTGTTGATGACGCCGGTGGTGCGGCTGGATTCGCACAGCGTGATGGTGTCCTTGGCAACTGCCACCACTTCGTCGGCGGCGAGCACGAGATCGGCGGTGCCGGTGACGATGCGCGAACAGGTGACGTCGGCGGTATGTTCGGAGAGCCGGACATGGCTCAGCACCGCGCCGCCCTTTTGCGCAAGGCCGGACATGTCGAGGATCATGCTGGCCTTGCCTTCGATATGGGCGGCCATGCCGAGCAGCGCGCCGATGGTCAGCACGCCGGTGCCGCCGACGCCGCCGACCGCGACGTTATACGGCCGCTCCAGCGAAGGCCGCGAGGCCGGCTCCGGCAGTTCGCCGATATCGCCGACCCCGGCAGGCACGCGGCGGCGCATCTTGCCGCCGTCGATGGTGACGAAGGACGGGCAAAAGCCCTTTACGCAGGAATAGTCCTTGTTGCAGGTCGACTGGTTGATGGCGCGCTTGCGGCCCATCTCGGTTTCCAGCGGCTCGACCGAGATGCAGTTCGACTGTACCGAGCAATCGCCGCAGCCTTCGCACACCGCCGGGTTGATCATCACCCGCTTTGCCGGATCTTCCAGCAGGCCGCGCTTGCGGCGGCGGCGTTTTTCGGCGGCGCAGGTCTGCACGAATACGATCGCGGAGGCGCCCTTGACCTTGCGCAGTGTCTTCTGAACCGTGTCGAGATCGTCGCGATGCGCGACCTTGACGCCCGGTGCGATATCGGAGGCCGGATAGGCCGCGGGCGTTTCAGAAACCAGATAGATGTCGCGGATGCCTTCGGCGTGAAGCTGGAAGGTGATCTGCTGCGGCGACAATTCGCCGTCGACATGCTGGCCGCCGGTCATCGCGGTGGCGTCGTTGTAGAGGATCTTGTAGGTGATGTTGGCGCCTGACGAGACCGCCTGACGGATCGCGAGGCTGCCGGAATGGAAGTAGGTGCCGTCGCCGAGATTGGCGAACACGTGCTCTTCCTTGGTGAACGGCGCCACGCCGACCCACGGCACGCCCTCGCCGCCCATATGGGTAAAGGTCTCGGTCGAACGGTCCATCCACAGCGCCATGAAGTGACAGCCGATGCCGGCAAAGGCGCGGCTGCCTTCCGGTACCTTGGTCGAGGTGTTGTGCGGACAGCCCGAGCAGAAATACGGCGTGCGGGTGATCGGCGCGACCGCCTGCATCTGGGTCGCCTGCCGGCCGTTGAACCAGTCGGCCTTGGCGCGCAGCATCGCAGCGATTTCCGGATTGAGATTAAGTCGAAGCAGCCGCTCGGTCAGCGAACTCGCCAGCGACGCGACGCTGAGTTCTTCCGCAAACGGAAGGAAGCGCTTGTCGTGGTCGTCCATCTTGCCGATGATGCGTGGGCGGACGTCGTCGCGCCAGTTGAACAGTTCCTGCTTGACCTGGTTCTCGACGATCTCGCGGCGCTCTTCGATGATGAAGATCTCTTCAAGCCCGACGGCGAATTCACGCACGCCCTGCGGCTCCAGCGGCCACGGCATCCCGATCTTGTACAGCCGCAGTCCGATCTTGGCGGCGACTTCCGGCGTGACGCCGAGTTCGCGCAGCGCCTGGCGGATGTCCTCGTAGCTCTTGCCTGACGCCATGATGCCGTAACGGGCATTCGGCGAATCCATGGTGATGCGGTTGACCTTGTTGGCGCGGGCAAAGGCGATCGCGGCGAAGCCTTTATAGTCCTGCAATCGGCGGTCCTGGTCGAAGCGGTCGTCGGGCCAGCGCAGGTTGAGGCCGCCCGGCGGCATCTCGAAGTCGGTCGGAATCACGAACGGCGTCATCTCGTCGGTGAGGTCGATCTCGGCGGTGGTTTCCACCGTCTCGGTAATCACCTTCATGCCGACCCAGCAGCCGGAGTAGCGCGACATCGCGATCCCCAACAGGCCCATCTCGATCATTTCATGAATGCTGGAGGGGTAAAGATAAGGCATCAACGCCGACATGAAGGCGTGGTCGGACTGATGCGGCACGGTGGAGGATTTGGCGCCGTGGTCGTCGCCGGCCAGCACCAGCACGCCGCCGTTCTTGGCCGAACCCGCCGCATTGCCGTGGCGGAAGACGTCGCCGCAGCGATCGACGCCGGGGCCCTTGCCGTACCAGATGCCGACCACACCATCATATTTGGCGCCGGGCGACAGGTTGAGCTGCTGCGAACCCCAGACCGCGGTCGCCGCGAGGTCCTCGTTCACGCCGGGCTGGAACTTGATGTTGTACTGTTCGAGATGCTTGCGGGCGGCGAAAAGCTGCTGGTCGTAGCCGCCGAGCGGCGAACCGCGGTAGCCGGAGATGAAGCCCGCGGTGTTCAGCCCCGCAGCACGGTCGCGCCGGATTTGCGCCATCGGCAGGCGGACCAGCGCCTGAATGCCGGTCAGGAAGACATGGCCGGAGCCTTGGGTGTACTTTTGATCGAGACTGATCGGACCTTGGTTGATTCCCATAATGCCCTCTTTGCCCACCCACTAAGTATTGGTCGGGACGACGTTTTTTAACTAGTCATCCGGCTTCGTTAGAACCAGTCTATGTCGGATTTTCCGCTCCACGCACTACAAATCTGGACAACTTGGCTGTCCTTTCAAAGATCGCAATTTCGTGCCGGGAATAATGCACTCCATTTTCGGTTTGTGTCGTCCAGGTGCCCCGCCGCGAAACGGCGTGGCGTCCCCGATCCGTTCGCTTTCCCGCGATAACGCTCGAAGAGGTTCACAGGTGCAGATACGACATCGAAAAGTGCGCGCGAATCTCGTCAGGTCTCTTTTGGGATTTCTGTTGTGCACTGCGTTCGCCCCGCACGTGTGTTTCGCGGACTCGAAGGCCGACATCGCGGCCGAAGAGGTCGCGCGCGGCAAGGCGCTGGTCGATACCGGCGACTGCGCGAGCTGCCATACCGCGGATGCCGCCAAGCCGTTTGCCGGAGGAAAACGGATCGATACGCCGTACGGCGGCATCTATTCGCCCAACCTGACGCCGGACCGCGAAACCGGCCTCGGCGGCTGGAGCGACGACGACTTCTACCGCGCGCTGCGCTTCGGCGTCGCACCCGACGGCTCGCGCTACTACCCGGCCTTCCCCTATCCGAACTTCACAAAACTCACCCGCCAGGACATTCTGGCGATCCGGGCCTATCTGGCGACGCTGACGCCGGTGAAGAATACACCCGCTCCGCCGGAGCTGCGCTGGCCGCTGAACTATCGAATTCTCATGCTCGGCTGGAACTGGCTGTTCTTCAAGCCGGGCATTGTGATGCCCGATCAGGCGAAGAGCGCGGAGTGGAATCGCGGCCGCTATCTGGTCGAAGGCGCCGGCCATTGCGGCGCCTGCCATACGCCGAAGAACATGTTCGGCGCCGACAAACGCGGACAGGCGTTTGGCGGCGGACTGGTGCAAGGCATGTTCGCGCCACGGCTGGATGCGGCGGAGCGCAGCGGCCTGAAATCCTGGAGCGTGGAAGACATCGCCGAATACCTCCAGAGCGGACGCAACGGCCGCAGCCATGCCGGCGAACTGATGTCGGAGGTCGTGGTCAATTCGACGTCCAAAATGAGCGATGCGGATGTCCGCGCCATCGCGGTATATCTGAAGGATTTGCCGGCAGGTGCGCCCGAGCCGTCCTCAAGCGCCCCACGCGCGGCAGCGATTACGGATGGCGAGAAGCTCTACAAGGGCGCCTGCATCGCCTGCCACGAGGCGGATGGCTCGGGCGCGCCGCGGATCTATCCGCCGCTGCCCGGCAACGCCAACCTGCAATCATCAGATCCCTCCTCGACGCTTCGCATCATCCTCGACGGCGCGCAAACCGTGACGACGGCGCGCGCCCCCAATACCGGGTCGATGCCGGCCTATGCCGGGAAACTGTCCGATCAGGAGATCGCCGACGTCTCGACCTATATCCGCAATGCCTGGGGCAATGCGGCGCCCGAGGTCAGCGCAGAGCAGGTCGCGAAGGCGCGCAAGATGAAATAGCGCTGCGCTCAGCGCTTGTCCTCGTCAAAGACGAATTTCGGCATTTCCCATTTGTAGCGGATTGCCAACAGCCGCAGCGTCAGACCGAACGCGAAGGTCAGCACGGTCAAGAGTTCGTTATTCAGCTTGAGGCCAAAGGCGGTGGTGTAGAACAGTCCGGTAACGACCGAGACGCTGGCGTAGAGTTCAGAGCGAAACAGCAGCGGCACGTCGTTGCAGAGAATGTCGCGCAGCACGCCGCCGGCGCAGCCCGTGATCATCCCCGCCACGATCACGATCGGCAGCGACGCGCCGACCTGCCGGGCGACATCGCAGCCCGCCATGGTGAACACGACGAGCCCGATGGCATCGAGCACCAGGAACGCCAGGTTCAGCCGGTGCACGATTCGCGCGGTCAGGATGGTCGCGAACGCGGCGATCGCGGTCAGCGCCAGATAGGACGGGTTCTGCACCCAGACCAGCGGGTAGTGGCCGAGCAGCACGTCGCGAATGGTGCCGCCACCAAGCGCGGTAATGCATCCCAGCATGCAGACGCCGGCCCAATCCATGCTGCGTCGCCCCGCCGCCAATGCGGCCGTCATCGCCTCCGCGGTCAGCGCCACATAGAACAGCAGATGCAGCACGGTATCGCTGGGCGGCAGGTTCCACATGACAACCTCTTGGCAACCTCATGAAGACGGGTTGGAACCGGGAATCACCGGTTCCATCATGAACGGGTTGCAAGATGGCGCGGAACATCCGGCCGCGCCAGCCATTGTCCCTCGCTTAGCTCTGGGCGCTAACGGAGGAACATTTTCATGGCTTACCAACCCAACCCGAACGATCCCTATCGCGCCGGCCCGACCGAAGACGAATTTCGCCGCCAGGCCCGGCTCAACAGCCTCGACAACGAACTGCAGCCCGATCCGGAACTCGCCGAAGGCCCGGCCAGCGGCGGCAAGATCGCTATGTTCGCGATCGCGATCGCGGTGGTGCTCGGCGCCGTGTTCTATGGCTTGAACAATACCAGCGTGAACAACGCCGGCACCTCGGAAACCACCAAGACTGCGCAGACGCGGCCCGCCTCGCCTGCAGCACCTCCGGGCGTGCGCGACGTGACGCCGAAGGCCAACACCGGACCCGGCACGACCACCGGTGCGGCGGCGCCGAGCCCGTCAACACCGGCTCCGGCCAACCCGGACATGAACAAGACGGCTTCTCCCCCGGCCGATAACGCACCTGCCGCGAAGTAACGGCGGGGCGTCACCTGAAAGCGCAGCGGGCTTCGTCCGCTGCGCGTTTTCTTATTTGAACATCTTGTTGAGTTCGCCGCCGGGATAGCCGCTGGCGAGTTCGGTGAACGTGCCTTTATCGGCCATCTCGCGCGCGGCCTTCATGAAGCCGCCCCAGGCCGAGCGCGCCAGCGAACCGCCGACGCTGATGCGGCGAACGCCGAGATCGCCGGCTTCCTGCAACGACAGGCCGGACGCGCCGATCAGCAGATTGACCGGTTTTGGCGCGACCGCCTTCACGATCGCCGCAATGTCTTCCCTGGTCTTGATGCCCGGCGCATAGAGGCAATCGGCGCCGGCCTCGGAATAGGCCTTGAGCCGTTCGATCACAAAGCCCAGGTCCGGCTTTCCGACCAGGTAGGCTTCGCAGCGGCCGGTCAGCATCACGTTGCTGTCGCCGATCGCCTTGCGCGCCGCCTTGATTCGCGCGACGGCGAGATCGAAATCGTACAGCGGCTTGTCCTTGTCGCCGGTTGAATCCTCGATCGACAATCCGGCGACGCCGGTCTTCACCCCGCGCGCGACATTGATACCCACCTTGTCAGCCTCATGGGCAAAGCCGCCCTCGAAATCGGCGTTGACGGGAATGTCGACCGCCGCGCACAGCGCGGAGAGATGGTCGCAGACGTCGTCGACGGTGACGCGGTTGTCGGCCTTGGCAATGGTCCAGGCAAAGCCGGCGCTGGTCGAGGCCAGTGCCTTGAAGCCGAGATGCTGCAGCGCGCGGGCGCTGCCGACGTCGAATGGGTTCGGAATGATGAAGCATCCGCTGTCATGCAGCTTGCGGAACGCGGCGCACTTGTCCGCTGTGGTGACGGGCATGGTTTCTCTCCCTGTCTTGTTCGGTCGTGAAGATAGCGGCGCGCGGCGCCGGGCGCCAGCGCTGCCGCGAGCGCTAGCGTCGCTGGTTCAGGCGACGACCTGCCGCAAAAATGTCCGCTCTTCGGCGAGAATGAGCTTGTTCTCTTCGGCGAAGGTGAAATTCGCCACGCCTTCCTTGTCGCCGCGCAGCCGCGCCCGGTAACCCTCATAGGCCGCCAGGCTCTCGAATGAGATCAGCGCAAACGCGATGTTGTTGGTGCCCTCATGCGGCATCCAGTAACCCTGGAGATCGCCGCCGCATTTCGGGATGATGCTGAGCCAGTTTTTCGAATACTGCTCGAACATCGCCCGCTTGAACGGATCGATCTGGTAGCGGATGAAAACGGTGACGGTCATTGGTCAACTCCAAGTCGTTTACCGTCATTGCGAGCGCAGCGAAGCAATCCAGCGTCACAGCAAGCAAGTCTGGATTGCTTCGTCGCTGCGCTCCTCGCGATGACGGAACCAACATACCCGCTTGACGTCGCTGATGCTTCGGCTAACATCGAACTATGAAAGCAGGTCCCGATATCGCCATGGTCGCCTCGCTGGTCGGCGACCCCGCGCGCTCCAACATGCTGAGCGCGCTGATGACCGGCCGCGCGCTGACGGCGAGCGAGCTGGCGCACCAGGCCGGCATCACGCCGCAGACCGCGAGTTCGCATCTCGCCAAGCTCGAGGTCGGCGGCCTGATCGAGCTGGAGAAGCAGGGGCGTCATCGTTATTACCGCCTCACCGGCCCCGATGTCGCGAGCGTGCTCGAAGGCCTGGCCGGCCTCGCGGAGCGCGCCGGTCACACCCGCGTCCGCACCGGGCCAAAAGAGCCGGCGCTGCGCCGCGCGCGGATCTGCTACGACCACCTCGCCGGCGATCTCGGCGTGCAGATGCTCGACAGCATGCGCAAGCAGAAGCTGGTGCGGCAGAGCAAGCAGGCGATCGAACTCACCGGCGAAGGCAAGCGCTTCATGGCGCAGGCGCTGCAGATCGACGCCGACATGCTGGCCCACCCGCGCCGTCCGGTGTGCAAGGCCTGCCTCGACTGGAGCGAGCGCCGTCATCACCTCGCCGGCACGCTCGGCGCCGCCGTCATGAACCGCTTCACCGAACTGAACTGGGCCGCGCGCGATTCCGCGCCCGGCAGCCGCGTCGTCAATTTCACCCGCACCGGCGAAAAACGATTCGCGGCGCTGTTCGGCAATTTTGAAACCCGGACCGGGGACTGATCGTTTTCAGGCTGTTGGCCGGAGGGCGTCGAATGCGTTTTCCAGCGCTATTGTTGATGCTGTTCGCGCTGGTCGATGCCGCCTGCGCCGATCCTGTCTTCAAGGTCGGCGTCACGACGCGCGATTTTGTCCCGCCTGAGCCCTACGATTGGCGCGGCGCCAACACCCACGCTCTCCGCGCGACGATCTGGTACCCCGCAGCGGCCGACGCGCAGGAGAAGCCGCAATGGATCGGGCCGCGTTTCGTTCCGTTGTTCAGCGCCGGAAGCGCCGCGCCCGATGCGGCGCCCGCGGCAGGCACCCGGCATCCCCTGATCCTGCTGTCGCACGGCAACGGCGACATGGCGGCTTCGCTCGGCTGGCTCGGCACGGCATTCGCCGCGCACGGCTTCATCGCCGTCGCGATCAATCATCCCGGCAACAATGTGCTCGAGGATTACACGGTTGAGGGGTTTTCGCTGTGGTGGTTGCGGGCCGTCGATCTCGGCGCGGTCATCGATGCCATGCTCGACGACAAGACCTTCGCAAGCCAGATCGACCCGGCCCGGATCGGCGCGGCCGGACATTCGCTTGGCGGCTATACCGTCATCGAAGCCGCCGGCGGTGTCACCAATCCGGAACTACTCCAGGAGTTCTGTCGCTCGCCTGCGGCCGACGCATCCTGCAAACCACGGCCGCCGCAGCCCGAGATGCGCCGCAAGACCCTGGTGCGGCTGAGCTCCGATCCCGATTTCCGGCAACGCTATGGCAAGGCCGGCAACTCCTATCGCGATGCGCGCATCCGCGCCGTCTTCGCCATGGCGCCGGGACCCGGACATGTCTTTAGCGCGGAGAGCCTCGAAAATATCTCGATCCCGGTTGCGATCGTTGCCGGAAGCGCCGACGAAATCGTGCCGCCCGCCGCCGCCGCCGAAGCTTATGCCAAGGCGATCCCGCATGCGACGTTGAAACTGTTTGAGCATGCGGGCCACTTCATATTCGTCCGCAGTTGCACCTTCGTGGGACGTGTCATCTTCCGCGACACCTGCATCGATCCGGATGGCAGCGATCGCGATGCCGTCCACGCCGAGACCGTCAAACAGGCGCTGGACTTCTTCACCGAGCATCTACGGTGAGACCGCTCGCGTAACTGTGCGGCGGCGACGAAGAAGCCGGTCGGAAAAACCTGGAGAAGATCTGATCGCGCAGTGACAATTTGCGCGTTACTCACGTCGCCCAACTTCCCAACATTCATTTTCTATTCATGGTTCCGATTCTAGGTTCCGTGCCGAGCCGCGTCGCGGTCAAAAACGGGAGAGAACATGAAGTACCTTTTCGCAGCAGCAGTTTTGGTCGCCGGCACGTTCGCAAGCTTCAGCGCCGCGAATGCCGCAGGCGGATGCGGCCCCGGCTGGCATCGCGGTCCCTATGGCGGATGCCAGCCCAATCGTGGCGTTGTCGTGGTCCGGCGACCTGCCCCGGTCGTCGTGGTGCGGCCCGTCGGTCGCGTTTGCCCCTACGGCTACGTTTTTGCCTATGGACGTTGCCGCCCGGTCTGAGCGGATCGACATCGAACAGCGAAAAGCCCCGCTCGCGCGGGGCTTTTTAGTTGGCTTACCAGTAACGGCGACGCCAGCGGCGGCGATGCCAGCCCCAATGCCTTCGGCGCCAGCCCCAGTGCCGGCGACGCCAACCCCAATGGCGGCGGTGCCAGCCCCGGTGACGACCCCAGCCACGATGCCGGCCCCAGCGCACTTGCTCCGGCTGCAGGCGATCGACTTCGTCGCCCGAGGTGACGGCGGGATGGGTACCTGGATTATCGGGGAGTTGTCCGCCTTCGGTCAGCGGGTGCGGCGTCAACGGTGCTGCTTGCGCGCTGGCCGCGAGCGCCGCCGCCCCGGCCGCGAATCCAAAGGCGAGTTTCAGAAAGTGCCGGCGTTCCATGCAATCTCCTCCTCTGCAATCGGGTGACGTGAGGAGGAGAGTTTCGATGCAGCGAGATGAACCTTCGCTGAATTTCGCGTTCAGGTTCGTGGCGCGCGCGACCGATGCGCCGCAGGCCAAGGCTACTTCTGCTATTGCTTCATCCGGTCCAGCATTGCCATGTCGCAATTGACCTCGCAGGCCATTACTTTCGAATAGGGATTGGTGGCCGTAACCGTGACCGTCCTCTTGTCCGGGCTGAGCGTGCAGGTGGCGACGTCAGCCGCGAATACCGGGCCGGCAGCAACCAGCATCGCCACCGCGCCAGTCAATCTCTTCATGAAGTCCCCTTCCGGTGTCGCCGATGCCTTTGTCGCGACGAGACGGGAACGGGTTCGATGCACACTGTCATTCCGGGACGATGCGCAGGATCGAACCCGGAAGTTCGAGATTCCAGGTTCATCATCTCGAGATTCCCGGTTCATCGCTACGCGATGCCCCGGAATGACAGGAAGACCTACGGCACAAACTCCTCGGCCAACACCAGCATTTCTCGGCTGCGGGTCACGTCGGGCCAGTCGCGCCGGCACGCCAGATGTCCGCTTGCCCGCCAGTAGCGACGCAACAGCAGACGTCGTCGCAGATCGCGGAAGGACCGCAGGCGGAC
>Ga0068855_100005082_pt1 | contig 16038 bp, 15 predicted proteins | sample KBSCornC52_FD_66592 | JGI IMG/M metagenome (GOLD analysis project Ga0068855, IMG submission 66592) | Corn rhizosphere microbial communities from Kellogg Biological Station, Michigan, USA - KBS Corn C5-2 | ecosystem: Host-associated > Plants > Roots > Rhizosphere > Soil ...
GAGATGCAGGATGTGCTGGAAGATTCGGGTTGGCGTATCGTCGAAGAGGACCAAGAGGACAATTGGTGGAGCGCGACGATCAGGCGCCGGTAGCGACTTTTTTCGTCGACTCGCCGATGCTGCCGAGCGCGATCACGACGCTCGGAGAAAGCGCGGCACATCACGCACGCGTGAAGCGTCTCGACGTCGCAGACATCGTCCGGCTCACGGATGGGATCGGCCATGTGGCGACCGGAACAATTGCCACGCTGCGTCGTGCGTCGGTCGACGTGGCCGTCGACCGTGTCGACGACGTGCGGCGACTGCCGCAGATTCATCTCCGAGTCCCAGTCGGCGATCGTGACCGGATGCTGTGGCTCGCTGAAAAGGCGACCGAGCTTGGGATCGCGACATGGCAAGCAGTGCGCTTTCGTCGGTCGGCGAGCGTGTCGTCTCGTGGGGAAGGGCCTGCGTTTACCAATAAGGTGCGCGCGCGAATGATCAGCGCCCTCGAACAGTCGGGCGGCGCGTGGCTGCCAGAGATCAAGCCCGACGTGTCGGTTGACGCTCTGACATTTGCCGAGCGGGAGAATCCCATCGCTCTCGATCGCGCTGGCGAGCCACTGGTCTCGGTGGCGTCCGTGGCGAGCAACGTCAACGTACAACCCGTCGTAGTCTTTGGGCCTGAAGGCGGGATCGAGCGCGACGAGCTCGATCGTCTCATGGCGGCCGGATGGCGACGCGCGTCTCTCGGACCGACGACCTTGCGCTTCGAGACGGCGGGGATCGCCGCCATCGCCGTGCTTCGTGCAGCGCAACTCAACAGGAGCTAAAATGGCCGACGACTGTCTCTTCTGCCGTATCGTGCGTAAGGAGATTCCGGCAACGTTGGTGGCCGAGACGGATCGGTGCATCGCGTTTCGTGACATCAACCCGCAGGCGCCTGTTCACGTGGTGATCATCCCGCGCGAGCACGTCGCGTCGTTGAACGAGGCGCGCGACGCCGACCTGATCGGACGCCTATCATTGTTCGCCGCCGACATCGCCCGCACTGAGGGGATCGCGGAGTCCGGCTACCGCACGGTGGTCAATACAAATCGCGACGCCGGGCAAACGGTGTTTCACGTCCATCTCCATTTGCTTGGTGGTCGCGCGATGTCCTGGCCGCCCGGATAGCGGGGTTGAGCGTTGAGGGCGCCCTCTACCCTCTACGCTCTTTCTTCGTTGACAATGTCCCGATTGCCCCCATAAGTTCAATGGCTCAATACATTTAACTGGCGCACAAACGCCGCGAAGGGGGGAGAACCAGTTTGTCTGAAGTCATCATCCATGACGATGAGAACTTCGAGCGCGCGCTCAAGCGCTTCAAGAAGAAGTGCGAGAAGGCCGGCATCTTGTCCGACCTTCGCAAGCACCGTCATTACGAAAAGCCGAGCGAGCGCCGGAAGCGGAAAATGAATGCCGCGATCCGGAAGAATCGTCGCACGCGGCACGCGTAGCACATTCTAATGGCGGAGCTCCTCGCTCGACTACAGCATGACCTGAATACGGCGCGCAAAGCGCAGGACAAGGGTCAAGTCACGCTGCTGGGGACGATCATTTCGGAAGTCAAGAATCGTGAGATCGAGCTGAAGCGCGATCTCACCGACGATGACGTCGTCGACGTGATTCGTCGTGGCATCAAGAAGCGCCGCGAGTCGATCGAGATGTACGACAAAGGTGCGCGACCCGACCTGGCCACCACCGAACGGAACGAAGTTGATGCGCTCGGCAAATACATGCCGGCGGCCGTCAGCGACAGCGACATTCGCGCTGCGGTGCGCGCCGCGATCGATGGCGGCGCGACGAACGTCGGTGCCGTCATGGGCAAGGTGATGTCTCAATTCAAGGGACGCGCCGAAGGCGGGACGATCAACGCCATCGTGCGCGAGGAGCTCAGCAAGCAAGCGTGAGGGTGTTCCACCTGCGATGCCGACAACCCGGATTGGCGACCCCCCTCGCTCGTCCGGGTTTTGCTTCTCCCGTGCAATTGTGAACGCACACGCACTGTCCGTTCTCGAGCTGCCGCGCGCGCTCGACGTCGTTGCCGGACACGCGACCTCCGACCTCGGCGCCGCGCGCGTCCGGTCGCTGACGCCAACGACCGATCGCGCGTGGCTCGACGGAGAACATGCGCGCGTCGCCGCAATGCGATCGGCAATTCAGGGCGACGAACCATGGCGTCCAGATCCAATTCCTGATCTGAGCGAGTCGCTCACGCGGCTTCGCGTCATCGGCAGTATCTGGACGGGCGTCGAGCTGATGGCGGCCGCGACGCTGCTTCGCTCAGCGCGACGAACGCAGTCGCAGCTGCGCGATCCCAAGCGCCCTGCAATCGTGCGCGCATTGCTGTCGCCGTTGCTCGACGTGCTGATCTCCGCGCCCGCGCTCGAGGACCGCATCGGTCGCGCGATCCTCGACGATGGAACGGTCAAGGACGACGCGTCGGCCGCGCTGCGACGCATTCGCCGCGAGCTCCGCGCGTCACAAGGAGAGCTGATTCGAATTCTCGAACGCGTCATGGAGCGGCTCGACCCGCAGCATCGCGTGAGCGACATGTCGGTGACGATGCGCAATGGACGCTTCGTCATTCCGGTTCGTCGCGGAGGAAGCGCGATCGCCGGCGGAATCGTGCACGACACGTCGGCGTCAGGCGCGACGGTGTTCGTCGAGCCGCCGGCGGCAATCGAGTTCGGGAACCGCATGCGCGAGCTCGAGTCCGACGAAATCGAAGAAGTCGAGCGCATCTTGCTCGAGATCACCGACGAGCTCCGTCCGCGACGCGAAGACATCATTGCGTCGCTGGAGGCGCTCGTCGAATTGGATTCGTTGTATGCGCGTGCACGATTCGCGGAGGCGTTTCGTTGCTCGCCGGCGACCCTGGTTCCCGCGCGCGAAGGCTTCGACGTAAGAAATGGTCGACACCCGTTGCTGCTCGCCCAAGGTGCCGATGTCGTGCCATTCGATTTGATGATGGATCCGAACGAGCGAACGTTGCTCGTCTCCGGGCCGAACACTGGCGGGAAGACGGTATTGCTAAAAGCGATCGGACTGATATCGGCGCTCGCGCAATCTGGAATACCGGCGCCCGTCGGCCCCGAAAGCCGCATCGCGATCTTCGACGATGCGTTTGCCGACGTCGGCGACGAGCAGTCGATCGAAGCGAGCCTGTCGACGTTCAGCGCACACTTGAAGAATCTCGCTGAGATTCTTCGCCTCGCCACGCCCGACTCGCTGGTGGTGATCGACGAGCTGGGCTCGGGCACCGATCCGATCGAGGGCGCTGCACTCGGCTGGGCGATCCTCGAAGATCTCACGGCGCGTGGCACGCTGACAATTGCGACGACGCATCTCGGAACGCTCAAGGAATTGGCCGGCCAGGTGAGCCGTGTGGTGAATGCGTCGCTGCAGTTCGATGCCGCGGCCCTCGCGCCGACGTATCGGTTGATCAAAGGCATTCCCGGCCGCTCCTACGGCATCTCTATCGCGAGACGTTTGCGTCTCCCGGATCACGTCGTGGCGCGCGCGGAAGAGCGCTTGCCGCAGCACGAGCGCGACGCCGCCGCACTGATCGAGCAACTCGAGCGGCGCGAGGAGGAGTTGACGGCGCGCGAGCGCGAAGCCGCTACCATTCTCGAAGACGCACGCCGTCGCGTTGCCGATGTCGCCAAGCGGGAGCGCAACGTTCGCGAGCGCGAGCGTGTCGCTGAGCGCACGTCGCGCCAAGATGCTCGCCGATATCTGCTCGACGCGCGCGCTGAGATCGATCGCATGATCAAAGATCTCAAATCGCGCGGCGCCGAGGCAATCGACGAGGCCGGACGCGAGGCGCGCCAGCGCGCCGAGCAGCTCGCCGCCGAGCAGGGCGAACAGTTGGAGCGCCTCGAGCGCGAGGAAACCAAAGTGCGTCGCGCGGCCGCCGAGCCAAAGGTCGGGCGCGACCGGCCCATCGCGGTTGGCGACGCGGTTGAAGTCGGGCAACTCGGCGGCAAGGTCGGACGCGTGCTCGAGTTGAGAGACGATGACGCGGTCGTAACCGTCGGGGCGATGAAGCTCACGGTGCCTCGTAAGAGTCTCGCGACGACAGAACAGCCGACCAGCGCGGACGCCGTTCCGGTCTGGACAGGCGATCTACCTGAAGTGCACGTTCCTACGGAGATCGATCTCCGCGGCATGCGGCCCGATGAAGCTGAAGCCGCGGTGCTGCAGGCGCTGGACGCGGCTGTGCGCGCTGACCTGCGGAGTCTTCGCATCATTCACGGAAAGGGGACCGGAGCATTGCGCGACCGAGTTGGTGAAATGCTACGCAAGGATACTCGCGTAAAAGCGTTTCGCCTCGGCGCATGGAATGAAGGCGGCGCCGGCGTCACGCTCGCGGAGTTCTCGTGATCCCCGACGAGATCGTCGACCGCGTTCGCGAAGAGGCGGACATCGTGTCGGTCGTCGGCGAGTTCGTGAAGCTCAGGCGCGTCGGCAACAGCTTTCGCGGTCCCTGTCCGTTCCATCACGGCAAAAACCCCAATTTTTCCGTGACCCAGCACGGCTACAAGTGCTTCGTGTGCGGTGAATCGGGCGATGTCTTCACGTTCGTGCAAAAGCATCTTGGGCTCGACTTCACTGAATCCGTAAAATGGGTCGGCGCGAAGGTCGGCGTCGAAGTGCGCGAGGTCGCCGGTCGTCGAACCGAGGAAAAGGATTCGCGCGAGCCGCTATGGGAAGTCAACGCCACGGTCGCGGAATTCTTTCGCACCCAGTTGTGGGAGACCGCGGGCGGCAAGATTGCGCGAGACTATCTCGCATCGCGTGGAATCTCGCGCGAGGACGCCGATCGGTTCGGCATCGGTTACGCGCCGCGCGACGTCACCGCGATGCGGACAGCGCTCGCTGCGCTTGGATTCGACGACCAGCGCCAGATCGCGGCCGGCGTGTTGATCCTTCGAGACGATCGCCCCGAGCCTCGCCCGCGTTTTCGCGACCGGCTGATGTTCCCGATTTACGATGTCGCCGGGCATCCGGTCGGCTTCGGCGGGCGCATTCTCGGCGAGGGCGAGCCGAAGTATCTCAATTCGGCGGACTCTGAAGTTTTCTCGAAGCGAAAGCTGCTCTACGGCTTGAACTGGGCGAAGCAAGCGATTCGCAAAGCCGAGCGCCTCGTCATCGTCGAAGGCTACTTCGACGTGATTCGGCTGATGCTCGCCGGGATCGGCGAGGTCGTCGCGCCAATGGGTACCGCGCTCACCGAGCAACAGGCAGCGCTCATTCGCAAATACACCAAGACGGTTTTCCTCCTCTACGATAGCGATCAAGCCGGCCTCAAAGCCACGTTTCGCTCAGGCGATGAATTGCTGAAGAATGGAGTGCTGCCGCGTGTGATCACGCTCCCCGAGGGCGAGGATCCGGACACGTTCGTCGCGAAGCACGGTGTCGAAGGATTCGAGCGGGCGGCCAACGAGTCGGTCGACATCTTCGATCGAAAGATTCAGATTCTCGAGCGCGGCGGATGGTTCACTGATCTCAGGCGCAAGCGCGAGGCGCTCGACAAGCTGCTGCCTACGATTCGGCTGACGTCGGACAACGTGCTTCGCGACCTGTACATCGCGCGCACGTGCGAGGTCGCCGGTGTATCGCGCGAGATGTTGACCACAGAGCTTCGCACGGTGCCGCGTTCGCACCCGGCTGAGCCGAAAGAGGATGCTGCGCCCCTGGAAGAGCCGGTTCCCGATCGGCGGTCTGGGCGGCCGGATCGCCGCGAGCAAGGAGTGCGCGCGGAACGAGAGCTGGTTCGCGTGTTGCTGCATCAACGGCGGTACATTGAAGCAGTCGCCGAACGCATCGGTGCCGACGCCTTCACCGATCCGACGTATCGCGCGATCTTCACCGAACTGGTGACGCGCGAGTCCGATGTCTCCGTCGTGGACGTCGCCAGTGCCCTCGATGAGCAGTCAACGCAAGTCTTGCAGGAGCTCATGAATGAGAATGGTGGTCTCGATCGCGCGGAAGAAACGGTCGAAGCTGGAATCAACGCGCTCTTGTCGCGCGACATCGCCCAGCGCTTGACCGAGCTCGATCGGTTGCTGCCGCTCGCGGACGCGGATCAGAAGGACGACCTGATTCGCGAGAAGCGACGCTTGGCCATCGAGATGCAGGCACTCGGCCGTCCGCGCTGGAAGAGCTTCAAGTCGACTCGATCCTGACCCTCACCCTTGTTCACCGCTCGTTCACCGCTCGTTCACCGTTTGTCGGAGGATCCGTGCATCCAGATGTTGCGGCACTACTGACCGTCCAGGACGACGACGTCATCATCCACGAGTTGGAGGAGCAACTCGCGGCGTTGCGACCGCGCCTCGAAGTCATGGCAAAGGAGCGAGACAAGGCAGTCAATAGTCTCCAGCAGGCACGACAAACCGCCGAAGCGGAAGAGCGTCGTCGCCGCGAGGTCGCTGACCGCGTTGCACAGCATCGCGCGCTGCAGGAAAAGAATCAGGCCGCGCTCAACAGTGTGACGTCGATGCGCGAGGCGACGGCCGCGACGGCGCAGCTCGATCAAGCCAAGCGCATGATCGACGAGGATGAACGGGAGCTTGCCGCGATCGGTCAGCGACTCGTCGAAGCGAATCGCCTCGTGGAAGAGCGCGAGCAAATCGCCAGCGAGCTCGAGGCGGCACAAGCTCAGGCACGCGAGTCACTGGCCGCCGATCAGCAGGCGATCGAAGTAAAGCTCACGAAGGCGCGCCAGGAGCGACAAGACAAGGCGAACACCGTCCCACGCAGCCTGTTGTCGCGATATGAACGCATCCGTTCGCGCAAGCGTGTCCATGCCGTCTTTCCCTTGCGCGGCAACTCGTGCGGGCATTGCGACACGATGATCCCGCTGCAGCGTCGCAGCATGATGTCCGGCAGCGGCGCCACAGAAATCTGTGAAGGTTGCGGAGTGATGTTGTACGCGGCGGAATGATGGTTGTTGGTGTCGGACGCTACGCATAGCTTTCGCTCGTGACTCTTCCCGCTGTTCAGGTTCGACCCAAAGCGCGCTGGATTCTGGCGCCTGAGCCTGACGCCGCGGTCGTCTCGCGGCTTCAGCAGGAGCTGCATCTGCCGCCGGCGATTTGCCGGCTCATCGCCGTCCGAGGGTTTGCGGCGCCGGATGACGCGAAAGATTTTCTGCGTCCGCGACTCGATCACCTGCACGACCCGAGCACCCTCGCGGACATGGATCGTGCCGTCGAGCGACTGGTTCGCGCCCTCCGCGAAAACGAGACAATCCTCATACACGGCGACTACGACGTCGACGGCATCTGCTCGACGACGTTGATGGTCCGCACGCTGCGGACACTCGGCGGGAATCCGGTTCCATTCATCCCGAACCGTCTCACCGACGGCTATGATCTGACCGATGCCGGCGTCCGCGCCGCGCGAGCTACCGGGGCGACGCTCGTCGTGACCTGCGATTGCGGAACGAGCGCGATCGGTCCGATCACGGATCTCCAACAGAGCGGGATCGACGTCATCGTCACGGATCACCACTTGCCCGGCGGACCGCTCCCATCCGCATACGCGGTGCTCAATCCGAACCGTCAGGACTGCGCATCCACCGGTAAAGGATTGGCGGCTGTCGGCGTCGCATTCAAGCTCGCGCTCGCGCTGACCCGCGCCGTCGGCGGAAACGAGAATGCGGTGTATGCGATGCTCGACCTCGTGGCACTCGCGACAATCGCCGACATCGCCCCGCTCAAGGGCGAGAATCGAGTGTTGGTCCGTTACGGCCTCAAGCTGCTCAACGATCCGCAGCGCCCGGGAATTCGCGCGATGATTCGTGCCGCGCGACTCGAGGGCAAGGCGCTCACGGCCGGACGCATTGGATTCGTGCTCGCGCCGCGACTCAATGCCGCGGGGCGGCTCGACAACGCGTTGCGCGGCGTGGAGCTCATGCTCGCGGCCACAGATCAAGAGGCGAATCCGATCGCTCGAGAGCTGGAAGAGCTCAACGCACGCCGGCAGGAGATCGACCGGGCGACGCTGGATCGCGCGCGAACCATGGTGCAGCAGCTCGATCTATCGTCGACGTACGGCATCGTACTCGCGGAGCAGGGGTGGCACCCCGGCGTCATCGGAATCGTGGCCTCGCGGATCGTCGAGGAGTTCGGCCGGCCCACCGTGTTGATCGCGCTCGACGGAGAAGAAGGCAAGGGCTCGGGCCGCTCGATCAGCGCCTTCAATCTCCACGACGGTTTGCAGCGGTGCAGCGATCTACTTCTGCGCTTCGGTGGTCACCCCATGGCGGCGGGCGTAACCATCTCCGCCGATCGTGTCGCCGAATTCGCCCAGCGCTTCAACGAGGTCGCGGCGTCTCAGCTGGATGAAGACGATCTCGTTCGCGAGCTGCGCGTCGACCTCGAGCTGCCATTCGATCAAATCGACAACGATCTCGAATCGCTGCTTCGGCACATCGAGCCATGCGGAATCGGAAATCCATCGCCGCTGCTCGTGTCGCGCGGTGTCATTGTTGCCGCCCCGCCGCGCGTCGTCGGGAAGGACGCGCTCAAGCTGCTGCTGAGTGGCAATGGGCGCGAGCTCGTTGCTCTCGGTTGGGGCATGGCGCCCCGGGCGCGCGAGCTCGACGTCGGAATGACGATCGACGTCGCCTACCGGCTCGAGCGCGACGAGTGGAACGGCGAATCGCGGCTGCAGGCCCGCCTCGCCGACTTCCGAAGCTAGAACCCGGACGCCACGTACGTGCGCATCATCGCCGGCAAATGGCGCGGACGGAAAATCGAAGCGCCGCGCGACGAACGCGTGCGGCCGACCGGGGATCGCGTCCGCGAAGCGTGGCTCAGCATCGTGAATCCTCGACTACCGGACGCGCGCGTGTTGGACTTGTTCGCCGGCTCCGGAGCACTCGGATTGGAGGCCCTTTCGCGCGGCGCCCAGCACGTCGACTTCGTGGACATCGCGGCGAAAAGCTTGAGTGCGGTCCGTTCCAATATCGCCGCGCTCGGGGCGGGAGACGAAGCGACCCTGCATCGCGCCGACGCCCTCGCCTTTATTCGGCATCTCGACGCCGGCGCGTACGACGTCGCGTTCGCTGATCCTCCATACGATCTCGATCTCGCCACCCGATTGGCCGAGCGGTGGCTGACCGTTCCGTTCGCGACCCTCATCGGCATCGAGCACAGGTCGAACGAGGCGTTACCTGGGGAGGGCGATGTCCGGCGCTACGGAGGGACGGCGATCACGATCTACCATAGGGTTGAGGACTGAGCGTTGAGGGAAGGATGGCGGCTTCGCCGCCTCACGGGACGGGGCGCCTTCGGCGCTGGACGCTTTGGCTGTAGGTTCTAACGCAGTTGTGCGGCGCGGACCGCCGCGCACCTCCCTCCACCCTCGACCCTCAACCCTGATCCCTCGTGCGGATAGCGATTTACGCCGGCAGCTTTGATCCCATCACCCGCGGCCACGAAGATCTCATCCTGCGCAGCCTCGAGTTCGTCGATCGGCTGATCGTCGCCGTCGCCACGAATTCATCGAAGCAGCCGTTGTTCACGGCTGAGGAACGCGTCGAGCTCATTCGTGCGGCCGTGGGCGGACACGAGCGGATCGAGGTCAACAGCTTCAACGGGTTGTTGGTCGAGTTCGCGGCGCGGGAGAACGCCAGGTTGCTGATCCGCGGGTTGCGCGCCGTGAGTGATTTCGAATATGAGTATCAGATGGCGCTCATGAACCGGCATCTGTCGCCGCGGTTGGAGACGGTCTACATGGTTCCGTCGCTCGACACGACGTACATCAGCGCCAGTCTGGTTCGCGAGATCGCGCGTTACGGTGGCGACGTGTCGAGCTTGGTCCATCCAGCCGTCGCCAATGCATTGAGAATAAAGACCGGCGCACGATGAGTTTTCTGGCCGACCTGCATGCGCGCGCCGCCGCGTCGGTCCGCCGAGTCGTGTTTCCGGAAGCGCACGACGAGCGAACGCGTGCGGCCGTCGTCGAACTGCACCGACAGCGAATCGTCGAGCCCATTGTCGTGCTCGACCCGGCGATGCCGGAATCACACGCGAGCGTTCGCGCGCTCGGCGTCGAAGTCCGCGATCCGGCGTCCGATGCCCTCACGGCCCGAGCCGCTGAACGTCTGCATGAGCGGCGCGCGGACAAGCTCACAAAAAATATTGCGCAAGAGCTTCTCCACACGCCGCTGTTTTTCGCCGACGCACTCGTCGCCGACGGACAAGCCGATGCCTGCGTCGCCGGCGCGACCCACACGACGGGAGACGTGATCAAGGCGGCGCTCTGGATGATCGGCCCCCAGGCGGGTGTGCGAACGGTCTCCAGCTCGTTCTACATGGTGGTGCCAGCCTTCCGCGGCACCGCCGATCCCGAGGTACTGACCTTCACCGATTGCGCTGTGGTTCGCTATCCTTCGGCAACTGAGTTGGCCGACATCGCCATCGCCGCGGCCGCCGACCGGGTGCGGATCGTCGGCGATGAGCCGCTCGTCGCCTTTCTGTCGTTCAGTACCAAGGGAAGTGCGGCAGGTCCATCGGTCGATTCAGTGCGAGCCGCGGTGGCTGAAGTTCGGTCGCGTGCGCCTCACCTCGCTGTGGACGGAGAATTGCAAGGGGACGCTGCACTCGCCAGGTTGGTCGCTTCCCGAAAGGCGCCGGACAGTCCGGTCGCCGGCCGGGCGAATGTGCTCGTGTTTCCATCGCTCGACGCAGGAAATATCGCGTACAAGTTGGTCCAGCGGTTGGCTGGTGCGAGCGCCATTGGTCCGATCGTTCAGGGCCTGCGGCACCCGTGTAGTGATCTGTCGCGCGGTGCCGTGGTAGATGACATTGTCAACGTAGCAGCCATCACCGCGCTCCAAGTCGCGGACCTATCGATGGCAACGAACGTGTCCCGCCAGGAGAGTACGACATGAGCTTCTCGATCAAGAAAGACGGAGAGGTTGTCGTGGTTGATGTTGAAGGCCAGCTGATTGTGGGCAACCGGCAGGAGCTCAAACAAAAAGTCCTCGATGAGCTGGAGCGGGGCGAGCGCAAGTTCCTCATCGATTTCTCACAGACCGGTTATATCGACAGCTCGGGTCTCGGCGTGCTGGTCTCGCTCTCGAAGAAGATTCGCGAGCAAGGCGGCGAGCTGCGCCTGGCCAATCTCAACGACGATCTGAAGACGTTGTTCGAGCTCACCAAGCTCGATACACTCTTTCAGATCGCCGACACACGTGAGCGAGCGCTCCAAAGCTTCTGATCCGAGACCGCTCACCCGGTTCAATTCACATAGCTGCATCGCGATCGTGGCTCGTGACTCGTTGCTCGTTTGACGAGTCACGAGCCACGAGTCACGATTAGCGTTATCATTCACGAATGCCAGCCATTGCCGACGAAGAACGCCCCGGCGACGAAGTCCGAGTCGTGGAAGTCGACATCCCCAGCGACGTTCGCTTGATCGAGCGCGTCGTCGAGTTGGTCCGCCGCGAGTGCCAGGAGCTGGACTACGCACAGCGCCAGATCATGCTCAACGTGCCCGTCGCGCTCACCGAGGCGTTGTCCAACGCGATCCTTCGTGGCAATCACGACGATCCGGCCAAGCACGTTCACGTTCGGGCCGAGGTCGACCACGTCCGATTGGTCGTCGAAGTCGCAGATGAAGGAGACGGGTTCGATCTCGATGCGTCGCTGATCGATCCCACGACGCCGGGAAATGTCGATCGCGAAGACGGACGCGGCTTGTTCCTCATGCGAAAGCTGATGGACCGCGTCGAGCGAATCGAAGCGGCACACGGCAGCGTTGTCCGGATGACACTGCGCCGGGAATGACCGAGCTCGCGAGCGTTCTCGCCGCGTTCTACAACGCCACGCAATGCGAGGCGGGCGTTTGGATGCGGCTTGGTGCGCCCGAGGCCGCGCCGACGCTCGAAGCGGCTACCGCGAACGCGCCAACTCCCTCGCGCTATCCCGTGCCGGCTGAAGGCGCACAGATGGTTGCGTCTTCGGATGGCAACGTACTCATCGCCGCGGTGCCAGGCCCGCGACACGCGTGGGTTGCGCTCGGACCATGCCTGCGCACCGACGTGCAGCTGCAAGACTTCATGAATTTCTTGCTGCCGGTCGTCACACAGTACCTACAGTCGGCGCTCGAGGTGGAGCACGCGGCCAACGAGCTCGCCGAACGGTACGAGGAAATCAACCTCCTCTACACGATCAGCGAGATACTCGGCCGCACCGTCGCGCTCGACGAGGCGGCGAAGACCATCCTGAAAGAAGTATCCGAGACCGTCGGTGCACGACGGGCATCGGTGCTCGTGCACGATCGCGCGACCAACACGCTGCAGGCAGTCGCCGCTCTCGGCGTCGACCTCGCGTCGGTGCAGCCAATCAGTGTCGACGATCCGTGCAGCGTCAGCGCGCGCGTCTTTCGGACCCAGCATCCAATGCTCGCCGAAGGGAATGAGCATTACTGCCCGGAGGAATCGAGCTACCGCCGGGGTGCGATGCTCTCGATTCCGATCATGTGGACGGCACCGCCGCCACGCGGCGCCGAGCCATTGGGCGTCGTGAATCTGTCCGATCGCCGCTCGGGTCACATGTTCTCCGCGGGGGACCAAAAGCTCATCGCCGCGATCGCGACACAGATCGGGACCGCGATTCAGAACACGCGGCTCGTGCGTGCCTCCGTCGACCAGCAACGCCTCGCGCACGAGATGCAGCTCGCGCACGACCTGCAGATGAAGCTGTTGCCGAACAATACGGTCGTCGCGCCGGACGCGGTCGTCGCCGCTCGCGTCGTCCCCGCGGAAAGCGTCGGCGGCGACTTCTACAATCTGTTCAGACTCGGCGGGGCCAAGACCGGCGTGATGATCGGCGATGTGTCGGGCCACGGATACCAAGCGGCGTTGATCATGGCGCTGACCATGAGCGCCGCGGCCATTCACTCGCAGACGAATCTCGATCCCGGTGACATGCTGCACTCGCTCTTCACGACATTGCGTGACGAGCTCACGACGACGGAAATGTTCATCTCGGCGTTCTACGCGGTGATCGATCCCGTGGCGCAAGAGCTTCGCTACTCGAATACCGGACATCCGCACGCGTTCTTGTTGTCAGAGGAGCATGGTCTCGAGCGGCTGGCGGCGAACGATCCGCCGCTAGGCATGGATGAAAGTCGGCCGCTCACCACGCATCGTCCCTGGAAGCCGGGAAAAGATCTCCTGGTGCTGTTCACCGACGGTGTGAGCGACGCGCGCAATCGCGACGGCGAGCGCTTGGGCGAAGAGCGCATCCTCGATGTCCTGCGAGAGTACCAGCACTCCACTCCGGCCGAGATACTCGGGCGTGCGTTCGAGGTGCTCGAGTCGCACACCGAAGGCGCGCCACGCCGCGACGATTTGACGATCGTTCTCGTCCGCGCGTAGGCGGCCGTGTGAGCGCTCCCCGCGACGGCTCCGCTCCGCGCGGCAACCCGCCCATTCGCAAGACCCTCGGCCAGCATTTTCTCAACGACCGTCGCATCCTGCAACGCATCGTCGACGCGCTCGAGCTGACCGGCAACGAAACCGTGATCGAGATTGGGCCAGGGCGGGGAAGTCTCACCGAGCTTCTGCTTCCGGCGGCACGACGACTGATCTTGATCGAGTACGATCGCGCATTGGCTGCCAAGCTTCGCGAACGATATGCGACGGCGTCATCGGTGACCGTCATCGAAGCTGACGTGCTCACGGTGAACTTGCGCGATGCCGCGGCTGGTCCGTTTCGGCTCGTCGGGAACGTGCCGTACTACATCACGACGCCAATTCTATTTCACGCACTGCAACGGCCTCGCCCGGATCGCGCTGTGTACCTGGTTCAGCGAGAGGTGGCAGAGCGCATCGTCGCCGCGCCTGGGTCCGACGACTACGGCGCGCTGTCGGCCAACGTGCAAGCGGTCGCAAGTGCGAAGCTGTTGTTTCGGGTCGCGCCAGGTTCGTTCCTGCCTCCGCCAAAAGTCGAGAGCGCGGCAATCCGCATTGATCCGCGGACGGATCCGGTCGTGCAGCCCGAGGAAGAGGAAGGATTTCGCCGCTTCGTCCGCGACGCTTTCGGGATGCGACGCAAGCAAATGCGTCGCGTCCTCCGCGAAGTTCTGGCGATCGACGCCCAGCGGGCCGGAGTGTTACTCGAGGCCGCGCGCATCGATCCGGCGGCGCGCCCCGAGACATTGTCGCCCGAGGACTTCGCGCGGATCGTACGCGCCGCGGGCCTCGCTATTCGCGATTCGTGAGCGCGAAGCTCAAGCCTTCGAGCTCCATCGCCATGTTCACCGTCTTGATCGCGACATCGACCGGCGCGTGAAGCTGCGCCGGCGCGAAGTTGAGAATTGCTTTGACCCCAGCCTTCACGACGCGGTCGACGACGTCCTGCGCCTCGTCGCCCGGAACTGTGAGCACGACGATGTCGGGTTTGTCCCGCTGGATGTCTCGCTCGAGCTGCTCGATGTCTCGAACAGGGATACCCTCGAGCTTGCGCCCGATCTTGTCGGGATTGTTGTCGTACGCGGCGAGAATGTTGAACCCGCGATGCCGGAAGCCCCGGTACTGAGCGAGCGCGGCGCCGATCTTACCGGCGCCGACGATGACGACGCGCCACTCTTTCCCCAGGCCGAGGATTTCGCGCAACCGGCCGGCGAGCTCGGGCACGGAGTAGCCGAGCCCCCGCTTGCCGAATGATCCGAAAAAGGACAGGTCTTTTCGTACCTGAGCCGATGTCGTACCACCTCGGTTCGCGAGCTCTTCACTCGATATGGTCGACAGTCCGCGGGTCTCGAAGTCCTCCAGGAATCGGAGGTACGCCGAGAGGCGCCGGACCGTGGAATCTGCAATACGCTTCACGGAGACACAGGGCTTGTGAATTCATTCACAAGTTAAAGAAGGCCCTCTGCCTGCACCAGCGGTTGAGCGCGCGTTAGCTTTGCGCCATGCCCGCCCATGTGTCGTCAGAGATAGGTCGCTTACGCAGCGTGCTGGTGCACTCCCCGGGGCCCGAACTCCTTGCCGTAACGCCCAGCAATCGCGCTGACTACCTCTACGACGACATCATCGAGGCGGAGTCCGCGCAACGCGAGCATCGCCGTTTCATCGCCATTCTCGAGCGATTCACCACGGTCCTTCAGGTCCGAACACTCTTGGCTGAAACGCTGGCGAACGACGAGGTGCGCGACCTGCTGATCCGTGAAACAATGGACATCGTACCGTCCGAGCCGTTGGCCCGCGACATCAGCGAGCTCGGTGCGGATGCTCTGGTGCAGATGCTCATCGAAGGCCGCGATGAGCCACCCGGACCGATCGCCAAAGCGCTGAACGAGCCCGGCTATGTCCTCCCGCCGCTGCCAAACATGTTCTTCACGCGCGACAGCTGCATCGTCGCGGGCGATCGAGTGCTCATCGGATCGATGCGGTACGCAATCCGCTGGACCGAAGCGATCATCATGAAGGCGATCTTCATGCACCATCCGGCGCTCGCCAACTCCGGCGTCCTCTATGACGGCTCGGCGGAGCGCCGCGTGAATTACACGGTCGAAGGCGGCGACGTGCATCCACTCCGTCGAGATCTGGTGGTGATCGGGTTCAGTGAGCGATCGAGCCCTGCGGCGATCGACCAGCTCGCGCGCCTCTTCTTCGAGCAGACGGAGGTTCGCGACGTGATCGTCGTCGTCATGCCGAAGGAGAACACGGCGATTCACCTCGACATGATCTTCACCCAGCTCGACCGCGATTTGGCCATCGTGTTTCCGCCGCACTTCATCGGTCCCGAGCGGCTTCCGGTGCTTCACTTCCGCAAGGGCGAGAGCACCATTCACGAACGCTCGAGCATTTTCGCCGCGCTCGCCGCGTGCGACATGCCCATCGAACCGGTTTTTTGCGGCGGCGAGACCCGCACATTGCAGGAGCGCGAGCAGTGGGGATCTGGCTGCAACTTCGTTGCGATGCGTCCTGGCGTAATCTTGTCGTACCAGCGAAACGAGGCGACACTTCACGAGATGCAGCGCATGGGA
>Ga0068855_100005084_pt1 | contig 16037 bp, 14 predicted proteins | sample KBSCornC52_FD_66592 | JGI IMG/M metagenome (GOLD analysis project Ga0068855, IMG submission 66592) | Corn rhizosphere microbial communities from Kellogg Biological Station, Michigan, USA - KBS Corn C5-2 | ecosystem: Host-associated > Plants > Roots > Rhizosphere > Soil ...
CCGCCTCCGGCCTTTTTATCAGCAAGGTCCTCGCCGACGAGAACGGCTTTCAGCCCGCCCTCGGCGATCCGCCTGGCACCGTTCGAGTGGACGAGGTGCACATCGGCCCACTCGAATTTCGCGACTGCATCGTCGGTGTAAGCGACACCCCATTCCCAGACCACGCAGACGGCGCGATCGGGACGGACATGTTTGCCCAATGGCTGATTACCCTCGACCATCCTGCGGCGAAGCTGGTCCTCGCTCCTCTGCCTCCGCAGAAGGGGGTCGTGCCGGGGGACCGCGTGGGCTCTCCCGAGTTGCAGGGCTTTACGCCTGTCTATCACCGCAGGCAATATCTTCTGGTGCCGGTGACCCTGGACAAGGCGACGCCCAGGCTGTTTATCCTCGACTCCGGCATTCGCTACAGCACCATGACATCCGAGGCCGCCCACTCGGTCTCGAAGATGAAGGTCAACTTTACGAATGCCGCGCAGACCGTCTCCGGTGCCAAGTTACAGATCTATCGCGACAGCTTCAATCTTCAATTTGCAAATCTCAACCTGACAAACCAGAACCACATCATCGAGCTTGATCCGGCGTCTATCGAGCACAATACCGGAATCGAGGTCGCGGGAATGATCGGCTTCGATATCCTGCACTCGCTCGTCCTCCACCTCGACTATCGGGACGGCCTGGTCCGGTTCGATTCGCCGCAGTCGACGGGCACAAAGGCGAAGGGGGCCTCGAGCAGCGCCATCAGGGAGATCGCGGGCGGCGCCAGTGTCGCGCCAGCCTGTCCGGTTATCGATGACAGGGACCGTCCCATCGGATCGACGATTCAGGCAAAGGTGACCGGTCTGCTCGACGCCGCCCATCTGAAGCCGGGGAGGGAAGTCCACGTCACCGTGGCGAGAACATGGTTGTTCCCCGAATGCACCCTTCCCGGCGGATCGATTCTGTATGGCCATGTGACAGAGTCCCACTCCAGCAAAGATCCCAACTCGTCTGTGCTGTCCTTGATCTTCGACCACGGAGAGTGCGGAGGCGGCCCGAAGAAAGCCATACCGCTCACGCTTATCGGGCTGGTCGCTTCGCCGGACCAGTTCGTCGGATTGCATAGCGCGCTGCCGACGGAGGTCGGACTAGGAGGAGGCCGTAACATCTCTGCGGCCGCGGCAGATTCGGCCTCTGATTTCGATGAAGTGAACCTCAACCCCGGCGGCGCGCCGCACACGGTGCATCCGGGCATCGTCGCCGGCATGCCGCACCTGAAGCTCGAACCCCAGGGAGGGCCGGGGTGCAGTGCCAGAATTACAAGTACCGACCGCACTCTCCGCCTCGGTGTGGGGTCGCAACTGATTCTGACTATGCTGACCACCCAGCCATAAGGGAAGTCCCGGCACGGTCGGCTTACCGCGGCTGCTGCATGGGATCATGGGATGAGATGATCCGTCATGATGGGCGCAGTAGTTTACTGTACATAATATGTGTTATCAGACGTAAAGGTAATTAGCGTCCTATTGCCTCATATAGACGACAACTACCCTTAATCTTCTCCTGTCACAAATGGATGCAATGAAGAGTGGAGTGCGAGAGCCGTTGCTACCGTAACTAAACAGTTTTTTCTCTCATCGCAAATGATCACGCTTTAAGGTAGTCGAAGCTCGTTCGACCTCAGGCGCCTTCTCTCTTTTTCCGCCGCGACACTTAAATACTTGCCCACATTCACATTGCAGAAAGCTTCAAAACGGTTGAGGCATCTTCCTGGCATGCATTGACCTCTAACCCTATATCAGCACGCTCGTGCCTGTAATGCCTGTAAGACGATTCACTCCAGACAGCACGATGACTCATCTTGATGCCTCCGCTTCTCTTCTCCTTTCGAAACATTGGAGAGCGATTCACTGTAGCTATCGACCCGTAGAAACATACGAGTTCGGTCCGACAGGAAATCTCAGGATCTATGCAACGAGAGTTCACGATTACCGGCGGATCGGTTGACTTATACACCGTACCAACGGATGCACCCGAAGCCGATGGTACCTGCTCATGGAATAGCACCTCCATGGTGCTCGCACAATTAGAGTGCGCCGGAGTCAAGGCTCTCGGCTACACCTATGCGGATGCAGGCACCGCAGCCGTAGCGAATTCGCTTCTCAAGCTCTCGCGGCGCGCACCGCAGACTATCTGATCTCTCAACGCGATGCCATCTTTACCTCCGACAAGCGCGAGATGACAGAGCCAACTCTCCGCACAGAACTAGCCCCGCCCGGAACCTATGGCCGAGGGATTCCTCATCTTAAGTGAGTTCCTAACTACGCAACACGGGGTATGTTATGACGAAGGATGGATATGGGCCGGCTCAACTGGATGAGTCTTCGCCTTACCCATGGAACATGATTACGACCCAAGCCGGTATGCGTACGACTGCGCTCCACGCTTTGCACATTCATATGCTTTAGCCGCATCCCGTTCTACCGGCAAAGAAAGAGACACCGAGTCAGGGCTCGACTACTTCGGAGCTAGATATCTACGATGCAGACCGGCTTCATGCCGAGGAATGCGTGCCGACTGGCAGCAACAAGCAGCCAGTCGGCACGCATTCCAATGACAAGACCTTACTTTTTCGGAACCGAGATCGTGATATTGCGATACTGGATGACGCCGTGGTGATCGCCCTGTAGATAGAACGGTCCCGGTTCGGCCTCATTGCTGTCGAGCGCACCTCCGGTCGGGCCAGGAAGCTCGACGTTGTCGTGGTACATCTTGCCGTCGCGCAAAACCGTCACATGTCTGCCGACCAGGGTGACGTCGAAGCTCGTCCACTTTCCGAGGTCATTCTGGGCTCCCGCCGGTGGCGGATACCAGCTATAGATCGCGCCCATCTCATGCGACGGCAGCTTGCCGCCTTCCGTGCCCACCTGCAACTCATAGCGGCCGCGCAGATAGATACCGCTGTTGCCGCCCTCCGGGCAGTTCACTTCAATATGCAGCTTGAAGTCCTGAAATTTCTCCTTGGTCATGATGTTGGCGGCGGGACGCATTCTCTGACCGGGAACCTCGGGATTGTCATTCACCAGCTCGCCGTCGCGCGCCACCCATCGGTTATTCTCGACATGCTCTATCGGCACCCACCCTTTAAGATCTTTGCCGTCGAAGAGCGGCCGGGGCTTGGTCCACTTCTTCGGCACGGGCCGGTCGAGCAGAGGAGCCTTCACGCCGACGAGTGTCGGGCCATCGGCATCGCCGCGCTTCACAACACCGGTCAGCTTTCCTGCGCTCGGGGACGTAAGCTCCCATCTGAACTCCGAACCGGAGCGCGCTCCCCCCAGATCCACGATCAGTTTGCCCGCCTCCACCTGCGCGCCTGCGATCGGATGCCATGCGCCGCCCTGCGGTTGAACCTTGCCTTCAATCTTTCCGCCGTTATCGGTAAGCTCCATCCATTGCGGATAAGGTGTGCCGGTGGCGGGAGTCACCGTCATGTCCCAACGGCCGAGAAATGTTTGAGTGTCTTGCGCGGAGACAGTCGAGGCTAGCGCGATCGCCAGAATAGATGCAAACAGGATTTTCGTTCTCACGCGTGTGAGTGTAAGTTCTTTGACCCAGACCTGTCACCTGCTCTCTTTGCGACACTGCACAATAACGGCATTCTTTCGGTTTGAAGACTCCATGACTTAAGGCTTGAGGCCGGTGCCGGGAAATGCGCTTCGCCGTGTGGCCGTTGGTCCCGCTCAATCAGGTCATCGCAATTCCCTTTCCGATCCAGTCTCTTCGCTCGACCCGTTTCTTCTCTCAAATGGATCTGTGTGCCCTGATCGGTGCGTCCTGGCCTCGTGAATTCGACCAGCTGCCTCGCGACCATCCGGTTTGACGTAAACTCAACCTGTGACCTTTTCCACTCGAAACCTGAAACGTATTGCAGCAGTTGCCGCGCTCTTCGTGGCAGTCGTCGGCCCTGCCTTCGCCGAGTCCATCACCGGCACCGTCATTAATAAGACGACCAACAAGCCCGCCGTCGGCGACGATGTCGTTCTCATCCAGCTCGCCCAGGGGATGCAGGAAGCATCGCGGACAAAGACCGATTCGCATGGCCGCTTCACCCTCCAGGTTCCCAATACCGGAATGCATCTGGTGCGGGTGACCCACGACAAGGCAGCCTACTTCCGCCCCGCGCCTCCGGGAACGGAGTCCGTCGAGGTCGAGGTCTACAACGCCGCTGCCAAGGTTGCCGGAGTCACCGGCGAAGCCGACGTCATGCGCATCCAGACCGACCCCGACGGCAAGAAGCTGAACGTGGTCGAACATTTCTTCATCAAAAACGCGTCCGATCCGCCAAAGACCCAGTTCAGCCCGCGCTCGTTCGAGTTCTATCTGCCCGCAGGGGCTGTGATTCAAGGGTCTGCCGCGCTCGCCCCCGGAAGCATGCCGGTGAGGGCTGACCCCATGTCGCTCGGCGATCCGAACCATTACGCCTTCGTCTTTCCCCTCAGGCCTGGTGAAACGCAGTTTCAGATCACCTACAGTCTTCCCTATAGCGGAACCTTCCAGTTTGCCCCGCGCCTGACGCTTCCCACCGACACGGTGGCGGTCATGATGCCGAAGAGCATGACCTTCGCGGCCGGCGCTTCCACCTCCTACGCGCCGGTCACCGAAGAGATGACCGCCCAGACCTACGTCGCGCGCAATGCCGTTCCATCGATGCCGCTCGACTTCACCCTCTCAGGAACCGGACAGCTCCCCAAGGACACACAGGCAGCGGCCACCTCGGGAGACTCCGGCCAGCCCACATCCGCCCCTCAATCCGCGGCCGCGGACACCCGGCCCGGCGGCGGTCTGGGCAATCCTCTCGACCCCAGCGGCAACGACGATCCCTGGGCGAAGTACAAGTGGTGGATTCTCGGCGCCCTTGGATTGGCAATGGCCACCGGCGCCGGACTTATGCTGAAAGGGACACCCGCAAAGCCAGCCTACGCAGGGACCGCCCCGTCAGCTCCAGCCGGGCCAAACGCTTCTCTGGCAGCATTAAAAGAAGAGCTCTTTGCCCTGGAGGCCGACAAGTTACAAGGCCGCTTGACCGACACCGAATACGCCGAGCAGAAGTCCGCCCTCGAGGTCGTACTACGCCGCGCCCTCGCGCGCACGGAAACTGCGGCCGATACGTCTAAGATTGACGGGCCTGTTGTATAGAAAAATAGATAGAATTCTGTTCCGTAAGGATCGATGATGCGGAAAAATTGGTCTTGCTTAAGGGCACGGCTTCAGCCGTGCCACCAGCGCTTCGTTTTCAATGGGGCTTTAGCCCCTGAGGTACGCTTTTCGTGGCATCCAGAGTTTTTCCGCAGCCTTTTTAGCCGCTGAGGATGCTTTGAATCTTCCCCATCGCTCGCCGAGGGACTGACCAATGAATACGTTCAAATCGACGTTGCTGCTCGTGGTCCTCACGCTGTTTCTCCTCTTTGTAGGAGAGCGCATCGGCGGCCAGAACGGGATGATTCTGGCCTTCGTGCTGTCGGTTCTGTTCAACTTCGGCACCTACTTCTACTCGGACAAGCTGGCGCTGGCCATGTACCGCGCCCAGCCCGTCACTCGCGCCGAGCTGCCGCGCGCCTACGAGGTCGTCGAGCGCTTGACGGCGAAGCAGGGCCTTCCCATGCCGAAGATCTACGTCCTGCCCACCGAATCGCCCAACGCCTTCGCCACCGGACGCAACCCGCAACACGCATCGGTGGCGGTCACCCACGGCATCCTCGAACTCCTCGACGACGAAGAGCTCGAAGGCGTCCTCGCCCACGAGCTGGGCCATGTGCGCAACCGCGACATCCTCACCAGCTCCATCGCGGCCACGCTCGCAGGGGCGATTACGATGATCGCTCGCATGGGCTATTGGGCCTCCCTCTTCGGCGGCTACGGCGGAGACCGTGACAGCCGCGACCGTGGCGGCGGCATCAGCAGTCTCTTCATGCTCATCCTCGCGCCCATCGCGGCGACCCTGATTCAACTGGCCATCTCGCGCTCGCGGGAGTACGAAGCCGATGCCACCGGCGCGCACTTCACCGGCAATCCCTACGCCCTCGCGCGCGCCCTGCAAAAACTGGACGACTACTCCAGGCGGATTCCCATGCAGGCCTCGCCTTCGACCGCGCACCTGTTTATCGTCGCCCCTCTGTTGGGCGGCGGCGGCTTCGGAAATCTGTTTTCAACCCACCCGCCGATTCCCGACCGGATTCGGCGCCTGATCGGACGGGACCACGTTTGATGATTGAAAAGATTCTCAGAGGATTGCGGATGCTGGCGATGGTCGCCTGGGTAGGCGGTATTGCCTTCTTCGCCTTTGTCGTCGCGCCGGTCGCATTTCAAACCCTGGCGAGCCCCCACGAAGCGGGCCTCGTCGTCGGCGGAACGCTGCGCATCCTGCACTGGATCGGCATGATCGGCGGCTGCGTCTTCTGCCTCTCGACCGCGATCCTCTGGCTGCGTGCCGAGGTCCCGGCGCGCGCAGGGTTTGCCGTCGAGACTGCACTGACCCTCGTCATGCTCGCCATCACGGCCTACTCGCAGTTCAGCATCCTCCCGGCGATGGAGCGCGACCGCATGGCTGCCGGAGGAGAGATCAACGCCGTCGAGACGACCAACCCCGCGCGCCAGGACTTTGAACGCCTGCACACCCAGTCCGAACGCCTCGAAGGTTTCGTGCTTCTCTGCGGCCTCGGCGTCGTCCTCTTCCTCGCCCGCGAGGCGCAGTGGCCCGAGACGGGTAAAATCAAGCTGATATGAAGATTGAAATCCTCGGACATCCATTCACCCCGGCAAAGGATGGCGATCGACCGCAACTTCGCCGCGTCCGTTAGCGATGTCGAAGCTCTGGTTAAGTCTTGGACTCGGATTAGTGGCTGGACTGGCGGACTACCTCGGCGGAATCCTGCTCGTCCGCCGCTCCCCTTCCTCGAAGGCGCTGCGCTACTTCGTCGCTCTGGGCGCGGGCTTCATGCTCGCCGCCGCGCTGCTCGAGATGGTGCCCGAGGCCATGGCAGTCAATCTGAAGTGGGCTCCCGCCCTGATCCTCGTCGGATACTGCGGCGTACATCTGCTCGAGCACTCTCTCGTCCCCCACTTTCACTTCGGCGAAGAGACCCACAACCACGAGTTCCTCTCGGCCAAGACCAGCTACTCCGTTCTTCTCGGTCTGGCGACACACACCTTCTTCGACGGCGTCGCCATCGGCTCGGGCTTCGTCATATCCGACTGGCTGGGCTGGGTCCTCTTCTTCGCCGTCTTCCTGCACAAGCTGCCCGAAGGATTTACCGTCGCCAGCGTCATGATGGCGGGCGGCCAGGGACGCCGCGCCGCCCTGAACTCGGCGCTCTTCCTCGGAGCCACCACCATTGTCGGCGTTCTCGTCATCAATCTGGAGCCGTCTCTCGTCCGCGCCGGTCTGCCCCTCTCCGCAGGCGTAACCATCTACGTAGCGGCGACCGATCTGGTGCCGGAGGTAAACCACGAGCCCGGCATCAAGATGGCCCTCATCTTCTTCGCCGGAGTCGTAGCCTTCTTTCTGTTGCGGCTATTAGCCCCATCTTAACGGCATCGGGTGATCGACCTCATCGCTCCAATCGAAAGATTAAAATGATCCATCCCATCGAAGTCATCCTGCACAAGCGCGACGGCCTCGCCCTCACGGACGCCGAGATCAACGCTTTCATCCGCGCCATCCCAGGCTGTTCGGGAACGGACCGCACGCCGGAAGACCAGCTCGTCACCGACGCCCAGATCGCCAGCCTCCTCATGGCCATCTTCGAGTGCGGCCTCGACACCCGCGAGCTTGCCACCCTCACCGCCGCCATGCGTTTCTCGGGCGAGACCTTCGACGCCACCCCCCTCCACACCTTCACGGTAGACAAGCACTCCACCGGCGGCGTCGGCGACAAGACCTCGCTGCTCATCGCCCCCATCCTCGCCGCCGCAGGGCTCGCGTCACCAAACACCGCTGGCGTCCCCGCCATCTGCGTCCCCATGATCAGCGGCCGCTCGCTCGGCCACACCGGCGGAACCTTAGACAAACTAGAAACCATCCCCGGCTTCAACACCCAGCTCGACCTCCAGCAACTCGCATCTGTATTAAAAGAATGCGGAGCCGCCCTCATCGGCCAGACCCCATGCCTCGTCCCCGCCGACCGCATTCTTTATGCCCTCCGCGACCACACCGGCACCGTCGAATCTCCCTTCCTCATCTGCGCCAGCATTATGAGCAAGAAGCTCGCCGAAAGCCTTAACGCCCTCGTCCTCGACGTCAAAGTAGGCAGCGGAGCCTTCATGCCCACCTACGAAAAATCCAAATTCCTCGCCGAGCTCATGGTCTCGACCGGCGAAGCCGCAGGCACCCGCACCGTAGCTCTGCTCACCGCCATGGACCAGCCCCTCGGCCGTTTCTCCGGCAACTGGGTCGAGGTATGGGAGTGCGTCGATATCATGCAAGGCAAACGCCACCCCATCTCCGCCGACCTCATCGACCTCTCGAACATCCTCGCCGGCTGGATGCTCCACCTCGCCGGCCGCGCCGCCACACCCGAAGCCGGAGCCGCCCTCTCCGACGAAATCCTCACCAGCGGAGCCGCCTACAAAGCCTGGCTAAACATCGTCGCAGCCCAGGGCGGCGACACCACCATTTTCGCCAACCCCGCAGCCTTCCACAAACCCAAAGTCACCCGCACCATCACCGCTCCCCAGGACGGCTTCTTCGCCAGCATGGACTGCAAACAGGCGGGCTGGGCCGTCCAGCGCCTCGGAGCAGGCCGCGCCAAACCCGGCGATCCCGTCAGCGACCACGCCGGCATCGAAATGCACGCCAAGCTAGGCGACCAACTCAAAAAAGGCCAGCCCCTCATCACCCTCTTCGCCGAAGACGAATCCCTGCTCAGCGAACCCGAGGCCATGCTCCGCGAAACCATCCAACTCTCCGCCACCCCGCCAAAGCTCCAACCCCTTATCCGCGAAATCATCACTGCAAGCGACTCAGACTGACACCACTAACCGCCCCAACCAACGACTCAGCCCAACAACTATGATGGAAACGTGCGCGCTCATCTGGCCAGCCTCGTGCACGAATTCCGCCAACACACCGCCCAAACCGCGGTGGTGTCCCATCGCGGCAACCGCACCTGCCGAACCACCTACGGCGAACTGGCGCATCTCGCAGGCCGCTTTGCCGCAGAGCTTGAGCGCCGCAACATAGCACCCGGCGATCGAGTCCTCCTCTGGGGCGAGAACTCCGCAGAATGGATCGGTGTCTTCTTCGGCTGCCTGCTGCGCGGCGTCATCGTGGTGCCTCTCGACGCGGCAGGCACAATCGAATTCGCCGAGCGCATCCTCAAAGATATTGCCCCACGACTGCTCGCAGGCGATCAGAATCTCTTGGCCAATCTAAAAGCAGACATCCCGCAGCTATCCCTCTCCGGCCTCGTGGAACATCTCCCCGCCACGCCCCTCTTCGCGGTAAGCGAAGCCGTCAGCGAGCACACCCCATTTCAGATCATCTTCACCTCCGGCACCACATCCGAGCCCAGGGGCATCGTCCATACCCATCGCAACGTGCTTGCAAGCCTCCAACCCATCGAAGACGAAATAGCGAAGTATAAAAAATACGAGCGGTGGGTGCATCCGCTGCGGTTCCTCCACACTCTTCCGCTCAGCCATGTCTTCGGACAGTTCATGGGCTTTTGGATACCTCCGCTGCTGGCAGCCGAGGTTCACTTCGTAGACCGGTTCGAAGCCCGGCGCATGACCGATCTCATCCGGCGCGAAGGTATCTCCGTGCTCATCGCCGTGCCCCGCATCCTGCAACTCCTGCGGGCGCACCTGCTCGGGCAGTTCCCTTCTCTCGCGGCGGAATTAGAGCGCACCAGGGGCCTCTCTCTCTGGAAACGCTGGTGGCATCTCCGGCGCGTCCATCGAGCACTGGGTCTGAAGTTCTGGGCCATCATCTCTGGCGGAGCAGCGCTCCCTGCCGATCTGGAAGCCTTCTGGAACCAGTTAGGCCTCGCGCTCGTCCAGGGCTACGGAATGACCGAGACCGCCGCGCTGGTCACGCTGAATCATCCCTTCCGCATCGCCCGCGGAACCATAGGCAAAGCGCTTCCCGGCCGCGAAGTCCGCATCAGCAACGAAGGCGAAATTCTCGTGCGCGGCGACATGCTCTCCTCGGCCACATGGCAACGCGGCGCAATGTACCCACGCGAAGGCGAGTGGCTCGCGACTGGCGATCTCGCAACAGAAAACGAGTCCGGCGAACTCCGCTTCCTCGGTAGAAAAGGGGATGTCATCGTTACCGGAGCGGGAATGAACATCCATCCCGCCGATCTCGAAGAGGCAATGAACATCCAGCCGGGCGTCCGCGGATCGGTGATCGTCCCCTGCGAGACAGCCGGCGGCCCGGTACCCGTCGCAGTCGTGCTTTCCTCAGCAACCGACGAAGAGCTGCAAGCGGCGGCGGCCAGCGCCAACCGGACCCTGGCCGAGTATCAGCAGATTCGCCGCATCCTCAGATGGCCCGAACTACAGTTCCCCTACACCTCCACCGGAAAACTGCTGCGAAGAAAGGTAGCGCAGTGGGCCTGCGATTCCCTCTCGCGCCGGCAGTCATCGACGCCGCCCGGCGAAGACGTCCTGCTCAATTTAATTGTCGGAATCACAGGCGAGTCTGCCCCCGGCGCCGAAGACAGCCTGCGTCTTTCAGAGGACCTGCATCTGGACAGCCTGGGCCGCGTGCAGTTGCAGTCGGAGCTGGAGCAACGGCTTGGTCTCGAACTTCAGGACGATGCAATTGCCACGATCGAAACACTCGGCGATCTCCGCAACTTGATCGCACAGGATTCCAGTCCGAATCTCCCCCCGCCGGCGACGATGCAGACCATCCCTGCAACACCGTCCGTCGACGCAACGACAAATGCATCACACCCTCAGATCAAATCACCTGAAAAGCAAAGACAGATACCGCCCGACAATATCTATCCACGCTGGCCGTGGATCTGGCCAGTCAAAGCCATCCGCATTGCCTTCATCGAAATCCTTTTGAGGCCACTGGTCCGCCTGCTCGCAGCGCCGCGAGTCACTCGCGGAACCGACGATCTGCCACAAGGTCCCTTTCTCATCATCGCCAACCACGTCACCGCCTACGACGGCGCGCTGGTGCTTTACGCCCTGCCTCCAAAACTCAGGCAAAGGATAGCAATTGCCATGTCCGGCGAGATGTTGCTCGATCTTCGCCGGGGCCGGAACCAGCCGAACGCTCTGCTCAATCTGCTCTCGCCAATCGAGTATTGGTTAGTAACAGCGTTCTTCAACGTCTTCCCCCTGCCCCGGCTGCGCGGCTTCCAGCAAAGCTTTGAACACGCAGGCCAGGCCATGGACCGGGGCTACTCGGTTCTGGTCTTTCCCGAAGGCACCCGCAGTCCGGATGCCACGCTGCATTCCTTTCGCCCCGGAATAGGCCTGCTCGCACAGCAGTCACGCGTCCCCGTGCTGCCGGTTGCCCTCATTGGCTTCAGTCAAATGAAAAAGACCGGCTGGCTCCGCTCCGGCCATCTGAAGATTCACATCGGCAAGCCGATCCTGCCCGATGAGCAAGCAACCCCGGCAGAGCTGACCGCAAAGCTGGAAGAGACACTCCGACAACTGAGCCAAAGGCTTGACACGCCCGCTATAATTAATCAGAGAGAAGAAACACCAACCCAGTCCGGCCCACCGCCGGACTTTCGCATTTAAGTCTGGATTCGCACGAGTAGAAGTCCAGACTTAAAGTATCTACTTCGAAGACTTTAGAACTTAAGTACAGGGGGGAGGGATTACTTCACTCGCCTCATCCCAAACGATAAGGAGAAGCCCGTTGGCACTCAAATCCGAGAAAGAAAAGATGCTCTCCGGTGAACTCTACGACGCGGGCGATCCCATCCTTATCGCCGACCGCGACCACGCCACCGCTCTCCTCTATCAATACAACACCACGCCTCACCACCCGGTCACCCACGCCCCTCTGCTCGCCCAGCTTCTCGGCGCCTCGGGTCCGGGCTCCGTCATCCGTCCGCCGTTCTTCTGCGACTACGGCTTCAACATTCGTCTCGGCCAGGGCGTCTTCCTCAACTTCAACTGCGTCCTGCTCGACGTCACCTCCATCGAGATCGGCGACCGCACCCAGATCGGCCCCGCCGTCCAAATCTACGCCGCCGACCATCCCCGCGACCCCGAAGCCCGCCGCGCCAGCCTCGAAAACGGTCGCCCCGTCCGCATCGGAGCCAACGTCTGGATCGGCGGCGGAGCCATCATCCTTCCCGGCGTCACGATCGGCGACGACGCCATCATCGGAGCCGGAAGCGTCGTCACCCGAGACGTTCCCTCCGGCGCAACCGTCATCGGAAACCCAGCCCGTCTCAAGCCCGGTAAACCATAAGCCATGTCAATCTTGATGAACACACAATACGATCAGGCCGCCGTTGCTGCCGCCCACATCCGCGCCATTACATCGCTCACGCCAAGACTCGGCATCATCCTCGGCTCCGGCCTCGGCAATTTCGCTTCTCATGTAGAAGACGCAACAACCATTCCTTACAATGACATCCCGAACTTCCCTCAACCAACAGTAGAAGGCCACTCGGGAAAACTTCTTCTCGGCCATCTCGCCGGAGTTCCGGTAGCCGTCATGCAGGGCCGCATCCACGCCTACGAAGGCCATCCACTCTCCGCAGTCACCCTTCCAACCCGCGTCCTCGGCCTCCTCGGCGCGAAGTCCCTCATCGTCACCAACGCCGCCGGAGCCATTAACGCCTCTTACCCGCAAGGCGGCCTCGTCGCCATCTCCGACCACATCAACCTCACCGGCGCGAACGCTGCGCTCGGCCCCAATGATCCAAGGTTCGGCCCGCGCTTCTTCGACATGAGCGCCGCTTACTCCCCGCGGCTCCGCGCCCTCGCCCACGCCGAGGCCGCAAAGCAGAACATCCCTCTCGGCGAAGGCGTCTACCTCGCCGTCCTCGGCCCCAGCTACGAGACTCCCGCCGAGATTCGCGCCTTCCGCACCCTCGGCGCCGATCTCGTCGGCATGTCGACCGTCCATGAAGTCATCGTCGCCCGCCACATGGGTCTCGAAGTCCTCGGCCTCTCCCTCGTCACCAACATGGCCGCCGGAGTCCTCGACCAGCCCATCCACCACGAAGAGGTCATGGAGACAGGCCGCCGCGTCGAGCAATCATTCACCAGCCTGCTCACCGCCCTCATTCCCCAGATCGCCGCGACCTAGTGTGGTGTCTCTAAAATAATTAGCCCGGTGCGGGTGCCCCACATCTCGATTTTGAGATGTGGTTTCCACCATTCAAATATCACTGTCTCTCAACGCGGCCACCGCCGCCCCGGCCTCAACCGCTGCCAGCTTCCGCTGCATCGAATCGCTCGAAAACTCGATTGGCCTCTCCCCAAACCGCACCTCCGCCCGCAGTCCGCGCAGCCCCAGCAATTTAAAGATATGCGGCAGCATCTTCGCATCGCCCCAGTAGCAGACATCGTCCGCCACCGTCGCATCATTCTCTTTGTCCAGCCTGTAGCGCAGATAAGCCCCTGTAATCGGCATTCCGCTCTCCATCGCCTGCGCCAGCAACCCTGAATGAAATCGCAGCATCTCGCTTCCGTTGGTCGTCGTCCCCTCGGGAAAAAACACCACCGGCAACTCTGCATCCGCCGCCGCCTGCATCCCGCTCCGCGCCTTCACTGCCGATCCGCCATGCCCGCGCGCCACATACACCGTTCCTGCCATCGTCGTCATCCACCCCAGCACTGGAACCTGTTGCAACTCTGCCTTCGACACAAACACGCAAGGATGCAACGCGGCGAACACTACAATATCCAGATAGCTCAAATGGTTCGAGATCAACGCGCCCCGCTCGGGAAACGAGCCCACGACATCGATCTCAATCCCCAGCCCGCGGATCGTCCGCGCCGCAAATTGGTGCAGCCAGTCGGCCCGCGCCTCCCGCGTCACCGGACGCTTCACCAGCAACTCCGTCCCCGCCACCGCAAACATTCCCGCCAACCGAACGCTCCGCCCCAAAGACCGCAAGAAACTCACCAGATCACTCCCGCCTCTCGATAACGAACACAACCCTCGCTCGGCAGTCTATCCTGTTATCAGTGACCCCGAGCGACGTGAATCCAGCCAGCATCCAATCCGGCCCCTCGCCGCTCCACCACAACTGGCTCTATCGCCGCATCGCTCTTCCCATCTTCGCGCTGCTGCGCATGGGCGCTTCCCCGCGAAAGCTCGCCTGGAGCATCGCCGTCGGCCTGCTCATCGGCATCAACCCCGTGCTCGGCAGCACCACCGTCGTCTGTCTCGCCGCCGCCTTCGTCCTGCGGCTCAACGTCGCCGCCTCGCAACTGGCCAATCACCTCGTCTATCCCCTCGAGCTCCTGCTCGTGATTCCCTTCCTTCGCCTCGGCGACGTCATCTTCCGCACCGCGCCGATGCCCTTCTCGGCCCGCTCGCTGATTCACGCCGCCCGCACCAGCCCCGTCGCCCTCACCCGCCAGCTCTGGACCTGGGAGTGGCACGCCTTTACCCTCTGGCTCGGCGTGGCCGTTGTCCTCGTCCCCATCATCGCGCTGTCCATCACGCCCGTCCTGCACCGCCTCCTCCTCCGCATCGAGCACCACGAATATCCCATCCTCCACCCGCCCCATCTCTCCCTCGAACGCGCCGACTCCTAGCTAAGTTCTCACAAGCGCGCTTATTAGGGCTAATCTATTTGCGTTTAAAATGGTGGTGCCGATTCACTTCAAGGAGGGCATGTGCGTCAACTGTGGAAACTATCGTTCTTGTTGACCGTTCTCGTCTGGCTTCCTACGCATGCAATGGCCGCGGCTGATTCATCGCCACATACCATTCAGATGGTCACTGTTGAGCCGGGCGTTCAGCTTGAAGTGCTGGACTGGGGTGGGTCCGGCAGGCCTCTCATTTTTCTGGCTGGGGCTGGAGACACGGCGCATCGTTTTGACGGCTTCGCGCCGCAGTTCACCAAGCAACACCACGTTTACGGGATCACACGAAGAGGATCGGGCGCATCCAGCAGTCCTGCACCGGCCAATGGCAATTATTCAGCGGACCGACTTGGCGATGACGTACTTGCAGTAATGAAAGCGCTCAAGATCGACCGTCCTGTGCTAGTCGGGCATTCCATTGCGGGGCAGGAGCTGAGTTCAATCGGCAGCCGCTTTCCGGACAAGGTATCCGGGCTCATCTACCTCGATGCCGCGACTGGTTTCGCTTTCTATGATCCGGCGCACCCACTCATAGCCACTGAGATGAACGACATCAAGAGGCGCATTGATGAGATCGAAGCTGGTGGGGTGGATGAGCAGAAGAAGCTGCTGGAACTGGAAACCGCTGTCGCACATTAGAAGCCGTTCTCCATCAGAACAATGCCGAAATAGCGAATATGCCGCCACTTCCCCCTCGTTCACCGATCGGTGCGGCACTCAACTTCGGTATGCAAAAGTACACGAGCATCCCTGTTCCCGCTCTCGCTATCTATGCCTGCCCGCACAACTGGGACCGCTTACCGGATAGTCCCAGGAAAACCGCTCTGATTGCAGACGATAAGATACGGTGCTCGCGCTGGGCCGACAACTTCCGCAAGGGAGTTCCAACCGCGCACATCGTCATGATCCCGAATGCAGACCACTATGTGTACCTGAGCAACGAAGCTCAGGTAGTTGCTGAAATGAACGCGTTTCTGGACAAGCTTCATTGAGATCAGAGACTAAGAAGCTCAAGGCTTGAACTTCAATCACTCCTCATAAGTCGGCTTCTCGGTAGCTTTAGAGTGGTCTATTTCTTTCCTATCCCTGAAACTCCTGCACCGGGTCCGCGCTCCGCAGCCACGCCGTATAGATCAGGTTGCGCAGCTTGATCGCGCCCGCCGCCAGCCTCTCCTCCGCGAACGCCTTCCCCTGGGCAGTTCCCGCGCCATCAAACCCACCCGCCTTATCGATCTGATACGTCTCCTCCACCAGCG
>Ga0068855_100005086_pt1 | contig 16032 bp, 13 predicted proteins | sample KBSCornC52_FD_66592 | JGI IMG/M metagenome (GOLD analysis project Ga0068855, IMG submission 66592) | Corn rhizosphere microbial communities from Kellogg Biological Station, Michigan, USA - KBS Corn C5-2 | ecosystem: Host-associated > Plants > Roots > Rhizosphere > Soil ...
CGTGCCACCATGGCTTCTGCGCCGCGATGACACTGAACGACGTCGAAGAATGCCGCGCCCGGCTGGACCTGGCGGTCCGGGAGATGAGCCAGGCATGAGAATCGCGATCGGCCAGCTCTGGCAGGAGACGAACACGTTCAATCCAATCCGGACAACCCGGGCGGACTTTGAGCAGTTCGGTGTACTCTCCGGGCGGGAGCTGATCGAGCGGATGGCCGATTCGAACGAGCTCGGCGGATTTATCACCTCGCTGCGCGCCTGGAACGACCCGCCCGAGATCGTCGGGCTGGCGCGGTTTCCTGCATGGCCGGCAGGACTGGCGACCGCCGACACGTTTACATGGCTTCGCGATGAAATGGCGGCCGCGCTGAAGCAGGCATTGCCGGTGGACGGCGTGCTGCTAGCCCTTCACGGCTCCATGGCAGCGGAAGGCGTTCCGGATGTGGAAGGAGAGGTGCTGGGCATACTGCGGTCGATCGTCGGCCGAGCTGTCCCGATCGTCGCCACGCTGGACCTGCACGCGAACATCACGGAGAAAATGGTGCGCGAGTCCGACGCGCTAGTGCTCTATCACACGATCCCGCATGTGGATGTGTTTGAGACAGGCGTGCGCGGCGCGGAGTTGATGCGCCGGATACTTCAAGAGGGCGCTCGCCCAACCGTCGCGTTCCAGAAGCTTCCGATGGTAGTTCCCGCGGAACGAGCGAACACTCAGGATCCCGTGAGCGTGAGTTTCGCAATTCGGGCGCGCCTTCAGGAATTGGAGGCGGAACCGGCGGTACTGACCGCGGGCATAGCGACGGTGCAGCCCTGGCTGGATATTCCGGAGATGGGCTCCTCCGTGCTGGTGGTGACGGACGGCGACCCCGCTCGGGCACAGGTGGCTTGCACAGAGCTGGCGCAGGTGTTGTGGGATCGTCGCAGGGAATATCTCCCTGAGCTTGTGAGCGTTCAGGACGGAGTGCGAGCGGCATTTGAGTGCCAGGATGGCCTGACAGTGCTGAGCGACAGCGCGGATGCGACGACCTCCGGGGCGCCGGGCGACAGCACGCACATGCTTCGCGAGTTACTTCGCTACGATTGGAAGCGCCCGGCGCTGGTCCCGATCGTCTCGCCGGAAGCGGTACGCGAGGCGGAGGAGCGCGGCGCAGGAGCGGAATGGGAGGTTCGCATTGGAGGCGTGCGCGACTCTCAGCATTCCCAGCCAGTGGCGACCCGCGTCGTCGCTGAGCGACTGTTCGACGGGCAATTCATGCTCTCGGGGCATCTTGGGAGGAACCTGGCGATTGACATGGGCAGATGCGCGGTCCTGCGGCATGGGAATGTCTTTGTGATCGCGACTTCCCGTTCTGGACCTCACTTCGCGCCGGAGCTGTTCCAATGCGGAGGGCTATATCCATTTGCCGCGCAGGCGATGATCGCAAAAAGCCCGTGCGGCTTTCGGGCGGCCTATGCGGAGGCGGCAAAGCAGATCTTTGTGGTGCGCACGCCGGGCTGCGCGCCCTCCGACTTCTGGAACTACCCGTACACTCGGATTCCGCGCCCGCTCTGGCCCTGGGATGAGATCGACGACTGGCGTCCTTCAGCGTCAATCGCGGCCCCTTGACGGAAATCACCGATCTCGTCCTGCAGTTCAAGGGCGCTTCGGCCAACAATGTAGCAGCGGGCCGCGAGTTGGAGTTTTGAGCCATCCGCGGCGCAATAGTGATTCAATGTCTGCGGATATGGCACAGTTCTTGCCACCCGTTACCCGTATAAGTACTTGCCGACCGACCCCGGCGCGATAGACTGGCGTATGATGGAAGCGACAAACCGGCTGTTTGAGAACCGCGACGTTATTATCACGGGCGGGCTGGGGTTCATCGGGTCGAATCTGGCGAGGAGGCTGGTGGCTGCTGGCGCGAGGGTCACGCTGGTTGACAGTCTGATCCCCGAATACGGAGGCAACCTCCACAATATTGCCGGTATAGAGTCGAATGTTACCGTGAACATTTCCGATGTTCGCGACGAGCATAGCATGCGCTATCTGGTGCAGGGTAAGGATTACCTCTTCAACCTGGCGGGCCAGACGAGCCACATGGACTCGATGGAAGATCCGTCCGCCGACCTGGATATCAACTGCCGCGCGCAGCTCACGATTCTCGAGATGTGCCGCAAATACAACCCGGACGTTAAGGTGGTCTTCGCGAGCACGCGACAGATCTATGGAAAACCGGACTACCTGCCGGTAGACGAGAAACACCCGCTGCGCCCGGTGGACGTAAACGGTATCAATAAGATGGCCGGCGAGTGGTATCACATCCTATACAATAACGTGTACGATATCCGCGCCTCCGTGCTGCGCCTCACCAATACCATAGGGCCGCGCATGCGAGTGCGGGATTCGCGTCAGACGTTTCTCGGGATTTGGCTCAAGGCGGTGATCGCAGACACGCCGTTCGAAGTATGGGGCGGCGACCAGCTGCGGGATTTCACGTTCGTGGAGGACGCAGTAGACGCCCTGTTGCTCGCGGCGGCGAGCGAGGACGCAAACGGACAGATCTACAATCTCGGCGGGGACTGTGTGATCACTCTTCGGGATCTTGCAGAAACGCTGGTGAAGGCGAACGGCGGCGGGTGCTACTCGGTGCGCGAGTTCCCGCCCGATCGGAAGCGGATCGACATCGGCGACTATTATGCGGACTACTCTCTCATCGAGAATTCGCTCGGCTGGAAACCGCGCGTACCACTTCAGGAGGCGCTCCGGCTGACGCTCAAGTTTTATCGCAAGGATTTCTCGCATTACGTATAGGCGGACCGTGCAGTAGATGTACCATTTTTGCACCTATTTCGATCACCGATATCTTTCGCGAGGGCTGGCGCTGTACTCATCCCTTAAAGCGCACTGCAAAGGCTTTAGCCTGCACGTTCTCTGCCTGAGCGAGGCCTGCCACGATACGCTGAAGTCGCTCAACCTTCCCAATCTACATCCGATCTCCATGGACGAGTTCGAAGCGGGCGACTGCGCGCTGCTCGAAGCCAAGCAGAACCGCAGCCTGGTCGAGTACTACTTTACATGTACTCCCTCCCTGCCTCTCTACGTCTTGAAGCATTTCCCGCAGGCAGACATGGTCACCTATCTGGACGCCGATATGTACTTTTTCGGCGATCCGGCGGCCATCTTCGAGGAGATGGGCGACAATGCGATCGCCATCGTGGCTCACAGATTCCCCGATCGAGTGCGATATCGCGAGCGATATGGAATCTACAACGTCGGGATCCTCGCCTTCCGGCGGGACGCGCACGGTCTTGCGTGCCTGATGTGGTGGCGGGAGCGGTGCCTGGAGTGGTGCTACGATCGCGAGGAGGATGGGCGCTTCGCAGATCAAAAGTACCTCGATGACTGGCCGACACGGTTCCAAGGAGTCATCGTTCTAAGCCACAAGGGCGTGAACACGGCCCCGTGGAATCTTGAAAATCACGAAATGAGCCTGCAAGATGGCAAGATTATGGTGGGCGACCAGCCGCTCATCCTGTTCCACTTTCACGGGCTGAAGCGCAAAGGCACCTGGACGTACGATCCCGGTGTTGCCCTGTACGAGACTAAGATCAGCAGCCTGGTCCGTAAGAAGGTCTACCACCCGTATATCGACGCGCTCTCGGAGGCAGCCGAGGCATTACGCCGTGTCAGTGCTGGCTCGGAGAAGGTCGATAACATCCGCGCGTCCACCGCCACGGCAACGGAATCCCTCTCAGGCCTGCGACTGGTGAAGCGCCGAGTTAAGACGCTGCTGCAGGACTGCAAGAAGGTCGCGGACGGCGAATACATACTCGTTGGAAACGGGCGGGCGATTTAGAGTCCTTAAGTGTTTGACTGCGCCGAGCGGCACGGGAGCGATGCTTGAAGCTGGCAATTCTGACCGAGGCGAATCTATCTCCGAAGCACGGCGTCGGAATGCAGCTGCTGCGGACGTTCGTCGGCGGGCCGATGGAGTATTTCAGCCTGTTTCTCCACTCCTGGCATGATGGGAAGAGCGAGCCGCCGCATGCGCACCTGTTGGAAGACCGATGGCTGGATGAGCGATGGCCGAGTGGACTGCGCGGCAAGCATTTCGCCAACCGCCTTATGTTTCAAGCTGACCAGTGCTGGTGGCACGATGGCCAGATCAATCGCAAACGGATGGAGCAGCTCGTCGCAGATTACGATCTGCGGTGCGGCGTCGCTTATGTGAACATAGCCAAGGAAGAGAGCGCTCTCAAGGTGTGCTCGATCCTTCGGTTTCTTGGCTGCCCATATATCGTGCACTTGATGGATTTGTACCACGAGCGCTTGGACCCCGCGGCGATGCCGGGAATGTGCGAGCTGATGCGAGGAGCGTCGACCGTGATCGCTCTCACGGACACGCTCAAAGATGAAGCCGCCAAATTCTTTCCTCGCGAGCTGATCACTCTCGGAATTGGCGTGGAACCGAGCAGTAAACTCGCGAAGCCGCCGGGCGACGGTCCGTTTCGGGTGATCTTCACGGGCCGCGTCTACCGCGAAGGGCTGGAGATGCTGGAGGGCAGTTTGCCGCTGGTAAGACGGGCTTTGCCGAATATCGAGTTCGTCTACGCTGGTCCGCACAGCGTGACCATTCCGCCCAAGCTCAAGGAGAGAACACAGGATTTCGGCTTTGTAAAAGATGCGGACCAGTTCCAGCAAATCCTATCCGATTGTCACTGTGCCTTTCTTTGCGGGCCTCATGTGCTGGACAATCTCGGCAAGTACTCGTTCCCGTCAAGGGTGGCCGATTACATGATGGCGGGTCTGCCTGTCGTCGGCACAGTGAATCCGGGCTCTGCCACCTGGCGAATGCTGAAGCCGCTGGACGGCGCGGGAATCGTCCTGGTTAATTCGCCGGAAGAGATCGTTGCCCGGTTTGCAGAGTTGGCAAGCTCGTCCACGCGGTGGCGACAGGCGAGTGAGAGCACTCGAGAGTATGCGTGCGGTCACTTCTCGATGGATAGGATCAGGCACGACATCTTCGATCTCCTTGAGAGAGCCGCGCGCCATACAACGACTGTTTCGGCGGGAATCGACCAATAATCTGTCTATGCGGCTTCTCTGGCGCGGCCGCCGACCTGTATGTTCATGAAGCTGTCAATCATAATCTGTTCTCGAAACCGCGCAAACCATCTTCGCCCGACTCTCAAGTCGCTTGGCCAGGTCGAGGCGTCGCAAGGAACGAGCGTTGAAGCGATCCTCGTAGACAACGGCTCGTCCGACGGCACGGCCGATTGCGTTGGCGACTGGCAGCCGAAGAACATGGCAGTTCGCTATGTCCGTGAGGAGCGGGGTGGGAAGAGCTATGGCCTGAACAACGCAGTCGCCCGGGCAAATGGTGATGTCCTTCTTTTTGCGGACGATGATGTACGCTTCCCGCAAGAGTGGCTGCAGACCATGAGCGCGCCGATAGTTGCCGGGCGAGCGAGCGCCGTGCAGGGCGCCATTCGGATCGCCGCGCACTTGATGCGGCCGTGGATGACCGACCGTATTCGCGAGAACCTCGCCCATATCGAACCATCGCCGGGTGAGACCACCGACTTGATCGGCGCAAATATGGCGATCAGCCGAGCCGTATTCGAGAAGGTCCCGGCGTTCGACGTTGAGCTGGGGCCGGGCCCTGCGTCCGGCGGCGAGGATACGCTGTTTGGCTGGCAGATGGGGGAAGCGGGATTTCGTATCGAGACCGCGCCGAATTCGGTGGTAGAACACCACTTCGATGAATCGCGGCTCACGCGACGGAGCTTGCTGCTCGCCGCGCAAAAAGGCGCTTATTCAGACGCTTATATGCGACACCACTGGCTGCACGAGTCGTATCCGGATCCGGAACGGGCTCTAAGGCATGCGCTGCTGCGGCTTGCCTATTTTCGCATGCTTCGATGGAATGATTGGCGCCGCAACGATCGGTGCACCGATTGGGAGATCGGCGGCGTGAAATCGATCTGGGCCTACCGTCACTACCTAACAGAGCGTCGGAGGCCGCGCAATTACGAGCGAAAAGGGCTTTGCAAGATCGCCGGTCGCTTTAGCGATGCCCGGATCGCCGAAGTTCCGTCCGGCGCGTCGCAATGCAACGCTTAAGCGAGGCGAGGCGCCCGGCGAATGAATTCGCGGCTAACAAATACACGAAGTCGGCCTCCGCCGACTATGTATCAAGTGCCCTTCGCAGGCCCGGTTTCAACCGCCTCTCGTTGCAGCAAACCGTTATTCATGATAAGTCTCTTGGTCACAGTGCCGCCTGGCTGTATGAGTGAGGAGCGCATTCGCCGAGTATGTCCGCAGAAGTCACGCTGGTCACGCCTACCTTTGCAAAGGATCTGGAGCGATTCACGCTGCAGCGCGAGTCGATCGAGCGGTGCGGCATCGATCTGCCTCATGTGGCGCTGATCGACCACGAAGATCTGCCGCAGTTCGAGTCGATGCCATTTCGTCGCAATCTCCGGCTGATCTCAAGCAAAGACGTGCTCCCTGGCAGGCTGGAGGCGCGCCGGGCCGCGAACAGGCTTCGCAGGCGTGATCCAGGTTATTGGCTTGGCTACCCGAACATTCATGGCTGGACGGTGCAGCAGCTGCTCAAGCTGGCGAGCGCAAAGGTAGTCGAAACGGAAGGCATCGTGTGCCTGGATTCGGACACGTTCTTTGTGGACTGCGTATCCGCCTCGGATTTCTATGCAGAAGATGGCCGGATGCATCTCTATGAGAGCTCGGACGATGTGGACGCGGAGATGGGATTCTGGACCTGCCAGAGCATGCGATTTCTCGGCGTGCGGCTGCTTGGCCTGCCGATCACAAGGTATACACACTCCCCGGTGCCATGGAGCCGTTCGGTCTTGCGGGAGATGCTTGCCTTTGTAGAGGCGCGGCACAAGAAGCACTGGTGGGACGCGATCCTGGGCGACGAGCAGATCATGGAGTACAGCCTGTACGGCGTCTACGCGAGACACATCGACGCGTGCAAGCGGCATAAACCGGTCAAGAACACGCTGTGCACCTACTACTGGTGGCCCGACCAGACCAGGACCATTCACGAAGATATTGCAGAGCGGGTCCGCGCAGATCGCTCTAAGGCCGTGCTCGTCAACTCGAATATCGGCCGGTCCGTGGATGATTATCGGAGCGTGGTCAGGTCGATGTGGCGGAGTCCTGGTTGCTAATCTCGGCCATTATATGTACGCACAACCGGGCGAAGAGTCTGGAACGGACGCTTCAATCTTTCAATGGAGTAACCGTGCCTGCCGGCTGTTGTTTCGAGATCGTGGTCTGCGATAACGCATCGACCGACGATACTGCCGGCGTGGTGGAGCGCATCTCGCTGCCTAATTTCCCGATTTCCTACGTCTTTGAGCCGGTGCCAGGGCAATGTCGCGCCTACAACCGGGCCATAGCGGCATCTCGCGGAGAGATCCTGCTCTTCACGGATGATGATGTGATCGTGCCCGGCAACTGGCTGACAGGCATGGCGGAGCCGATCCTGAGCGGCGAGGCAGACCAGGTCGTAGGCGGCATCCGAACGGCGCTGCACCTCATAAAACCGTGGATGACTACGATCCATTTGGGCTGGTTTGCGGACACGACCAATACGCCCCGGGATGCGCGCGGCCTGATAACCGGCGCCAATATGGCTGTCTCGCGGCGTGTGTTCGAGAAGGTACCGCGTTTCGACGAAGAGACTGGCCCCGGCGCGCTGGGGCACGCGAGCGATACACTCTTCGCGCTGCAGCTGGATACCGTGGGTTTCCGCAAGTCGATCCGGCTCGATGTCGAGGTAGAACATCATTTTGACGAAGAACGCCTGACGCGCGCTGCATTTGAACGGCAGGCGAATAGGCGGGGCGAGTTCGGCGCCTATCTCGACTATCACTGGCTTCATCTACCCGCTCGATTTCGATTTGCCAAATTCGTGCGTGCCTGGCTGCGCTTGAATGCTGCGCGGGTTCTGCGATATCGCGAGTGGCGAGATCATCCTGCTGTCCCGGCCTGGGAGTTACCGCTGCTAGACGGTTACTACCATAGCCTGCATGTATTGAAGACATTTGGAGCGCCAAGGAAATACGAGGAGCGTGGATTGGTGAAACTCCAGCCGTGAAACCGGTCCCATCGTCAGGTCAGCCCGTATGATCAAAACCTGGGATATGGCGGCGCCACACGCAGGGCCTCGACAGGACAACATACATTGATGATGGGATTGGCGGTGTCAGGATGTTGAAGCAGGCGCCAACGACTGCCGTGATACACGGGTTTTGCCGGTCCGGATGAACGGCTTCTCAAACAAGAGGTGGAAAAGGTAGCCAATACCGACAAGTATTGGCAGCCGTACGAAGCCGGCGAGGATGGTCCCCACAGCCGTCGCGGGAAGGTGCATCTTGTGCGGGCTGATGATTGCGATCAACGGCTGGTGAACCAGATAGACGCTGTACGAAATGGTTCCGAGCCAGACAATACTGCGGAGCAGCGCGACCCGTTCGAACCGTGCATTGCACGTTGAAGCAAGCCAAACAAGAATTGAAGCAAATACCACTGCCCAGATCTGGTCGATCAGCGGGCCGAAACGTGACACAAAGAGGACGGCCAACAGGCCCGGTACGAGCGCGAGAAGCCAGACAACCAGCGCTTTTTGAGACTGGCCGAGGCGAGGCCGAGCAACCAGCAGGGCCGCAGCAATTCCAGCGGCAAACTCGAAACAGCGGCCAGGCAAAGCATCGTACAGCACGCCATAATCGGAAGTCCAGCCCATCGATAAACCAAGCCTGAAATAACACATCGACTGCCAGGCAATTGCAATCAAGAGCGTAACCACAAGCGCCTGTTTGATCCCTGCTCGCGCTGTCAGCCACACGACGAGCGGGAAAATCACATACAGCTGACATTCCAGCGCAAGCGACCAAAACGCCGGGCTTACGGACCCAAATGTATCGGGCCGCAAGTTGTGAACCATGAGGAGGTGCGTTAGCAGATCATAGGGGCCCCGGAACGCAACCAGCCAGTTCCAGTGCCCTGTCGAGCGGCCATAACCGATCGCCGCGACCGCCGCAAACAGCGCGAGCCCGGCATAATACGGAGGCAGAATGCGCATGGCCCGGCGCCGAGCGAACTTCGTGAGGTCTATGCGTATCTGCTTCGGCTCGGCCCTTGCGGCCAATGGGTAGAATAGACAGAACCCTGATAATACGAGGAAAAGGTTGACGCCAAGCCAGCCAATGTCGGAGAACCGGACGAGCAGGTAGAGTGGTAAGTGCAACGGTCCGCCCGGAACGGGCGTGCTGGCGAAGGAATGATGCAGCAACACCCAAAAGCATGCCGCTCCGCGGAGCGCATCGACAAACAAGAGGTGTTGCTTAGCACCAGGGGAAGGCGCCTCGTCAGTTTGAGGTTTCTGCGTGTCCATATGCGATTTCATTATGGCAGAAACCCCGACTGACAGTATGACCGCTGACAAGGCGTTCAGTGCAGACTAGCTTTCGAATACGAGAGCTGCACCGTCGATAACCGGCCAAATCTCATTTTCGATGATGATCCCGCCATAATAGGCTGAAGGGCGCCACAGAGAAGAGTAGTAGCGGACTCGTAGGATTTGACTTACGGTCGGGCGTATTGCGACCGAGTGAGAGCGCATCCTCTTGCGGTTATCTGTGCGCTGCTACGGGGACGAACTGATTGTCGAATGAACCCGAGTTATTCATGAAGGCATGGCGGCGACGGAGCAGTGCCCTCCATGCGAACAGCACGTGAATCATTCAGGTGAAATGGGAGCAATGCGTTTGGTTGACCAGCCTCAAAGCCCGCCACATTCCGATGATATGGCATCTCCGCTTGTAAGCGTAGTGATTCCTACCTACAATGGCGCCGCGTTTCTTCGGGAGACGATCGAAAGTGCGCTAGCACAAAACTATCCGGCCGTCGAGGTGGTCGTTGTTAACGATGGTTCTACCGACTCAACAGCGGAACTGATTGCAGGCTTTGGCGATCGAATTAAGGCCGTAACCCAAAAGAACGCGGGCACTTCCGTCGCGCGCAACACGGGAATACGCGAGTCTACCGGAGAATACATCGCATTCCTGGACCACGACGATCTCTGGGCGCCTGACAAACTCAGCCGGCAGATGCCTGAGCTCATCGCCGACCCACGGCTCGGCATGGTATATGGCGGGATTCGGTTCTTTAACCATTACACATGCAAAGTGACGTCCGAACACCCGGGAATGCCGGGCCTGGACGCGCACGATCTCCTGGGCCGCACTGTCATCTCGCTGCAATGTTCCGTGATACCGAGGTCCGTCTTTGATCGCGTTGGAGTTTTCGACACGGAGTTGAAGGGCACGGACGATTGGGAGATCTGTATTCGGATCGCCAACGCGTATCCGATCCTCGGCCTGCCCGACATCCTCGTCGATATCCGCGGCCATGCGGACCAGCAAGGAATTCGGACAGAGCAGATGTACCGAAACTCTCTGCGCGTGTTGAGCAAGCACGGCGAGATGCATCCGAACTGCGCGAAGTGCCGAGCCGCTTTGAAACGAGCCAGGGATCTAATAGAAGCGGACTACTATCAGCGGCAGCTTACGGCAGCCAAGTCCGCATTGGCCGACCGAAAGCTTGGCGCCGGAGCCGCTCTGCTCTTCGACGCTATCAAGCACGACCCGGGCGCGGTGGCGCGCATTCCAAAACGCGTGATGGAACGCCTCTCGCGCCGTACGGCAAAGGCCGGTGAAAATGGGCAGTCGTGAGCGCCGCTGCCTGGTATTCCTGTCAGGAAATCCGTGGGACTGGGTGCCTTCTCGACAGCACTACCTGATGAAGGCGCTCTCAAAGTATATCCCGGTTGTTTGGCTGGATAACAGCGGCAGCAAGCGAGCACAGTTCAAGACCCACTGCCCGCAGCCGAACATAACCGTTGTTCAGGGCGTGCTACCGTTCTGGATCGCCATGAAACTGCGGGGCCTTGAAGGCGTCGCGCTGCCAGTCGTGAAGACATACCTGAAGCGGCTTCTGAAAGACTACGATCACGTGCTGTTCTGGAGTATGGAGAACTGGCTGCTCCCGCATCGCGGAGTTCCTTACGATCGTTACATTTTCGACTGCATCGACCCTATCTTTTCAGACGACGCGGCGGAGATTGAAGCATACGCTAAACGCGAAGTCGAGATCCTGCAGCGCGCAGACAAAGTGTTTGCGACCGCTGAGACGCTCGCTGCACGATGCCGAGAATACCATCAGGATGTCACGCTGCTGAACAATGCGTGCGCGCCCGAGGAGTATACGGAGGAGCTGGTTTGCACCGCGCCTCGCCCGGATTGGTGGCCTGAGACGGCAAGGCCCGTCGCAGCGTATCTTGGCTCGATCGATTGGCGGTTCGATTTCGATATGGCGGACCGGGCCTGTCGCGATCATCCCGATTTACATTTTGTTCTGGCGGGCAACATCGTCGGATCGCTGGCTGCAAAGGCGGCCCGGCTTGCGGCTTTGCAGAATGTGACGGTGCCTGGCAAAATATCGGTCAGCGACGGACGCTACCTGCTGTCACGCTGTACCATCGGGTTGATCCCATTTACTCTCGGCACAATGAACGATGCGATTAATCCGGTTAAGATGTATGCCTATGCGCTCATGGGCAAACCGATCGCCGGGAGCGCCGTCAACGAGCTCAGAATCCGGCCGGACATCGCGGCGACAGGCAGCACGCCGGAACTGTTCAGCGCCGCCGTCTCCCAGGCGATCGACCGTGCAAAAGACGGGCATACTCCGGAACATTTAACACGGTTCGCACTCGACAACACCTGGGAGGTTCGGGCGGAAGCGGCCTGGCAGGTGTTGGATTGCCTTTGATGATGGCCACATCGGCGGACTTGCCTGCCGAGCTCCTTTGCATAGAAGAAACAGGAGCACACGGGTCGTGAATTTTGCGTTTATCAACTATCCTCTCGAAACGTTCACTCCCACGCAGTCCGGCGCGCTCGCAACCATCATCTGGGAGTGCTGCCGCGTGGCGGTAAAGCGGGCGTGCGAGCCGTACGTGATCACGAGGGATTGCCCGGCACTGTCGTTCAAGTGGAGGAACCTGATCAAGATCCCGTTTCCGGAAGCGACGGGCGGACGGCCGGGGACGATGCTCTGGCGTGCCGAGCGAAAACTGACCGGCTGGCGACACCTTCGGCATCGAACCTATGCGCGGCGTGTCGCGAGCGCCATTCGCGCCGCGAAACTGGACGGCGGTCCCTTCGTGCTGCTGAACGACCCCGAAATGGCAGTGTTCCTTCGGAAGCGCTTTCCCGGGGCAACAATCGCACACTGGTTCGAAAACCAGCTCGAGTGCCGCGAGCCGTTTAAGTCTGCGTATCGCGACGCTGTAGACACTACCTTCGGAGTGAGCGACTATACGTCCCGATGGGTCGAGAACTACTACGGACTGAAGCAAGTCGATACGCTCTACAATGGCGTGGATGGCGAGCTGTTCACTCCCTCTGAGGAAACGATCCAGGCAGGTGATCCGCCAACCATCAACTTCGTCGGTCGCACCGGCCGCGAGAAGGGGCCCGACTTGCTGCTGAAGGCAGCGCTGGAGCTGGCCGGCAAATCAAAGACGTTCAGTCTTCAAATCGTCGGGTCGAATCACTGGGACCGCCTTGTGATGGACGAGTACCAGCAGGAGCTGAACGGTTATGTACAGCAGCTGGAACGGTGCGGGGTCAAGGTGAGCCGCCCCGGGCACATCGGCAGAGCGGACCTGCCCGCTGTCCTGCGCAGAGCTCAGATCAATGTCATTCCGGCGCGCTGGGACGAGCCGTTTGGCATGACCACAATCGAAGGGATGGCTTGCGGTCTTGCCACGATCGCCTCGCGGACCGGTGGCACTCCGGAGGTAGTCGGAGATGCCGGCATTCTGTTCGAGCGCGAGAACACTTCCGAGCTTGCAGAAAGGCTGCAACATCTTATCGGCAGCCCGGCCGAGCGTGCCGTGCTGCAATTGCGCGGGAGAGAACGTGCGCTTGAATTTCCCTGGGAACGAACGTGGAGCGAGCTATCAAGCAAGGTGATGGGGCGCGCTAGTGGCGGGTAACCCGGTATGCGAATAACTTTTGTGCTGCCCGATATCACTCCCGAGCCAAACGGCGGCGTTAAGATTGTCTACGATTACGCCAATCTGCTGGTCGAACGCGGCCACCAGGTCAACGTTGTGCATCCACGAACCTGGGACCCCCTTGCGGGAGTGGCACAGGCGGTCAAGTCCGCGATTTGGCCGCACATGATAAGAATAAAACATGGAGGCGCCACGCCGTGGCTCTCGATAAAGCAGGGTGTTCGTCAGCTGCTTGTACCAGACCTGAGCGCTCGCTCGCTTCCTGACGCGGATGTAATTGTAGCGACCTTCTTCAGGACTGCGCCTTATGTAGACGCGCTGCCGATCCAAAAGGGCGCTAAGGCGCACCTGGTGCAAGGCTATGAGACGTGGTCTGGATCTGAGGAGGACGTACATAACGCACTCCGCCTGCCGATGGCAAAAATCACGTGTTCCACATGGCTTAAGGACCTGCTGTGCGATCTCCAACAACGAGATAGGACAACGGTTGTATTCAATGCGGTCGATTTCGACACGATGTTTCTTGAGAAGCCGATTACGGAACGCGCGCCGCATGTTGCCATGCTCTATCACGACTTTCAACTGAAGGGCAGCCTCGAAGGCCTTGAGGTATTGCAGAAAGTGAAGCAGAACATCCCGAAGCTCGATGCAAGTCTGTTTGGCACGGCGCCACCTAGACCCTGCATCCCGGATTGGATGCACTATTGCCAGACTCCTACCCGGCAAGCGCTGCGGCATCTCTATAACGAGGCCGGCGTTTTCCTGCAGCCAAGCCGCTCCGAGGGTTGGGGATTAACCTCGACTGAGGCGATGGCCTGCGGCTGCGCGCTGATCACGACAGATAATGGGGGCAGCAGGGACTTCGCGATTCACGAGAAAACCGCGCTCGTGGTCCCGGTCGGTGACACGCAGGCAATGGAGGCCGCCCTGCTGCGCCTGCTTAAGGATGACGAATTGCGGCTTGCGATTGCGCAGGGGGGAAATGAATTCGTGCAGCAATTCACCTGGTCTCGTGCCGTTGAGTCGATGGAGAAGGCACTCACCGGCATAGCCACTGGCGCGGCACGACCAGACCGTTCAGTTTCTGAGGCGGCATGCGACAGATCGTCTTCATAAACAGCACCTCCGATACGTTCACGCCCACCCATAGCGGCGCGTTCAGTACCTGGATCTGGGAGCTGTGCCAATGCGCCTCCAAACACGGCGTTGAGCCGCTGGTCATCACCAAGACGTACGGCATCGAGCCCTACCCATGGAAGCGCACTGTGCTGCTCGAGTATCCGAAGCTAGCTCCTATTCGCGGCATGGGCCGTCTCTTCGAGATCGAAAAGCGTATCACCGGATGGGGCCACCCGCGGCAGCGCGCGTACATCCGAGGGATCGAGCGCGCCATTGTGGAGGCACGGGCAGAAGAAGCAGCGCTTGTGCTGAACAATGATATCGAGCTGGCGGTATTTCTGCGCGACCGGTTTCCGCGCGCGTATGTGCTGCACAACGCGCAGAACTGCAACCCGTGCAGCAATCGCTTTCGCGCCAGGTTTGCAGCATCCGTATCGCGCGCGACGGCCGTCAGCAGGGCCTGCGCGGCATGGAACGAGGAGTACTTCGGTTTCAAGCCGGGCGGAATCGCGACCCTTTACAATGGCGTCAACTGCGAGGAGTACTCCCCCGCCGATGTTGTTCCGCCAGGCCCTATAAGGATCAACTTCGTCGGGCGCACAGGCCCGGAGAAGGGTCCCGATCTGCTCCTGAAGGCGGCGCTGAAGCTGGCAAAACACCACAAGGAGTTCGAGCTTCAGATTCTAGGCTCGAATCATTTCGGCCATAATCAAATGGATGAGTTCCAGAAGTGTCTGGCCGAATTGATTGAAGAGGTCCGAGCCGCCGGGATTACTGTGGACGCGCCGGGCTTCATCAACCGCAGCGAACTGCCACAATGGCTGCGGCGCGCGCATATACACGTGATGCCATCGCGCTGGGACGAGCCGTTCGGGCTGGCGACGGTGGAAGGCATGGCGTGCGGGCTGCCGACCGTCGCCGCCAATGTCGGAGGCATTCCGGAGATCGTGGGCGAATGCGGGTTTCTGTTTGAGCGCGATGATGTCGATCAGCTCGCGGCGCATCTCGATCGCCTTCTCTCGGACGCCGACCTGCGAGAGGAGTATGGGAAACTCGGGCGCGAGCGGGCGCTCTGTTTCACTTGGGACCGCGTCTGGTCGCGGCTCGTGGAACTGATCGATGCGTGAGACGAGATGCACATCTGCTTTGTAAACATGCCGATCGAATACTACTCCCCTCGGACCGGCGGCGCGATCTCGACCATTATCATGCAGAGCGCAAAGGAGCTGCTCGCACGCGGTCACAGGGTCACCGTGCTGACGGTGCCGGGCGACGATCCTGGTTACAGCGTAGGCGAGGTGGTATCTATCGAAGCGCGCAAGAAGAGCGATCTCAACCTCGTGCAGCGGGCATTTTCGAAGCTCGCCGAGCGTCGCCACGGTTACGATTGGCCGTATTTCGACTTCTACTTGCGGTCTGTGATTGCGCGGCTCTGCGAGTTTCGCCCGGATACGATCGTCCTGTTCAACGACCTCGTATCTCCGGGCCACATCAAGCCAGTCATTCCAAACGGCAAGATCTTTGTATGGCTGCAGAACGAGTGGCGCACCCGCAACACAGAGCTTGAAAAATGCATCGCGGCGACTAATCGTTTCCTTACGTGCAGCCGTTACATCGCCGATTGGACGGCAAAAGAACACGGAATACCGGCGGATAAGTTCGTGGTCGCTCACAGCGGCGTGGACCTCGAATTGTTTCAACCCCGCGAGGACTGTCTTGCACCACGCGATTGTATTCGGGCGCTGTTTATTGGGCGCATCGACCGAAATAAGGGGCCGGATATCGCCGTTGATGCCGTCAGAGCGATGCAGCTTGA
>Ga0068855_100005087_pt1 | contig 16032 bp, 10 predicted proteins | sample KBSCornC52_FD_66592 | JGI IMG/M metagenome (GOLD analysis project Ga0068855, IMG submission 66592) | Corn rhizosphere microbial communities from Kellogg Biological Station, Michigan, USA - KBS Corn C5-2 | ecosystem: Host-associated > Plants > Roots > Rhizosphere > Soil ...
AGCACCAGCCAGCCGTAGCTGATCGCGTGGTTCGGCGCGCTGTAGCCGAGCAGGATCGTCAGCGTCGCGATCCACACGAGGATCTCGCAGAACTGCCACACCAGCGTCAGCCGCCAGCGCGGACGGGCCAGCGCGATCAGCGGCACCAGCCACAGCGAGTACTGCGGGCTCCATACCTTGCTGGTGATGACGAACGCGAGCACCGCGAGGAACGCCAGCTGCGCCAGGCGTGGACGCACCGGGGCGGCCAGCCCGAGCACGACGACCATCAGCAACGCGCCGACGAGGGCGAGCATCGTCGCGAGGAACGGCGGCACCCAGTAGACCGCGTCGCCGCTGCCGGCCGAGCCGTCGAAGAGGGTCTTGCCGATCGCCCACAGCGTGGAACGCTCGGTCGCCCGCTCCTTGCTGAACTTGTAGAACTCCCACCAGCCGTGGTGGTAGGCCACTGCGAGCGGCGTGTTGACCGCCGCCCAGGCCAGCCCCGCCGCCACCGTGGCCCACATCGCGTCGGCGTACCGGCGGGTGCGGATCGCCAGCGTCCACACCGCGACCAGCAGGAACACCGGATACAGCTTCGCCGCCGTCCCCAGCCCGAGCATCGTGCCGGCGAGCACCGGACGCCCGCGTGCCCACGCCCACAACGCGGCCGACGCGAACGCCATCGCGAGCAGGTCCCAGTTCGAGAACGCGTGGAAGATCAGGAGCGGGGACAGCGCCCAGATCGCCGCGTCGTAAGGACGTCCGCGGGCCGCGCCGGCCGTGCCCGCCGTGACCAGCAGCGCGCACGCCGAGAGCAGCAACGTGGTGAGCACGCCGAAGACGATCAGCTCCGACCAGCCCGATTCGATGCGGTGCACGCCCCGGGTGAGATCGGCGGTGAGCCACATGAACGCGCCGGTGAGCACCGGGTACTCGACGGTCGCGTCGCGGTAGGGCACGGCGCCGACGTCGAGCTTCTCGTCCGACCACAGCGGGACGACGTCGGAGTAGCAGAAATGCGTGTACTGCTTGCTGCCGACCCAGTTGCCGTCCGCGCAGGGCGACTTCTCGGCGTACCCGAACAGCAACGTCACGATCGTCATCGCCAGCAGCCAGCGCACCGGCGTCCACCAACTCCACCGGGCGACGCCGGCGTGCCGTCCCCACGGTCCGCCGAGGATGCGGGCCGCGCGCCACGCGGTCGGGTCGGCGCGGCTGGGCAGCCGGTCGGCCGGGTCCGCGTCGGCCGCCGGCGGTTGCGCAGACGGCAGGGCCGCGGGGTCGGACGGCTCGGCCACGCGGGTCACCGCCTCATCCTGGCACGAGGGTGCCCGGCGCCCGCATCCGTGCGGGCATGCCCGGACGGATGCGACAAGGGGTCAGTGCCGGCTACGGCCCGCCGCCGGCCCCACCACCGCCGGCCCCACCGCCGCCGCCTCCGCCGCCTCCGCCGCACGGAGCGAGCAGCCCACCACAGCTGGTGGAGGTGGACGGCGTGGGCGACGGGCTCGGGGTCGTCGTCGTCGGGGTCGGCGTGGGCGAGGACGAGGACGGCGTCGGGAAGCCGGTGCTGATCGAGAACGTCGGCGACGGGGCTTCGGAGGTCTTCGTCTTCGTCGGCGTGGGGCTCGACGAGGGCTTGGGCGTACCGCCGTTCGCCGCAATCAGCTGCTTGGTCGGCAGGGCCAGGTTCGGCTTCCCATTGAGGTAGCGGTCCATGAAGTCCTTCCAGATCTGGCCCGGAAGCTCCCGTCCGTACATGGCGTTGCCGTCGGAGTCGTAGATCGGCTTGCGCAGCCCGGTGCCGATCCACACGGCGCTGCTCACCTGCGGGGTGAACCCGACCATCCAGGCGTCGCTGTTGGCCGTCGATTTCGGCGACACCCCGGCGGTACCCGTCTTGGCCGCTGACTCCCGGCCGCCGTCGAGGGAGTCGTCGGAGAAGCCGGCGATGGGCTTCATCGTGAGGGTGACGTCGTTGGCGACCTTCGGGTCGATCGCCTGCGAACCCGACGCCTTGTGCTGGTACACGGGCGAGCCCTCGGACGCGATCGCTTCGCGCACCAGGTACGGCGCGTGGGCCCGGCCGCCGTTGGCGAGGGTCGCGTAGCCGGCGGCCTGATCGAGCGGCGTGACCTCGTAGTCACCGATACCGATGCCGAAGGTCGTCTCGCCGTTCTCGTTCTGCAGTGACTTCTGCCCGTTGGGCAGCGTCCGGGCGACGCCCATCGCGTGGGCGGTCGCAGCGACGTTCGACGGGCCGGCCTTCCACGCCAGCCAGTCGAAGGTCGTGTTGAGCGAGTACTTCATCGCCAGCGAGAGCTTGATCGCCGGCGACGAGTAGGGCGCGTCGCTCGGATCATTCTTGATCAACGTCCCGTCGATCCTCCGCTGCTGACTGCCGTCGACGATGCTGTCGATGGCGAGGTGCGGCACGTGCTTGACCTTCTTCAGCGTCTGGGTCAGCGCGGTCGCCAGCACGTAGGGCTTGAACGCCGAACCGGCCGGGTGCGCGGCGCCGTTCCCGCCGGCCCAGTCGTTGTAGTTGACCAGCCCGTCCGGACCCTTCACCCCGGGACCGGTGCCCGCGTAATACGCGAGCACCGCCCCGTTCTTCGGGTTTACGGCGACGAGCGCGCCCTTGAGGTCCTTCTGCTTCTTCGTCAGGTCGCGGAAGTTCTCCTTCACCGCGGTGACCGCCGCGTCCTGCGCCTTGCGGCTGATCGTCGTGCGGATCGTGAGCCCCTTGGCGTACACGGCGTCCTCGGAGATGCCGTGCGCCTGCAACTCGGCGAACACCCGCTGCACCAGCAGGGCCTTCCACCCCGTCACCACGAGGCCGGTGTTGCCCGGTCGCACGGTCTTGGGGAAGACCTGCTTGGCCTCGTCGGCCGGCGTGAGGTGCTTGGTCGTCACCATGCCGTCCAGGACGTACTGCCACCGCAGCTTGGACTGGTCCGGGTTGTTCGCCGGGTCGTAGTACGACGGCGCGCGCAGCAGCCCGGCCAGCATCGCGCCCTGCGTCAGGGTGAGCTGCTCGACGTTCTCGTGGAAGTACGCCCGGGCCGCCGCCTCGATGCCGTAGGCACCGCGGCCGAAGTACACGGTGTTCAGGTAGTACTCGAGGATCTGGTCCTTGCTGTACTCCCGGGCGAGCTTGAGGGCGATCATCAGCTCTTTGATCTTGCGCGTGAGCGTGCGCTCGGTGCCGACGTTCTTGTACGCGTTGCGGACGTACTGCTGGGTGATGCCCGAACCGCCCTGCGTGTCACCACCGGTGATGTCGGACAGCGCGGCCCGCACCGTGCCGCGGATCGACACCCCGGGCTCGTGGTAGAAGTTGCGGTCCTCGGCCGCGAGCACCGCCCAGCGCACGCTGTCCGGCACCTGCTCGAGCTTCACGATCGTGCGGTCGACCGGTCCGACCCGGGCCATCGTCGAACCGTCCGCGTACTGGATCGTCGCGACCTGCTGTAGCTGGATCTGCTCCGGTCGCTTCACGTCGGTGAACACGTAGTACATGACGATCAGCGACACCATGCAGGCGGCGATGAAGCCGAGCAGCCAGGTGCCGCCGATGAGGAAGCGCCGGGTGACGCGCTTGCCGCGGGTCATCGCGGCCAGCCGCTCCTTCTTCGCCTTCCGCTTCGCGCGCCGGCGGATCAGGAAGCGCTGGAACGCGTTGTCGTCCTCGCCGTACTCGTAGTCGCGCTTGCTCCGGCCCTTGGGCGCGCGCGCCTTCGGCTCGCGCCCCAGCTGCAGCCGCTCGTCACCCACGGCTCGGACGTTACCCGCGCGTGAGGCCGCTCAAGCGGCCGTCTCACGTGACCGTCAGCTCGCCGGCTCCGGCTCCGGGTCGCCCTGCGGCTTCGCCGGCGCACCGAGGGACTGCTGTAGCAGCTGGGCGACGTCGAGCACCTGGACGTGCTCCTTCGCCGACCCGTCCCCCTTCTTCTCGGCGACGGCGTCGGAGAGCATGACCATGCAGAACGGGCAGGCGGTGCCGATGACGTCCGGGTCGAGGCCGATCGCCTCGTCCGTGCGTTCCCGGTTGATCCGCTTGCCGATCTTCTCCTCCATCCAGAAGCGGGCGCCGCCGGCGCCGCAGCAGAAGCCACGGTCCTTGCAGCGGTGCATCTCCTGGGAGGTCAACCCCTTGATCGCGCCGAGCACCTCTCTCGGCGGCGTGTAGACCTTGTTGTGCCGACCCAGGTAGCACGGGTCGTGGTACGTGACGCTCTTGTCGACCGGTTCGACCGGGACGAGCCGTCCCTCCTCGACCAGCTTGCCGAGCAGCTGCGTGTGGTGGACCACCTCGTAGTGCCCGCCCAGCTGCGGGTACTCGTTGGCGATCGTGTTGAAGCAGTGCGGGCAGGTCGCGACGATCTTCAGCGGCCCGGCGCGCTCGATCGAGTTCAGCGTCTCGACGTTCTGCATGCCCTGCATCTGGAACAGGAACTCGTTGCCCAGCCGGCGGGCCGGGTCGCCGGTGCACGACTCGCCCTGACCCAGGACGGCGAACTCCACACCGGCCGTGTGCAGCAACTCGGCGAAGGCGACCGTCACCTTCTTGCTGCGGTCCTCCAGCGCGCCGGCGCAGCCGACCCAGAACAGGTACTCGATGTCGGCGTCCAGCTTCGTGCCCGGCGAGGCCTGCCGCACCTCGAAGGACAGCTCGCTGAACCATTCGCTGCGGCCGTTGTTGGACATGCCCCACGGGTTGCCCTTGTTCTCGATGTTGCGCAGCATGACGCCGGCCTCGGACGGGAACGCGGACTCGATCAGCACCTGATAGCGGCGCATGTCGACGATGTGGTCGATGTGCTCGATGTCGACCGGGCACTGCTCGACGCAGGCGCCGCAGGTGGTGCACGACCAGAGGACGTCCGGGTCGATGACGCCACCGGCCGCGAGGTCGCCGACGAGGGGACGCGTCGCCTGGTCCGGGCCCGAACCGAGGACGCGCGGGAAGCCGGACTCGGGCACGTGGTGGTCATCCAGCTTGGCCTCGATCGGGGCCTCGGCCGGGATCTCCTTGCCCCCGATGATGTAGGGCGCCTTCGCGAACAGGTGGTCGCGCAGATCCATGATCACGAGCTTGGGCGACAGCGGCTTGCCGGTGTTCCAGGCGGGGCACTGCGACTGGCAGCGGCCGCACTCGGTGCAGGTGGCGAAGTCGAGGTAGCCCTTCCACGTGAAGTCCTCGATCTTGCCCTTGCCGAAGACGGTGTCCTCGTTGAGGTTCTCGACGTCGGCGAAGTCGATCGCCTTGCCCTCGGCGTCGGTCACGGGCAGCAGCGGGCCGAGCGCACCGCCGGGCTGCCGCTTGGCCGCGACGTTGATCGGCGCCGTGGCGATGTGCAGGTGCTTCGAGTACGTCACCAGGATCGTGAAGCCGAAGATGACGGCCATCTGCGCGAGCAGGCCGAACGTCTCGAGGCCCTGGTTGTACGCGCCGTCGCCGAACAGCTTGGCCATCGCGTACGAGGCGAACGCCCACTTCGACTGGCCGAACGGGAAGTGCCCGGTGTTGTACTGCGCCCCGCGGTAGACCAGCAGCGTCACCACGACGAGCGTGATCATGCCGAGGATGACCCAGGCCGGACCGGTGTGCGAGCCGTAGAAGCGCGAGGCGCGCTGCTTGCGCTCGGGGGCGTTGCGCACGCGGTTGATCGCGAAGTAGGCGAGCCCGGCGAGGACGGCGACCGCGAAGAAGTCCTCGAGGAAGCCCAGCCAGCGGGCGTGACCGAGGATCGGCAGCGCGAAGTCCTGGCTGAGCACCAGTGCACCCATCGCCTCGACCACGGTGGCGCCCAGGATGACGAAGCCCCAGAACGTGAAGAAGTGCGCGAGGCCCGGGCCACTCCACTTCAGCAGCCGCTTCTGGCCGAGCACCTCGAGCAGCTCGTCCTTCACGCGGTCGCCGAGGTTGTCCTTGCGGCCCTCGTCCTTCTTGCCCGAGCGGATCAGCTTGACCAGCCACAGGATCCGGCGACCGGCGATGGCGGCGGTGACCACGAGCATCAGCAGGGCCAAGGTGATCCGGAGCCAGCCCGGATTCGTCCAGTTCCAGTCGATGATCACGCCGTGGGCGAGATTCTGCTGCCCAGAGTGGTTCACGCGCACCTCTCCTCAATGGGACGAGCCGGGCCGTAACTTTCTGAGACTATTCGTTATTACCGGCGGGTAACCAATCTGCCCTTGGTATGTGGTCCGTCCCACCCTTCGGCCCTGGGCTCGGCGGGTCCCCCTGCTTCGGGGTGGTGACGCGCGGCGGGAGGTGCGATACCGGCGGCGATCCGCTACAACCAGACGCGTGGCGAAGAAGGACGGCGGTTCCCGCGTGCCCTCGGCGGTCGGGTCGATCCCCGTGGTGGGCGACCTGGTCAAGTCGGCCGACCAGCAGGCCCGCTGGATGCAGGAGCTGGTCGAGCAGAACGCCCGGCTGATCGGGCAGTTCCCGGCGACGATGAAGTCCTTCAACGACGCGCTCGAGCGCTTCAACGACACCGTCGGGCGCCTCGATCGCGCGGTCACGCAGATCGAGGCGGCCAGCCGCCAGCTGACCGGACCGCTCGAGAAGGCCGTCCGCGCCACGACCGACACGCAGAAGCAGGTCGCGCGGTTGCAGTCGACGATCGAACGGGTCATCGGCGCGCTGGGTGACCTGCCGCTGCCGGGTGCGGCCGTCCTGCGCCGCATCGTGAAGGACGGCGACGCCAAGGGCCCGAAGCCGGACTGAATCAGGCCGGGACGAATCGGGCCAGCTCGTCCAGGGTGGCCGCGGCGATGTCCAGCTCGCCGGAAAGGTCGCGATCGGCGACGTCGCGCCCGAGCGGGGCGAGCAGTGGCGCGACGCCGGCGAGGGCCGGGGGCAGTTGCAGCGAGCGCAGGCGCAGGCACCGCACCGCGGCGACGAGTTCACAGGCGAGCAGGGCGCGGTAGTGCTCGACCGTGTTGAGCGCGTTGGTGGCGGCCAGCGACGCGAAGCTCGCGTGCTCCTCGACGCCGCGCGACAGCGTCACGGTCTGCACGCTGACCGGGGCGGCCGCCTCCCGCAGCACGGCGAGGGCTGAGGCCGCCACGTACTCGACGACCATGACGCCGGACGCGCCGGGCGTGCCGTCCCCGAGGAACGGCGCGACCCCGGTGAGGGCCGGTTCGTTGAACATCGTCACCCGGGCGAGCGAGAGCGCCGCGGTCTGGGCGAGCGCGACGGCGGCGCCGTCCAGCGCCTGGGAGAGGTACGCGGCGTGGAAGCCGCCGTGGTGCGCGACGCCGAGCTCCGGTAGCAGCACCGGGTTCTCGGACGGTGAGTTCACCATCGCGTTGACCACCTGCTCGGCCGCGGCGACGCGGTCGAGCGCCGCCCCGTGCACCTGCGGCAGGGCCCGCAGCCCGAACGGGTCCTGCAACCGGGCCGGTTGGGCCGGCGGCGAGACGAGGTCGCGCAGCACCCGGCAGATCCGCCGCGAGCCGGGGAACGGCGTGACCCGCTCGACGGCCGGCGCGAACGCCTCGTCGTTGCCGTTGACGGCGGTGAACGTCAGCGCGCCGACGACGATCGCCGCCTCGGCCAGCGCGCGCCACGCGACGACGGCGAGCGCGGCGTCGGCCAGCGTCGCGGCGTTGCTGCTCATCAGGCCGACCACGTCGCCGACCCCGAGGCGCAGGGTGGGGACGGGCGGGCTCAGCGGAACCTCGCCGACGAGCGCCAGCCCGGTGATCGCGAGCGCCGGCAGGTCACCGGTGCCGATGCTGCCGAGTTCGCGCACCGGTGGCAGCGCGTTCGTCTCGAGCATCGTGAGCAGCCCGTCCAGGACCTGCGGCTCGACACCGCTGCCGCCGGCCGCCAACTGGTTCACCCGCACCGCGAGCAGCGCGCGGACGCGATCGGGCGAGCGCAGCGGCCCGTGCGCGGTGGCGTGGCTGCGCAGCAGCGCGAGCGCGTGGGCGTCCGGGTCGTCCCAGATGACGTCGCGGTTGGCGCCGACGCCGGTGCGCCGGCCGTAGATGACCCGCCGGGTGCTCTCCTCGACGGCGAACCGGGCCGAGGCGGCGACCTGCTCGCGGGCGTCGTCCGGGACGAACGCGCGGTCGCGGCCGGCGGCCAGCTCGGCGATGCCGGTCGCGTCCAGGCTGCGGCCGTCGAGGGCGATCACGGTGGCGACCTTTCGCCAGTAGCGGGGCGCGGATCCACGTCACGGTTCGGCCACGTTCGTGGCGACCCGCCCGAGAAAGTCGCCAAAAGCGCTTCCCAACGGCGTGGAGCGTGTGCTTGTCTACCGTAGGTCGGCAACGAAGTTCTACGCAATGAAATTGACGGGAATTCGCCCAGCGCAACCAGCGCCCAGCGGAGGAGACCTCGATGGCGCCAGCCACCCGCGCCACCACCGGGACCCGCACGGTCGACCGCGCCCTCGAGCTGCTGGCCGAGGTGTGCACGCAGGAGTCGGTGACGCTCTCCGAGGCGGCCCGGCGAACCCAACTTCCCGTGAGCACTGCTCTCCGTTTGCTGCGCACCCTGGAGGCGTCCGGGTTCGTCACCCGCGACCCGGCCGGCGGGTTCGGGGCCGGTCCGCGGCTGATCCAGCTCGGCGCCTACTCGCTGGGCCGTTACTCGTTGCTGCGGCTGGCCCAGCCGGGCATGCGCCGCATCGGCGAGCGCACCGGCGAGTCGGTGTACCTCGCCATCGAAGCCCCCGGCAATTCGGCAATCTATATAGGCATGGTCGAAGGCACGCATGCGGTGCGGCACGTGAGCTGGGTCGGGCGGACGGTTCCGCTGACCGGGCTGGCGATCGGCCGCGCGCTGACCGGTGACGACGGGACGGACGGTTACGTGGCCGAGCGGGATCGCCTCGAGCCGGATGTCACCGCGATCGCGGCCCCGATCCGATGGGCCGGCGGGATCGCCGGTGCCCTGAACCTGCTCGGGCCGACCTACCGCATCGACGACGACACCATGCACGCCTACGGGCAGGTGGTCGCCGACGAGGCCCGAGCGATCGGCGCGCTGCTCGTGGGCCCCACGCAGCCGCTGCGGCTGAAGGAGATGAGGGTGCAGTGATCCGGTTCGAGTCCGTGACCAAGCGCTATCCGGACGGCACGCTCGCCGTCGACGAGCTGAGCCTCGAGGCGCCCTCGGGCGAGATCACCGTCTTCGTCGGGCCGTCCGGCTGCGGCAAGACGACGTCCCTGCGCATGATCAACCGGATGATCGAGCCGTCCTCCGGCCGCATCCTTCTGGACGACCGGGACACGGCGTCGCTCAAGCCGTCGGAGCTGCGCCGCGGCATCGGGTACGTGATCCAGCACGCCGGCCTCTTCCCGCACCGCACCGTCGTGGACAACGTCGCCACCGTCCCCTACTTGCTCGGCGAGAACCGCAAGCAGGCGCGGGCGCGCGCCATGGAGCTGCTCGAGCGGGTCGGCCTCGACCCGGCGTTCGCCAAGCGATACCCAGCGCAGCTGTCGGGCGGCCAGCAGCAGCGCGTCGGCGTCGCCCGGGCCCTCGCCGCCGACCCGCCGGTCATGCTGATGGACGAGCCGTTCAGCGCCGTCGACCCGGTCGTGCGTGAGCAGCTGCAGAACGAATTCCTGCGCCTGCAGGCCGAGCTGCACAAGACGATCGTCTTCGTCACCCACGACATCGACGAGGCCATCAAGCTCGGGGACAAGGTCGCCGTCATGCGGGTCGGCGGCCACCTCGCCCAGCTCGCCCCGCCGGCCGAGCTGCTGTCCCGTCCGGCCGACTCGTTCGTGGCTGCCTTCGTCGGCCGCGACCGCGGCTACCGCGCGCTCGGCTTCGCCGAGGCCGGCGAGCTTCCGCTCACCGACGAGCACCCGGTGACGGTGGGCGCAACCGTGCGCGAGGCCCGCGAGCGCGCCCACGACGAATGGGCCTTGGTCGTCGACGGCGATCGCAAGCCGCTCGGCTGGCTGGCCGTCGGCCGGCTGCCCGACGCCGTGCTCGCCGATCCGGTCAGCGAGGAGCTGCTGAACCTCGGCGGCACCCTTGCTCGCACCGGCGGTTCGCTGCGCTCGGTGCTGGACGCCGCGCTCTCCTCGCCCAGCGGTCGCGGCGTGATGGTGGACGACGGCGGCCGGCTGCTCGGGACGATCACCGCCGGCGAGGTGCTCGACCGCATCGAGCACCGCGCCTCGGCCGAGCGGGAGAAGGCCGTCGAGCAGGCCGTCGAGGACCACCTCGCGCGGTCGGAGAGCCCGTCATGACGGCCGTCATAACGGCGGCGCCGGCATCGGCCAATTCGTCCCCCTGGCACTTCTGGGGCTACTTCATGGACAACCGCGGCGAGGACCTCCACTTCCTCTGGCTGCACTTCTACCTGTCGGTGCTCCCGGTCGTTGTCGGGCTGCTCATCTCGCTGCCGCTCGGCTATGTCGCCCGCCGCTACAAGTGGACGTACCCGCCGATCGTGTCGGTCACCGGCCTGCTCTACACGATCCCGTCCATCGCGCTGTTCGTGATCGTGCCGCCGATCTTCGGCCTCAGCTCGCTCGACCCCAAGCAGGTGCCGATCGCGCTGACCATCTATTCGGTCGCCCTGCTCACCCGAGTGGTGGCCGACGGGCTGGCGTCGGTGTCCGAGGAGACGCAGCTCGCCGCGACCGCGATGGGCTACGGGCGGCTGCGGCGGCTGGTCGGCGTCGAGCTGCCGATCGCCGCCCCGGTGATCGCGGCCGGGCTGCGCGTCGCGATGGTCTCCAACGTCAGCCTCGTGGCAGTGGCCGGGACGATCGGGATGGACAACCTCGGCCGGCTGTTCGACAAGGGTCGCCAGCTCTCCACGCCCGACCCGTACTACCCGCCGATCGTGCTGGGCATCGTGCTCTGCGTCGCGCTCGCGCTCGTGCTCGACGGCGCGATCGTGCTCGGCAACCGGGTCATCACTCCGTGGCGGCGGGCGGTGGCGCGATGATCAGCGACGTCCTCACCTGGCTCAACGACCCGGCGCACTGGCGCGATCGCCCGTACGCGTCGTTCACCGGCATCCCGTCCGAGGTGCTCGCTCACTTGAAGTTCTCGTCGATCGCCGTGCTCATCGCGCTCGCGATCGCCGTGCCGGCCGGCCTCGCCATCGGGCACACCGGGCGCGGCACGTCGGTCGTGTCGACCGTGAACGCGGTGCGGGCGATCCCGACGGTCGGGTTGCTCGTGCTGTTGGCGCTGCTCATCTCGCCGCACTTCTACGGCCGCACCGACCTGGGCTACGTGCTGCCGACCGAGATCGTGCTGGTGCTCATCGCGATCCCGCCGATCCTGGCCAACACCTACGCCGGCATCGACAACGTCGAGCCGGCGGTGCGCGACGCCGCGCGGGGCATGGGCATGACCGGTGGCCAGGTGCTGGGCAAGGTCGAGCTGCCGAACGCGCTGCCGCTGATGTTCTCCGGGCTGCGAAGCGCGACCCTGCAGGTGATCGCGACGGCGACCATCGCCTCCTACTTCCCGCTGGACGGTCTCGGCCGCTACATCTACGACGGCTACGCCCAGCACGACTTCCCGCAGATGGTCAGCGGCGGCGTGCTGGTCGCCCTGCTCGCCGTCATCGTCGATCTCGTTCTCGCAACGGTTCAGCGCTTCGTGGTATCGCCCGGTGTAACGCGCCGGTTCTCGAAGAAGACTGCAGCGTCGGCGGACGCACCCACCGGCGCCCTGCGGACCACGGGGGAGGTCGCAACTGGATGACCCCGGCTCAACCCGCCCGACCACATCACTTACTGGGAGAGACATGACCCGCAAGACCCTGACCGTAACCGCGGCCGCTGCGGCGGCGGCGAGCCTGCTGCTCAGCGCCTGCGGCTCGGACAGCTCGAAGGGCGACAACACCGCCGGCGGTGGCGGCGGCGGCGCCTCGGGCACGATCGCGTCCAAGCTGATCCTCGGCGGTCCGCCCGAGTTCGCGACCCGTCCGGACGGCGTGCCGGGCCTGAAGAAGACCTACGGCGTGACGTTCCAGTCGTTCAAGACGCTCGACACGGGTGGTCCGATCACCGTCAACTCGTTGAAGAACGGCCAGGTGGACGCCGCCGACCTGTTCACCACCGACCCGGCGATCAAGGCGAACAACTTCGTCGTGCTGACCGACCCGAAGAGCAACTTCGGCGCGCAGAACGTCTTGCCGCTCATCAACAAGACCAAGGCGACAGCCGGCGTCAAGCAGGTGCTGAACTTCATCTCCTCGAAGCTGACGACGCAGAACCTCATCGACCTGCGCACGAAGGTGGAGGTCAACAAGGAGGACCCCGACAAGGCGGCGAAGGAGTACATACAGAGCCTCAACCCGCCGACCACCACGCCGGCCAAGGGCGTTTCGATCACCGTCGGCTCGGCGAACTTCCCCGAGAACGTCGTGCTGGCCGACATCTACGCCGACGCGCTGCAGGCAGCCGGGGCAACGGTCACCAAGAAGCTGAACATCGGCAGCCGCGAGAAGTACATCCCGGGTCTCAAGGACGGCTCGATCGATCTCATCCCCGAGTACAGCGGCGTGCTGCTGCAGTACTTCGACCACGGCGCGACCGCGACGTCCTCGGACGCCGTCTTCTCGGCCCTGCAGAAGGCGACCCCCTCGACGCTGACCGTCCTGGACCAGTCCCAGGCGCAGGACGCGGACGCGATCGTCGTCACGAAGGCGACCGCGGACAAGTACCACCTGACCTCGATCGCCGACCTGGCGAACAAGGCCTGACCCACGCTCCGGTGCCCCCTCGACCCGCCGCGGTTGAGGGGGCGCCGGCGTTTCCGGCGTCCCCAGCGGGCCAAGGACGGGCCTAATTCCCGGCGGTCGGTGGGTGGGTGCTGTGCGACCATCGACGGGTCATGGCCGTCGACACGCGCACCGCTGCGCCGCCCGTCCTTCGGGAACCGGGCGCTCCGGCGCGCCGATGGCCGGCGCTACCGCCGTGGCCGGCGCTGCTACCGATCGCCTTCGCCGCCGCCAACGGCCTGGCGTTCTACCTCATCCGGCCGGACGTCAACGACCTCTGGGCGGCCCGGGCCCGCGCCTCGGCCGCGTCGCACGGCGTCGGCCTGACCTACTGGTTCAGCTGGTTCGGCGGCGGGACGACCCCGGGCAACTACTCCGTCCTCACCCCGTACGCGTCGGCGTTCATCGGCACCGAGCTGCTCGGCGCGCTGTCGGCGCTGGCCGCGGTCGCCCTGGCCTCCGTGGCCGTCCGTGGCACCCGCTATCCCGTTGCCGCGACCTGGGTGGCCGCGGTGGGCGCGGCGCTGAACACCTGGAGCGGGCGAGTGCCGTTCCTGTTCGGCATGGTGTTCGCGGTCGGCGCCATCATCGCGGTGCGGGCCAAGCGTCGCGGGCCGGCGGTCCTGCTCACCCTGCTGGGGATCCTCGCCTCGCCGGTGGCCGGCGCGTTCATCTGCATGGGTTTGTCGGGGACGTTCCTGACCACGCGCACGAAGGAATACCGCCCGATCATCGCGTGGACGGTCGGCGCGTCCTGCCTGGCGCTGCTCGGCGTGGCCGTCCTGTTCGGCGCACCCGGGCCGGAGCCGTTCTCGGTCGCGCAACTGGTCGCGGTCGGGCTCACCCAGCTGTGGTTGTTGCTGGGGCGTCCGGCCGACCACCTCCGCACGACGCTGGCGACGTCGACGCTGGCGACCGTCCTGCTGTTCCTCGTGCCGAACGGGATGGGCTCGAACTTCTCGCGGTTCGCCTACTTCTGCCTGCCGGCCGCCGTGGTGGCGACGAGTTCGAAGCGGCTGCGCATGGCGCTGTTCGCGGTGACCCCGGTGACGATCGCCGCCACCGTCGGGACCGTCGTCGACCTCGTCAACGCCTCTCGCCCGATCTCGTCCGTCTCGTACTACACGTCGCTGGCCCACCGGCTCGACAAGATCACCGACCTGAACGACTACCGCGTCGAGGTCGTCAACCACGGGGCGCACGCCGGTTACGACGCGCTGCTCCAGCACGCGCTGCTGGCGCGGGGCTGGGAGACGCAGGAGGACCACGCCCTCAACGCTGCGTTGCTGCACGCCGACCTCGACGCCGTCACCTACAAGGTCTGGCTGGACAACAACGCCGTCGGCTACGTCGCGCTGCCCTCCTCGGCCGTCCAGGACTACCCGGAGTACACGCTCGTGCGCGAACACCGGCCGAGCTACCTGCACCGCATCTGGCGCAACGCCGACTGGCAGCTGTTCGAGGTGCAGACACCGACGCCGATCGTGGGACGTCCGGCTCGGGTGCTGGGGCACGACCAGAAGTCGATGACGATCCGCGTGCCGTGCACGTGCGCCGTGCCCGTGCGGGTGCGGTGGTCGAAGTTCCTGGCCGCGCAGCTACAGGGCCCGGGCAAGGTGGGGCACACGGTGGACGCCGTGCCGTCCCTCAGTGCGCAGGTCGCCGACGACGGGTCGGGGTGGACGACGCTCACCACGAAGCGGCCCGGGGTGTACGTCCTGCGCGGCAGCCTGCGGGGCGGGCTGCTTCGTTAGGCGCCGTCCCGCCGCCTACCCCTCTCATCGCCGTTCCCGCCCGCCAGCGGGTCTGTCCCGCCACCCCTCCCCGGTGATCAACTCGGGAAGACGTGCCAAATTTGGCACGAAGACCCGAGTTGATCACCGGGCTAGCGGTGAGACGAACGGGCCGATGGGGGCAACGGGACGGCGACAGGGTCGCCCCCGCGGGTGGCGCAGGTCACACCGCCATCCGGAAGTTGAGCGCCCTACGCTCAGTTCTTTTGACAGAACGGGAACCCCGAGAGCACGATCGGGGTTGAGTCCTGTGAACGCAAGTACCCGCACCATCAGGCGAAGGAGCCACATCACCATGGCACGAGCGGTCGGTATCGACCTCGGCACCACCAACTCCGTCGTGTCCGTCCTCAGCGGCGGCGAGCCGGAGGTCATCGCAAACTCTGAGGGCTCGCGCACCACGCCCAGCGTCGTCGCCTTCGCCAAGAACGGCGAGGTCCTCGTGGGCGAGGTCGCGAAGCGGCAGGCGGTCACCAACGTCGACCGCACCATCCGTTCGGTGAAGCGCCACATGGGCGACCCGAGCTGGAAGATCGACATCGACGGCAAGGGCTACACCCCGCAGGAGATCAGCGCGCGCGTGCTGCAGAAGCTGAAGCGCGACGCCGAGTCCTACCTGGGCGAGCCGGTCACCGACGCGGTGATCACCGTCCCGGCGTACTTCAACGACGCCCAGCGCCAGGCGACCAAGGAGGCCGGCACGGTCGCGGGGCTGAACGTCCTGCGCATCATCAACGAGCCGACCGCGGCCGCGCTCGCGTACGGGCTCGACAAGGGCGACCACGAGCAGACGATCCTCGTCTTCGACCTCGGCGGCGGCACGTTCGACGTGTCCCTGCTCGAGATCGGGGACGGCGTCATCGAGGTCAAGGCCACCAGCGGCGACAACCACCTCGGTGGTGACGACTGGGACCAGCGCGTCATCGACTGGCTGGTCAACAAGTTCAAGGCCGCGCACGGCATCGACCTGGCGAAGGACAAGATGGCGATGCAGCGGCTGCGCGAGGCGGCCGAGCGGGCCAAGATCGAGCTGTCCAGCAACCAGCAGACGTCCATCAACCTGCCGTACATCACGCAGGACGCCGAGAAGAACCCGCTGTTCCTCGACGAGACGCTCTCGCGCGCCGAGTTCCAGAAGATCACCGCCGACCTGCTCGAGCGCACCAAGGCACCGTTCCAGAACGTGATCAAGGACGCCGGCATCAGCGTCGGCCAGATCGATCACGTCGTCCTCGTCGGCGGCTCGACCCGCATGCCCGCTGTCACCGAGCTGGTGAAGGAGCTGCTGGGCGGCAAGGAGCCGAACAAGGGCGTCAACCCGGACGAGGTCGTCGCCGTCGGCGCCGCGCTGCAGGCCGGCGTGCTGAAGGGGGACGTCAAGGACGTCCTGCTGCTCGACGTGACGCCGCTGTCCCTCGGCATCGAGACCAAGGGCGGCATCATGACCAAGCTCATCGAGCGGAACACGACGATCCCGACCAAGCGCTCGGAGATCTTCACGACCGCCGATGACAACCAGAGCA
>Ga0068855_100005093_pt1 | contig 16017 bp, 13 predicted proteins | sample KBSCornC52_FD_66592 | JGI IMG/M metagenome (GOLD analysis project Ga0068855, IMG submission 66592) | Corn rhizosphere microbial communities from Kellogg Biological Station, Michigan, USA - KBS Corn C5-2 | ecosystem: Host-associated > Plants > Roots > Rhizosphere > Soil ...
CATCCGGATCGGGCCCTGGGGGATCTTGGACTCCACCTCGATCTGGATGAGCGAGATGATGCCCGGGATATACGCCTCAAGTTGGGCGGGCACCGCCAGTCGAGGAATCCAGGTGGGCTGGCCGATGGCAATCATCAGCTGGGGCACCATCGCCTTCATCGGATCGGCCCGGAGTGGGCGTCCATGTCCGTAATTCATCTATTCACCTTTTTGAAGGAATAAGGCCAGAGCATCCTACACCCCGCGTGCACACTGCGGGAGGTAGGAGGGCTCAGACCTTAAGGGGGTCAATTGCTGGGAAGACCTGCTTGCACTTCCGTGAGCATGTCCACGAACTTGGGATTGCGCATGGTCACGAAACGCGGCGTGAGCATGGCATTCAGATTGATCCGGTTGCGACCAGAGGGCTCGTTCTTGCCCATGCCGGTATACGCACCGATCTCGGCCACCGAGACGTGAATGCGCTTGCGCGGATCGTTGGCAGCGCCCCGCTCACCACCACGGCGATTGGGGCCCTTGGTCGACTTGTCCTGCGGCGTCAGCTGGGTAGTGATGCCAAAGGCCATGTTGTCGCCCGGATAGCTGTTGCTGACCAGTTCACCGTGGGTCTTGCGGATGTACTGGATCAGGCGCGGGTTGAAGTGCTTGTCCAGCAGCTCTTCGACGGTCTTGAGCGACAGGCCTTTCTTGGCCGCACTCGTGATGGCGAAGTTGAAGCTGAAGATCGACTTGATCAGATCGAACATGACAAAGTACAGAACGCTCAGTTCCTTGTCATACATCGAGTTGATCTTGTCCGAGCCTTCATGGATCCAGTTGGAGAACTGATCGATCAGGATGCCAAAGAAGTCGTAGATGGTGTCCACTTCGACCCCGACTTCCTTCATGTTGCTCTTGGTGATGACATCCACGTACTCGTCCAGCGAAGCCAAGTGGCTTTGCATCGAGTCCAGGAGCCGGCCAGCGCCGGTATCCGACGAGAACAGCATGTGGCCCATGAGCGTCATCCACTGGCGGCCATCGTCCACGTACTCGGGCACTACCTGGTTGGGGAAGTGGTCCGCGACATAGAAGAAACCGGTCACCAGCGACTTGACCATGTTCGTGTACTGGGCGCGCGGGATGGCGATCTTCACACGAGGACCGACATACATGCGCTTGGGCGTGGCCTTGTAGCCGCTCGGGCACGAGCCTGTGGATTGGCAGATCACCCAGTCGGAATCCGGAAAGCGCACCGGATCCACGTCATAGGTCACCACAGGCGTGCAGCCGTTGGCATAGCGGCGGAAGGTCTCGGTCAGGCCGAACTTGCAAAACAGATAGTGCGCCATGGAGGTCACGGCACTCACGCTGCTCGATTGGTTCTGGGCCTTGGCGTTGTTGTGGTGGATCAGCGAATGGACCATCTTGACGCTCTCGTAGTCCTTGTCGACCTGGCTGACACCGCCAGATTGATAGGCATACGGCGTGCGGTGGAACGTCACGCGATCACAGAAGAACCGTACGAAGATGCTCTTGGTGTCGATCTGCAGCACCCGGTCAGCGATGACCGGGACGATGTTGAACTCGACGCCATTGGCCACATAGCTGCCGGCCATCCCGACATACGGGGTGAAGACGAAACGCGGCTGCAACGGCACGCCGTCGTAGTCGAACATCACCTTCATCATGCTCGCGTTGGTGCGAGCCGTCTCGTAGACCTTGCGCGAGCCCTTTCGCATGTGGCGCACCGTAGAGCGCCGACGGATCAGTTCGAAGTACTCTTCCATCGGTGTACACGGGGTGATGCCCTTGTACACCAACTTCTCGTCGACGTTTCGAGCCGCGGCTCGAATGATTCCGTCCATGTATCTGTCCACATCCTTCATCTGCGTCACGGCCAGACCTTCGGCCAGTGTGCGATTCAAAGGAGGTGTGTCGAGTACCATCAACCTGGTAAGTTCTGGGTCCAACTTGGAACTCCTGCTTTGTTTTTAAGCCTTGATCGGGACGCCCGTTAAGATGTCCTTGACCAACTTGATCAGCGCGAACGCCACAGTCAAGATGGTGCCGATCAGCTTGGAACCTTCGATAAAGCTCTTGCGCTTGTTCGAGGTGTTCTCGTGCTGCTCCTTTTTCCTCTCCGATTCAAACTTCTCACGCCAGGCATTGGATTCGTCCTGTGCCTGCTTTGCCTTTGCTTCGAGCAATTGCATCGCTTGCAGATGCTCGCGCTCGGACTTTTCTGCTTCACGCTGCAACAGATCTACTTTGTTGCGATACGCTTCGCGCTCAGTCTCGGCCTTTCTCTCAGCCTCTTCGGTCTGGAGCATGAGCTTTTTGTTCTCACCATCGATCTTGGCCACGGCAAGTTCTGCCGTACGGACCTTCTGGTGATACTCCATGTCGGCGATGGTTTCAGCATCTGCCAGCTCGGCCTTCTTGCGACTGGTGAACACGCCATGCCTGGCAAACTGCTCAGGCGTGGTCAGGTGTTCGACGTTGAACGGCTTGCCGTCCACTTGGGTGTCTTTTCTGGCGTTGGTGACTAAATACAACCCGGCAAGCTTAGTCGCAGACTTCCTGGGCTTGAGCATGACCGCCTTGTTGCCATTCTCGGTTTTTACCCTGACGTACAAATTTCCGTATTCAGAGTCGTCACCCTCAATAAAGATCATGTTCTGAATAAAAACTGACCCTATACGCCGTGAAATCGGGAATCCCTCGTCCTTGAGCTGCTGGTCAAGCAGCTCATTATGCTCAGTCAGCTCTGTTTGGACGGTCTCACGCACACCCCGAGGAGACTCCGGATGATTGCGGATCAACCGTTCAGCATCCGCCCGGGCCTCTCCTGCCCAGTTGTAATGCTCCGGTAGCACCGTAAACAGATAGTCAATCTCTCGGCAATACGCACACTCGTCTTCCGGAAACTGGTCGATCGGAAAGTACAGCGTACTCTCGACGACCCATTGCTTGGGACTTTGAATCCCCATGGGACCACGTTCTTCCGGTTTGAGGATCGAGCGGATGTGGTGAAAGATCTTGTTCTCAGGGTCAGGCCCTGGATCGATCTGATTGGCAATGACTCTGGCCGGCAGGTCGCCAAAGACTTCTCGGACAATGACGATGATCGAGTTCTTGACCGTCGCATAGCCCGGGATATTCTGCCGGCCCGCCAGGGGTGGGATGACAAACTTGGTGCCGTCTCTGCGACTGACGCCGATGGACCTTCCAGTGCAATTGTGGATTTCGTGACTGGTGGAGAACTGAATCATCCGCTGGCTAGCGAGCTGACTGGTGTTGATCGGACTCCACTGAACAATGGAGGCGGAGAGGATGCATTCCATTGTTAAGACTCCCGGAAAGACTTAAAGAACGATTGAGGGCGCTTACTCCCAATCACTACAAGTCCGTGATATGTGATTAAAAACAAATTGAATCGAGACGGCATAAAAGGCTGGAGCCCTCCCGGGCTCCAGCCTCCGCCTTCCAGTGAAAGAGTGAAGTACGCTCGTACACCACCCTCAAGGGAAAGGGCCACCCACTCAAGGAGCGGCCGCCGTCGCTGCCTTACGGCGTCACGACGGTGTTGTTGACGTTCAGCGGGACCTTCTTGCTGATCACTTCCTTGATGCCCGTCACCTTGAACTCGGCCAGGATCGGCAGGTTCGTGATGTGGCGGTACGAAGGCTGCACCGTCAGTTCCTTGTTGTTCGCGCCGTTGCGATGGATCGGCAGCACGAGCGCGAGCTCGGGCGACCAGGCCATGTTGCCGAACGACAGCGGCGAAGGCACGCCTTCTTCCGCGTTCGGGGCCAGGAAGGTCACGAAGATCTTGCCTTCCATGCGGATGTTCGGCGTCGAGACGACCTTGACGTTGAACACCGTGCCCAGCGTGCGCATCTCGCCGGTGACCATGATGTACCGCTCGAGGTACTGCTCGGTCGCGATCACGACGGTCGGCATGGCGGTGGCGCCGCCGGCCAGCGCTTCGGAAGCGGCCTTGTAGTTCGAGTCGCGGTACATGCGGTACGTCACGTCACGGATGAAGTTGACGATCGTGGCCGAGATGTCCTCGTTGCGCTGCGAGCTCGAGAGCGAGTCCGTGGTGTCCGGGATCACGATCTCGTTGTACTCGTAGAACGGCGTGATCAGGTAGCGCGACACGCCCAGGATCTCGGTGGTGTCCGAGATGGACACGGAGGCCTGGTCGATGTACGTCTTGAGCACGTTGGCCACGCGCAGCAGCTCGTCGACGGCGCTGTTGCTGGTGCGGATGCGGGTCGCCACGATCAGGGCGTTCAGATCCGACGAGTCGGTCTGGTCGCCTTGGCCCAGGGGACGCGGCACCGTGATCGGCGACAGCAGCGGGACGTTGTAGGCCTGGTTGTAGTTCGTGATGTCCAGCAGCTGGCCGCGCTGACGGCGGTTGCTGTTGGTACGACGAGCTTCCAGGTCGTAGCCGATCAGCTTGGCGCCCGAGTACAGGGCGACGATGCCGGCCTGGGCCGACGAGCTGGGCGGGTGCGCCACGCCGTCTTCGGTGACGACGCCCGAGACGACCGGGTCGGCGGCCATCAGGCTGGTCTTGGCGGTCTGCAGGTCGACCGAGCCGGTGACCGTGATCGACAGCTGGACCCAGTCCTTGGCGGTGGCCTGGTCGGCGAGTTCGCTCGGAGCCGTACCGTCGACCTTGGTGATGGTCGGCGGGATGGGGAGCTTGTCGACGACGAAGTTCAGCGTCATCAGGCGCTGGCTGCCTTGCACCGAGTAGTTGAAGTTGCTGTACGGGATGTCACCGACCGGCAGCTTGATGACGGAGCCGGTGGCGCCGCCCACTTGCAGGTAGATGTTCTCGAGCTTGACGTCGGTGTCGACGGCGTCGGTGGAGTCCATCAGGCCGGCGGCCACCAGGCTGTCGGTCTGCGAGATGCCCAGCAGCGAGAACGCCTTGTTGAAGGCCAGCGCGCTGGTGGTGATCGTGTCCGGACCCAGGTTCACGTCGGTCGTGGGCAGGACGGCTTCGGCCACGAAGTTGGACTGCGACTCGGTGCGGTAGACCGGGACGATCTTGGTCTGGAAGTTGTCCAGGATCGACGGATCGCGCACGGCGTGCACGATGTTGCGGCGGTTGAAGTCGTCCAGCGCGCCCGAGATCTGGCGACGGACTTCTTCGTAGACCGTGACCAGCTGGATGCTGACGATGAAGCCGACCTGGTCACGCGTCACGACGACGGTGGGGTACAGCGTCTCGCCGAACTCGTCCTGGCGGGCCGATTGCATGTTGTACGCGACGGAGTACTGCGACATCGCGCGGTTCTCCTTCTCGTCGTAGGCTTCCAGCGCGGGCTTCAGGCGCTCGCCCTGGCCGACGCCGACGTAGCGCATGTTGTCGCTGACGACCACGCCGCGCTCGAGCGGCATGCGCACGAAGCCTTCCACGTCCGACGCGTAGATCGCGGCGGCTTGGGCGGCTTGCTTCTGCATGAGCGTCAGGCCGACGCCGGTGCCTTGGGCGATGTGCTCGAGCGTGGTGACCAGCTCGTTCATCGCGTAGTCGACGCCTTGCTGCTCGGTGTCGGAGACGGACTCCATCGACAGGGCGGCGGCGCCGACTTCCTTGGAGATCAGGCCGGAGTGACCCTTGGTGCGTTGCAGGGCGGTCAGTTCGCCGACGATCTTCTGCAGTTGGGTCGGTGCGCTGGACTTGCGCAGGTTGGAGCTGAGGCTCATGGTCGTTTCCTAGTTGGGAAGGAGTGGAAAAGGGCTTGTGCAATCGGGTTTATGGATTGCTGTTACGGCTTACGCAATGACAGCAATTCGAGGTACCTGCGGAACAGGGGCGTCCCGTTCACGACCGTCGGTTGCTCATACACATACAGCTTGCGCAGCAGTGCACGAACGATCTGGAACTGTTGATCGTAACGATCCGCGGCAAAGAAGCCCGGATACATCACGACCGCCAGCGCCCGGTCTTCCAGTTCGATGACTTCGTAGGGTACCTCTCGTCGGGCCATGGACGGATCCGACTCCAAGAAACGCGAACGAAGACTGTCACTGAAAGATTGATCCTTGGCGAGTGGCTCGATCTGCAGATCGAGCATGGCCTTTTGCGCCTCCGAGGCGCTCAGGTACCACTCATACAGAATGGAGCTGTTCACGATGTCACGCTCACCCAGCGCCTGCTCGCCGTAGCTTTGCAGCGCTTGCACGCTGGCCAGATCGGAGAACGAGAACTTGGGCTGGAGCTTGGCAAAGTCCAGCACGTCAGCTTGACGCATCCCGTGCTTCTGGATCATGTCCATGACCCAAAAGGGCAACAGGTAGGTGTTGCTCTTCATCGTGGAGTAACGGTTGTTCAGCATGGTTTCATACCTTGACTTTCTGAGATCAGGCATTTCGAGCCGTCTGGCGGACGGTCGACAACAAATTCGTGGGAGTAAAGATCCCTCAGAACATACACAGCAAATTCTTGCCGGCATTGGAGGGGTCTGTACTTTTTCCTTGCATCAAAGCATTGGTATGTTTACTAGGGCGGACCTGTCATAGACCCTTTGCCCAGACGACCCCAATAACTTCAAGCAGGACATTTCGTGGATAGCAAACTTCTGCTGATCAAGGCCACCACCTTGCTTTTCCGGGAGAGCCAACTCCCCAATACGATCGACAACTCGTCGACCGTGATCCAGGAGCTGCTTGCAACGATCCCCACCCCCGAGTTCCAGATGGGAACCCTGGATGTCGAACGGGAGACGATCGTTGCACTCAAGCAAAACCTTCTGGACATGTGCGCCAATCCTCCGACGCACAAGTACGAAACCATAGAGCTTCTTCAGAAGATCAACCATGCTACGTATGGTGACAATTCGCTATACAATTCGTTTAAGGTCGGCATCGATGCGACTCTGGACGAAAGTAGCCTGAAGCGCTTCTGTCTGAACCTGCGCGCTGATATTGATACGCACAACCGAGAGATGAAGGTCAACGAGATCTTCCAAAAGGATGCGTACCAGTTCAAGTTCCAGCGCGAGACGATCCCCAATCTGGCAAACTTCCTGGCCGAACATGTCACGAAGATCGAGCCGTACCTCAATACCCAGCACGTCGAAGACCCGGCGGTCGTTGACGAGATGAACTTTCGCGACAAGAGCTCGATGGTCAAGGCCCTCAAGCAAGGTCGTGAGCTCAACTCCGATGCCGGTGTTCTGAAGCTGGGCTGGCAAGGCCTGAACCGCATGACCGAAGGCGGTCTGCGTCGGGGTGAGTGCGTGGTCATTGGCGCGCTCCAACACAACTTCAAGTCGGGGTTCACGACCTCGATCTTCAAGCATGTGGCCATGTACAACAAACCGTACATGATCGACCAGACCAAAAAGCCGATGCTGCTGCGGATCTCGTTTGAAGATCCGACGTCGATCACGCTGCCGTTCCTGTACAAGAACATCTACGAAAACAAGACCGGCAAGCCGGCCATGATGAAGGATCTCACCGACGATGAGATCGCCTGGTACATCCAGGAGCAGATGGAGTGCAACGGCTACGAGATCGCGATGATGCAGGTCAATCCTTCGGGATGGTCCTATCGCAACATCATCAACAAGGTCCTGGAGCTCGAAAGCCAAGGCTACGAGCTGCACATGCTCATGCTGGACTATCTGGCCATGGTCCCGACCACGGGTATGGACAAGACGGGTCCCACGGGTTCGGACATCCGTGAGCTGTATCGCCGCATGGCCAACTTCTGCCGTCCGCGCAAGATCACGCTGGTCACGCCTCACCAGTTGTCGACCGAAGCCAAGATGAAGACTCGCAACGAACCGGAAGACACGTTCGTGCAATCGATTCAAGGCAAGGGCTACTGGGACGGCTGCAAGACCATTGACCACGAGGTCGATCTGGAGATCTACATCCACATCGTGCGCATCAATGGAGAAGCCTACCTCACGGTCCAGCGCGGTAAACACCGCGGCTTTAATCTGACACCGGAAGCGCACAAACACTGCATCTTGAAGTTCGAAGATGTGGGCGATATCCGAGACGACATCTACGGACCAGACCTGACTCGCAAACGCGTTGGTGGTGGCCCCATTGGTTCCAAGGACGAGATCCCGCACTGGGACTTCTCGCAAGCTTAAACCTTCAAACTTTCTGATCAATCATGTCACTCTTGAGCAAAAAAAGAAGGACCGGGGACGACCTGCGTGAGACCCGACCCAGTTCCCTGGTATCGAGACTCACCGCAGGCATGGCGCCCCAGATTGCAGCAATGCAGCATTTTGACTACCAGGCGGTCAACACCCAGCCTGGTATGTCCATGGGCGCATTCGTCTACCGGTTCGATCCGGGCGCGCTGCGCGAGAAGGTGACGCTGCACCGCCTGCACGGCATGATCGCAACGGCCGTGTCGGTCCACAACCAGCTGACGTTCCTGCCGGCACCCACCGAAGGCCAGCTTTCGGTCATCCCGGTGTTCAACTTCGAGATGCTGGCCAAGAAGGCCGACATCGTGCTGGTACCCATGCAACAGTTCAACCGGGTGGGCGACAACTCGCCGACCACCAAGTTCGAGTTCTACATGGGCTACACCTTCAGCGGCGTGCGGCGCTGGGTCAAGCTGGGCTACAACGCGGGCATCACGCCCTGGCCCAAGCGTCTGGAAGAATGGGTGCAAGAGCTCGAGACCATCTACCGGACTCACGAGCGCCACATCCACGGCTTTCCGGGCTGAACGAGCACAAAAAAGATGGAGTGCAGATACGAGGGCGTGCAACCCGGCACACACCAGAGTTGCGTTCGTGGCAAGCTCGCCACTAGTCCTCGTATCTGCACTCCGTAAAACCTGCCGCGAGCTAACCACTGCTCTTGAACAGGCGTCAGGGAGAAGAGCCTTCCGACAGCGATCAACGTTAACCAGACGTCACGCTTGTCGGCAGACCACACGAGCTTGGGTATTACTACCTTTGCTCATGTTAGGAATATGTAATCAAAGCAAATTTGATTACACGAAAAAGGAGCGAAATCGATGATGCGTGGCAACGAGCCATTGGGATGGCTTCTGAGCTTGCAAATGCTGCAGTCCCGACACGACACGCTGTACTGTGGCGACGTGTTTCGCATGAGTCCGATGGATCGGACACACTACCTGGTCACGCTGATGTCCAAGTACGTCTTTGAGATCCAGCGCGATGCCTACACCACCGACTTGGGCGGTAGCATCGGCAAGCGGGTCACGGACATGATCATCACGACCACGTCGCTGATGACGGCGCTGAACGTGGACATGTGTGCGATGCTGCAAAAGCTGAACTCGACGGCGTCTGACGAGTTCACGCTGATGCAGTGGCTCAAGGACAACTACGTCTACACGCTCGGCCAAAGCGTGAACATGAGCGCTGCTCAGCTGTACCACCAGCGCATGGAGTACACGGTGGCTCTGCCCATCTACATGTCGCAGATGGTGGACGCGGTGTCTTCAATGATCTTGATGTCCAGAGACACCAAGACCAAGCCGGTGATCACCAATGCGGCGATGCACCTGTGGATTCAGTGCGTGATCTCTCACGCGATGCACGGACATCGTTCCTTTACGGACGACATCCGTGACCGTCTCAACGAGGTCGAACGCAAGAACATCATGCACAAGGCGTACGGGCTCTATCCGGCCTACAACGTCGTGCAACTGGCGTGAACAAGGGGAGGCACTAGGCCTCCCCCGTTTATGCCGTCTGGATGTCCGTAGCGGTCAGAGCGGACCGTCTTCACCCACCAGCTTCTCGGCCGAGGCCGCGTGATCGGCTTCGTCCAGGATCTTCTGGGGCAGCTCGTTCTGGAACGGGCTGTCGTCCAGGATGACGGCCGACGTGGTCTGGCCACGACCCAGCGACGTGTTGGCGTCCACGAGCTTTCTGCCCGCATCCGGATCGACGGCCAGGACTTCCTCGGCGAAAGACTCGACGGACACGCCGTGACTGGCATGGTCCGGCGCTTCGTCGTTGACCGAGTCATCGTCGACGTTGACGCCGTCGCCGATGGCACCGTCCGACAGATCCAGTTGCACGACACGGGTGGTCGTGATGTCGTCGGGGTCACCGTGCAGGATCTTGACGAGATCGGGCGCTTCTTCGATCAGCGCGGCGTGCTCGCTGTCGATGGGCGTGCCCGGATCGTAGGTGGCGAATTCGACCACGGGTTCGCCCGCGACGTCTGCGGCGAACAGTTGCACGGACACGCCGGGCATCGGAGCGGCCGGGTCGTTGACGACCGTGACCTTGACGAGGCTGGCCGTCTTGGCCGCGATGTGGGCGTTGACGTCTTCGATGGAGTCGTACATGGCAATTCCTGGTTGGGGATGGGTGAAAAGGCGAAGGAGTTGGGTCAGACCGAACATCGCGATCAGTCCAGTTCGGTTGCGTCGCCAGTGGGCAGAGCCGTGATGGGGTGCTTGGAGACGGGCTGGACGATCGGGGCATCGGCCGGAATGGCCTTGGCCGTCGAGCCGAACACACGCTCACGCAGGAGGTCACGGTCTTCCTGGAGCTCGGCCTGCACGTCGGTGTAACAGGTGATCTCCGGGTATTCGCGTTGGATGGCGTACAGCGCGTCGACGAACTTGTTGATGTAGGCCGGGTTGCCTTCGAGTAGGTAGGCCATGGCCAGGCGCCACTCGCGATCCGGGGTGTCGGACTGCATGTGCGGCACGCACGACCAGGCACCACGCATGCGCGCCATGGCCTCGTCGAAGTTGTTCTTGTGGTTGAGCACCACCAGCCCGAACAGACACACGTAGGTCTGCGTCAGACGGCGCTGCAGCGAAGCGGTCTTGGTGCTGCGCACTTCGGGCGGGAAGTGGTACATCTCCGGGTTGATAATGAACAGCTGCTCGTTGATCTCGAGCATCTGGCGTGCCAGGTCGTTGAACGTGATCTGCAGCGACTTGTCGTCGGCCATGAGATCGTGCTCGACTTCCTCACGGGCCATGGCGTACTTGATCAGCCACGCTTCGACGTTGTCCAGGTTGGGCTGCACACGCGACAAGGGGGTATTCATTGCGGTTTTCTCCTGACTTAAAGGGTTTGTTTATTGACCAAAGAGCATAAAGCGGGAGGGGCCACCCTCCCGCTATGTGACGCCGAAACGTCAGAGCTCGACCGGATCGTCCGGATCGGCTTCGACGACACCGTCGTCGTCTTCGTCGGTCAGCACTTCGGCGGTGAGCGCGACGATGCGGTGCGTGGTGACGTCTTCGACGTCGCCCAGGATCACCTCGATGCGCTCGCTCTCGGACATGAGGGCCTCTTGCAGGTCCGGGTCGTTGAACTCGACGTTGGCCTGGAAGTCGTGCAGCACGAGCACAGGGATCATCTCGCCGCCGTCGCCGAACTTGGCAAAGTTGGTCGATTCCCAGCCCACACCACCGGTGCCATCGTTGCCGATGAGCTCGCTGGTGAGTTCGGTGACCCGATCGGCTGCTTCTTGCTCGTTGTCACAGGTTGCCGCGTAGGGCATGGTGGTTCCTTCGGAGTGGTTATGGATGAGCGAATTACCGCTCAGGCGAAAAGAACATGGTGCTCATCAGCCTCCAGGGTGTGCGTGATGCAATCCATGAACTCGATGGGCACAGAATCGTCTGCCTCGACGACGAAACGATCCTCGTCCTGGGAACGACGCATGGCCGGGCGGCACTCGGTGGCGATGTAACCTGCCACCTTCCCAGGCGGCAACGGTTCGGCCATCTTTGGCTTGGGGTCAGGCTCGATCTCGACGCGCTTGAACTTGTTGGAGTCCCCGCGAATGTTGACCGTGAGCAAGTCCAGAGCGTGACGACGATCGATCAGAGTGGCCAGGACTCGACGTTCGAAGAAGCCGGGCAACTTCACATCGATGTCAACCGGATGCGGGAATACCCGCGACCAATCGGCACCATTGGGACGATCCTTCTGGTCCTTGATCCACGCGGTAAGCGTGAAGCAACGGGCATGTCGGATCTGTTGCTCGATCACATCGAAAAAGGCATCTCGTTCTTCGGTCTTGGAACCGCTGACGAGATTGGCCATTTCGATGCCATAGCGATGAGGTTGCAGTTTGTGGCTCGTGAAGTACTTGGGTTGGTACGCCATGACTTCTTCAGGCATTGCCGTACGGAACTGCACGGGCTCCGCCTGCACGACCTTGGCCACGTATCGCGGTGCTTCAGCTTTGCGCGGCACCGGGACGATCTCATCTTGCTCCATCCGCTTGAGCGCGTCAGCCAAGATTGCACGTGACCTTACGGCAGCGCGTTCCTGAGCTTCTCGCAGTCTCTTGGCACTTTCCTGCGCCTCGGTCTGCATCGCAACCCTTTTCTGCGCTGCTCGGCTGGCCTTTCTGGCTGCATCGACCATACGGGCCTGCTCCACGTGCCCACCCTCACGAGCCAGACGCTCGCGGCGCTGGGTTTCTGCGGCCGCCAGATTGGTCAACCCGGCAGCCAGCAGTTGTTCCAGAAGATCCGTCGACGGTGGGGTAGTCGGCGCCTGGTACTGATGCTGCGCCCTGGCCTTGGCTTCTTCTTCGTCCCACCGACGTTGTTGTTCCCGCTGATCGTGCGGAACGAAGAGGTCAGAGACACGTGGTGCGGGCGGCATCAGCATGGCCAGAGTGCGCGGTTCTGCCGGCGGGGGAGGGATTTGACCCATGAACTGCTTAGCCCATGTTTCGAAACCCACGGACTGACCTCCACCCCCACACCAAATGACTTCAACGGTTTGCTGGCTGAACCCCTCTTGCGAGTGTTCAGCCGCAGCGTCTCCATTGAGATCCTTTTTCATGACTATCCTCCGAAGAGTTTGTTCCAGATGCGTACGAACCAGTTGGGCTGGTGGTACGAGCGCGACTCGATCATCGCCTTGCGGGCGTGGAAGTCGTCGTCCGTCAGCGGTTCGCGATCGTCCTCGGAATTGAGCGATCGTGCGCGACGCGCGAAGTACTCGCTGTCTTGCAACGGCGCCTTGCCGGCCAGGATCTCCTTTTTCGCTTCTTTCCGAGCCGCGACTTGTTCGTCGATGAACTCGGACAGCGTGCCTTGCGGGCGCGGCGTGTTGTTGTCCAGGACCTGGTCGATCAGCCGCGGACGACGGTTGCCTTCGAACTCGAACGGCTTGACCACCGGCACCGTGGTGTTCTTGCGGAGCGCGCCATGGGCCTGGCGCATGAAGTCCTCGCCGTCGAGCTTGTAGCGCGGCTCGCCGTGCTCGTCCGGGTAGACGAACCTCATCCAGACCTCGGCCTGCCCGGTACCGGTCTTGATCTCCACGATCTTGCTCTCGCCGATCGGCAGGCCGCCATCGCTGAACACGTCGACCAGGTCGCCCAGGTCAAAGCGCTCTTGCGTCTCGGCTTGCGGCTTGGTCTGGACCCACATGTGCCCGTTGTCGTTGTAGACGACGTAGAACCTGGAATCCATGGAGATCATCTCGACCTCACCACCCGGCACGTCGTAGTTCCGGGGAGGCAACGTCGTGGACGGGGGTTGCGGCGAGAAGGTCGTGAGCTTTTCGGGATAGCTGGAGTCCACCCCGGTCGTGTCGGTGATCTTCTCCTTGAGGACGTCCTGCACCGAAATACCGCGTTCGGATGCCTCTTGCTCGATGTTGGCCATCGCGTTGGCGGCCCAACGTTCGGCCGTCGATGCCGCCGTGGGGGTCTCGTTGAGCGCGATGTCCATGGCCGAACCCGACTCGTTGTCCACCACCGAGATCGAGCCGATCTTGCCCTCGACTTGCTCGCCGATGGCCTGGCCTTGACGGGCCAGCTCGTCGATCTCCTCGATGAAGGGACGTTCTTGCGCGGCCGCGGCCGTGGTCTCGCCGAAGTACTCGGCGGTGCGACGCTCCTCGCGTTCTTGCGCAGCCTGCTCGTAGGGGGCGACCACCATCTCGACGAAGTCGACGTAGTTCAGCGGCGGGCTGCTCTCCATGTCCAGGTCGTCGGTGCGGGCGAACATCTGGCCACCGACCCACTTCCAGGCCTGTAGGTCCGGACGCTTGACGTTGATCTGTTCCAGCGCCCGCAGGTAGCCCTTGACGTCGTCTTCGTCTTCCTGGATGAAGTAGGCCAGCGCCTCTTCCAGGTAGCGCACGGCCGTGTTCTCGGTCGAGGCCGGCGGGTTGAGCTCGAGCCAGTTGAACGCGGACAGCACGCGGCCGATGAACAGCTTGGGATCGCCGCCGTTCAGAACGAACGCGTAGCGCTGCATCTCGGCCAGCACTTCGACGGCCAGGATGTCGATGGACGTGATCGTGTCTTGCTCGATCTCGTCGTCCGGGTTGTCCAGGAACGTGACCATCTCGATGAGGTTGGCCATGTTCAGGATGATGTTCGAGCGCAGCGCCTGCTTGTCGTAGGACGACGAAGTCAGGATCGTCTTGCGTTCATCTTCGCCCACCTGCCCGTTGTTGGGCAGCATCGTGATCAAGAAGTTCTCGATCGCGGTGAATTCGTTCGGGCCTTCTTCGCCCAATTCGATGGCGGCTTGTTCTGCTGACATGTTGATTTGATCTCCTTGACGAAAAAATAAAGCAGACCTAGGAATCACCCCAGGTCTGCTTTAAAGGGTCGCCAACCTAGGCGACCACAGGGAGCTAGTACAGACGAAAACCGTCTCGTCGGCTTACTTCTTGCCTTCGAGGGTCTTGAGGACCAGGTTCATGAGCTTGAACAGCGTCTCGTTGTCGGCCAGGATGGCCGACTGGCCTTCGATGATCTGGCCCTGCTGCTTCTGGTTGATGCGCAGCTGGGCCATCAGTTCCTCGTGCCGCGAGCTGGTCTGCTCGATGTGACGTTGCAGCACGCGGTCGCTGGAACGGCCGCCAGGGCCGCCTTCACGCTGCTCGCGCTGCTCACGCGGGCTCGCCGGCTTGCGCGCGACGACGTCGGCCTCGACCGGCGCCTGGAAAGCGCGCGGATGCCGCGGATCGGTGTTGGCGTGGTTGGTCGGCTGACCTTCGTCCACGTCCGCATCGGCCGCGGGAGCCTTCTTGCCCTTGACTTCCTTCTTGCCTTGCGCCGGCTTGGGAGCCGCCGGCGTGTCGACGATGCCCAGGTACGCCCGGCGGATCTTCTCCATCGTCAGCTCGCCGTCGATCTCGTAGGCGAAGCCGCCGATCTCGCCGCGGTTGAAGCAGTCCTTGACCAGGCCTGCGACCGCGTAGAACAGCATCGTGGACACGTGGTCGTTGATGCGGATGGAGCGGGGCACCGGCAGCAGCTTGTCCTCGCCCACGGGGGCGTTGGGGCTGAGCAGGATGAACGCGTAGATCGTGGCGTCGTCGCCGGTGGGCATCGTGCTGCCACCCAGGTCACGGACGATCTTCTCGGCGCCTTGCACGGGCTTCAAGTTGAACGTCAGCGAGTAGTCGAGCGTGCTGAACTCGGGCGCGCCGGGGAACTCCACGGTGCCCTTGGCGTACTCCTCGGCCGCGTAGCGGTCGATCATGGCGGCGGCCAGGTCGATGTCGTTGCCATCGTTGGAGTCCACGGTCGACAGCGAGACGTCAGACTTGCGCGTGAGCACGAAGTCGATCGTGTTGTTGGTCATCGCGCGCTTGCCCACGACCTGGAAGAAGGGCGAGTCGTACTTGTGCAGCTCGACCGGGGGCTTTTCCTTCTTGGGGGCCGCGCTCGGACCGAAGCCGCCCAGGGCGGTACGGGTCACGAGGTCTTCGACCGGCTGGCCCGCGGGGGGCTCGCCCTCGGCGAGTTGGTCGTTGGAGTCCAGCAGCACCGCGCCCAGGGGGATCGGCTGCGACGAGGCGATGGGCGCCGGTTCGGCAGTGGCCTCGGTGCTCACGGTTGTCGTGGCCAACGCCGTCTCCGCGCCTTCGGTGGCGGTGGCGATGTCGTTGTCCAGGGTTTGCGTGGCGAGATTGGTTTCAGACATTTGGATCTACTCCGTTTTTTGGTCAAGGAACCAGCTTAGAGCGCACGACTGCTCTGTGACTGGCATAAAGGGTCAGACTAGGGTAACGACGGATGGGAAAAACAAACACAAGCTGCAGCCCC
>Ga0068855_100005094_pt1 | contig 16016 bp, 28 predicted proteins | sample KBSCornC52_FD_66592 | JGI IMG/M metagenome (GOLD analysis project Ga0068855, IMG submission 66592) | Corn rhizosphere microbial communities from Kellogg Biological Station, Michigan, USA - KBS Corn C5-2 | ecosystem: Host-associated > Plants > Roots > Rhizosphere > Soil ...
GGACTTCGCATAGCATTTACTCTGCATCTGACCTGCGTTCCGGAGCATGGAACTCCGTGGACATCCTGCTGACCACGACAACATGGCAGGTGCTGCTCAACGGGGGGATTACCGCGAATGTTTCCGGGTCCGCGACGGGAATGACATCCGCGTGGAAATACCTGATCCTCTGCGGGGACATGGGGTCCGGGGGTGGCGCGAACACATCCAACCTGGTGCATGGCGGGAACATGGCGCTGTCCCACTGGGCGGTATTCTCCTATCTTCTCCCCGTGTGGCGGCTGCTTGCCCATTACACTGCCGCGATCACCGGATTCGGGCTGATTCCCGCTCCTATCGTTTCCCTTGCCCCGGTGTCCTCCCCCCCGGGTGCCGGTGTGTCGCTTGACTTCTCGGGACTGAATCAGACAAGCGATGGGGGATACCAGACAACCCCGGACGGGGCGTTCTACTCAGGGAGCTACGGGGGTTCCCCTGGTAATCCCCCGAGCGGGGGGGCTGGCAGTGTCTCCGGGTACACGTTCTCGCTTATCGCGACCGCGAACGCGGGGGCTTACTCTTCCGGTCCGTCAGCTCGTACGAGCACCTCGGGTATCGGGCAGGTTATCCAGTACACCACCACCGGGATTAACCAGTTTTTCGCATGGCCTTACGCCATGTGGATGTCCTGGGTGGGACTGGCACCTGTATTCACCGTGTACACGTCCGCGAGCGTGGGTACCGAGAAACTCCTGGAAACCATCGTGGGAAGCGGGGATTCCGTACAGTCCGGGTTCGGGACGGGTGCCTCCCCCCCGAGCGCCGCGACACCTCTCGGGGATTCCGTGGGAGAACGGATAGAGCGCCTGATGCGCGCCGGGAGATGCACGACCCCGCAGCGTTCCATTGACCCGGCTCCTGACCTGGTGCAAGCCCCTGGCTTCAGCGGAGGCGGTCAGCAGGCAGGAAGCTCAGTTCAGGCTATCCAGCAGTCTGACGGGGGAATGCTTTACGTGGACAACCAGGGGAACCTCACGTACTGGATGCGGGATCATCTTGCATCCCAGTACAGCAACCCGGTGTGGACCCTCACCCCGAACGCTCCCCCGACAGCGGGGGCTACCACTGATAAAATCCCGTATTACGAGCAGTACCAGCTTGTTAACGACCCGCAGCGTATTTACAACGTGATCACCGTGCAGCCGTTCTCCCCGAGCGGGGCTCAGCTGCCGCTGCTCACCCCGAATGATGCCGTTGACGTGCTGGCTTCGCAGGTGCAGCACGGGGCTCAGCCTCTCTCGATTGTTTCCTGGCTGCAAGATCAGACCGTGATGCAGAGTCAGGCTAACTGGCTGTTCACCAACTTCGGGAGCCCGCAGACCCGCGCCCAGAATGTGCACATTGACGCTGCACCCTATCCTCCCGCATGGAACATCGTGGCGAGCATCAACATCGGGGATGTCCTCACCCTGGAAGAATGGCAGATAGGAGGAGGCGGGGAGGTTCTCACGCTCCGCGTCACGGAAATCAACCGGAGAATCAGGTTCGGGGGGCAGAATAATAACAACGCAGGTGACGGTGAGGTTGTCGCTAACATTGAGCTTATCTGTGATTTCGAGCCTCCTAGTTACTATTAGAAAGGATGGCTATGCGGGTTTTCGATTGCGTCATCGTGAATTCAGAGCGTGATCTGCAACTTCTCGAAGCGCGTTTCACCGAGTTCGAGAATCTTGACGTGGTGCATGTCATCTGCGAGGCAATGGTAACTCTCGACAAGACCCCGAAACCTTTGCATTTCGCGGAAAGCAACCTCTGGGAAACCTACCGGGGGAAATGGAATCACGTCCGGGTGGAAGCGCATGAACTCCCGCAGAACGCCCCAGCCCTGGAAAAGAAGAATGCTCTCCGGGAATACCTGGCGCAAGCGGTGAACGCGGAGCAGGATGACATCGTGATGCACGGGGGGATTGACGAGATTCCCTCCGAGGCTGCGGTGCAGGGGCTGATCTCCCGGGAGGCTTACGTTCCCGTGGGAATGGAGATGCGCTGGTGCGCGTACTCCCCGGGACTGATGCATCCCCGTCCCTGGCGGGGAACGGTGGCGCAGGAGTGGCGTCTCGTCGGGAGCTTCTCCGGGATGAGGGAGAAAAGGCTGACTCTCCCCGCGATCGTGAACGCGGGCACCAGGCTTTCCATGCTGGGAGAAGAACCTCCGGAAGGGAACGTGCACCCGGACGGGGTTACGCTGCTGTATTCAGAGGTAGATGAAACGTACCCGAAATGGGTGCGTGCCCGCAAAAACTGAAAACTAAATATAGCTAGAAAGGGGAATCCTTGTGGAAAGCTTCCTGCCATTGATTACCGGGGGTGGCGGGGCGCTTATCGTTCTGGCTCTCTGGGTGTATGCATTTTACACCGGGAAAATCCACTCGGAAAAAGAATTCTCCCGCCTGGAGGAGGAAAACAGGGAACTGCACGCGGAGAATACAGGGTTGCGCTCAGCGCTGTCGTCTGAACGGAAGACGGTTGACGAGACCGCTTCCGCAGGGCAGGTCACCAATCAGCTGATCAGCGCTCTCGCTGGTCTTGCTGCCGGTAGAAGCCCGGTGTCATCCCAGCCTCCACCGCAACCCCCGACGCTGGAGCTGACAGCAAAGGACGTGGGGTTGTGAGATGGCGGAGACGTATAGCTGAACTTGATGCGCGGGTAGCCGCCGCTAAGGAACGTGCGGAAAGCGCCGCGCAAGAGGCGCAGTATTCCGCTGAGCGACATGAGGAAGTCCGCACTCAGGTTGTCGCGCCGCTGAAGAAAGCGGCAGAGCATAATCAGTTCGCGGAGCTGCTGAGGGCAACACTTATCAACGGGCATCATCGTAATAATAGGGAAACGGCATGAGCCAGGATCAAATCATAATTCTGCTGTACAAGATCGTGCTGCTCACGAATATCGTCGCAATCCTCGCGTTCGTCGGGATTTACACGAAGCTTGCTCCCTGGTGGAGGAACGTGATCGGGAGGAGCATCGTATCTTTCGATCTTCTGCTGGGAATGGCGTTCATTCCTTCCACGATCTCCCTGTTCTGGAAGTTCAACAGGCTGACATCGTACGTCGCGGCATGGGTTGACATCGGGATTTTCACCCTGATCGCAGGGGCAATGGTGTGGCGTTCTGTCCAGTGGGTCCGGATTCACAAGGATTCTGGTAAAGAAGAATCATCGCAGACCACAGAGGAGTCATAATGGTTCGCTTGCTCGCGATCATCAGTCTTGCGTTCTCGTTCGTCTTTTACGCCTGGAGCCTGCATCACGGGAAGATCGACTCGATGCTGCTGCTGATCCTCGGGCTGCTGCTGTGGTGCATCAGCGAAGGCTGGGATCATACCCCGTGGCGTCGGGGGTAGTCTGCCGCCCTTGTGAGATCGCGGAGTACCTGACAGAGGAAGCCTCGCTCCTGAAGAAAGACTTCTCAGCAGGGATACGTATGTGGCATGATAAATGCAAGCGTAAAGACTGCGACTGCCAGGTGGAACCTCGTGGGAGAAAACTACTGCAAAGAGTGCGGTCGCTGGCGCGAGATAAAAACCGCTGCGATATGCACTGAATGCTACGACAGCTGGTGCGAGGGTTATCGTGCATCTCATTGCTGAATACTGGGCTCAGCTGTGGCCTAACGTGTTCGCGATCTCCGTGTGGACCGTGATCCTGTTCATCTGGCATCACTTCTCCCTGAAAAAGCACATCACCGCGAAGCATGAGGAACTGAAAGAACACATAACCGCTAGTACTGGACAAGCTTCTGGGGATGATCTACCCTCAGGAAATGAGGAGGGTTCATGACCATCACCATGTTTGACTCAATCGATGTCAGCACACTCCCCGCAGGAAATTTCGCATATGCAGGGTACGTAGACGGGCACTGGGCTACATACCCCAAGCTGAAGGCAAGGTTTCCTCACGCGAACCTGCTGTCCATCGCGGTGTTCGCGCATGATGACGCGGACTGCCTCGACGTGGAACCGGGGGATGCCACCCCCGCGCAGGCTCCCGCGTGGATCAGGCGGCAGAAAGCCCCCCGCCCGTGCCTGTACGCGAGCGTGAGCACGATGAACGGGGTGCTGAGCATCCTGTCCAAGGCGGGAATCCAGCGGAACTCCGTGAGACTCTGGAGCGCGCACTACGGGAACGGAGAGCACATCTGCGGACCTTCCACGTGCAAGCTGGTGAACACTGCGATGGACGGGACGCAATGGACTGATCAGGTCCACGGGGTTTCCCTGGACCAGTCGCTGCTGCATGATGATTTCTTCGGGAAAGAAACAACCGATTCGACAGGCGGGACCGGGATACCAGTGACATACTCCTCAGTAACCAGGCTGCTTCCCGTATTGCAGCAGGGGGTTTCCGATACGAACCTCCCCCATTGGTACGTCCGGAGAGTCCAGGCGATCGTGAATTACATCTACGGGTACAAGTGCAGCGTGGACGGGGAATACGGACAGGAGACCGCGAGCGCCGTGAAGCTGCTCCAGCGGCAGTACAACCTCGCAGAAGACGGGATCTGCGGTGTGCAGACCTGGGAAAAAATCGTCGGAGGATAACATGGGCAAGCTGAAAAACCTCGGGCAGTACTCGAAGTTTCTCACGGGGATCGCGGGTCAGGCTCTCACGTATGCGACCTTGTATTACGGGACGAACCACTGGGTTTCCGCTGCGGTTGCCGCAGCAGCAGCCCTCGGGATTTACGCGGTCCCCAACACGAAGCCGCCTGTCGCCTAAAGTTAGACACGAGCATGCCCCTGTCAGGACGAGAGGCTGACAGGGGCAGCTTTTACTATTCCAGGAGGAATACGGTGAGTTTCAAGTTTTTCTGGGATTGCGTCAAGTATCCTGTCCTGATACTTCTCGCAATCGTGCTGATCCTGTTCATCGCGGAGCTGATATGATCACCGGACCCGACCTTCCCGCAGGATTCCCGTGGCATAACGGGATGCGGACGTTCAGTACAGGCGCGACAAGGGACACTACCGAGGGCAAGCATGAGCCCTGGGGGTTCACCAGTGCCCTTGCGGAGAAGCGGTTCTGCGAGTACATGCACAAGCATCGCAAGCAAAGCGACGGGACCATGCGTGACAGCGACAACTGGAAGCAGGGGATTCCCGTGGATGTTTACAAGCATTCCCTGTCCAGGCATATCCAGGATCTCAGGCTGATCCTGGAAGGATTCCCCCGGTCAGCCGAGGAAAGCGACCTGGAGGAAGTCCTGTGCGCTGTCATGTTCAACGTGCAGGGAATGCTCCACGAGACGATTAAGAACAGGATCATAGCTGAACCGAGATGAGGCGAACCCGGATGCCCGCCTCATCCAGGAGAATCCTGCTGATCGCAAAGTCATCATCCCAGCTTGGTCCGAAACGGACAACCGCGTCAGGGGACGCGACCAGCTCAGTGATCCCGGTCTGGATAATAGCACGGGCACAGTCACTGCACGGGAACCAGAGGACATACATGGACGCCCCGGAAAGCTTAATCCCGTGACGTGCCGCGTTGTAAATCGCGTTACGCTCAGCATGTTCAGTCCACTTATATTTCCCGGGACGCTCGTGCCGCTCATCAATGTCGTCATTTATCCCCCGGGGGAATCCGTTATATCCGGGAGACAGGAGAGACCGGGATTGCGGATCGACAATCACGCACCCGATTTTAGTACTGCGGTCCTTGCTCCAGCCCCCGAACACTCGCGCTAGCTCCAGCCAGCGGGCATCCCAGTCAATCATTCAGTCCTCCTATTGCCCTGACGATACACCCGTGTAGGTGGCACTGGGAGTGACCTGGCTGGGGGAAGCGTCAGGAGTAACTCCTGACGGGGCTCCAGAGCCCGCAGAGGCGCTTGACGGGGAAGGCAGGACGGTAGGGAGGGTCGATGAGACAGGTCGGGGAGAAGGCTTGTGGGAGCTGTACCCGCCAAGTGTCGTCCCGTACTGGGTCCCGTTCCCCAGGTTGGAGGAGAGCGTCTTCCCTGTCACGCCTTCGATCGCGAACAAGGTGATGATCGCGGACACGAGACAGAACGCCAGGATGCCCACGGAGACGCTCAGTCGCTTGCCTATCCCCCAGTCCCGGGTGATGCTGTGCGACGCCTCAGCGCGGATCAGGGAACGCTCCAGGGGGAGGTCTTCCAGCCGCTCATACGAGGCTGGCATTTTCCCCTGATTCCTCCGGGCAACCACCCTCGCGTGCGCTCTGCGTGCCTTGTCCTCAAACCAGAAAGCACCCACGCTGTAGGTGACGCTCGCGATGGCAGCCCCCACGATAGTTCCCGCTGTCTTGAAAAACGACCCGATCACCATGGACAGGATGGATGCTCCCGCCCCGGCAGCAAGCGTCAGCGGGGAGAGTTTTTTCTTTTCATCCTCCGCCATCAGAAACCGAGGAGAATAAGCACGATCAGGATGACAGTGATGACAACCAGGGTTACCATCGTCTTCGTGGACACCCATCCAAGCCCGTAGACGCGCCACTGGAGCTTCCCGTTCACCCTGCGGGTTGAATTCGCATTCTTCTTAGCTGGCTGGTTAGTCATTTCTTATCCTCCTGCTTTCCTGCATCGTTCACAGTATTTACTGCCCTCTTGTGCAGCATACAATCTGCATTTCTTGCAGAGTATTATCACGTACCCCCGCCCGGAGTCGGACTGGGCAGCCAGCCAAAATCCTGACGAGGGTAATTCGATTCTGATATAATTGTACCCGAGAGGGGATTCGAACCCCCATCATCCAATTACCCTGGCGCACCTTAGGAGGGAGGCGGGATACTCGGGTATGCCGGTGAAAGATCCGCAATCGGGGGCTAACGGAGAACAAGAACACACAACAGGAGAAGGAGCAGGCAGCCAGCGGCAAACGTGACGCTCCCCCCGGGGATGCCCAGCTTCAGCTTCTTCCGGAACTCTTCCGAAAGAAAGCAGATCAGCAGCCCTATGCACCCGATACAAAACAAGACGGTAGCGGTAATGTAATCAAACGGGTCAAGTGGTGCCGCCTGTGCTGCCAGTGTCATTCCTGTTCCTCCTCCTCCGAGACCCGCACGAGAATCGAACTCGTCAACGAATGGGTTGCAGCCATTCTCCCACACCAGTGAGATGCGAGCCATGGTACCCCCGTCTGGAGTCGAACCAGACATCAAAGCTTCGGAAGCTCCGAGGCGAGTCCGTCACCGGGGGCATGTTTTCAGCGCTCGAATGCCATCCTGACGGCAGTCGATAGTGTTCCGGCGATAAACGCGATAGCCGCCGCTTTCCCGCTGACCGCTATCAGCGGAAGCGAGGACAGCAGTACCGCTGTGTTAATCCACATCCATGTTTTCATCAGGTACGCCTGCAACAGTTACAGCGCTGTCCGCGTACGCACAAGTACTGGCAGATCACGCAGAAGGTCATCCCGTCACGTCGTACGTGGATCATTTCCTTCGGGAAATAAGTTTTCATGACAGCTATCTGGTTAGGTTGGTGAACGTCTTATTCCATTTATGCTTGCTCTTACCGGAGCAGGTGTAGATAATCAACCCGGTGCTCTGGCTCCCTGTCGTTCTTCGCGGGGGAGACTTGCAATACGGGCATCTTGGCGGAAAACCGAGGACTTTACCCACGTACCGGATACAAGAATCGAACTTGTCTAGCCAGAGGCAACGCTTTTACAGAGCGCTCAGCATCCCAGTGCAAGATCCGGCGAGTCAGTGCTGAATATACTGACCCGGATAATATCGCTGCATTACTTGCTCCTCACTGACACCCCGACCGAATTATTGTAACATATCCGGCAGATGTTCGCGCCTTTAATGGAACGTCTTTTCTTGCAAAGAGTGCACATTGGTTCCCTGCGTCTCCCTAGAACTCTCACAACTCCCCCTTCGGGCGAATACCGAGAATTGAACTCGGATAACCGGATTCACAGTCCAGCGCACTACCGTTGTGCTATACCCGCCATGAGAAAGCCCCGGAGTGCAAGCAAACACGTGATGTGTAGGTTAAAGCCGGGACTTTCGTAGTCGATGAGGGACTCGAACCCCCGCACTGCTGCTTGTAGGGCAGCTGCTCTTGCCGCTGAGCTAATCGACCATGTTACCTTCTTCTCCTCCTGAATCTCCTGTCAATCAGGTAAGCAATCGCCCCGATGATCAGCGCGTAGCTGACCTGTCCTACGGAATTCCCCGTGGAATAGTGCGCGGGATGAAAAAACCCGTGCAGCGGACCAGGGTGGACTGTCATCCACAAGGTACCGCAGAATGCTACCGCAGTTATCAGTATCGCTATCATTTCTTTTCCTTTCCCGCGCACACCCGAGAGGAATCGAACCTCCATCAACGGCTTCGTAGGCCGTTATCCTAGTCCTTTAGACGACGGGTGCATGAAAGTCCAGAACCCAACCACAAAATCCTTTGAAGCTAACCTCCGGACCCGTGGAGAAGGCGGGCAACGATCCCGCGTCTCACCAGGTTCCGCATGCGGTTTTACCTGATGATCGAACCATTCTTCCCCGTGAACGCTGATGGGATCGAACCATCGCCCTCTTCCGTGTCAGGGAAGCGCTCATACCGCTGAGCTAAGCGTCCAGGCTTTTAACTTCGTCCTGCGTATATGATAGTCATGATGCTCACCGCGACTGTTATCAAGCCAGCAGAATACAGCAGTCCCTGTACCCCGAACAGTCGCGCTGAGATGATTGTGATACCAGCTGAGGCGATTACCGTAAGGAGAAACCCGACACCCGTAAGGACAGGCGAGTTCAGCGCGGCAGCCAGTATCATTTCAGTTCTTTCATTTCACGGGACATCCGTTGCCCTGAACTCCGCAGTGTCCTCCCCCTCGGGAAAGGCAGTACGGACAATGACAGCTACAGAGGACAGTCACGTTTCTCTTCTTCTCGGTAATCACACACGGAACCCCCAGCGATGACGACGGGATTCGAACCCGCGCTCTCTGCCTTGACAGGGCAGTGCTTTAAGCCAGCTAAGCTACGCCACCTTGGAGCACCCGCAAGGTTCAACCCTTGCGGGTACAGCTCTGATGCGTGGATTCGAACCACGATAACCAGGTTAACAGCCTAGTGTCCTGCCGTTGAACGACATCAGATCATCTGAGCGTTAAGGTCTGCTCGTGACCAGTAGCGGGTCCCGGATTCGAACCGGGGTCCTCTGGGTTATGAGCCCAGCGAGATACCTAGCTTCTCCAACCCGCGTCGATGTTTAAACCCTACACCCGGCAGCAGCCGGTGTCAAATCTTATCTCTGGCTTTCTGTGCCAGGCGGCAGATCAGCGGGGCGCTCACCCCGCAGAGCTTGCCCAGCTCCCGCAGGTGCAGCCCCGTGAGGGTCATCTCCAGGGCAACCTGATCCCTCTCCGAGGACAGCTCCCGGGTCTGCTCTTTCAGCTCGTTCATCTCGTCTGTCAGCTTCATGAACCGGTCAGCGAGACACCAGATATGCTGCTTCATGATCCTTCCTTCCCGCGTACCGACATCTCGTATCGACCGAGATACTCACCCTTATGAGAGGTGCGTGATAGCCAGTTCACCATGTCGGCATGTTTAGATGTACGTTCGCCACCGTACGATTATTTCAGCATATCCGGTGTGCTTGTTCCATCTTGCAACTTCCGTAGTCGCATCCTTATTAGCGCTTTGCCCTGCTTTAGCCAATGCTGCTCTTATTGCCTGCTTCTTGGTGGAATAGTTACGCAATATTACCCTGCGATACGTAGGCAGCCAGTCCCTGCTCATTCTTTTCCCTTTCCGTGATCCCACGGGGATTCGAACCCCGTTCCGGAGGGTGAAAACCTCCGATCCTAACCCATGGACGATGGGACCGTGTATTAATCTGCGCTAATCCCCCGAGGGAAAAGCCCCCTGCATTTCGTGCACCTGGCTTTCCTTGTCATCCATGGAATCCCGTGAACCCAGGTGATAGCGAGCACTTTCTTCTTCGCGAACATGTGAAACCCGCCGCGAGAACATCTGTATACGGTTGTCATGTGTTTCTCTTCCAGTTTTCCATCAGCGCTCTCCCCACGCCCCCGAGCACTCCCCTGCGTCCTGCCCGGGTGATCCTTCTCTTGTGCGGATGCCTGCGGACGTTCCCGGAAACCGTGACACACGGTTTCCCGGGGTATGCCCAGCACCAGCCGCAGTTGGCTGCCAGGGAGTCTAGCTCATCGGGTGTCAGCGGCACAATCCCTCCCGTACTCCCACGGGGAGTCGAACCCCGTTCCCGTGTCTGAGAAACACGGATCTTAACCCATAGACGATGGGAGCATGGCAGGTCTTCCCGAGCACCTAGACCCCTTAGGTGCCTGCCTAGCTCTATCAGAGGGGGGTCGCACCCCTGGAAGGAATCGAACCCTCACCTGGACTGGGTAGAAACCAGCCGCTCTATCCGTTAAGCTACAGAGGCTTGTATTGAAACCAAAGGTGTAGCCATAGTGACACCACCCTCAGTCGTTACAGTACTCAGCAATCCAGTCTTACTATACCAGTTGAACTGAAGCGCCGTTTTGCGACGATGACAGTTGGCGCATCGTACTTGACACTTAGCTATCTCAACTATGAGAGCTGATAGTGTACCGCTATTCACTAGTTTAGATATCTCTTTAGTTTTTTCTCCGTAAACGTGATCAAACTCAAGGACTACCGGATCACCTTCACCGCAATCCACGCAAGGATGTTCTAGCAAGTAATCCCATACATATCTGGCTTTCTCTTGCTTCCGGATAAGGTGTGCCTGCTGTATGTTTGCTATATATTGCAGTTTATTCACTTCATAGTGAAGGGCTTGACAGTCTTTACAATAAGATTGTCGTCCATCCTTGGAGCGACCTGACAAGTTAAAATCAGTCGGCAACTTGTCCTGTTTACACTTAGCACATGTCTTCATGTGTATATTCTAGCACGTTTCGCTGCTTAGAAGGCAGTAGTCCTGTCCTTTGAACGACAGGGGCATGTTTACCTGAAATTCTCGCTGTCCCTATGATACTTGACCAGCCGGGACCTGTGCAACAAGCCCTGATGAGACTTGTTGTCCTTGAACGCTATGCACCATTTCCCTTTTTCCGCACCGCAGTCATCGCAGCTGTAGTGGTTCTTGATGTAGACGCGGATACCAGCAGGGGGAGCCATCAGGGAAGCTCCTCCACGACCACGGGAGCTACCATACCAGCCTCGCGGAGGACTTTCAGCGCCTCATGGTGAGGGTCCCTCCGCCAGTACCCGTACCGTGCCCCCTGAACCCACTCCCAGACGATATCAACAGACTCCATCGTATCGTCTGAATGGTGTATCAGGAACTGCTCCAGGTTCATGTCATCACATCTTTTTCCTGCAATCAGGACAGTCTACTCTTCCGGGAAAGGTGGACGCGTAGATAATGTCCTCAACGCGTCTATTACATGCAGTCTTCGCGGAATGCTCAGATCGTATCCGGTGACAGTATCTTGCCTCTTTCACGTAGGGCAGGAAGGGCTTGAACCTTCTTGTACCTGGTACCCTTTCAACACGTTATAAGCGTGAGGGGATACTGCCCCGTAGACACCCAGGGAATTGAACCCTGCACGACTACGTTATCAGCGTAGCTCCACCAACCAGGTGAACTGATGTCCATGTGTTACTTCTTTTTCTTCTTACGTCCCACGTTGCGCCTCACCCCTCCAGAGCGGGCTCTGACGGAGGTTACCGCATTGTGCGCATTCACGTTCATGCATTTCCAGACGATAACCTCGTCCACGATGTAACGTTTCTTGCTTTTCCCGCATTTATCACATATCGGGGGAATTTCCTGGTTCATTTCTTTTCCTTTGAAGGCGGTACGAGATTCGAACTCGTGGGACCGAAGTCCTACAGCTTTCAAGGCTGCTGCATTAAAGCCACTCTGCCAACCGCCCGTGCTCTTGTTATTTCGGTGAATGCCGGAAATTCGGGGATTTCGGTGACTGGCAGACGATCGAAGCGGGGATCATGCTGTGCTCCTTCGTCGTCCAGTAACGTCCCTCCCGGTAAAGATTCTCACCGCAGAACCTGCACTTTTTCATTTCCTTTTCCTTTCGCTTTTCGAGGAGAGCGGGATACTCGAAATCCAGTGCCTCTCGGGACACCCACCCGCTTTCGAGGCGGAGCCTGCTCCCTGGCAGGTTCACTCTCCAGAGGACATCACGTAAGCGATATCCAGAGGAAGACGACGGACTCGAACCGTAACCCGAAGGCTCAACTCGCTTCCAACGAGTGCCCGTGCCCTGACGGGTTCATCTTCCGTGCTTTATTTCTTCTTCCTCAGCTGCTCTACCTTGCGGACCTTATGAGCATGCCGACCAGGACCAGTCTGCGGCGGATGCCTCTTGCCCTTATGGGGACACCTGGGCATCCCGCATGCACACGGAGCAGTGACGGGAACACGAGAACTCTCGTAGAGATCTCGATCGTGGCTCAGCCTGCGTACCACCCTCTTGCGGGACAGCTTTTTCCTGGCGATAATAACAAGCAAGATCATCAGTACTACGAATATAGCGAATCCCACTTCTTTTTCCCTTCTTAATTCAGTACAACACGCGGAGGACGGACTATTCGAAAGCCACAGTGTTACCTGCGCATCCGCTAGCAACGGAGCCCGGCACGCCTGTCCGGTTCATCCTCCATCAGTACAGTACCAGCTCCCCGGTGATCGGGTCCAGGTTCTCATCGTAGTCTGGTCCGAACGCGGCTGCGGTATATGTCGGGGTGCCCCCGAACTCGGTGAGCCCTGAATCCTGGATCAGCTCACAGGTAACCTGTGCCGCTTTCGCTTTCCCGACCAGCGCGAGCAGTTCTTCCTCGCTGTTCACGATGCAGCATATCTTACGGAAATTCCCCTGAATCCACTCAGATTCAGCCTGGGTGATGAACGCGCAGGCGAACAGTTTCTCGTCCTGCGGGTGCAGCTTGCTTGCGCCCCCCAGCTTAGAGAGGTGACTGGTCAGGAATGCTATCGAGGCGTGCGCACCCTGCGCTATCTCCTTACCCCGGCGCATTTTCAGGTCTTTCCGTATGACGATGACCTGCTTGACGTTTCCCATTTTCTTTTCCCTTTCCGTACGCTGAGAGAGACTTGAACTCTCACGACCCTTCCGGATCACTGGATTCTGAGTCCAGCGTGTCTGCCATTCCACCACCAGCGCATACCGCCCTCACGGACGAGTGAAACCCATCACCTCTTGCAGCCCGGGAGCTGAGGTAGCCTTCCCGAACGACTCAACTCTCATCACCGTACCACTCCCGTACCCGTCGATCATCTTGTTTTTCCCGATGACGATCCCGACGTGCCCAGGAGGAGCCTCACCCCCTACGAGGACCCCGCGAAAGTATACCAGGTCCCCCGGGTGAGGGTAAGATACGTGCTGCTGTGCGCTCCACTGCTGCTCAGATGTCCGCTGAGACGAGGGGAGCCTCCATGCCCTGTACGTCAGCCCCGAGCAGTCGAACGCATCCGGACCGACAGCTCCCCACAGGTACGGCTTCCCCAGTTGAGCCCTCGCGTACGAGATTGCCTGCCTTGCTGAACGGGAGGCGTGAAAACCTCCCTTGTGGAGAATTTTCTTATCCCCCGCGTACGCCATCCCTACCAGGATTATCACGACAATAACCAGTAGCTTGCGCATTGCATCCCATTCTATTCACTTTTCTTTCGAGCGGCATACGAGATTCGAACTCGTGTCTCCTGCGTGGGAGGCAGGAACTTTGCCCCTAAGCTAATGCCGCATAAACCCGGAGGGACACCAGTACAGCTTGTCGCCAGACACTAGGAAGCCTGTCAGTAGGTTTATAGGAATCCTGCTGTAGCGTTGTCCCAGCGGGTGAATTCACGAGAGGGACGCAAATTACCAGGTTTCACCGGTTGATACCTGCAACCTCACGTCCTCCCGCAGGAGAAACCAAGGCTCCGTGGGTGAATCAACCCTGGTTTCTTTGCTCCTGGAGCGGCTGACGAGATTCGAACTCGCGTCCCCTTCCTTGGCAAGGAAGTGCTCAGCCTCTGAGCTTCAACCGCGAGCCCACCCGGAGAATTGAACTCCGACCCCCGCCTTACCAAGGCGGTGTGCTTACCGTTATCACTAAGCGGGCGCAAACCCCGCTACTCGGGGTTGTCGTACTTTTTCTTCTTCTGGCTATACCAGTGATAGCCACTCCAGCAGTCGAAACAATCCCTGTAGTTTTCCCTCAGTGCAGCCTGGCAGATGCAGGCGTGCGCATTACAGGAGCATATATGCCACATGATATCCCGTTTAACGACCGGGTGGAGTCGGTGAGTGAACTGTTACCGGTATTTTAGTACCTGCCAGCCAGATAGTCAACCTCGCGGATGAACCTGCGCTTCTTTCCCGCGATGACAATCAGGATCATCTTGCCTGACGCGGTAGCGTCCCGGTCAGCCTTCTGCTGCTCCGTGAGCAGCCTGCCTCCCAGCCGGGGCATGTACGACCCGGAGCGGTGCCTCTCCATCCTGGAGTTACCGCCAGGGGACTTCTGGTGCTTCGCGATGGGACGCCCTGACTTGCAGGGGAGTTCCCGTGCGTCCGGGTAACTGGTATCCGTGATCTCTACGATTTCCATGATTCCTCCAGCTGCGGAGGCACGACTCGAACGCGCATCTCAGAGTGCCAAAAACTCCCGGGTTGCCATTACCCCACTCCGCATTAAGCTATTCTACGATTTCCCAGTCTTCTGCCTCGACAACATCCCATTGCGACAGTGCAGCCAGACGAACCGGGACTCCCGGTTCGCTGCTTTTCATTACCACCGTTCGCGCCCAGCCTGGTGCAGGCTGTTCTATTTGCGCCCACGGGCTAAAGTGATTAAAAACTGACTGATCTTTCCAGATTCCCCGCTGGACTTTCTTTCCGTCTTTCATCGCTCGCAGAGCATCGCTGAAATCCATTTTAAGTCAGCCTCTCCCCGCAGTAACGACATCTTCGCGGCTTGAAAATAAACCAGTACATTCTCCGCAGGCAATCCGGGCAGGTAACCCACCCTTGATGTTTTCTCAATTCTCTTCTTTCCGCAGGAGTCCTCTTTGCTCTCACATTCCTCCTCCAGAGCCAGCTACCGGACTCGAACCGATCGCCTGTGCTTTACAAGAGCACCGCTCTAGCCTGATGAGCTAAGCTGGCGTGCGTGCGCCTGACAGGATTTGAACCTGCACAGCCCTTGCGGACCACTAGCACCTCAAGCTAGCGCGTATACCGTTCCGCCACAAGCGCATGAGAGCCCCAGCCCTGTACTGACCAGGGACTGCCGCATTACGAGTGCGGTGCACTGCCATTATGCTACAGGGGCATGTAGGTAACAGTTTAGCTCTTTACCACGCGGATTATCTGCGCCGCTATTACCTGCATCGCTTCCGGAGCTGGATTCGAACCAACATCACCAGGTTCAGAGCCTAGCATCCTGCCGTTGAACGATCCGGAATCATTTTACTGCGTAGACGACAAGGGATTCGAACCCTTACCCCTTAGTTTTTGAAACTAAGTGCTCTACCGGTTGGCATAGCCGTCCATTACATGAAACTAATGGTAATATAACCTCTTCCGAGACACAATGTGCAAGGGATTTTCTCCCCGTTCTCATCGAGGATAAACTCTCCATCCTCGTCTTTCATGAACTTATCGCCGTTACAGCGATCACATTGCTTTCTCATTAGTACTCCGACTCGGGTTCGAACCGAGGACACGAGGGTTAAAAGCCCCCTGCTCTGCCACTGAGCTACCGGAGCATGATGCCCGAAGTCAGGTTCTGTTTAGTCCTCATGATTATCTCCCCTAGCAGTTCTTGTGGCACTGTCTCGTGTGCTTCTTGTGATGCTTCCCGTTAAGGCAGGGGCGGCAGCGGCAATCGCACCATCCTGTATATGAGCACATATCTCATCATTCTCCTTACGTACTCCGAGTGGGGATCGAACCCACGACACGACGGTTAAGAGCCGCCTGCTCTAGCCACTGAGCTACCGGAGCATCAAAGCTTTCGGGG
>Ga0068855_100005095_pt1 | contig 16015 bp, 10 predicted proteins | sample KBSCornC52_FD_66592 | JGI IMG/M metagenome (GOLD analysis project Ga0068855, IMG submission 66592) | Corn rhizosphere microbial communities from Kellogg Biological Station, Michigan, USA - KBS Corn C5-2 | ecosystem: Host-associated > Plants > Roots > Rhizosphere > Soil ...
CGACCGCCGCGAGCGGGGCTGCGTTGGTCAGCGCGCGGTAGTAGCGCGCAGCCGCGGCGTGATCTTTGGCGCGCTCGGCCGTTTCGGCCTTGCCGGCCAAATCCTGCAAGAAGTAGCCGAATTCCAAGGGCCGGGCGTTTTGCTGGTCCAGCGGCGGAACGCTGGCTTCCGGATCGGCGTCGTCGATCGTGAACGAGCTGAGCGGCTGCCCCGGCTTGGGAATCTCTTCGGCCAGGGCGCGCCGCGCTGTCGCTGACGTGATGGTCAGGAGAACCAACCCCAGCGCGGTGCCTCGCGATGACCAGAGCGCGTGGGCCAGCGTTCCCAGCAAGCTCAGCAGCAGCAGAGCGCGCACCAGCCAGACCGCGAGCGGAGCACGGTCGCCGGTAAAAGTCGCCGCGCGCTCGGTCAGAGCGCCGTGCGGTGCAGTGGCGCGCAGGTCCTCGAGACAGGTCTGCATCAGGTCGGCGTTCCGCAGCTTGCGTGCGATGTCGCACCGGGCGAGAAGGCCCCAGGGCTCGGCCCCCGACTTGTGAACGGCAGCGTCGGTCGCGAGCGCCGCCATTACCAGATCGTCCAGTGATGGGCGGCCCCGCGGGGCCATCAGGGAGGCGACCTCGTTGCGGAAGTCGCGCGCCGACGCGCCGGCCAGCATGGCTTGATGGCATCGAAGTCGGCTGGAGAGTCCCACCTGTCCGGCCTCTTCGGCCGCCAGCGCCTGCTCGCAGCCGCGCCGCGCGGACTCAGCCGGCGAAAGAAAGTCCGCCCGCGCGGTCCACGCGGGCACCGCCGCGGTCAGGGCGGTCGCGACCCAGAGCGTGCAACGGAGAGCGGCAGGACTGCGCATGGATGCGCCTTATAGAGCGAGGCGCACAGGAAGCGCGGTAACGATTTCGCAAACAACGGAGTGCTGTCACGAATCTGTGACCGAATATCGAACCCAATTGTCGAAAACCGGTCACTCTCTTTCAACGTGCCGCGTGCTATTGAGTCGCGCCGATGCAGGTGGGCGTATCAAACGGTGCTCGCGATTGGCGTTGGTTCGTCGCTCGGGCCGCGCTGGCGATCGCGTCCGGTACGCTGGGGCCCCTCGCTTGTAACAGCACGGAGGTGCCGCCGGCCATCAGCGGCGGACCAGGCTCGATCACGGTGCTGGCGCGCGACGGAGGCGCGCGCGATGCCGCCGCCGATCATAAGAGTTCGGGCACGGGGGGCGCAGCGGCGGGCAGCGCGGCCGGCGCGACGGGGACCGGACAGGGCGGCCAGGCGGGCATCGGCGGCGGTTCGAGAGGCGGCATCGCCGGCGAATCGGAGGGCGGCGCCGGGGGCGGCGGGGCAGGCGGTTCGACCGACGATCCCTGCGTCGCCTGCGAGAAGGCGAGGTGCTCGCACCCGGCGGGATTCCTCACCGCCGACCTGAACGACAGCCACAACGGTCTGGCGGCCGCGATGCAGGTCTGCTTCGGTGGGGGCGGGTGGCCGGCGTCGCTGGCGAGCGCCGATAATTTCTGCGCGGGCGGGCTGTCAGGTGAAACGGGCGCCACCGCCGCGGCGGGTGACGCAGCCGGCATGCCGAAGACGACGCTTTGTCAGGCGCTGCTCGCGTGCGTCCACCGGACGAATTGCACGGACGAGCCGGACGTGGGCGACAACACGGCCTGCTACTGCGGGTCAGGGGTCAGCTTGCAGGCGTGCCTGGGGCCGACCTTCACGCCGATGGGTGAGTGCCTCACCGAGTTCACGAACGCGATGGAGTCGGATCAGCTGACGCAGACGAACGCCGGGTACCTGACCGACCTGTGTTTGGCCAGCGGCGCCGCGCTGGACATCAACCTCTGGTGCGACTCGAACTGCTGCGTTCAGGAGTGCTTGAAGGTGTCGCTCAGCGGCGCTGAGGATCTCACGTACTGCGGAGCGGCCGCTACCGGCGGCATATCCGGCACGGGCGGACGGGCCGCGACGGGCGGGGTCTCGGGAACCGGCGGCGTGTCCGGAATGGGCGGCGTGGTGGCGTTGGGGGGCACGACCGGTAGCACCGGCGGGGTTCAGGCGACGGGCGGGGGCGCCGGAGCGGCGGGCGCGGGCGGAATGGGAGGAGCGCCGGCTGTTCCAGCGGCGATCACGAATGGAACGTTCACCTCGAGCACAACGGGATGGACGGCCGGCTTCGGTGTGACCATCGGCTGGTCCCCCAGCGACGCCAGCGGCAGCACGCAGTCTGGTTCGATGGACATCGTCTCTCGGAACGGCGACGCCTCGCTCACTCAGCAGGCGGGCGCCAGGCAGTGCCTGGCGGTGACCGCCGGGACGACCGTTCGCGCTCAGGCGGCCGCCCTGGTTCCTGGGCAGCTGTCGACGCAGGCGTCGATCAATCTCTGGTTCTACGGCTCGGGCGACTGCTCGGGCGCGATCAGCAGCGTATCGTCGTCAGGCGCAGACGTCTCGGCGACGTGGACGTCCGTCTCGGTCATAACGACGGCGCCCGGCGGCGCGCACTCGGTCGCGGTCAGGCTGGCGATCTTGAAGCCGCTCGGGCAGACCGCTGCCGAAGCGCAGTTCGACGACGTGTTGGTGACCGTGCCATGAGCAGCCGGCTCGCGATCATTCGCCGCATCGGAACGGCGATCTCCCTGCTGGCGGCCGCGGCCGGATGTTCGCGCCCAGGGGGACCGTTCGCGTCGGGGCCGAACGGCGCGCCGATCACGCCGGATGCGGGGGTTCCCATCGCCGCGACGTCCGGGACGCCGCCGACCTGCACGGCGGCGAGCGCCTCCGAGGCGCTCCCCCCACGGGCCAGCGTGGTCCAGCAGGCCGGTACCGATGCGGGCGCGGCACCGACCAACGATACCTACTTCACCGCGGATCTGTACGGCCTGTTCAAGTCCGTCTGCGGCGGCTGCCACGTCGAGAGTAACCTGGGCAACTTCTCGGTCACGCAGGCCACCTTCCCGACCGTGGTCACGCGAGACGTGTACGGATACATCACGTCGGCCGACCCGAACGTCTTCATGCCGCCCGCGGCGGCCGGCGGCGAGCCATTGACTCAGCGTGATCCGACCGACGCCGTGGTCCAGCTCGCCAACCTGCTGGACCTGTGGCTGTCGCAGGGGAGCCCCCGCGACGCATTCCTGCTGCCGACGCAGTCCGCCGGCGTGAGCGCCGGGTACGCGATCACGGCCGCGCTGGGGCCACAGCTGACCAACCTCGGAAGTTGCATCCCCAACAAGCAGATGGTCGCGATGGCTGGCTCGCAAATGGACTCGCTTGATCGGACCTTTGCGTCGCTGAAGGCGCTGCCGGCGACGCTGGATCAGACCGACCTCACCACCCTGGACAGCGCCCAGCTCGCCAAGAACGGGGTGATTTCCTACGTCCCGACCTACCCGCTGTGGAGCGACGACGCGCAGAAGATGCGCTACCTGCGCGTCCCCCATGGCCAATCGATCGAGTTCGACAAGGCCGCCCAGAAGTTCACGATCCCGGCGAACACCCGGTTCTACAAGACCTTCCTCAAGCGGGTCGTCGACACGGCCGGAAACGTCACGTACCGTAAGATCGAGACGCGCGTGATCGTGGCGCGAGCCGACTCGACCAACTCGGATGGGTCGGCCACGCAGAACGCGCTGTTCGGCACCTATGTCTGGAACGACGACGAGTCGCAAGCGACGTTGCTGACCGATCCGCTCCGCGACGGCAGACCGTTCGCAGATCGGATCTTCTCGATTGTCACCGACGAAAGAGCGGCGCAGGCGATCGCCGCCAAGAAGCCGGCCAACTTGCAATCGGCGCTGGACAACGCCGGCCTGACCCGGCACTACGCGCTGCCGGGGTCCGAGCGCTGCGTGCAGTGCCACATGGGCAGCCCCAGCGCCGACTTCATCCTGGGCTTCACGCCGCTGCAGGTCGCGCGGCGGGCGACCGGCGAGGGGGGAACCTACGAGCCGACGGTGGGCGACGAGGCGACGCAGCTTCAACGGCTGATCGACTACGGCGTGATCACGGGCGTGTCGTCGGCGTCGGACATCCTGCCGCTCGAGGAGTCAGAAGGAACCCGCGCGCCCCGCAATCAGGCCGAGCTGGCCGCGCAGGCGTACCTGGTCGGCAATTGCGCGCATTGCCACAATCCGCGCGGTTTTCCCTCGGTGAAGCAGCCGGCGCTGAAGGACGTCCTGATCTTCCTGCCCGGGACCGGACCGCGCGACGGCATTTTCCAGTTCCCGCTGGACCTGACCAGCCCCATCCGCAAGCGCGGCCTGCTGCAGGATCACGAGATCCCGTACATCACGCCATCGCTGTACGACGTGCCGTCCGACAGTGACATCGGCAAGTACTTCTGCCCCGACCAGCCCGACGGCAGCTGCACCGGAACCAAAGAGGTCCCGCAATGGGTCCTGGCGCCTTGGCGCAGCCTGATCTATCGGAACACCGACACGCCCTACGACTACTTTGACGACTACGCGCCGTTCCCGCACATGCCGCTGAACACATCCGGCTACGACTGCCGGGTGGCCAAGCTGATGGGTGACTGGATGGTCAGCATCCCGTCTCGCGTAACGAACCCGCAGATGTCTCAGAGTGCGTTTCCGGTGGACGGCGAGTTCCCGGCCGACGCCAACGCAGACACCCAGCCGTACGAAGAGGCGCTGCCCGGCGATGCCGACTATGCCGCGGCCGTGGGCGCGGCGCAGGCGCGGCTGGCGAGCTACCACAACAGCTTCCGTTACACCTTCTGTCCCAGCACGTACACGGCGGACATCGTCGATCCGATCGTCCAGGAGCAGGTCAACGCTGGCGTCCCGGTCAGCTCCGATACCGCCGAGTTCACCAGCGCCACGAACCCGAACCTGCTGATCATGCCGCTGCTGACGCCGGTGCGGCCGAATTACATCAGCTTCGACGACACCGACCCGGCCGGCGACTGGTTCCCGCGGCGGCCCGACTGGGAGACGGGCCTGGTCAACCCGAACATTTCCAAGTTCGTGACCGCGGCGGCGGCCAGCGAGCACCTGTCGGACAGCGCCGCCGAGGACCTGACCAACGTCATGACGGCGTTGCTGAACGTCAAGCTGGACACCGCCACGCGCGCCGCTCTGACGGAGGCCGTGCCGTTTGGGCTTTGGGACACCACCAGCTCGGGTTGCGACTTCACCAGCGTGCCCAAGGTTGGCGACTACTCCGGCGGGGCACGGCCGCGGTGGATGGACGTCGCCAATCCACCTGCCAGCGCGCCGGTGCTGGTCGAGACGCCGGGCGCGGCGGTGTTCACCAGCGTCTGCTTCAACTGCCACGGCGTCCAGGCGGACTCGAAGGGCCTCTTGGCCGACGCCATCGCCAACATGACCGGCGGCGACGCGCGCGTGGCGAACCTGCGGGACGGTCTGTTTGGGTCGCTGGCCAGCCCCGGTGCGAACCGGCAGCGCGTGTACGGACCCGACGCCGCCACGCTGGGCTTGACGGCGGACGACCTGGCGGCGCGTTACGTCTCGTGGATGACGCTGGGTGGAACGCAGAAGCACCTGCCGCAGGACGTGCTGACCGAGGTCTCTCAGTCTCCGGTGATCGGCGAGGTCCGCTCGCACATCACGCTGGAGGGGACGCCCGACATGTTGAAGCTGGGTCTTTCTCTGTGCGAGCAGATCATCAGCGCGGACGGCCCCCCGGGCACCACCTACTCGCTGTCGAACCTGATCGCGACCGGTCGCATGGGGTGGAGCGCGAACACCGGTCTCATCGACAAGAATGGCGACGCCGAAATGTGGCTGCGGCTGTGCAGCCTGAACAACCGGCCGGTGGTGCGCGTGCCGGTGGTGCCGGGCGCCGGTTGGACGTCGACCACGCGCGCCACCGACCTGACTGTCTACCCGGAGGACCTCTACTTCGCGGTTGGACCGAACGGCGAAGATTATTACGGCAGCAATCCCGTGCTGAACGAGCGCGGGACGATCGACCAGGGCGTGAACGCCGGCAACCTCTTCCCGATCTGCGTGGCCAAGCCGACCGACGCCACCCAGCTCGGCTACGCCATCGCCGCGTTGCAAGCCGACAAGGTCGACGGCAACGCGATCCCGTTCTGCCCGGACGGTTTCGTGACGGCGGCCCATAAGCTGGCCATCAACGCCGACGAGGCGCCGGTCGATTACGTCGACGCCCGCAAGTGGGCGGCGCGCGGGGCCATCAACGCGGCGCTGGCAGTGTTCCTGTATCTGGACGCGATCGAAAAGGATCCGTCGAAGCGCCAGCCGCTCTACACGCAGTGCAACCTGCTGACGCCGGGGTCGAAGTGAGAACGCGCTGGGTGACGCGGCCGCTGTTGCTGGCGGTCGGGCCGGCAGTCGCGTCGTTGCTGGTGCTGCGGTTCCTGGTCCCGTCACGGCTCGAGGGCGCCGGCGGCGGCCTGACCGGCCTGGCCGCGTGGCTAGGCGATCAACAGCCGTTGCTGCTGGGCGTGGTCTTGTTCGTCGCGCTGGCTGAGGCGGCGCGCTACTGGACGTCGCGGTGGTGGCCAGAAGCGTTCGCAACGACCGAACCCGGGGCGATTGGCGGCGCGGCATCACGGCGGCGGTTGATCGTCGGGTTGGCGGTCGTGGCGGCAGCCGCCTTCTTCGTCCGTGGCTCGCTGGCGGCCAGCTTCCGCATCGTGGGTCCGTCGATGCTTCCCACCTTCGACATCGGAGACCGTGTCGTCGTCAACAAGCTGGCCTACGGATTCACGCTTCCATTGTCGCGCTGGCGGGTGGGGGCGCGCCTGCCGAAGCGCGGCGAGCTGGTCGTCTTTCAGGCGAATGGGTTGACCGGCGCCGGTGGGCCCAGCTCGGTCGTCAAGCGCGTGGTGGGGGTGCCCGGGGACGAGATCGCGTATGTCAGCGACAGCCTGCAGATCAACGGCTGGCGCGTGCCGACCTGCGACGCCGGCCCCTACGTCCACCTTGCCGGCCGCTTGACCGTGCGCGGTCGCCTGACCGTCGAGTACCTCGCCGATCAAACCTATCTGACCGTCCGCAAGCCGATGGAGCCGGACGCGCCCCCTTACCGCGTGCGGTCGGGCGAGGTTTACGTGGTGGGGGACGATCGCGGCCAGAGCAGCGATTCGCGCACCTGGAACGAAGGCAACGGCGCCGGCGTCCCCACCAACATCTTGCAGGGGCGCGTCTCGCGCGTTCTGTTCGGGGCACGCCCCGACGGGCGCCTCGACTTCTCGCGGCTATGGGCACCGCCATTCGATCTGCGGGTCCGGATGCCGGGCCTGGATCTGGCCAAGACCAACGACCGGATCGCCACCTGCCTGGCCCGCCGGCCCGCGGTGACCACCCCGCCGCCGCCCCGTCCGTGAGGCATTCCGGTCTCTACTGAATCGGAACTGGCGAGGCCGAGCACGCGTCTTGGTCAGGTCGGGATCGTGTCCGGGGGTGAAGGGCGGGTGCCGTTCAGCGTGAGGACTTCACCGCCGATCCGCTCGCGACGCCCGGAAACCACCGGGCCGCCAGGCGGCTCGCGTACCCGACGCTGCACGGGCGGTACGGACGTCGGAGCCGTGCACCGGTACGTGATGTTCTGAGGCGGCGGAGTCACCCAATCAGGTCACGGACGCACCGGCTGCCGCCGCCACGATGAGGATCGAACGCTGCGTCTCGGGCCCCAGACAAGAAAAAAGCCCCTCTCGCAGAAACGAGAGGGGCTCTGGACTGCGCGCCTCGGGCGCGTTCAGGGCGATGTTACTGGATCGTGATCGGTGAGGCCGAGCAGGCGTCGGTGTTGGTGGCGTTGCCGCAGCCGCCCAGCGCGACGCTCCCCGGGCCCTGGACGTTCGGGGCCGGGGTCGAGGTCGATGCGGCCTCAGGGTAGTCGAGGCACTGCACGCCGCCCGGGATGGCGACAAAGCCGTGGCTGCTGATCGCCGCCTCGCTGATGCTGTTGGTGGCCATGCACTGCGCGAGCTCCTTCTCGCCACCCAGGAGGTTGCCGAACCCGTAGATCGTCGCGAAATACAGGCGGCGCGACAGCGGGTAGAGCGGGATGGTGCCGGCCGGGGCGAGCAGGTTCTTGAGCGCCAGGTCCGGATCCGCGCCCGGCGTGAAGGGCGGGGTGCCGTTGACGGCCAGCGCCTTCAGCGGCTGGCTGGTCGGGCCCGAAGCGGTACCGGGGTAACCCTTGGCCGCTTCGCGACCGGCGAAGCCGACGCTGCACGGGTCGGAGTCGGTGAGGCAGCCGATCTGCGACGTGTCGTCGTTCTCCTTGCAGAGGCCGGTGGTGCCGGCGCCCGTCGGATCCGGCACGTTGTTGGCGCCGGCGGTGTTCGAGTGGATGCGGTAGAACGCGCCCGCGCTCTGGACGCGCTTGTTGGCGTCGATGGCCATCTGGAAGGGCGACGTGCCGCGCTGGGCGGTCGGGATCTGCGACTGGGCGACGACGACGGCCAGGTTGTAGACGCGGCCGTCAGCCTTGGGCGTGATGTCGACACATTTGGTGGTGTTCGGCGTCACGCAGCGCGGATCGGGCGACGAGGCGCTGCCCGCGAACGGCATGAAGCACAGGCCGGCGATGGGCGCCGAGCCCCCCGGACACTTGAAGCCCGCCGGGATCTGGTTCGACTTGATCGGCGCCACCGTGGTGCAAGCGGTGCTGCAGGCCTGCGACGGGTAGAGGTCGCTCGCCAGCGTGCTGGTCGAATCGGGGATCAGGATCGGCAGGACCACGCCCAGGTCGCCTGCGAATTTGGCGCCCACGCTGGAGAAGTTCTGGTAGGCCTCGCAGACGCCGTCCTTGCCCGAGACACACGGCGTGCGGACCGGGTCGAGGTCCGAGAAGTCGGCCGAGCCGCCGAAGCTGGTCGTCGGCGGACTGGCGTTGGCGTCCGCCGAGTTGCAGAAGGGGTTGGTCTTCTGCGACGCGCCCACCGGAACGTTCGACAGCGTGCCGATGCCGCGGCCGGGTGGGTTCAGGACGCTGACGAAGGCGTCCGTGGTGCCCGACAGGTCGCTGCGGCGCCAGGCGTGGGTCAGACCCGCGGAACAGGTGCTGTCGCCCGCCGCGCAGTCGGACGTGAACAGGGTGTGCCAGTTCTTGATCAGCGACTTGCGGACCGGGCTGGCGCAGTTGTAGACGCCGTCGTTCGTCAACCCGAAGTAGAGGACCTTCAGCGCGTCGAACGAGTCGTTGAACGTGTAGGTGCCGAGCACCGTGCCCGCCGGCGTGCCGTCACTGGTCACGGTGAACGAGCTCGACGCTCCGAACCCGTTGGCCACGCCGGTGCTGGCGGCGCAGCTGGTGGTCTGGTTGGTGACGATCGCAACGCCGTCGATCCCCAGCAGCAGGTCCTCGGCCAGGCCGGGGGCGGCGGGCGCCGGGGTCGCGCAGTACTCGCTGTTCTTGAGCGCGCGCGACATCGGGCTGACCTGTTGCGCGTTGACGTCCATTTGTCCGGCGCCGACGCCCGAGCCGCCTCCCAGGTATGTGATGTTCTGGCTGGCGAAGTCGCTGAACTGCGTCGCGCAGGACGTGATGACCGAGCGGGTCACGTCAAATAACGTGTCCGAGCCGTTGAGAGCGATGTTGCTCCCCGTGGTATCGACCGCTGCGAGGGTCGCAGCGCCCGCGCCGACCAGCAGGAATGCGGCGCTTGCAATCGAAGTTCTCATCTCGAGCCTCCCTATCCGTTCCGTTTCGGTTTCGAGGCGGTCGACCGCCCAACGGCCGATACGCCGAGCCAAGCCGCTACCAAGATCCGCGCCAACCGGCTCGCTCGTGTGCTGGCGCGCCGATCGCGGCCGCCGAGCTGGTTCAGGGCTCCGGAATCCAGTCGCCTCGTTCCGGTTCTCGAACATCGCCCCCGTCGTCGCGTCGAGGAATCGCGGGCGTCGATTGGGCTTGAAAGTTGCTTAGCGGTCGGGCGACGCCGCTTCGACCCACTGGCGGGATGAATGTGACGTCCGAGTGAACCCACAGAAACGGGACATTGTCGGGAGGACACGGAGATGATTCGAACTGCGACCAAACTGACTGCCATCGCGGCTGTCGCGCTGCTCGGTGGTGCCACGGCCCTCAACTGTTCGAAGGGGTCGTCCCCGTCGGCCGGGGGCGAAGTGAACCTCGCCTTCGCGCTGCCTGACGGGCTGACGATCAATTCGGTCAGCTACCAGGTGCTCTCCTCCAGCAGCACCACGCTGCTGCAAGGGACGATCGACACCAGGGACAAGAACGCCACCGTCTCCTTGGAACTCGCCCTGCCGGCGAGCACCAACGACACCATCGACCTGACCGCGACCACCAGCACGGGCCTGTCGTGCACCGGGACCAGCAGCCCGTTCAACATCGTCTCCGGTCAGCCCACCACCGTCACGATGGGGCTGAACTGTGGCGGGGGCGGCCAGTCGACCGCCCCCGGCACGGTCATCGTCAACGCGAACGTCGTCGAGGCTGACAACTGCCCCAGCATCACGTCGGCCAGCGTTGCCCCCGCCCAGACGTCCGTCGGCGGCACCATCGCGGTGTCGGCGGCGGGCACCGATCCGGACGCGGCGGAGACGGTGAGCTTCGCCTGGGGTCCGGCGACGAACTTCGCTAACCCGACGGCGGCCAGCACCACCTTCACGTGCACCACCGCCGGCACGCAGAACATCACGCTGACGATCTCGGACAACCACGCGCCGACGCCTTGCACGGCGCAGGTGACCTTCCCGATCAACTGCGTGGCGGTCAGCGCCGGCCCGGTCTGCGGCAACGGTATCGTCGAAGCGGGTGAGCAGTGCGATCCGCCGAACGGCACGACCTGCAGCGCCAGCTGCCAGCTGATCGCCGGTACGGGCGGCACGGTCGCGACCGGCGGCACGGGCGGCGTGGGCGGCGGCGCGGCCGGTGCCCCGGGCACGGGCGGCGTGGTGGGCACGGGCGGCGTGGTGGGCACGGGCGGCGTGGGCGGCGGCGCGGCCGGTGCCCCGGGCACGGGCGGCGTGGTGGGCACGGGCGGCTCCAGCAGCCCGTCGGCCGCGGCGGCTTGCACGTCGTGCGAGTTCTCGGGCACCAGCGCCGGGAACTGCTTCAACGACTCGAAGACGGGCCTCGGCTCGACGCAGGCCGACTTTGGCTGCCAGGGCTTCACGGGCGCCGACCTCACGAACTGCCTCGCGCTGCAGGACTGCCTCTCCAGCGCGGCTTGCCAGACCGCCATCGCCAGCGCCACGCCGGACTACGGCGAGGCCGGCGTCGGCAACGACTCGCCGCTGCCCTGCCTGTGCGGTAACGTCTCGCAGGCGACCTGCCTCGCGTCGAGCACCTGGACCGGCGTGTGCGCGCCGCAGTTCGTCGCCGCGGCGGCCGGTGGCAGCGTGCTGTCGCTCTACACGTCGACCGACTCGTCCGAAGGCGTCGCGGTCAACCTGTTCACCTGCGACATCGACAACCCGTGCGCTTCGCAGTGCAGCGTCGGCCACCAGTAAGCGGCTGATATGACCGGCAGGACCGGTCATTCCTGAAACACAGAAAGGGCGCGTTCGGCAACGGACGCGCCCTTTCGTCGTGTCGAGGTGTGCGCCTCGTTCGTCGCGCGTGACATTCTGGTGCCGGCCCCGGTCGTTGCTTGACCAGTCGATCGCCGATGCGTACCAATCGCACACATGAATCACCACCTCCGGCAACGCGCCCGCCGATCGTTGACCGACGCCCTGATCACCGTCACGGCGATGGGACTGGCGGGCTGCGCGAATGAACCGTCCGTGCTGTTTCCGGCACCGCAGGGTCGCGTCGCCGTGGCGCTGCTCATTGCCGGTGGCGTGTCGATCTCGTCCGTCGCGTGGGCTATCGAATCCTCGTCAGGCGAGACGCTGGCGTCTGGAACCACCAACACCAGCCGCGCCGGAGCGACCGTGTCGCTGGCGGTGGGTGTTCCGCCAGGCCAGGGGGACGTGGCGACCATGACGGCGACCACCAGCAGCGGAACACCGTGCAGCGGGACCAGCAATTCTTTCGACGTCACCATGAATCAAACCTCGAGCGTGGACATCGTCTTGAAATGCGCGCCCGTCGTCGCGGACGGCGGCCTCGGTTCGGTCGTCATCACGGGAACCGTCGCGTCCGGTAACAACTGTCCGACGCTGGCCGCCTGGACCATCTCTCCAGAGGCGGCCGGCGCAAACGGCGGCCAGATCGATGTGGCGGCCACCGCCGCCGATGGGGACTCGGGCGACAGCCTGACCTACGCCTGGTCGGCTTCTGCCGGCAGCTTTGCGCTGTCGGACGCCGCCTCGACGACGTACACCTGTGGAGCCGCCGGAGCGCAGACGCTGCACCTGGTGGTGTCGGACAACCATGCGCCGGTCCCCTGCGAGATCGACGTCGCGTTTCCGCCCGTCACCTGCCAGTAATTTGAGCTCGTTTCAGGGGGCCGCCGGGTGCGTGACCTGGACCGGGGCGAAGTCGTACTGGGTCTTCGCCCAGCCGTCGCACAGGATCGCCCGGATGGTCTGTGGGCCCGCCGACCAGGACGACGAATCGAACACGACGTCGAATGAGCCCGTCCGGTTCATCAGGAACGCCAGCCCGTTCACCTCGATCACGCCCAGCGCCGCGTCATCGTCGGGATCGGACAGCACCACCGTGAACGCCAGCGACTGATCGGCGGCCGCGGGATAGCCGCTGACCTCCAGGGTCGGGGCCAGGTTTGCCGATGGCGCCATTCCCTTCGACGGGCGCGCAGCCCAGCGCGAGAGCGTGTCCCGCTCCCACGCGGGCAGCGCCGGGCTGGGCGGCGCCGGCATCCGCGCCCAGCCGCTTGGCTGTGGCGTGATGTCCGGCCCGATTTGGCCGGTGGCGAGTGGGCTGCCGGCCAGGACCAGCCCCTTGTCGAGAGCCAGGGCGGCGTCTCCGCAGGCCTCCGCCGTCATGTCGAAGAAGTCGAACCGGTACGACGAACCGGTCTCCTTGGCGGTCCATCCATGACAGCTGTTGCACTGGCCGCGGAAGATCGGCGCGACGTCGGCCCAGGCCGGATCGGCCGGCACGAGTGGCGTCGCGGAACAGCCGGCCGCCAGGCCGGCCACGACCGGGCACAGCGCGGCGAGGATTCGACGCGACATCAGCCTGGCCTCGCATCCGGCGCGGCGCCGTCCTGGGCGGGAACCGCGTCGCTGGGGTGCGCGTCCGCGGGATGCGCCTCACCGCCGGCGTCGCGCAGGGGGAGCTCCCCGAAAGTCGCCCCGTTCAAGATCCAGCGTTCCACCAGCCGGATGTCGTCCTCGGGGAGCGGTCGGTCTGGCGGCATCCGCGGCGCGTCGCGGGCCCGCAGCATGTTGACCACGCGTGATCCGGCCGGGTCGTAGGGCGTCACCAGTGGGCGGTGCTCGCAGGCCTGCGTCTGGTCGGGCGGGGGGCAGGTCGGCAGATTGTTCGTGCCACCGCCGTCCGGGAACGGGATGATGACCACGTTCAGCACGGTCAGGCTGGCGTAGCCGTTCTCCGGCGTCGAGAAATCGAGCCCGGATACGGACGCGGCCGGGCTGTGGCAGCTGGCCGTCGCGCAGTTCGGCTGGAAGATCGCGGGCGAGATGTACGCCCACTCGGCCGGCCGGTTGTCGACCTGCTTGCAGCCGCCGGCAATCGCCATCAGGCTGGCGGCGAGGCCCAGCTCCGCTCTCGAGTGCGATCGCACAGGTCGGGCTAGATATCATCGAGCCCGGCCGGCGGAGTGTGACGAGTGTGAAACGGAACGGGCGGGCGCAGCCTCGCGCTGGCCCAACGCCTGAAGGCAATGGGCGATGCGCTCGTCGACCCGGGCGCGTTCGTCGGGGTTCAGCGCGGCCGAGCAGTTGTCGAGGATGCTGCGCGACAGCTCCAGGCAGTCGCGCCACTCGCCGCGGCGGTGGTGGATCTCGGCGTAGCCGTTCCAGACGCGGAACTGATCCCGCACCCGCACCCAGTCGGCAGGCAGCCGCACCTCGACCGGCGTGGTGCGCCGGAGCACGGCGCCGATGCGAAGTACCAGCTCGCGCATGCTGAACGGCTTGGCCACGTAGTCGTCCGCGCCCAGCGCCAGACCGCGCACGCGAGCGTCGGGGCTGGCGCGCGCCGTCAGGAAGACGATCGGCACGGTCCGGGTGGGCGCCGCTTCGCGCAGGCGCCGGCAGACGTCCAGGCCATCCATGTCGGGGAGCATCTGGTCCAGAAGCACCAGGTCCGGCACCTGGCGGGCGGCCTCGGCCAGCGCCTCGGCGCCGGAGTGCGCCGCAACCGCGTCGTATCCGGCCAGGCGCAGCCCCTCGCGAACGACCTCGTTGATGTCGCGGTCATCTTCCACGACCAACACACAGAACATCCCTCTCAGGCTACGCGGAAGACGTCGCGGTGCGCCGTCACGTCTGTGTGACGAGTTCAGCAGGGCGGCCGTTGCGAAACCGTCACGCTGGTGTCAATGAGGCCACGCGCCGGCAACACTTCATTTGGGGCATTAGTTGAGCGTTGAACGGTCACTCGCGGCGCGATAGGGGTGCTGCCGCACAAAACGGAATAACCGGAGGACATCATGACCCGTCGGAATCGACTTGCAGCTGGAGGCGTCGGAGCGGCAGCCCTGCTGCTCGCCTCGGCCGCCCATGCACAGACCACAACGGTCATGTGCAACGACACCACCAAGATCCCCAATCCGATCATCCTGACCGGATCCAGCGCGTTCGAGCCGACGGTCAAGGCGTTCGCCGCCAAGCTTCTCGCCGAGACGACGCCGACCAGCATCATCTACCAGGTGCCGGGATCGTGCTCGGGCGTCGCGAACTTCAGCGCCGCCCTGACCGGCACCGCGCACTACTACTACCTGGATACGACCGTGACGCCGGCCGTGCTGAAGCAGGACACCTGCACCTTCGGTGCCGGTCAGCTGGCAGACGTCGCGATTTCCGACGTCTTCTACAGCTCCTGCGCCAACGTGCCGCAGCCGATCCCGAGCACGTTGAAGGACATCTCCGGCCCGGCGCAGGCGATGCTGTTCGTCGTCCCGAAGGGCAACACCACGGTCCAATACCTGACCGCCGCTGAAGCCGCGGACATTTACGGCTGTGGCGCGACCGCCGGCATCGCTGGGTTCAACGAGGCCGGGGGCATCTTCTGCCGGGACATGAACTCGGGCACCCAGATCACGGTCGCCACGAACATCGGCATCTCGCCCGCGTTCACGACGTGCCAGGGAACGGCGCAAGGCGTGAACGGCACGAGCGGCGTCATCCAGGGCGTCGAGGGCTACAGCAACCCGCAGGCGGCCATCGGATTCATCGGCGCGGACGCCTATGACGCGCCGGCCTCCGGCTCGACGCCGGCTCCTCGCAGCGCCCTCAGCTCGCTCGCGTTCGCGGCTTACGGTCAGGCCAAGGCGTATTACGCCGATTCGGACGCCTCGTCGTTCGATCGCAAGAACGTCCGCGATGGTCACTACACGATGTGGGGTTACGAGCACATGATCGTGAACGTCGACACGGCGGGCGTCGTCACGAATCCGAAGGCAGCCAACTTCGTGGGCTGGATTCTGGGGACCAAGGCTGACCCCAGCTTCGACGCTGTCACGCTGGAGGCGACGGCCGGCACGATTCCGGTCTGCGCGATGACGGTGCAGCGCTCGGCGGACGGCGGCGCGCAGTCCTACTACATGGACCCCGATCCCTGCGGCTGCGCCTTCGAGGCGGCGGTGACGAAGACGACCCCCGCCGGCTGCGCCGCGTGCACCGGGACCGGGGCGAGCACCTGCACCGGCGGCAAGGCCTGCCACCACGGCTACTGCGAGTGAAAGGGACAGACCAATGCGCAAATCATTGTTGAAATCGGTGTTGTTGGTCGCCTTGGGTGGCGTGCCACTGCTGGCCTGCTCCTCGACCTCCAATTCGACCGGAACAGGCGGTACGACCGGTCACTTGACAGGCACGGGCGGCAGCACCGGCGTGGCCGGCGCGGCGGGTGGCACGACAGGGGCGGCGGGAACCGGCGCGGCGGGAACGGGGGGCGCGGGCGGCGTGGCGGCGACGGGGGGCGCGGGCGGCGTGGC
>Ga0068855_100005098_pt1 | contig 16012 bp, 17 predicted proteins | sample KBSCornC52_FD_66592 | JGI IMG/M metagenome (GOLD analysis project Ga0068855, IMG submission 66592) | Corn rhizosphere microbial communities from Kellogg Biological Station, Michigan, USA - KBS Corn C5-2 | ecosystem: Host-associated > Plants > Roots > Rhizosphere > Soil ...
TATCGCCTCGAATACAACGAGCAGGCCACCCGGGATGCCATCGGTCGCGTGCGCCGCTTCCTCCAACGCACCATCGCGATGGACTAGAGGAGGCAGGGCCCCGAGCGCCTGATCAAGCGGCCACGGCGACGAGGAAGCTTTCCTTAGTCAGACGAGGTACCTCGTCCTGACCATATGGCCGAAGGTGCGCGGCCGACAATGTAAGGGTCCTGTCAGTTGGCGCTGTAAGCATTCTTTCTCCCCACTGGCTGACCAGGTGAGGCGAGTCAGAGGCTTCATGACGCTACTCGAGCAGACCGATCGTGCGCTCTCACAAGCGGCCAATCATTTTGCCGGGCGCAGCATCGTCTTCGACATGATGGTCCGCGACATGCTCAACACCGCCCTCCCAAACGGTGGCCTGGTCCTGGCCGCTTTTTGTTGGCTTTGGTTCGAGGCTGATCGATTCGGTGCACATCCCGAACGAAGAAACGTCATGACGGGCGCGCTGGCTGTCATGATTGTTGTCGCCGCCCTATGGCTCCTGAAGGTCCTTCTGCCTTTCCGCCATCGGCCCCTGGATGACGTCGACCTCGCTCTGCGCGTGCCCTTTGATATTGATCCAGCTTCCGCCAGCGCTCTCAGCGCGTTTCCCAGCGGGCACACGGCTTTTTTCTTTGCGCTTACCGTCCCACTATGGTGGCGCTCACGCTGGCTGGGCGCCGCGGCTGCTGTTTGGATATCTTTGACGATATGCCTGCCGTTGCTCTATCGCGGAGATCACTGGCCGAGCGACATTGCAGGCGGCGCCGCGATCGGCGTGGCGCTGATGCTTTCTCTGTGCTGGCTTGTCGGTCGCACAGCGTTGCCCGACAGAGTGCTGGCGTTCAGCCAAAGGCACCCTTCGGCTTTCTACGCCATCGCCTGGCTACTTGCCCTTGAGATCGCATTGTTCTTTCGCGACATCAAAACCTACATCGCCAACGCCGTCAGTCTTGCAAGAGGGCTCTACTCTTGAGCCTGTGAAGGCGTTGCCGGCAGTTTCGATCATTCGAACCGGATACCGGCATCGGCGACGACCTTCTTCCAGGTCTCCGTTTCCTTGGCGATGTAGGCGGTGGCCTCGTCGATCGTGCCGCCAAGCGTCACCATGCCCTGTTGGGCGTAGGCAGTGCGCACCTCGGGTGCGGCGAGCGCCTTGGTCATCAACGTGTTCAGGATGACGACGTTCTCGTGCGGCACCTTCGACGACACGACCAGCGCGTACCAGTTGCTCGCGGCATAGCCGGGAAAGCCCGAGTCGGCGATGGTCGGCACGTCGGGATCGATCGGCGTACGCTGGGCCGCCGTGAGGGCGATCGCGCGAACACGGCCCTCACGGACGGCATTGGTCGCGGTCGGGCCGCTCGCCATGGCGGAGGCGATATGGCCCCCGATCAGATCATTCATCGCCGGTCCGCCGCCGCGGAACGGCACGTGGTTCAGCTTGGCGCCGCTGCGTGACCTCAGCAGCTCGCCGGCGAGATGGCCGGCACTGCCGATGCCCGATGTTCCGTAGTCGATGCCTTCGGGTCGGCGTCCCAGATCGAGATATTCGGCGAGGGTGTGGGCGGGCACGCTGGGATGGACCACCAGCACGTTGGAGAAATCGACCGCGAGGCAGACCGGCGACATGTCGGTCGGCGGATTGTAGCCGGCATCCTTCATTGCATAGGGATTGACGGCCAGCATGCCGATCGTGCCGAGCAGGATCGTATGGCCGTCGGGTGTGGCGTGGAGCATTTCGCGGACCGCGACGGTACCGGCCCCGCCGGTCTTGTTCTCGACCAGGACCGACAGGCCGGCGCTCTTGGTCAGCTCCTGCGCCAGGATGCGTGCGACGATGTCGAGGCCGCCCCCCGGGGGCGTTCCGACGAGGATGCGCAGCTGTTTGGACGGGAATTGCTGCCCTCGAGCCAGATTGGGCAGCAGGGTCACCGCCGCCGCGGAACGGATCAACAATCGCCGATGCATCGTGCTGTCCTTCAGTAGACCGATTCCAGGATCGGCATGACCTCCTGCGCCGCGTGGATCGGGCGCGGATTGCTGAAGGTCCAGTCGTCGAGCATGCAGTTGGTGGCGATGCGCTGCAGATCCTCATGCTTGACGCCGACGTCGCGCAGCCGGCGCGGCAGGCCGAGGCCCGAGATGAAGCGGTCGAGCACCTCGCTGGCCGACTGCCCGGTCGCGCCGAGTGCAGTGCTGATCTCGGCCTGGCGATCGCCGTTGACCTCGGCGTTGTAGGCCAGCACCGCCGGCATCATGATGCACGAGGTGTAGCCGTGCGGCACGCCGGCGCTGCCGCCCAGCACATGGCCGATCGCGTGGCTCGCCCCCATGCGCGTGCCGCTGACGATGCCGATCATCGAGATCCAGGCGCCGATCTGGCAGTCGAGGCGGGCGGCGAGATCGGACGGGTCGCGCTTCACCGCGGGCAGGCCGCGGCCGAGCAGGCGCAACGCCTGCAATGACGTACTGTCGGTGTAGGCGTTGCCGTCGATCGAGCAATAGGTCTCGACGGAGTGGTCGACCGCGCGGATGCCGGTCGAGAGCCACAACCATTCAGGCGTATGCACGGTGATCGCCGGATCGAAGATCACCTGCAAGGGGATCAGGCCGGGGTGGATGTAGGCCTGCTTCAGCCGCAGCCGGGGCTCGGTGACGCCGGCGCGCGCGTTGAACTCGCCACCGCTCAAGGTGGTCGGCACACAGATCTGCCGGACGCGCGGCGCGCGATATTCCGGGAAGGTGCGTTTGCCGGTGATCTCGTCGACCACGGTACGAAAGGGCTCGAGCCCGTCCGGCTCGCGGATGTCGTGCTCGAGGCAGAGAGTGACGACCTTGCCGCCGTCGGTCGTCGAGCCGCCGCCGACGCTCAGCAGCAGGTCGCAGCCGGCATATCGGGCCTTGTTGGCGCAGGCGACCACGGCGTCGCGCGGGCTGTGGCCCGGCATATCGTCATGCACGCCGGCGTAGCGCGAACCCAGCGCCTCGGCGATCTGACGGACTACATCGGTCTTCCGGTTGAGCGTCGCGCTGGCGAGGATGAACACCCGCTTCGCGCCGAGCCGGTCCGCTGCTTCCACGACGGCGTCGGCGGCCGGTCGGCCGAACACCACGCGATCCATTCCCGTAAAGACGATCTCGCCACTGCGCATGGTTGCAAAGGCTATATACTGGGCGAGTGAAGGGGAAGGGCGGAGAGGAAGGGATGAGCGCCTCCAGACTCTTGCGAGACCGCATTCGCGCCGGCGAGCACACGACCGTGACCACGGGACTGGCGCCGGGCCATCTGCAGGCCAACCTGGTGATCCTGCCGGCCGACTGGGCGGAGGAGTTCGCCGCGTTCTGTGCGGCGAACCCGAAGCCCTGTCCATTGATCGCGCAAAGCGCGCCGGGAGATCCGAGCTTGCCGGAGCTCGGCCCCGACATCGACGTGCGCCGCGACTTGCCGCGCTATCGCGTGTTCCGTGACGGCGAGGCGGTGTCGGAGGAGACCGACATCAGCGCGCTGTGGCGCGACGACCTCGTCGCCTTCGCACTCGGCTGCTCTTATTCGTTCGAATCGGCGCTGCTCGAGGCGGGCGTGCCGATCCGGCACATCGAGCAGGGCAAGAAGGTCTGCACCTATCGCACGGCGCTCGACACCGTACCGGCTGGACGCCTGCATGGCCGCATGGTGGTTTCGATGCGGAACTTCACCGTAGCCAACGCCATCCGCGCCATCGAGATCACGTCGCGCTTCCCGCGCGTGCATGGCGCGCCGATCCACTTCGGCGATCCCGCGGCGATCGGCATCGCCGACATCGACAGGCCCGAATATGGCGGCGAGCCCGACATCCGGCCGGGCGAGGTCCCCTTGTTCTGGGCTTGCGGGGTGACCCCGCAGGCCGTGATCGAGGCGGCCCGGCCGCCGTTCTGCATAACGCACAAGGCCGGCCACATGCTGATCACCGACCGATTGAACGAGGAGCTCCGGGAGGCTTGAGGCTATACGAGCCCGTCACGCGGGAGGGCCCTACGTGGCGAAGGCGATGCCGAGGTTGGGCATTTCCTTGAGCATCTGCCGCAACGTGCGGTCCTGAATGGTCGAGATGTTGCCTGGACGAGTCTTGAGCTTGAAGCGCACGACCAGTGCGTTGTCGGCGACTTCGGCAACGCTGTGGATCTTGATCGGTTCGAGGATGTCTGCCTTGAGGTCCGGCTCCGTCATCAGGTCCTCGCCGACCTTCCTGGTGGCCTCGCGCAGCTTCTCGAGGTCTGTGTCTCGCGCGAACCGAAGATTGAACTTCACAGCCGCCCAGTCGCGGCTGTAGTTGGAGATCTGGCCGAGTTCGCCGAACGGGATGACCTGGATCTGGCCGTTGGGGTGCCGCAGCCGAATGGAGCGCAGGGTGAAACCCTCGACCGATCCCTCCGCTTGCCCGCAGCGGATGTACTCGCCGACCCGAAACGCGTCATCGGCCAGGTAGAAGATGCCCGAGACGATGTCCTTGACCAACGCCTGGCTGCCGAAGGAGATCGCCAGCCCCACCACCGAGGCGCCTGCCAGCAGAGGCGCCGTGTTGACGCCAAGTTGGTCGAGGGCGATCAGCGCCGCAATCACCCCAATGATGGTCGCGACCGTGACCCTGATCATCGGCATCAGGGTGTCGAAGCGCTCGGCGATCGAGCCGACGGCTCTTTTTCCGCTGCCGCCCACGAGATTCTTCTGGGCGATCCGATACATGTAGGCTTCGGTCGCGTACTTGAAGAGTTCCCACAGCACGAACGCGGTGAAGAGGGTGAGACCTATGGAGCGGCCGACGCTGGTCAGGCGATCCCATGCCCGCGCGTCGATCAGACCGAGCACATTGACGACCCAGCTCTCGGCAATGACCACAACTGCGAGAATCAGGACGAAGACCCGCGCGCAGCGGGCGAGAACGTCGGGCAACCTTTGCCGGTCATCGGCCGGCGTGAATCCTTCCAACTGGCTGTCGAGGCGTCGCACCACTGCCTGCAACAGCGTCTCGAACATCAGGAGGCCGATGATGAGGTTCAGGGTCAGCAAGAGGGCGTTCGGCGCGTTGAGGTGCTCGGTGATCGCGCCGTAGATCTGAGTCGCGACCAGGGCCACGAACACCACGCTGGCGATGGGCACCCAGTGCCGCCCCAGGAATCCGTTCCACGGCGCTGCGCGTGCCAGGCCGACCAGCCAATCTTTCGCCCCGTCGCGCGCGCGCACTACGGACGCCAGCAGAATCAGGAGCACGACTGGGGCCGTAAGGACCCGCCAGGCGGCAATGGCGTCGGGCGGCGCCTGCGCGGCTGCCAGCCCGAAGTTGAGTGCCCGCCCCATGGCGGCGATCAGAACGAGGAACGAAACCACGCGCAGCATGCGCCACGCTTCGCCGTCGCTCATATCGCACAGCCGCGCCGTCGGCAGGGCCGGCCGGACGACGCACCGGCAGCCGAACACGTAGAGGCGCCAGTAGACAACGGCGAGCAACACGGCGGCGCCAAAGGTATCCTGGATGGTGGTGCCGCTGAACCAGAGATGGACCGCGACGCGATAGACCAGCCAGACGAGCAGCACCCCGGCGCCATCGATCAGTGCCAAGGCTCCCAGGGCGGCCAGCGAGCGAACGCCCAACGCGGGAGCGGACCGCGCTGCCAGGCGAGAATGCAGTGGCGACGTCAGCCAACGCAGCGCAGCCTCGAGCGCCACCGCGACGACCGCCGTGGCGAGGATGAGCAGCAAGAACCGGGAGGATCTCAAACCGCCACGCTCGCCTCTGTCGAGTGCGGCGCCGAAGCCGACGAACGCAGTGGTCAGCGCAGGAATGCCGACGCTCATGACATGGCCGGCCTGTTCGACGAACAACGTGACATCGTCCGGTCCGTCCTTGGCCTCGACTTCGAATCGACTGTGCTTCTCTTGGACGGTCTTCGGTGCGGCCGTGCCCTCGGCTTTCAGCTTTTCGAAGAGGGACTGGCTGATCGCCTTGACCAGTGCGTCGAACTGATCCTGCGGGAGGGGCGTTGGGGGTGCCGGAGTCTGGGCGCTCGCGCCCCCGATGGCCGCGACGAGAGTCAGGGCGAGGATTGCCGCAAGTCTTCCGAGCATCCTGGGCACAAAGTTCATGATGTGCCTGGCTTGGCCGCCTGCCAAGTATCGTTGTCTCCGGTCCCGGCCGGCGCCGCCTCGGGATAATACTGGGTCCGAGCCCATGAGGAACGTCCCGCCGGAATGCGGACCATGTCGGAGCGCTGGATGTTCAGCATCATTTCTTGTGCGAGCGTACGACCTCGGCTTCGGCTCTTTGGATCATCACGCCCAGCAGATTCTCGACGCCCAGCGCCTCGGCGATCGCCGCGAAGCCGACGTATGGAATCAGGATCAGCAGCATGAGGATCAGCGACGCGGCAATCTGATAGGGCGAGGCGCCACCCAGACCGAGGAGAGCCTCCGAGAGCGGGTGCCCGTGGATCGTCGCGACCACGGCTTCCTCGATCAATGTCAGGACTGCGAGCAGGACGAGCAGCATCAGCGACTTTCGCAGCATGGACACGAACAAGCGCTCGCCGGCGCGTCTCGACGCGATCGGCAGGAAGTTGGCGACCATGATGAACTTGGCCGAGACGACGGCCTTTATGCCTGCAAAGCCCAGCGGCAAGAAAGCGATGCCCGCGGCGCGCAGGATAGTCGACTTGAAGAACAAGATCGCGGCAAAACAGATCCAAAGATAGATCGAGAGTGCGATGAACTGCCGGAGCTCGGCCACGGCCTTCTCGCGTAGTGACTCGGCGGTCATGGGGCACTCCTTCAGAAGCGGAAGCTCACGGCGATGATCGGTCCGTACAGGACTTCGTCGATGGCAAAGGAGGCGACGCCTAACCTCGAAATTCTGCGAGCCGCGGCTGGCCCTGGCAAGGGCTGCCACTCGCACCACGCCGTACCTCCGAATGGTCGGCCCTTGGATCCACTTGCCGGATTTGCATAGTCAGAGACCATGGGCACTGGCACACCCTTGTGTGCTGCGGCGTGGCAATCGATGGCCGGCGGAAGGAGGACGCCATGAAGGGTCTCGGTCCGGCAATAGTCTGCGCGTCAGTGATGTTGCCGCTTCTGGCGATGGCACAGGACGGATCGGCGAAGTTCTGGCTGAAGGGAAGTTCCAACAACATTCAGGGCTGCCTGGCGGCCGACCCGCAGTTCACCCGCGAGCACACCATCACGGTCCAGAACGGAGAGGCGACCGTGACCTCCGCCGGCGGCATCAACACCCCAATGAAGCTGGTGCGGCCAGACGTCTACGAGACGTCCTTCGTGCTTGGGCAATTGAACCTCAGTATCGTGGCCGACCTCGCCGTGACACCGAAATCGCTGACCGTCACCGATCGCAATCTTGGTTGCCGCTGGTCGGCGGTGAGGGAATAGGAAAACTCGGACCTGCGGAGATGGCGGTCAGAGCAGCGGTCCCATCATGGCGATGCTGTTGTTCCAGAGGCGTCGCGGGGTCGACCAGGCCTCCACCTTTTCTGCAGTGACGCGATGCGAGCGGGCGAGATAGTCCTGCTGCCTGCGTCGGACCTCTCCGGTGAGGTCGGGATCGTAGAACAGGATATTGTTCTCGTAGTTGAGGTCGAAGCTGCGGCGGTCCATGTTTGCCGAGCCGATGAGACCGAGCTCACCGTCGACCGTCAGCGATTTGGTGTGCAGCAGGCCTCCCTCGTACTCATGGACCTTGACGCCGGCGCGAAGAAGATCGGCGTAGTAGCTGCGGCTTGCGGCGGCGACGATCCACGAATCGTTTCGCGCGGGAAAGATGATGGTCGTATCGACGCCGCGCCAAGCCGTCGTGCACAGTGCATTCAGCAACGCATCGTTGGGTACGAAGTAGGGCGTCGAAACGACGAGCTCGCGTCGCGCAGCGAACATCAGCGCCTCGAACATCTCGGGCATGGCTGACGCACGCACGGTCGGGCCCGTGCCGATCACCTGAGCAGGCACGCCCCCCGAGCGGTGCCATTGCAGCGGCCGTTCGAGACAATCGATATGGTCGTCCGGCACGTAGGTCATCCAATCGCTGGCAAACAGGTACTGGTTCTGGCGCGCGATCGGACCCTCGAACCGAATTACGGCGTCAACCCAGGGCGCGAATTTCGCCTTAACGAGAAACTCGGGGTCCGCGCAGTTTTGGCTGCCGCAGTAGGTGATGCGATCGTCGATGACGACGATCTTGCGATGATTGCGGAGGTCGACGCGTCCCACGAATGGCCGAAGCAGAGGATTGCCGATCGGCAGACCTGAGGCAACGCGCACACCGGCGACCCGCATGGCCTGCCAATGGGGAGAGCGGATCATCGCCCGCGAGCCCAGATCGTCGGCCATGGCGCGGCAGATGATACCGCGGGTGGCCGCTCGCTTCAGGGCTTCGACTACTTTGCAGCCGTTGGTGTCGGGCAGCCAGATATAGAAAAGCAGGTGGACATGATCGGTGGCGGCGTCGATGTCGGCCACCATGGCGTCGATTGCGGCATTGGATTCGGCCATCAGCGAGGCGTTGTTTTCCGCGACCGGTTCGAAGCCGCTGATCGATTGCCCGAGACGGAACACGGGATGGTAGCGTTCGGGCACGGCAGGGTTGGGGCCTTCTGCGGCACGGAAGCAGGGGCCGTCGGTCGGCGGCAGGCGTGCCAGGGCGGCCTGCAGCCGCGCGACGCGGCGGCGCCCGATGTTGGTCTCTCCCAGCAGGAGGTAAGCGACTACGCCAATGAACGGCAAAGCCGCCACAACCACCATCCAGGCAATGCGTGAGGCGGGGTCGCGATGGGGCCTCAGCAGGATCCGTCCGATGACGGCAAGGGCAAGAACCGTATGGGCCAGGAATGCGATCAGAGAGTGGCTGAAGAAGTCGAGCATTCTGGTACCGAGACTAGCACGGGTGGGCGCGAGGGCCGCGCCTCGAACCCGCCGCGCAGGAGGCGTCGGCTGCCTGGGTTGAAGTCCTCTTCCTGTGCCTCGTACGGCGCATGATGGTGTGCCGGCGGCGTCGGCTTTGGGGCACGAGGCGACACAGGCAGCGTCCGGATTCGAGCCAGGCCCGTCAGATTTCGATGGCTGCCTCTCGCCGCTCGCCATGAAAAAGTATCCCCTCGGGCGGGCCCCGAGGCCGGAATCTGCGCTAGATTGCATGGCAGCGAAAAACCGGACGCTCAGGGAGGCATGCCATGTCCACTGCAGTCCTCGAAGCCAAGACCGCCGACTATGACGTCGAAGACGTCGAGTATCTCCGCCATGGCGGCAAGCCCTTGCTGGCAACGATCTACAAGCCGCGCGGGGCGGGGCCATTCCCGGCGATGGTCGAATGCCATGGCGGCGCGTGGTGCCAGAGCGATCGGATGACCGAGAAGCTGCGCCATCAGTACATGGCCTCGCACGGCGTCGTGTCGATCGCGCTCGATTTCCGCTCGGGCAACGAGGACCCGTATCCGGCATCGGTGCAGGACATCAACTATGCGGTGCGATGGGCCAAGGCGAATGCGCGCTCGCTCAAGACCCGGCCCGACCTGATCGGCCTCAGCGGCCAGTCGAGCGGCGGGCATCTCGCGATGCTGGTCGCGATGCGGCCGAACGATTCGCGCTACGCGGCGATCCCGTTGCCGGCCGGAACACCGGCGCAGGATGCGAGCGTGCGCTGCGTGATCATGTCCTGGCCGGTGATCAACCCGTTCAGCCGCTACCGCATGGCCAAGCGCGAGAAGCTGGAGTCGATCATCGCACGCCACGATTCGTACTGGCGGACCGAGGATGCCATGGCGGAAGGCAATCCGACGATGGCGCTGGAGCGCGGTGAGAAGGTGCTGACCCCGCCTGCCGTTTGGTACCAGAGTCACGGCGACGCCGTGCACGATTATCGGGATCCGGAATCGCCAGTCGAAGGCAATGAGCCTCAGCGCTTCTGCGCCGACTACCGAAAGGCCGGCGGCTCGATCGCGCTCGAATATATCGACATGGTTCGCCAGGCTGGCTCGCCTGATCTGTCAAAGGCGGGCGACATGTTCGACCGGATGGTGGCCTTCATCGGGAAGAATGTGACGCCCTGATCACCTCGGCGCAGGCTGCGACACAATGAGCGCCTGCCACATTCTTGCCTCTGAACGTGCGCAGTCTCGCCTCGTGGTGGGACCTCCGTTGATACCGATGGCGCTGGGAGGAAGTGTTGCCGGGGTGCTGGGCTGGCGCTTCCTGCGGGCGCGCGTGTGGCATTCACTTTATGACGAGACGCCCGCCGGAATGTCCCGGCGGCAATACGAGCGGCGTCAGCGACTGATTGCTCGCCTCAAGACCCTCTTCAGGGCCGTTCTCTGCGCCGGCGCAGCCGCACTGACCGTCTGGAGCGTTTGGCACTGAGCCTGATAGGCTCGCTCCCGAGCAAGGGAGTTGCCCGCATGGACAGCGAGATCGACGCTAAGACCTTCTGGAAGGCCATCGGCTGCCGCGCCATCGGCGTGGCGATCGTGACCGCCCAGGGAACGGAAGGGCCCGCGGGCTTCCTGGCCTTGTCGGCCACCCATCTCACGGCCAGCCCGCCGATGATGATGGTGTCGATCGGCCTCACGACGTCGGCGCTGGCAGCGGTCCGACAGGGCAACCACTTCGCCATCAACTACGTGCCCAAGGGCAATGACGCTCTGGTCAAGGAGTTCGGTGGCGGTGGGCAGCTCAAGGGCGCCGACCGGTTCGTACCGGGAGCCTGGAGCACCCTCAAGAGCGGCGCGCCGACACTGATCGACTCGGTCGGCGTGATCGACTGCAGCCTCGACGAGATGATCGAGCGCCACGGCACGGTGATCGCGCTCGGCAAGGTGATCGCCTACAGCGCCTCGGACCGGGCGCCGATGATCAGCTTCCGCGGCGGCTATATCTGAGGCTCAGATCCGGCGCCACAGCGGCCGCGTGGCGGCGAGTGCCAGCAGGCCGAGCCCACCGGTGACCGCCGTTGCCTCGGCGGCGCCGATCCGGTCGGCCAGCCAGCCGAGCAGGAGGAAGCCGATCGGACCGGTGCCGATGCACACCGACAGCACGCCCAGCATGCGCGAGCGCATCTCGTGCGGGGCGGCGAGGTAGACGATCGTTGCCTGCAGGGTCGAGAAGGCCGCGCCGCTGAGGCCGGTGACCAGCAGCGAGGCGGCGGCCAGGACCGATGTCGGCGCGAACGCAAAACCGATCAGGCCCAGCAGGTACACGGCCACGCCGCCGGTATAGGCGCGGGCATGCCAGCCCGGTGTCAGCCACATCGCCAGCGCGAGCGCGCCGACGAACGCGCCGATGCCGTCGAAGCTGGTCAGGATGCCGACGCCTTCCGGCCCGAGCGCGAGGCGGTCGCGCGCGATCACCGGGATCATGCTGGTGAAGTGCCAGGCGAAGACGTTGTAGATCACCGTCACGACCATGGTCGCGGCGAGTCGCTTGTCCGAGAAGACGATGACGATCGCTTCCCAGGTCCGGCCGAGCACCGCGCCGGCGCCGGGCGAGGGCGCAAGCCTGGTGCGCACGGCAAGCGTCGCGGCGATCGCGGTGAGATAGAGCACGGCGCTCAGCAGGAACGCACCCTCGATGCCGATGCCGGCCAGTAGCAGGCCGCCGACGGTCGGGCCGACCATGCGGCTGGCGTTGCTTGCGCCGACGTCGAACGCCATGGCGGTGGCCATGCGCTCGCGGCCGACCGCTTCGCCCATCATCATGCGGCGCAACGGATTGTCGGTCGCCCAGCCGCAGCCGTTGACGAAGGCGCCCAGCGCAAGCTGCCAAATCGCGAGCGGGCCGTGCCACGCCAGGAAGCTGAGCGTGGCCGAGGTGGCGGCCATCAGGCCGATCAGGAGGGCGAGGGTGAGGCGGCGGTCGAACCGTTCCGCGAACGCTCCCAGGAAGGCGCCAAATAGGGCCATCGGCAGCAGGCGCAGCATGGTGATCACGGCGACCAGGAAGGCCGAGCTGGTCTGGTGGTAAACCACAATAGCCACGGCTACGGTCTCCAGCCAGCGCACGGTCGAGATGACCATGCCGACGAACCAAAGACGCCAAAAATCAGCCGGGAGCGTGCGCAGCATTGTTTTACAGAGCGGGTGTGACCCTAGCCGATTTCGCTGTCGATAGGTTCTTTATTGCTCTGCGCTGGCGTGGACGGCGGGATGCGGTAACTTCGCTTCCCATGAGCAAGCCTGTAGTGGGCGTGATCGGCAACGCCCACGTCATCAACGACCGCCATAACGTCCAGATCGTCGGCCAGAAGAACATGCGTGCCGTTGCCGAGGTCGCTGGCGCAGTACCCCTGATGTTCGCCGCGACGCCCGAAATCACCGACGTCGACGCCCTGCTGAACGTGGTCGACGGCATCTTGCTGACGGGCGGCCGCGCCAACGTCCATCCCAGCTTTTTCGGTGTCGAACCCAATCCCAAGCATGAGCCCTACGACCAGGAGCGCGACGCCACGGCGCTGGCGGTGGCGCGGGCCTGCGTCGAACGCGGCGTGCCGCTGTTCGGCATCTGCCGCGGCCTGCAGGAGATGAACGTCGCCTTCGGCGGCACCCTGCATCCCGAGATCCGCGAGATTCCCGGCCGCATGAACCATCGTGCGCCACGGCTGGAGAACGGCGAGATCGTTCCCGATCCCAACGTCGTGTTCGCCGACCGGCACGAGGTGAAGCTGGCCGAGAACGGCTGGTTCGCCGGAGTGCTCGGCTGTCCGGCGATCCGCGTGAATTCGTTGCACGGCCAGGGGATTCTCGAGCCCGGCAAGCGCGTGATCCTGGAAGGTATCGCCGAGGACGGCACGATCGAGGCGATCCGCATCGCCGATGCGCCCGCGCTGGCGGTCGGGGTGCAATGGCACGCCGAGTACGATCCGCAAACCAATCCGATCAATCGGGCGCTGTTCAAGGCGTTCGGCAAGGCGCTGGTGCAACACAAGAAGGCGATGGCCCGATGACCCGCCGAATGCATCTCAACCTGTTCATCCACAGCCGCGGCCATCACGAGGCGTCGTGGCGGCATCCGAAGGCGTCGCCGCTGCCGCTCACCGACATCCGCTACTTCCAGGATGTGGCGCAGCGAGCCGAGGCAGGGCTGTTCGATTCGATCTTCCTCGCCGACCAGCTCGCGCTCGACGGCGATGTCGAACGCGCGAGCCGCAGTTGGCTCGAACCGATCACGGTGCTGGCGGCGCTCGCGACCGGCACCAGCAAGGTCGGGCTGATCGCCACGGCATCGACCACCTATACCGAGCCGTTCAACCTGGCGCGCCAATTCGCTTCGATCGACCACATGAGCGGCGGCCGCGCCGGCTGGAACATCGTGACGTCGTGGCTCGCCGCGGCGGCGCGCAACTACGGCGGCGAGCGGCAGGTGACCCACGCCGACCGCTATGCGCGCGGCGAGGAGTTCGTGGCGGTCGTCAAGGCGCTGTGGGACAGCTGGGCCGACGACGCCGTGCTCGACGATCGCGAGGGCGGGCAGTACGCGCGCGCCGACCGCATCCGGCCGATCAACCACGAGGGCGAGCACTACAAGGTCGCCGGGCCGCTCAACATGCCGCGCAGCCCGCAGGGCCGCCCGGTGTTCGTGCAGGCCGGATCGTCCGATACCGGCCGCCGCTTCGCCGCGCGCCATGCCGAGGCGGTGTTCACCGCGCAGATGGAGAAGGCGACGGCGCAGGCTTTCTACACCGACCTGAAGGCGCTCGCCGTGGCGGAGGGTCGGGCCGTCGACCAGGTGCTGATCCTGCCGGGTCTCAGCCCATTGATCGCCGGCACCGAAGCCGAAGCGCAGCGCCAGTCGCGGGAACTGAACGACCTCACCGATCCCGAGGTCGGCCGCAAGCGGCTGTCGGGCCGGTTCGGCGGGCACGATTTCTCGCACCTGCCGCTCGACAAGCCATTGTCGCCCGAGGATTTCCCCGATCCGAGCACGGTCGAGGCGGCGCGCAGCCGGACCGAGGTGATCGTCGGCCTGGTGAAGCGTGAGAAGCCGACGCTGCGGCAGCTGCTCGCCTATCTCGCCGGCGCGCGCGGTCACTACACCACGGCCGGCACGCCCGAGCAGATCGCCGACCTGATGGAAAGCTGGTTCGAGGACGGCGCGGCCGACGGCTTCAACGTCATGCCGCCGGTGCTGCCGGCGATGCTCGACGTGTTCGTCGACGAGGTGATCCCGCTCTTGCAGAAGCGCGGCCTGTTCCGCACCGAGTACGAAGGCGAGACCCTGCGCGACCACTACGGCCTCGACCGGCCGACGGGTGCGTGGAACTGACGACCGGTCAGCCGGAGGTCCTCGGTTGAGGCGGAGTCGACCAGCTCGAGCTCGGCATCGAGTCCGTCGGTGGCGCCGCACGCTGCGAGCTGGCTCATCGGTTCTTCGGTGAAGCCGTAGGGCGAGATATTGAGCGAATCCCGCATGACCTGGATGGTCACGGACTCGCCCGCGGCGTTGGTCGCCTCCATGGTGCAGCACAGTCCCTCTGCAGCGTCGCTGTCCGGCGTTATCACCTCGTCGATCGCTTCGGCAATCGCAGCGCGCTGGCTCGGTGCCATCGATCCTCCTTCAGCCCTTCCATCTGGCCAGTATCCCATGGCAACCTCATGCGAAAGGGAGGACCCTGCGACATGGAGCTCAAGGGAAAGGTCGCTGTCGTCACCGGCGGCAATGGCGGACTCGGGCAACGAATCTGTCACGCGCTTGCAAAAGAAGGCTGTCACATCGCCATTGTCTATGCGCAGAGCAAGGCGCAGGCCGAGGGCGTGGTGAAGGACATCGAGAAGCACCAGGTCGGGGCCGCGGCCTTCGCCTGCGACGTCACCAAGCGCGACCAGGTGCAGGCGATGGTCGACGACGTCGTCAAGCGCTTCGGCCGGCTCGACATCCTGATCAACGATGCGGCCTACAACAAATCGATCAAGTTCCAGGACCTCGACGGCCTGACCTACGAGGAATGGACCAAGATCATCGACATCAACCTCACCGGTCCGATGCTCACCACCAAGGCGGTTGCGCCGGTGATGAAGAAGCAGGGCAGCGGGCGGATCGTGAACATCTCCTCGGTGGCGGGGTTGGGGCCGACCGGCTCGTCGATCGCCTACGCCGTGTCGAAGGCAGGGCTGATCCATCTCACCAAGTGCATGGCGGTGGCGATGGCGCCTGAGGTGCTGGTGAACTGCGTCGCGCCCGGGCTGCTCGAGGGCACGCGCGCCACGGCCAACCTGCGGCCCGAGGTGATCGAGACCGGCCGCAAGGCCTCGCTGCTCGGCATGGCGGCCGACAAGGATGACTGCGCCGACCAGGTCGTCACCATGTGCCGTACCAACACCATGACGGGGCAGACGATCGTCATCGACTCCGGCCGCACCTTCCACTGAGGACGACCCCATGAGCAATCAATCCGGCATCGCGTTCACGCACTGCGCCTTCACGGCGGCCGCCGCCGAGCAGGGCCACGGCCACGATCACACCCACGGCCGGCGCCGCGAGGTCGTGGTCGCGGGCAAGCGGGTGAAGACCGTCGACATCCACGCCCATTGCTGCGTCCCCAAGGCGATGGCGGTGATCAAGCATCCCCTCGAGGCGCCTGGCCTCTTGATGGAGGACACCAGCACCCGCATCGCTGCGATGGACAGCCAGGGCATCGACGTCGAATGCCTCAGCATCAATCCCTACTGGTACAAGGCCGGCAAGGACGAGGCGGCCGAGGTGATCCGGCTGCAGAACGAGACGCTGGTCGAGTTCTGCGCCAAGCAGCCTGATCGCTTCGTCGCCTTCGCGACGGCCGCGCTGCAGCATCCCGAGCTGGCGGCCGAGCAGGTCGACCACGCAGTGAAGAAGCTCGGCTTCCGCGGCGTCTCGGTCGGCGGCAGCGTCGCCGGCCTTGAGTTGGCCGACAAGAAGTTCAATCCCTTCTGGGCGAAGTGCGAGGAGCACGGCGTCCTGGTGTTCCTGCATCCGACCGGCACGCGC
>Ga0068855_100005099_pt1 | contig 16010 bp, 8 predicted proteins | sample KBSCornC52_FD_66592 | JGI IMG/M metagenome (GOLD analysis project Ga0068855, IMG submission 66592) | Corn rhizosphere microbial communities from Kellogg Biological Station, Michigan, USA - KBS Corn C5-2 | ecosystem: Host-associated > Plants > Roots > Rhizosphere > Soil ...
AATGTTTGCCGTGTTTACTAAGTCACCTGCAGCAGATGAAAGTACATGGCCAGACACTGTAAATGTCGCCGTGCCGCCTGATAAAAGATTTAAACTATCTATAATGGAGTAACTACCACTTCCAGAAGCAATACTTGCAGAAGAACCAGCTGAAGTCACAACTGACCAAGAAATACTTGCTTGGTTAAAGAGGTTAGGTAATGTATCACTAAAGTTTGCACCTGTTACATCAGAAGGACCGTTGTTGGTGACAATAATTGTATAAGTATCATCGGTACCAGGTGTATATGTTGCATGACCATCTGTTTTTGTAATGCTTAAATCAGCTACGCGATTAATGGTATCCGTATCTGTTGCCATGTTGTTTCCAGGTATAGAATCCGTTGTACCTGCTGGAGCTGTAATGTTTGCCGTGTTTACTAAGTCACCTGCAGCAGATGAAAGTACATGGCCAGACACTGTAAATGTCGCCGTGCCGCCTGATAAAATATTTAAACTATCTACAATAGAGTAACTACCGCTTCCACCAGAAATACTTGCAAAAGAACCAGCTGAAGTTACAACAGACCAAGAAATACTGCTTTCATTAAAGAGATTAGGTAAAGTATCACTAAAGCTTGCAGCAGTTACATCAGAAGGACCGTTATTGGTCACAACGATGGTATAAGTGTTATCTGTGCCAGGTGTATATGTTGTATGACCATCTGTTTTTGTAATGCTTAAATCAGCTTGTGGTTGTAAGGTTGTTATATTCGTTGATGAATTGTTGCTAGGGTCAGTATCTATAGTGCCTGGTGGTGGTGCAACTGTAGCGATGTTAATAATTTGACCAGTAGCGCTTGAATTTATATCAGCAAAAACCACATAAAAGATTGAGTCACCGGATGCAAGACTGATAAATTGGTCTATGTCGCCATTACCACTTGAACCATCTGATCCTTGCCAAAATATCTCACTTAAACCTGAAGGAATAATATCTTTTACCTCAACATTTACAGCATCAGAGGGGCCATTGTTAGTGACTTGAATGCCATAAAGAATATCACCGCCTGGAACACCTGTATCTATGGCACCAATGTCATATAAAGTATGAAATGCCAAAAAATTACTGAGTGGTGTAGGATCATCAGCGGATTCATTTGATTCGCTATGATTATCTAAAAATGTGCTGTTAATTTTTGTAATGCTTAAATCAATTTGTTGAGCAATAGCATCTGTATCCGTTGCCATATTGTTTCCAGGGGTAGGATCAGTTGTACCTGCAGGAGCTGAGATATTTGCTGTATTGACTAAGTCACCTGTTGCTGATGAAAGTACATGACCAGACACTGTAAATGTTGCAGTGCCGCCTGATAAAAGATTTAAACTATCTGTAATAGCATAACTGCCGCTTCCAGAAGCAATACTTGCAAAAGAGCCTGCTGAAGTCACAACAGACCAAGAAATACTGCTTTCATTAAAGAGATTAGGTAAAGTATCGCTAAAGCTTGCACCTATGACATCTGAAGGACCGTTGTTGGTCACAACGATGGTATAAGTATTATCTGTTCCAGGTGTATAGCTTATATGGCCATCTGTTTTTGTAATACTTAAATCAGATATTGGATTTGATGAGTCTATATCCATTGCATTATTATTTGCTAGGTTTGGATCAAATACAGTTAAGCTATGAACGTTCACATCATTTTCTTTAGACCCAGTTGTACCGGCGCCGTATGTTCCAACTAAAGTAAATATAAGATCGGCACCACTTGCAATAGCTTGATTGCTCCAACTGATTTCATTGCCATTGATAACAAATCCTTGAGTTGTTAATGTTTGATCAATTGTAAAGCCGCTTGGAATGGTATCTGTAATCACTGCATCTGTTACATCATTTGCACCCGAGTTATGTACTGTTATGACATAAGTTGTTTCCAATCCAGGTGTATATGATTCCGATCCATCAGATTTTGCTGCGCTTAAATCTGCATCTTTTGGATCAATAGTTTGTTTATCTGTATTATTAGCAGGGTTGTTGTCTTCTGTAATAGAAGTAACATGTGCAGTATTTAAGACATCACTTAAGGCAACGCTGCTTGTAATAAATGCATCATAGGTAAGAGTGCCTGTGAATCCATCCGGAAGATTCCATGTGATAGTATTCGTTTGTGCATCAAATGTTCCATTGTTACTAATATTGCTTATATTCAAACCTGTAGGAATTTGATCTGTGACTACTATACTTTTCGCAATGACGTCTGTATTGTTTGTAACGGCCAAACTATATGTAATTGTATCAAAAATATTTGGCGCTTCATCACTCACTGTTTTGTCGATGGCAAGATCAACTTTTGGTGAGCAGACTATAATATCTATATCACCACCTGGTGTAACAGATAAGTTATTTGTAAAATCAAATTCAACACCAGAAAAATTAACTTCCTGAGCTATAGCATAAAATTGTAATGAAAATGGCGTGTCTTGTGTAATATCTGTGGGTGTAATAATACTTGTGTCAACACTTGCGTTACCTGAGCCATCTATGTGGCCATCCGCAATGACTTTAATATAGTCTCCTGGCGTTACTAAACCATCAAAGTCGCCGGAGTTAACAGTAATTTTTTCAGTGCCATCAGGAGCTGACCAGCCATCTGGAATAGCAATTAAAAAGAAATGTGTTTCTGAACCATCAGTAAAATCTCTGAATTTCGCTGCTAATGTAAAATCAGCCTCATGACCAGCGTCGACACATTTAGTGGATTCTCCTGGTACAATAGCAATGGATTCAAAACCATTATCTGCAAGAGATCCGTTTCCTAAAGTTGTGCTCTTTAAAGATGCAATACCTGTAGTAACATCTATTGTATATACGTTTCCAGATAATCTATCGATTGTCCATAAATTTTTTAATGAATCGAAATCCAAGCATTCTAAGTCTGCTCCATTTGGAATGTTGGTTACATCAACAGAACTGATAATGCTGCCATCTGATCTGTCTATGGAATAGAGAGTTGTTTGCCCTTGATTTTTGCCTATACCATATAAATCATCAGTTGATGGATCATTATCTATCGCAAGTCCACCCAATTTTACGTCAATTGACCCAATGGTTGAAGTTGTAACAGTTTGATTGCCCGCATCAATTGTAATGCTGAAAAAATCACTGCTATTTCCATCCACCACAGCGGCATACAATTTTCCGTCAATATCAAACGCAAATCCTGCAAGATTGCCTAAAGGTATATTTCCGCCTGTAAAAACGACTGTATTTCCGTTTGAAGGATCAATTTGAATCAATTCTCTGACGTTGGGGTTTCCTGTTGTTGCAAGAGCATATAAATAATTGACGCCACCTGAAGCGACTGGATCTAAGTCCATAGCTTCAACATTGAAATGAGAGCTGCTCATAAAATATTGAGCAACTATGCTGCTTTGTGGATCTTGTGCGAATAAATCTATTTTATATAAATATGTTCCTTGATCTTGTTCGCCACCTGTTTGTTTTCCAGAAACAGAATAAGCAAACCCTGTAATAGCAGGATGTTCTTCTTCATTCGTCACATCGCCTGTTACACATCTTGGTTTGTCAGCAACAGCATCCACAATAACATTGACTGCTCCATTTATTGTATTTTGTAGTCCGGAATTTGGATCTTGAATTAACGCGGTATAGTTTAAAACGAGATCGTGGTCAGAATCGAGCAGGGGTTCGATGAATACCAAACTGGATAAATCTGAAAAATCAACTGTAAAACTATTTATGCCATCTCCCACTATGGATCCAGAATTATCCTGAAGTGTCGCGCCGATTGGAATATTATTAAAAGTAATGGAAAGCAGTTGTTCATTGTCGGCTGGAATAAATGTAATTGGAATTTGAGTTGAAATAACTGTACTGTAGTCACCTAAATATTGGAATGGTCTTGCATCCTCAAATACTTGAATGGTGGATTCATCCATTCTCCCGTTTGCTTCATCAAGTGCATTTTGTGGATGATGAACGCGAAACATTAAATAATCTTCATGAGGTCCAGGTGACCATGGAAGATGGTTTGTTGGAAAACCTGCCTCCACTTTTCCCAAAGTAACCCAGGGCACATAGAAAAGATGATCAACATGCATGGGTAATAGTTCGTTTATAGGAGTGTTGGTTTCAATCGCATGCACAATTTGTTTGGGATCTACGTTTTGTTCCACTGCATTTTGAATTACATCGGCTGGAACTTTTCCTTGTACTTCACCCATTTTTTGTGAAGAGTCAGAACCTATATCGACCATTTTGCCGTCAGTCATGATCATTGAAATACTGGCATTTTCATCGGTAATAATTTTATCATTTTGATGAATAATATCACCGAAATTTAAAATATGAGATTGGCCGTCAGGTGATTTTAGCGTTACCTTACCAACTATTTTGGTAACTACGCCTATTGAAGGATGTTGTGTATCCATTGCTTTCTCCTCTACTGGTACCCCAGTTGGTTTTAGGTTCACAAATTAAGTGTAGACGAGATTTTAAAAAGTGGGAGGAAAATTAAACATTTGTTTTGTCAAGACCACTTATACCTCATGTAAAAAGTTGGTTTTAATTGTATTATCTTTCTCTTAAAGCTCTTTCACGAGCCTTAATAAGGGGTTTTAAGATATAATCGAGTACAGATTTTTCACCCGTTAGGACATCAACCGTGGCTGTCATACCTGGGATGATATACAGAGGTTTTTTATCAGTACCCAGATAGTTTTTGTGCGTACGCACTCTAATTAAATAATAACTTTGCTGTCTTGTATCTTTTTCATCGATAATACTGTCTGCGCTGATTTGTTCTACTTGCCCTTTTAAACCGCCGTATATAGAGTAGTCATAGGCGCCAATTTTAACGGTAGCGGGAAGGCCTAACCTTAAAAATCCGATATCCGCAGGCTTGACTTTTGCTTCAACGAGTAAGGAATCATCTAAGGGAACAATTTCCAGTATATCGGCTCCCGGCTGGCTAACTCCGCCAACTGTGGTGACTTTAATTTGCTTTACGATTCCTCTTACTGGCGAGCGCATTGCTGTTCGTTGAAGTCTATCTAAATAGCCTAGATTTACTTCCTTGAGCGCAGATAAATCTCCTTTAGCTTGTGTCAGCTGATTAAGCGTATCACTGTTAAAACTATTGATTTTTTCTTGAATTTCACTCACCGTTCTTTTTAGGTTGAGCACTTCAATGGGTGAAGCAGCTCCGGTTTTGATAAGAGGAGCAGTTAAATCAACTTCGCTTTGAGCTAATTGTCGACTGTCATAGAGTTGTCTTAGTTGTTGCAGTCGTGCCGTATAAAGAGCAAATTCATTTCTAAAAATTTCAGGGTTTGATTGAATTAAACTTTGAGGAGGTGCAAATGGTTTTTTATCAGCCTCTGCTCTTAACCTGTACACTTTAAATTCTAAGGCGACGTCTTTAATTAATCCTTCTTCATAAGCAGATTTAAACCGTGCGGGTTCAAGCTGGACAAGCATTTGATTTTTTTTAACGTAGTCGCCTTCTTTTACAAAAATTTTTTGAATAATTCCACCTTCCAAATTTTGAATGACTTGAACTTGTGATGAAGGGATAACTTTTCCTTCAGCAATGGTTAGCTCATCGAGTTTTGCTAACTTTGCCCAGATAATAAATACAATGACAAATAAAAAACTTCCCCATAATAACCAATGCGCATATTGTCTTGGACTTCTGCCAATTGTCCATTCATCACCGTATAGATCTTCACCTGTTGGAAGGTTTTTGTTTATTTTTTCCATTAATGCAATTGCTTTTACTTTGAAGGTTTCTTGCATTTGTTTTAATCGTGCTTGGATATCTGCCATGGAAAATTCATCAATTTTATTTTTAATGGTACGTGTCATTTTTTTAAGAAGGTGTAATATATGTTTATCAGAAAGATTCATGTTGTTTCCTCTTTATGATTTGGCCGCATGAATTTTATTTTCAGAGAGTGCTTTTAGAACTGTCTCTTTTGGACCATCCGCAATGATAAGTCCTTGATCAACAATAATAAGCCTATTGACCAAGCTTAAAACTGAAGACTTATGAGTAATCATCACCAATGTTTTATTGGCTAAAAACGTGTCTAATGAATTTTTAAGTAATCCTTCCGTTTTATCATCGACTGAATTCGTTGCTTCATCTAAGACAATAATGGGAGGATCTAAAAGAGCTGCTCTTGCAAAAGCAATACATTGTCGTTGACCACCCGATAAATGAGCACCGCGTTCTCCAACTTGCCTTCCTAATCCTTCAGGATGATTTCTTGTAAAATGTTCTACACAACCTACTTGAGCGGCTCTTAATGCTGTTGCGTCATCTACATAGGGTGCGCCAAATACAATATTTTCTTTGACTGATCCATAAAACAGCATTACGTCTTGAGAAACATATCCGATATTGTGTCTAAGTTCCGCCATATCTATTTGGTTTTGATCCACATTGTCTAATAAAATTAAACCAGAAGTAGGTTGGTATAACCCTAAAATTAATTTTGCAATAGTTGTTTTTCCAGATCCCATACGTCCAATGATTCCAACACGTTCGCCCGGTTGGATTCGAAACGACACATTTTTTAATGCTGGCAATGGTTGATCTGGATAAGAAAATCCTACTCCTTTAAACTCAATTGCACCTTGGAGTACTGGGCGATGAATAAAATTTTGACCACGCGGTCTTTCAACAGGTAGTTTCATCACGGAATTAATAGCGCCAAGAGAGTGTTTTGTTTGATAATACTTGGTTAACAGTGCGGCGACTTGTGACATCGGTGCTAACGCTCGGCTAGTTAGAATACTACAAGCAATTAAACCGCCTGTTGTCATTTCACCTGCGCTGATTTTATACACACCCCAAATAATCACAATAACATAAGCAATCTGTTGACCAAAAACAGAAAGATACACATTTAGGTTGGAAAAAAACCTTAACTTTATTCCAGATTGAGCAGATAATTTGTTTACTTCTTCCCAACGTTTTTGCATATTGCTTTCTGCGCTAATACTTTTGATGGTTTCAACACCGCTCAATGTTTCAATTAACGCCGCTTGTTTTTCATTCGCGTATTGATAAGATGTTTTGGTAAGATTTGTTAATGGAATTTGAATGATCCAACTTGCGAAAATGATAAGAGGAACCATGATAAAAGGTATCCATGCAACACTTCCGCCAATCAAAGCAATAATTGCAATGAAGATAAAAACGAAAGGTAAATCAACTAAAACTGTCACTGTACTTGAAGTGATAAAATCTCTAAATGATTCAAAAGATGAAATGGTATTCGCAAACGCGCCAACAGAAGGTGGGCGCGCGTGCATGCGCACACCTAAAATTTGTTCAAAAATCTGTGCTGATAATCTTGTATCGACTGATTTACCCGCTAAATCGATAAAATAACTTCTTAGAATACGCATTCCAAAATCAAATGCGAATACTGTTGTAACGCCTAATGCCAGTACCCACAATGTTTCAACTGATTGATTGGGAACTACTCTGTCATATACATTCATTACAAATAAGGGTACGGCAAGGGCAAACAAGTTGATTAATAATGATCCTGTCAGAATTTCAGTGTACAGCGGCCAAACTTTAACAATAACAGTCCAAAACCAATTCTGTGAATTCAAGTCTTCTAATTGAGAATGAATCCCTGTGCCCGCATCATCATGACTGCGTTTTGAAAATTCATAAGCCGGTTTTATATAAATTAAAACATGCTCAGATTCTGACTCGAGAACATCAATGGGAACTTCCGAAATGCCCATTTCAAATTCAGGGTTCAATACAAACACTTTTTCATTTTCAATTTTAATAACTACCGCTGATTTTTTTTCTTTGAGTAAAATTATAAATGGAAAAGCATTATCAGGTACTTTTTTTAATGATACGAAAGAGTTAATACTTGCATTTAAATGAGCACGATGACTTGCTCTTGCAAAAAAAGCTGGAGTTAGTATGTGGTTTTCGAGGGGAAGCCCTGCAATAAGTGATTTGTCTGAATGAGGGCGGTGATAATATTGTGTAAACCAAACTAGACAGGCCAGTAGATAATCTCTAACCGGCCTGTCATCATTATTACTTTTGTTTTCCTCTTCCTGAGTTGATTGCGTCATAAGTACTTCATCATATTAAGCAGTTGTATCAGAATGAGGAATACCAATATGTTCTGCTTGTATGAGATTTCCAACAGCATTTAAAACTCTATACTTACCAAACTCTACATCAAATTGACCTTGTGTATACGCACGATCCGCATCGTAATATTCATTCTGCGCATCCAAGGAATCTAACAGTGTACGTTTATTTAATAAAAATTGTTGTTTATAAGCCTGGAAGGTTTTCAATGCTGCATCACGATGTTGTTTTAATAAGGGTAATCGTTTTTGAGCAACTTGCCAGTCATTCCATGAAAGTTGAACATTGTTAACGACTTGACGATAAGTTTTATGCATGACTTCAGCAGATTCCTGATAGAGATAAGCTGTTTGATCTTGGCGTGCTTTGTCTGCACCGCCATGATAAAGATTATAATTCATGCGAACCATAGCTTGATCATCATAGTTTCTGCCTTCAAGCCCATCAATGTCTTTGTCTCTTTCCGCTTTCAATTGTAAATCAAAACGAGGGTAATTTTTAGATAAAGAAGATTGATGTTGTGCACACGCCGCAAGCATATCTTGTTTAGCTGACTTTAAGAGTGGATGATTAGCAATAGCCATTTGTATTGCTTGCGCTTCAGTTTTGGGTAAATATCTCGAATCGATTGCACCGGGTGCGCTCAAATTGTGAGGCATGGAACCCACGACTTGCAGATAATTACTTTTAGCATCATCTAAATTGGCTTGTTCAGCTTTTAAGTTGGTTCGCGCAAGGCTTAATCTACCTTGAGTTTGATCAACGTCAGCGGATTGATCAATGCCGCTTTCATTTCGCTGCTTGATTAGTCCAAATACAGTTTGATGAGTGTCGACATTACTTTGAGCTTTTTCAACAAACTGCTGTTCAGCTCTTACTTTAAGATAAGATTCAACAGCAGAGAGAGCAGTATCTTGTGCAGTTCCCCAAATTTTATAATTGGCAGAGCAGACTCTTGCCTGGTTACGATTCACCTCACTTGGGGTGTCAAAACCATCAAAAAGCATTTCGTTTGCTGCTAGACCCGCTTCTTTTCGCATAAGTCGTTTTGTTGTGCTTCCATCAAGTTGTGAGGATTGGGTAAAAGGGTTATCCGTGTGTTCATAGCCGTAACCAGCTGTAGCATCTAGAGTAGGCAGGTAACCAGCTTTGGCTTGTCTTAATTCTTCGCCGATCGCATAACGATCTTTAACGGTGACCAAAATATTAGGGTTACTTTGAAGAGTTTGAATGAGTGCTCCACGGAGAGTTTCAGCAGCGGCATTTGCCGAAAGGGAAAGTCCTGCAAATCCTAATCCAATTAACAGACCTTTTTTCACAAAGCATGTTTTTTCCATATAAATTCCTTCTATTGCATCTCTAAAATACATTTTCAGATTAACAGCCGAATCTGACTTTAACACTGTTTAATTAAAAAGTCAGTAGCCTGATAAATTTTTTTATGCGCTCATCAATATTACTATTTACTTTATGTTTAAAGTAAAAGTGTTTTGATACCTATTTATTTAGGTTACACTGTTTAATATGAATGATTTAATAACTTAATCTTGTGCAGAATAAGTAAATACGAGGTCAGTCGAAATCGCGAAAACGAACCCGCATCTGTGTGATTGTAAAAAACATCCCTGTTTTCACTCGTTTAATTTGGCGGTGTAGATGAGTGAATAACAGTACAATTAACAAATACTTGGAGTTAATTATGAGTAAAAACATTGGTTTTTTTGCAGTATTGATGTTTATTATAGGTGCTATTGATAGTATTCGAAATTTACCTGCTACAGCATTATTTGGTGCAAGCCTTATTTTCTTTTTTATTTTTTCTGCCATAACGTTTCTTATTCCAACGGCGTTAGTCTCTGCAGAACTTGCAGCTAGAAATCCAAATGAAGGTGGGATTTACTTTTGGGTTAAAAATGTTTTCGGGAAAAAAATGGGGTTTTTGGCAGTTTGGCTGCAATGGATAAATACCATGATTTGGTATCCTACGATGTTGTCATTTATTGCGTCCACTGCGGTATATCTCATTGACCCAAAACTGGCTCAAGATAAATATTATCTCATTAGTATTATATTACTCGTATTTTGGGCATTAACTTATATTAATCTCAAAGGAATACAGATTTCTGCTGAATTAAATAGTTTTTGTGCGATGATTGGGACAGTCATTCCTATGGTTTTAATTATTGTGTTAGGGTGCATTTGGGCGGCGGCTTCAAAACCGATGCAAATCCATTTTAGTGTAAATGATATATTTCCTACATTTGGACACAGTCAAAATTGGATCTCGTTAACTGCAATTATTACCACTTTTCTAGGTATGGAACTGACAGCAGTTCATGTGAATAATATAAAAAATGCACAAAAAATCTATCCAAAAGCAGTGACTGTGGGCGCATTTATTGTGTTAATCACCTTGTTGTTTGGATCTCTTGCAATCGCTGTTGTGTTACCCGAAAAAGATATTAATTTAGTGGATGGAACATTACAGGCATTTGGAGCATTTTTTAAAGCATATCACTTAACATGGATGGTACCTGTCATGACAATATTAATATTAATTGGAAGTTTTGGAGGAATGATTAATTGGATTATTTCACCCGCTAAAGGTTTATTACAAGCTGCACAAGATGATTTTCTGCCGCATTTTTTAGCGAAAAAAAATGAAAAAGGTGTGGCTAAAAATTTATTAATTTTACAAGCGGTATTAGTATCGTTGGTATGTTTAGCCTTTTTATTAATGCCAAGCGTTAATGGCTCATATTGGTTATTAACGGATTTAAGCACGCAAATTTATGTATTAATGTATATGCTTATGTTTTTAGCTGCGATTGTAACGCGATATAAATTTAAATCTCAAACACCCGCCTTTATGATTCCAGGTGGAAATGTAGGTATGTGGATAATTTCAGTATTAGGATTGGTAGGGTGTTGCATTGCTTTTGTAGTAGGTTTTTTTCCGCCTGATGGTATTAATGTGGGTGGAGTTTTACATTATGAAAAAATATTTACTATGGGCATCATAGGAATGGTGTTGCCTGTATTGTTGTTTTATTTTTATCAATCTTTTGCAGTAAAAAAGGGATAAAAATGTTTAATGACTTTTCCCAATAATGCTTTTTCAACAATTTAAGGATCTCTATTGAAAAACAAATTTGGTAGTTTTGGAAGGTTCTGCTTTTTCATAAATAGTTTTTTCAAAAAATGTTTTTGCAGACGATATGTTATTTGATGGAATTCCCATTGATTTAGCTGCATTAATATCCTTATCGTATTGACTTACCAGAAATACTTCATTGGTTGTTATTCCCTGTTTGGATAGGGCAATACAAAGTTGTGAGAGTATATCAGGAGTACCAGAAGAGATGGTTTTATCTTCCATCAAAGCTGCTGTTTCATCTAGAGTTTTAAATGCGTTGTAATTATAGGAAGTGGCAAGATGGATTTGACACAGTGCATTGGAATTAATGATTTTAATATTTTTATCTAGCATAGTTTTTTTACGTGAAGACATGATATTCGTAAAACAAGTTTCATCAAATCTAGAATACGGGCTAAGATGCTTAAATATTTTAAAAATATTTAAAGGGTTGGTATTGGAAATAAAATAGATATCAAAACTATTTTCTCTTGCGTAAGCGTTTAATTGAGAGAATTTATCTTTTGTTGATGTTGCGGGTGAAAAAAAGCAACTGTAACATCCTGTATTGAAAGAATCATTTAATTCAATAAAACTGTTCCAAGCTTTTTCCATTAACGCCTTTTTGATTAAATCATATTTTTCTTTACTGGATAAATTATTAAACTTTTCTAAAGTGATGGTGTGAAAATAAAATAGCTGATCTTTGTGTTCTGTAAAAAATGTTGACATAAATAATGGGTCAAAATATTTTTCATCAATTTTAAAATTGGATTCTTGAATTAAATTTTCGATGAAAGTATCAGTATTGATTTGCCCCGTTTTATATTGGTCAATAATTTTTGAAAAATTTTTATTCGCTAAAAAATTAAAACCTTGTTCAAAAAAATCAAAGAAAGGACATTGCCCCAATTTAATAAATTCTTTTAGTACATAAGCTTGGCTTTTTAAATCATGCAATACGGAGAGATTGACAATTAATACCTTTTTTTTAGGCTTTGATCCTTGTTCATTATCTTCATCTAAAATGAGTGGGTTGAAATTGTAATCATCCATTTGTTTTAGCGTTGCTCAGCAAATTGTATAGCTGGATAAATGATAGGAGACTTGACGGATAATTCATCATCAAAAGTCACTACTTCATAAGCGGATTCATCAGCCAATAATTCACGCAGCAGTTGGTTATTTAATGCATGACCAGATTTAAACCCGGTAAATGCTCCAATAACAGGGCCTATAAGATATAAATCACCCACAGCGTCTAAAATTTTGTGTCTGACGAGTTCATCATCGTAACGTAAACCACCTTCATTTAAGATGCGATAATCATCAATCACAATAACATTATCCAAAGATGCGCCTAAAGCTAAGTTTTTAGCGCGAAGATATTCATACTCAGACATAAATCCAAATGTTCTTGCGCGGCTGATTTCTTTGACATAAGAAGTTGAAGAAAAATCAATTGTGGCTGTTTGAGGTTTTCCATGAAAAAGAGGATGTTTAAACTCAATGGTAAAAGTGACTTTAAATCCGTCGTAGGGTTCAAAAGACACCCATTTGTCACCATCTCTAACAGTAACTTTGCGTTTTATACGAATAAATTTTTTGAGGGCTTTTTGTTCATCAATTCCTGCAGATTGAAGCAAGAAAACAAAAGATCCTGCGCTACCGTCCATGATGGGAATTTCTGCAGCGTTGAGATCAACATAAATATTATCAATTCCAAGACCAGCAATAGCAGACATTAAATGTTCGATAGTGGCAATTTTGATGCCTTCTTTTAAAAGGCAAGTTGACATCATGGTGTCACCCACGTTTTCAGGGCGGGCGGGAATGCAAACAGAGGTGTTTAAATCTGTTCGTTTAAATACAATACCAGTATTTTCAGGGGCTGGTCTTAAGGTAAGCACGGTAGGTTCCCCAGTATGAAGACCAACACCGGTTGCCTTGATAGCTGTTTTAAGTGTTCTTTGCTTTATTGTCATTAAATTTATACCTCTTCTTTTTCTTGTCGTCTTAAAAATGCCGGAATATCTAAATAGTCGATATCATTAGCATTAAGCGACGGTTCTGTTTTATTCGTTGAAACAGACGTATTTATACCGGTACTGGATAAGGAATTCGACAGCATGGAATTTGTGCTTGATGTTGCTGCATGTTTGCGTAATATTGTAGGGCGCTCTAATTTTTGATAATCAGGTTTTTCTTCAACTGCAGAAAGTGTCACTGGGGAGTCTGTCAGTTTTCCAAGTCCTGTGACAACAATAGTCACGCGCATTTCTTCGCGGCGTCCGTCACGCCCGCCATCGTCCATTTCGGGATCAATCACGGTTCCAACAACGACGGTTGCATCTTCAGAAGCAAACGATTTAATAATATCTCCAACTTCTTCGAATTCGCCGATAGACATACCCATGCCAGCTGTGATGTTGACTAAAATTCCTTTCGCACCAGAAAGATCAACGTCTTCTAAGAGGGGGCTAGAAATAGCTGCTTCGGCAGCGGCGCGGGCACGGTTTTCACCCGTTGCAACGCCCGTACCCATCATGGCCATTCCCATTTCAGACATCACGGTTCTAACATCCGCAAAATCAACGTTTATTAATCCTGGTCGAGTAATTAATTCAGCAATACCTTGAACAGCGCCTAAAGACACATTATTAGCTGCTTTAAATGCATTCAGTAAAGAAACATTCTTACCGAGTACATTTAATAATTTATTGTTAGGAATGATAATAATGGAATCTGCATGCGGCGAAAGATTTCTAATCCCTTCTTCTGCAACAGCCATACGTTTACGGCCTTCAAAAACAAATGGTTTTGTCACGACTACAACAGTAAGTATGCCCATTTCTTTGGCGATTCTTGCCACAACGGGTGCAGCACCTGTGCCGGTTCCACCTCCCATGCCTGCAATGACAAATATCATATCGGCACCTTGGAGTAGGTTACGGATTTTGTCTTCATCGGCTTCAGCGGATTGTTTGCCTATTTCAGGATTTGCACCTGCGCCTAAACCACGAGTGATAGCATCACCTAGTTGCAATTTAATGCTCGCTTTTGATTTATCAAGTGCTTGTTTATCAGTATTCATGCAGATAAAGTCAACTCCGTCAACGGCTTCTAAAACCATATAGTCAGTTGTATTACTTCCACCGCCGCCAACTCCAATGACTTTAATTACCGCACTTTGTTCATTTGCATTTAATGGCACTTAAGTTCTCCTCAAAAATTCCCCTGAAACCAATTTTTCATTCTGCCCCATAAATCTTTGATGCTATTTTCAGCGGGTGCTTCCGAACTACGATCAAAAAAGTGATGTTTACCCATAATAAGTAATCCAACACTCGTGGCATAAATTGGATTATTAATAACTTCTGTTAAACCTGTAACGCCTTGTGGAATTCCTAGTCTGACAGGTATACGAAAAATATTTTCAGCGAGATCAATCGCACCAGGTATTTGGGCTGCTCCGCCTGTTAATACTATCCCAGCTGCAATGTTTTCCTCAAATCCACTTCGTCTTAATTCCGCTTGTACGAGTCTGAACAACTCTTCATAACGAGGTTCAATAACTTCAGCTAAAGAACGTTTAGTTAATCTTCTGCGAGGTCTGTCACCAACACCTGGAACTTCAACACTCTGCTCAGCGTTTGCAAGGTCAACTACTGCGCAGCCATGTTTTAATTTAATTTCTTCGGCATTTTGAGTGGGAGTTCTTAATGCGACAGCAATATCATTAGTTACTTGATCGCCGGCAATGGGAATCACTGCGGTATGTCTAATGGCGCCTTCAATAAACACAGCAATATCTGTTGTGCCTGCGCCCATATCAACTAAGCATATTCCAAGTTCTTTTTCATCATCGGTTAATACAGCGTAACTTGATGCAAGCTGCTGTAAAACCATATCAGAAACTTCAATGCCGCATCGTTTCACGCATTTTTGAATATTTTGCGCTGCGCTTAATGCGCCTGTAACTAAATGAACGCGAGCTTCTAATCTTACACCTGACATGCCAATGGGCTCTCGGATACCTTCTTGATGGTCGATAATAAATTCTTGCGGCAGAACATGTAATATTTTTTGATCGGCAGGAATGGCAACTGCCCTTGCTGCATCGATAACTCTTTCGACATCACTTTGAGTGACTTCAATATCACGAATAGCAACAATACCATGAGAATTTAAGCTGCGAATGTGGTTGCCTGCAATGCCGGTATAGGCAGAATGAATTTGACAACCTGCCATTAATTCTGCTTCTTCTATAGCTTGTTGAATAGATTGAACAGTAGTTTCAATATTTACCACGACCCCGCGTTTAAGGCCACGGGACGGATGAGAACCCAACCCAATGACTTCAATTCTATTATTTGCGTTTACTTCACCTACCAAGGCAACGATTTTTGAAGTGCCAATGTCAAGACCTACAATAAGATTACGCTCACCCCTTTTAGTCATATTTTCTCGTTACTCCACAAAATGCTGTTAACTATAAACTATTTCAATAGTAATTGTCATGCTTGTTTTTAGCAATATTTAATTTAATTGTGTTTTTTATCAGAGAATTTATGTCTTTAGCAATAAAAAAGAGGAATTTATATGGCATTAATGATCCGCATTGCAAGGCAAGGTGAGAATATTTTGAGAGCAAATAAAACGCAGAAAAAACAGTTTAGGGCTATCATTACAGAAAAATATTCTCTTTACGCTTTGTTCTTTGCTTTGTTGAT
>Ga0068855_100005101_pt1 | contig 16008 bp, 11 predicted proteins | sample KBSCornC52_FD_66592 | JGI IMG/M metagenome (GOLD analysis project Ga0068855, IMG submission 66592) | Corn rhizosphere microbial communities from Kellogg Biological Station, Michigan, USA - KBS Corn C5-2 | ecosystem: Host-associated > Plants > Roots > Rhizosphere > Soil ...
ATGTAGAGCGCGTAGCCGAGCGCGCAGAAGCCGACGATCAGGAGCCAGTTGGTGGCGCGGGCGCTTGGCAGGAACAGTCGCATGCGCCGGACTATGCCGTGCGCGGACCGTAGCGACAACGGTCTGATCCGCTAGCGCTGGACGACTTCGGCCGGGTTGATCCGCGCCGGCCAGCAATCGCCGTTGACCCGGGCAAAACGCGCGCAGAGCTGGCGCGCCGCGGCGAGACTCGGCAACGGTCCGGCGACGAGCCGAACATTGGAGCTGCCGGGATGCTGGTCGCGCACCGCGACCGGACTTAGGCCGACGAGGAGCGGACCGTAATTGGCTTTCACTCCGGCCCAGCGCTTGCGCAGGCCGTCCATGTTCGCCTCGGTCCCCAGTTCGACACCGAACTCGGCTTGCGCCCGCTGATGGGAAGCAGGCTTCGGCGCGTCGGCCGGCTTCCGCTCAGGCTCCGCCGGGATCGAGCCGGTCGGCGTCTCATCCTTTGCGGAGGCTTCCGCCGGGCCGCTCTCGGGCACCATCGCATCGGTCGGCGCCGCCGTCTCCGGCAGGATGGAGGCGACACCGGCCGGCGGCGTCGCCAGCGGGTTGATGAGTGGCGGGGCGACCGCCACGATCATGACGGCGGGCGGGGCCGGCGCGGTGGCGACGGGGGCCGGGGCCGGCGGCGACGATGTGGACGATGGTGACGATGGTGATGATGTGGACGATACCTGCCCGCGCACCGAGCCGGTCAGGTCGCTGACGCCGCTTTCGAGTGCAGCGACGCGCTTGGCAAGGCGGTCCCGGTCGCTGGTCAATGCCGCGACGCGCGCCTCCAATACGCGCAGCATCGGCTCGCCGTCCGCCGGGGTGGCGGTGGGTTCGACGCTTTCCAGGGCCCGGTTGATGCGTTCGCCCCCTGCGGGCGTCTGCGCGACGAAGACCATTACGGCGGCTGCGAGGCTCGCGCACACGCCCCAGGCGACGACGCGCAACAGCGTCCGATTGCCGGATTTGCCGAGTTCCGACTGAGCGGCGGTGCGGTCCGGCGGCTTAATATCCATTCCCAAAAATCCGAACCTGCGAATCAGATCGTTGAAAATGCTAGCAGAATCCGGCATGCCTCGCTTGTGCTTCATGCGCGGGTGACATCCGGTCATCCTGGCGTTGAACGAATATCGGGCCCCTATGACAGATCGCTCCTGCCTCGCCATCGTGCTCGCCGCCGGCGAAGGCGTGCGCATGCGCTCGCGCACGCCGAAGGTGCTGCACAGGATCGGCAGCCGCACGCTGATCGACCACGTCTTGAGCACGGCGATGGCCGCGGGCGGCGCGGAACTCGCGGTGGTGATCGGGCCGGATCACGAGGCAGTCGCCAAAGAAGCCAAGCGCGTCGCGCCCGGGGTTGCGATCTTCACGCAGCGCGAGCGGCTCGGAACCGCGCACGCCGTGCTATCGGCGCGGCAGGCTCTCGAAAAAGGGCCGGACGATATACTCGTCATGTTCGGCGACACGCCGCTGATCCGTGTCGAGACACTCGAGCGCCTGCGCGAGGCGCTCGCGAAGGGCGTTGCGGTCGCGGTGCTCGGTTTCAGGCCCGCCGACCCGACGGGATACGGCCGGTTGGTCACCGACAAGAGCGGGCTGGCCGCCATTCGCGAGCACAAGGATGCAAGCGACGCCGAACGGGCGATCGACTTCTGCAATGGCGGACTGATGGCGCTGGCGGGCAAGCATGCGCTCGCCATCCTCGAGCGCATCGGCAACGGGAACGCCAATCGCGAATACTACCTGACCGACGCCGTCGCCATTGCCCGCGACATGGGGCTTTCGGCGGTGGCGATCGAAACCTCGGAGGACGACGTGCGCGGCATCAACACCAAGGCGCAACTCGCCGAAGCCGAGGCCGTGCTGCAAAGGCGGTTGCGCGCGGCGGCGATGGACGCCGGCGTGACCATGGTTGCCCCGGACACCGTGTTCCTGTCGACCGACACTCAATTCGGCAAAGACGTCACGATCGAGCCGAACGTCGTGTTCGGGCCCGGTGTGCACGTCGAAGATGGGGTGGTGATCCGCTCCTTCTCACATATTGAAGGGGCGCATGTCGGTAAGGGCGCCCGCGTCGGGCCGTTTGCAAGGCTGCGCCCCGGTGCAGCGCTTGGGGTCGATGTGCACATCGGCAATTTCGTGGAGATCAAGGCAGCGACGATCGAGGACGGCGCCAAGGCCAACCATCTCGCCTATATTGGCGATGCCCGGGTGGGGGCGGGGGCCAATATCGGCGCCGGCACCATCACTTGTAATTACGACGGCTACGCCAAGCACAGAACCGACATCGGGGCCGGCGCCTTCATCGGCACCAACTCGTCGCTGGTGGCGCCCGTCAAGATCGGCGTCAACGCCTACATCGGCTCCGGTTCGGTCATCACGAAGGACGTGCCGGACGACGCCTTGGCGCTGGAGCGGTCGCAACAGACCGTCAAGGAAGGTTGGGCAAAACGCTTGCGGGACGAGCGCCTTGCGCGCAAGAAAGACGCCTCGGACGGCAAAAAACCTTGAAAGGTCGGGCTCTGCGCCGGTTTGCAGCAGCCGACACAAGGCGAAATGTGATGTGATTTCAAGAATCTCATGTCCGACAGCTACAGCTAAAGCGGAACTTTAACGGGGGCATCCACGCGGATGTGCGGGATCGTCGGAATTCTCGGGACCGAACCGGTCGCGAGCCATCTGGTCGATGCGCTCAAGCGCCTCGAATATCGCGGCTACGATTCTGCCGGCATCGCCACGCTCGACAAGGGCGCGCTCGGCCGCCGCCGCGCCGAGGGCAAGCTCAAGGCGCTGGAGACCCGGCTCGACAAGGAGCCGCTGCCCGGCAAGATCGGCATCGGCCATACCCGCTGGGCCACGCACGGGCGTCCGACCGAAGGCAACGCACATCCGCACGCGACCGACAAGGTCGCCGTCGTGCACAACGGCATCATCGAGAACTTCCGCGAACTGCGCGACAGCCTGATCAAAGGCGGCGCGAAATTCTCCAGCGAGACCGACACCGAGGTCGTCGCCCATCTCGTCACGCAGGAAATCAAGTCCGGCAAGAAGCCGGTCGCGGCCGTTGCCGCGACGTTGAAGCAGTTGCGCGGCGCCTTCGCGCTCGCCTTCCTGTTCAGCGGCGAGGACGACCTGATGATCGGCGCCCGCAAGGGCTCGCCGCTCGCGGTCGGATACGGCAAGGGCGAGATGTACCTCGGCTCCGACGCCATCGCGCTCGCGCCCTTCACCGATACGGTCAGTTATCTCGAAGAAGGCGATTGGGTGGTGCTGACGCGCAAGGGCGCGCAGGTCTACGACGCCAATGACAAGCCCGTGGAGCGGCCGATCATCAAGTCGGCGGCCTCCTCGATGCTGGTGGACAAGGGCAACCACAAGCACTTCATGGCCAAGGAGATCCACGAGCAGCCGGAAGTCGTCGGGCACACGCTCGCGCACTACATCGACATGGTGCACGAGCAGGTGAAGCTGCCGGGCGAACTGCCGTTCGACTGGACGAAGCTCAAGCGCCTGTCGATTTCGGCCTGCGGCACCGCCTTCTATGCCGGCCTCGTCGCCAAATACTGGTTCGAGCGGTTCGCCAAGATGCCGGTGGAAATCGATATCGCCTCCGAATTCCGTTACCGCGAGGCTCCGCTCGAGGCGGGCGACCTCATGATCGTCATCTCGCAGTCGGGCGAGACGGCGGACACGCTGGCGACCTTGCGCTACGCGAAAGAGCACAAGCAGCACGTGCTCGCGGTCGTGAACGTGCCGACCTCGACGATCGCGCGCGAGAGCGACGTGGTCATGCCGACGCTCGCCGGCCCCGAGATCGGCGTCGCCTCGACCAAGGCTTTCACCTGCCAACTCGCGACGCTTGCCTGTCTCGCTGTCGCCGCCGGCTGCGCGCGAGGCGAATTGAAGCGCGAGGACGAGCAGAAGCTGGTGCATGCCCTGATCGAGGTGCCGCGCCTGATGGCGCAGGCGCTCAAGATCGAGCCGCAGATCGAGGCCCTGGCGCACGAATTGGCGAAGGCGCGCGACGTGCTCTATCTCGGCCGCGGCACGAGCTTCCCGATCGCGCTCGAGGGCGCGCTCAAGCTCAAGGAAATCTCATACATCCACGCCGAGGGCTATGCCGCCGGCGAACTCAAGCACGGGCCGATCGCTCTGATCGACGAGACCATGCCGGTCATCGTCATCGCGCCGCACGACCGGGTGTTCGAGAAAACCGTCTCCAACATGCAGGAGGTCGCGGCGCGCGGCGGCCGTATCGTTCTGGTGACCGACTCCAAGGGCTCGGAGGAGGCGACGATCGACCCATCCCACACGCTGGTGCTGCCGGACATGGCCGCGACCGTGACGCCGCTCGTCTATGCGCTCCCGGTGCAGTTGATGGCGTACCATACGGCGGCGGCCATCGGCACCGACGTCGACCAGCCGCGTAACCTCGCGAAATCGGTGACGGTGGAATAGACTGCGCATGATCCCGAAAAGTGGGCACCGGTTTTCGGATCGGATCATGCGCAAAAGAAAAAACTCATGACGGACCCGATTAACGACCTGAAAGCGGACCTCGGAAAGGTCACGACGTCGCAAGCCGGCGTCGTCGGCCGCATCCGCAACTATTTCCTCACCGGCCTCGTCGTTGCCGGCCCGCTTGCCATCACGATCTGGCTGATCTGGTCTTTCGTCTCCTGGGTCGACAGCTTCATCACGCCGCTGATCCCGCCGGCCTACCGGCCGGAGACTTATCTGCCCTGGCCGATCCCGGGCACCGGCCTCGTCATCGCCATCGTCGGCCTGACGCTGCTCGGCTTCCTCACGGCCAACCTCGTCGGACGCAGCCTCGTCGAGCTGGGTGAGGGCCTGCTCAATCGCATGCCGATCGTGCGGCCGATCTACAAGACGATGAAGCAGATCTTCGAGACCCTGTTCTCGAAGTCGGGCTCGAGCTTCCGCAAGGTCGCGCTGGTCGAGTTTCCCGCGCCGGGCATGTGGTCGCTGGTGTTCATCTCGCTGCCGCCGGGTGGCGACGTCGCTACCAAGCTGCCGGCCAAGGACGGCGACTACGTCTCGGTGTTCCTGGCCTGTACGCCGAACCCGACCACCGGGTTCTTCTTTTTCGTACAGCGTAAGGACCTGATCGAGCTCGACATCAGCGTCGAGAACGCCATGACGCTCCTGATCTCCGCCGGCATGGTGCAGCCGGGCGCCGACAAGGACGCGCAGAAGAAGCTCGCGGCGATGGCCGCGACTGCGCGCGCGGCGCAACTGCCGAAAGCGGAAGCGGTGGAATAGACGCCATTATTGACGCCGTCTTTCTGTAAAGCTCGTTCGTCTCCTGATACCCTGCTGTCGTCTTTCTCGGGGGGTATGACGATGAACTTCCAGGACGCAATCCGCTCAGGCTTCCGCAATTACGTGACGTTCTCCGGACGCGCCTCGCGTTCGGAGTACTGGTACTGGGTGCTCTTCGCACTGCTGGTGGCCATTGCGGGCAGCATCATCGACCACACGATCTTCCCGTTCGCCTCGACCGGGCCGATCGAAGGGCTGACCTCGCTGGTGCTGTTCCTGCCGGGGCTCGCCGTGTCGATGCGCCGGCTGCACGACATCGACCGGACCGGCTGGTGGTGGCTGATCGCCTTCACGGTGATAGGGATCATCCTGCTGCTGGTCTGGGCGTGCACGCGCGGGACCGCCGGTGCGAACCGCTACGGCCCTGATCCGCTGGCAGGAGCCGCGATCAGCCAGCGCGTATCAGCGTGATCGCTTCGTCCTTGCCGAACAGGTAGAGCAACTGCCGCAGCGCCTGGCCGCGATCGGTCTGCAATGACGGATCGCGCGTCAGGATCAGTTGCGCGTCATCGCGGGCGGCGCCGAGATATTTGCCGTGGAATTCGGGGCGCGCGATGCGGAATCCCGGCATGCCGCTCTGCCGCGTGCCGAGAAGGTCGCCTTCGCCGCGCAGGCGCAGGTCCTCCTCGGCGATGCGGAAGCCGTCTTCGGTGTCGCGCAGGATGGCGAGCCGCGCCTTCGCCGTTTCGCCGAGCGGCGCCTTGTAGAGCAGGAGGCAGGTCGACTTGCCGGAGCCGCGGCCGACGCGGCCGCGCAGCTGGTGGATCTGCGCCAGGCCGAAGCGCTCGGCATGCTCGATCACCATGATGGTGGCTTCCGGCACGTCGACGCCGACCTCGATCACCGTCGTAGCGACGAGCAGGCGGCTCTCGCCGCGGGCAAAGCGCGCCATGGCGGCGTCTTTCTCAGCGCCCTTCATCTTGCCGTGCACGAGATCGACGACGTCGCCGAACTTGCGCCGCAGCTCCTCGTGGCGATCCTCGGCGGCGGCAAGGTCGCTTTTCTCGGATTCCTCGACCAGCGGACAGACCCAGTAGGCGCGCTTGCCTTCCGACAGCGCGCGGCCGATCGCGTCCTCGACTTCAGTGAGACGGTCGAGCGGGACAGTGCGCGTGTCGATCGGCTGACGTCCGGCCGGTTTCTCACGCAGTTCCGAAATATCCATGTCGCCGAAATAAGTGAGCACGAGCGTGCGCGGGATCGGCGTCGCGGTCAGCACGAGCACGTCGACGGCCGCGCCCTTCTGCGTCAGCGCGAGACGTTGATGCACGCCGAAGCGATGCTGCTCGTCGACGATGGCGAGCGCGAGGTCGCGGAAGACGACGTCGTCCTGGAACAGCGCATGCGTGCCGACGAGAAGATGGATGCCGCCGAGCGCAAGTCGTTCGAGGATGGCGTCGCGTTCCTTGCCGCGCTCGCGTCCGGTCAGGATCGCGACCTCGATGCCGGCGGCTTCCGCAAGCGGCGCGATGGTTTTCAGATGCTGACGCGCCAGGATCTCCGTCGGAGCCATGAAGGCGGCCTGCCGTCCGTCCTCGATCACGGCAGCGGCGGCGGTGAGGGCGACCACTGTCTTGCCGGAGCCGACGTCTCCTTGCAGCAGCCGCAGCATGCGCTCGGGCTTGCCGAGATCGGCGACGATGTCGTCGACCGCCTTTTGCTGCGAGTGAGTCAGCGCGTAGGGCAGGGCCTTGAGCACCTTGGCGCGCAGATGCCCGTCGCCGGCATGCTCGTGGCCTGCCTGACGGCGCATGTTGGCGCGCACCAAAGCGAGCGCGAGCTGGCCGGCGAGCAGTTCGTCATAGGCGAGCCGCGTCCAGGCCGGGTTTTCCGGCGCGACGTCGTTCGGCTCGTGTGGCCGATGCAGTGCGCGCAACGCCTCGGAAAAGGCGGGCAGACGCTCGCGCGCGACCCAGGCTTCGTCCTGCCATTCCGAAAGGTCCGGCAACTTGGCCAGCGCGCCGTCGACCGCGCGGCGCACATTGCCGAGAGCGAGGCCCTCGGTGAGCGGATAGACCGGTTCGACCAGCGGCAGCGCGGCGAAGCCCTTCTCGTCGACGACGCGATCGGGGTGCACCATCTGCAACATGCCGTCATAGAACTCGGCGGTGCCGGAGACGTAGCGGGCCTCGCCGACCGGCAACAGCTTTTCAAGATAGTCGGGCCGGGCGCTGAAGAAGGTCAGCGTCAGCGTGCCCGTGTCGTCGCTGGTGACGATGCGGTAGGGGGCGCGCGGCCGGTTCCGCGGCGCGGGCCGGTGCTCCTCGACCTTTACCGCCACGGTAACGACCTGCCCCGGTTGGACCTCGTTGAGCTTGGGCCGGGCGCGGCGGTCGATCGTCCCCGAGGGCAGGTGGAAGAGCAGGTCGACAAGGCGCGGCGTCTCGCGGTCGAGCAGACGCGCATAGAGCGCCTCCAGCTTCGGTCCGATGCCGGACAGGCTGGTGAGTGCGGCGAACAGCGGGTTGAGGACCGGCGGGCGCATGGCTCTCTAGTGTAATGGATTCCCGAGACGCACAGCATCAATCGCTGTCGTCACCGGGCTTGTCCCGGTGACCCCGCTTAGGGACGCATTGCCCTCATAAGCGAGACGGCCGGGACGAGCCCGGCCATGACGGAGGTGAGGCTGTGCAAGAGCGTCCGCGCGACATGACACGGGACGGCTGCGCGCCTATATAAACCCCGCCCGGCCCCGTCCGGGTTTTTGGCGTTGGAGAGAAGCGTGACCGAACTGTCGAGCGAAGGCCTGGACGCGCGCCGGCGGCGTCTTCTGTTCCGCTGCCGCCATCGCGGCATTCGCGAGATGGACTTCGTGCTTGGGCGCTTTGCCGACGCCGAACTCGAGCATCTGAGCGAACAGGAGATGGACGTGCTCGAGGGATGGCTGGACATCCCCGACCAGCAGATGTTCGCCTTCGTGAACGGTTCGGAACCGACGCCGGCGGAAATCGATACGCCGATGTTCCGCCGACTCCGCGACTTCCATGGCGCTGCCTCCGCCCATAAGTGAAAGAAGTAATGCCCGTCTCTCCCGCTCAATCCCTTCAGCCCGGAAAAGTCTTGACGCTGGCGCAGGTCGCCGACGGTGCCGAAGGGCTCGTGCTCGCCGATCTCGCACGTTCGATCGCCGCGAAGGCGGACGCGCCGGCGATCTCGCTCGTCGTCATCTGCCGCGACGGCCAGCGCATGCAGGCACTGTCGCGGGCGCTCGGCTTTTTCGGTCCCGAACTGGAGATCATGGAATTTCCGGCCTGGGACTGCCTGCCATACGACCGCGTGTCGCCGCATGCCGGCGTCGTTGCGCAGCGCATGACCGCGCTGTCGCGGCTTGTGCGCACCAAGGGCCGCGACAAGCCGTCAGTGCTGCTGACGACGATCAACGCCGCAACGCAGCGCGTGCCGTCCCGCGAATTCGTGGCGACGCATGCGCTCTCGGTCGCGCCGGGCAACGTCGTCGGCATGGCTTCGATTGTCGAATGGCTGGAACTCAACGGCTATATGCGCGCCTCGACCGTGCGCGAGGCCGGCGAATATGCCGTGCGCGGCGGCATCCTCGACCTGTTTCCGCCGGGCATGGACATGCCGGTGCGGCTCGATTTCTTCGGCGACGCGCTGGAGTCGATCAAGACCTTCGACGCGCAAACGCAGAGAAGCGAGCTCGCCATGCGCGGGCTCGACCTGGTGCCGGTCGCCGAATTCCAGCTCGTCACCGAGACGATCCGACGTTTCCGCACCGGCTACGTCGCGGAGTTCGGCGTCGCCGGTCCCGACGATCTCCTCTACGCGGCGGTGAGCGAAGGCCGCCGCCATCCGGGCATGGAGCACTGGCTGCCGCTGTTCCATACGCAGATGGAGACGTTATTCGATTATCTGCCGGGAACGCCGGTCGCGCTCGAGCATCTCGACGAGGATGCGGCGCACGAGCGGTTCGGCCAGATCGCCGACTATCACGACGCCCGCGCCGAAGCGCTCAAGCAGGGCGTCACGCCGTCCTACAAGCCGCTGCCGACGAGCCGGCTCTATCTCTCCGAAGACGAATGGAAATCGCGGCTCGACGCGGCTGCGCGCGCCAAGCTGACGCCGTTTGCGGTGCCGGAGGCGCGCGACGTTATCGATATCGGCGCCCATGCGGGGCACAATTTCGCGGCCGAGCGCAATGCGCCGGGCGCCAATGTCTTCGAAGCCGTCGCGAAACACGTCTCGGCGCGGATGGCTGCGGGCAAGCGCGTCGTCATCGCCTTGTGGAGCGATGGCGCACGCGACCGCATGAAGCACGTGCTCGGCGACCACAAGCTCGTCAACCTGACTGACGTGCGGTCTTGGCCCGATGTGGCGAGCTTGCCGAAGCACGCCATCGCGCTCGCCGTCCTCGGCATAGAGGCCGGCTTCGAGACCGAGGACGCCGCCGTCATCGCGGAGCAGGATATCCTCGGCGACCGGCTGGTGCGGCCGCGCCGAGCGCAGCGCCGTGCCGAGAATTTCATCGCCGAGGCAACCAGCCTGTCGACCGGCGATCTCGTCGTGCATGTCGACCACGGCATCGGGCGATTCGTCGGCCTGCAGGCGATCGAGGCGGCCGGCGCGCCGCACGACTGCCTCGAGATCCATTACGCCGAGGGCGCCAAGCTCTACTTGCCGGTGGAGAACATCGAACTCCTGTCGCGCTACGGCTCGGAGGAGGCGGGCGTCGAGCTCGACCGCCTCGGCTCGGGCGGCTGGCAGACGCGCAAGGCGAAGATGAAGGTGCGCATCCTCGCCATCGCCGGCGATCTGATCAAGATCGCCGCCGAGCGCCAGTTGCGCGAGGCGCCGAAGCTCACCGTCACGCCGGGCGCCTATGACGAGTTCTGCGCCGGCTTTCCCTACGAGGAGACCGAAGACCAGCTCGCCGCGATCGATGCCGCGCTCGACGATCTCGCCAAGGGCCGTCCGATGGACCGGCTCATCTGCGGCGATGTCGGCTTCGGCAAGACGGAAGTCGCGCTGCGCGCGGCCTTCGACACCGCGATCAACGGCAAGCAGGTGGCGGTGGTCGTGCCGACGACACTGCTCGCGCGCCAGCACTTCAAGACCTTCACCGAACGCTTCCGCGGCTTCCCGGTGAACGTCGCGCAGGCCTCGCGCCTCGTGCCGGCGGCGGAGTTGAAGGAGGTCAAGACCGGGTTGGCCGAAGGTCAGGTCGACATCATTGTCGGCACGCACGCGCTGCTCGGCAAGGGCATCAAGTTCAAGGACCTCGGCCTCGTGGTCGTCGACGAGGAGCAGCACTTCGGCGTCGCGCACAAGGAGAAGCTGAAATCGCTGCGCGCCGAGGTGCACGTGCTGACTTTGTCGGCGACGCCGATCCCGCGCACGCTCCAGCTTGCTTTGACCGGCGTGCGCGATCTCTCGATCATCGCCTCGCCCCCGGTCGACCGCCTCGCGGTGCGCACCTTCGTGACGCCCTTCGACCCGATCACCATCCGCGAGGCGCTGTTGCGCGAGAAGTACCGCGGCGGCCAGTCCTTCTACGTCTGCCCTCGCATCGAGGATCTCGCCGGCGCCAAGGACTTTCTCGACAAGCACATCCCGGAAGTGCGCGTCTGTGTCGCGCACGGGCAGATGCCACCGACCGTGCTCGACGACATCATGTCGGCCTTCTACGACGGCAAATACGACGTCCTGCTCTCGACCACGATCATCGAGTCCGGCCTCGATATCCCGACCGCCAACACGCTGATCGTGCACCGTGCCGACCGTTTCGGCCTGTCGCAGCTCTATCAGTTGCGCGGCCGGGTGGGGCGCTCGAAGCTGCGCGCCTATGCGCTGTTCACGCTACCGGCGGAAAAGCCGATCACGCCGCAGGCCGAGCGGCGCCTGAAGGTGCTGCAATCGCTCGACACGCTCGGAGCCGGCTTCCAGGTCGCGAGCCACGATCTCGATATTCGCGGCGCAGGCAACCTGCTCGGCGAGGAGCAGTCCGGCCACATCAAGGAGGTCGGCTTCGAGCTCTACCAGCAGATGCTGGAGGAGGCCGTGGTCAGCCTGAAGGCCGGCATCACCGCGCCGGTCGAGGACCGCTGGTCACCGCAGATCACGATGGGCACACCGATCCTCATTCCGGAGGACTACGTCGCCGACCTGTCGGTGCGGCTCGCGCTCTACCGTCGGCTCGCAGATCTGGAGGACGAGCGCGAGATGGACGCCTTCGGCGCCGAGCTGGTCGACCGCTTCGGGCCGTTACCGAAGGAGGTCGAGCACCTGTTGCAGGTGGTGGCGATCAAGGCTTTGTGCCGTCGCGCCAATGTCGAGAAGGTCGACGCCGGACCGAAAGGCGCGGTGCTGTCGTTCCGCGACAACGTATTCGCCAATCCGGCCGGCCTCCTGCAATTCATCCAGGCACAGGGGCCGAACGCGCGCATCCGCAACGACAAGTCGGGCCAGAAGCTCGTCCTGCTCGGCGACTGGGACACGCCGGGGCTCCGACTCAAAGGCACGACCGCATTGCTGCGCCAGCTTGCGGGTCTGGCCGAGAAGAAGGCGGCGTGATCAGCCGCGGGCCGCGTCCTCCAGCACCATGTCGGCGCCCTTCTCGCCGATCATGATCGCGGCGGCATTGGTGTTGCCGGAGACGACCATCGGCATGATCGAGGCGTCGATGACGCGCAAAGCCTCGAGGCCGTGCACGCGCAGGCGCTCGTCGGTCACGGCCTGCGGGTCCTGACCCATGCGGCAGGTGCCGCAAGGGTGAAATGTGGTGCCGCCGGTACGGCGAATGAAACCGAGGAGGTCCGCGTCGCTGGCGCAATCCGGCCCCGGTGCGACTTCCGCCTCGACATAGCGCGCCATGGCCGGCGCCGCGAAGATGCGGCGCAGCGTGCGAACGCCCGCAACGAGCGTGTCGCGGTCGCGTTCGGCTGCCAGATAGTTCGGATCGATGGCCGGGGGGCGCGCGGGATCTGCTGACACGATCCGCACGGTGCCGCGGCTTTCGGGGCGCAGCAGCGTGCAGACGCCGGTGACGCCGGAGAAAGGGTGGAGTTCCTCGCCGATAGAGTTGGTCGAGAACAACGCGATCGAGCACTGCGCGTCCGGGGTGTCCGAGAGCGGATGCGCGCGATAGAAGAGGCCGGCGGTGATCGCGGAGGTCGTCAGTGGCCCGCGACGGGTCAGCGCATAGTGCAGGGCGGCGGCAGCCTTGCCGCGCAGGCTGCCGACCGTGTCGTTGAGCGTCGGGATGCGGGTGCGCAGCGCGATGCGCGCCGAATAGTGGTCGTTCAAATTGTCGCCGACGGCCGGCATGTCCGCGATGACCGGGATGTCCAGCGATCGCAGCAGAGGCGCCGGTCCGACGCCCGAGAGCTGCAGGAGTTGCGGGGAGCCGAAGGCGCCGGCGGAGAGGATCACTTCTTTGGCGGCGTGGGCGACGCGCGTCGCGTTGCCGGCTGAATATTCGACGCCAATCGCGCGCCGGCCGTCGAACACGATCCGCGAGGTCAGCGCACCGGACACGATCGTCAGATTGGGCCGTTTGCGCGCCGGCCTGAGATAGCCCTTGGACGCCGACCAGCGCAGGCCGCCGCGCATCGTGAGCTGGTAGAGACCGACGCCTTCCTGCGTCGCACCGTTGAAGTCGTCATTGCGCGGGAAGCCGCATTGCTGCGCCGCCTCGATATAAGCGCGCGCCAGCGGATGCTGGTCACGTGCGTCCGACACGGCCAATGGCCCGCCGGCGCCGTGCAGTTCGTCGGCGCCGCGCTCGTTGTCTTCCGCCTTGCGGAAATAGGGCAGTACATCGTCGAAGCCCCAACCGGCATTGCCGAGCTGACGCCACTGGTCGAAGTCCTGCGCTTGGCCGCGAATATAGATGAGGCCGTTGATCGAGCTCGAGCCGCCGAGCACCTTGCCGCGTGGCTGGATCATTTCGCGGCCGGCACAGCCGTCCTGCGGCACGGTCGTGAAGCACCAGTTGTGGCGGCGGTCCTTGAACAGGCGGCCATAGCCGACCGGAATGTGGATCCACGGATTGCGGTCGGGAGGGCCGGCCTCGATGAGCAGCACCGTGTAACGGCCGCTCGCGGTCAGCCGGTTGGCCAGCACCGAGCCGGCGCTGCCCGCTCCGACGACGATGAAGTCGAAGGTCTCGGCCGAGGACACGCTGCGCGACTTGCTATTCGGCTGCTTGCGCGCTGATCTGCTGGATCGCCTGCGCCAGCGCCTCCGGCTCCTGCGCGCCCGAGATGGCGTATTTGCCGTCGAGGATGAAGCAGGGGACGCCCTGAATGCCGGCTTCCTTGGCGGCGTTCACCTCCTGCTCGATCTCGGCAATGTCCTTGTCGCTGTCGAGCGCGGCGCGGACGTCCTCCGGGTCGAGGCCGACATCGGCGGCGGCCTGGACCAGCACGGCCTCGTTGGAGAGGTCGGCGCCTTCGGTGAAGTAGAGGTCCATCAGCCGCTGCTTCATCTCGGGCGCTTTGCCGATGCCCTCGGCCCAGCGGATCAGGCGGTGCGGGTCGCGGGTGTTGGGCTGGCGGCTCATCTTCTCGACCGCGTAGACGAGGCCTTCGGCGGCGGCTGCGGCCTGCACGCGCCTGGCGATGTCCTTGTAACGGTCGGGCGAGCCGAACTTGGTCGTCAGGTACTCCTCGCGCCTCATGCCCTCGGCCGGAATCCATTCGTTGAGGTAATAGGGCCGGTAGTGAACTTCTACTGGAACGTCCGAGGCGAGCGCCAAAGCCTTCTCAAGACGTCGTTTTCCGATGAAGCACCACGGGCAGACCACGTCGGAGACGACGTCAATGCGGATGGGGCGGCGGTTGGACATGGGAGCGGCTCCTCGTGGGTCCCGGAGCCTGAACCTATGCGTCCGCCTACTCGGCGGCAACCATGCGGCTGCCCATGACCCGCACCATCAGCGTGTCGAGGGTGTCACCGGCCTTCAGCGTCGCCAGCGTCACATTGGCCGTCACCTGGCGGGACGCGCTCTGCGCGCCGAGCATCGTGGTCTTGAGCGCGCCGGCGATGCGGCGGGCGACCACGTGCGCCGAGCGGAGATCGGTCTGGGTGAAGGCCATGAGGATGGCGCCGTCCTCGTCGCGCGCCGCGAAATCAATGGCACGCGTAAGCCGCGTGACGAGACGGGCGCCGTCAAGCGCGGCGCGGTCGTCGAGCGGCCCTTCGAACGCGAAGCGGGCGAGCGACAAAGGCTGACTGCGGTCGGCGGCTTCCGCAATCGCCTTGCCGAGGTCCCGCCAGAACGCATCGCGGGTGAGTAGCCCGGTTTCGGGATCGAACATGCCGCCGGCTTCCAGCGAGGCCATGACGCGCTTGAGCCGCGCCTCGAAGGCATGCAGCCGCACCAGCGGCACGATGCGCGAGACGATGCGGTGCGGGTCGGGATCGAGATGGTCGACGTTCGGCAGCACTTCGGCGAAATCGTCCGCGATCGCGCCGATGACGGCGACGGGCAGGTCGCGGAAACGGGTGTCCTCGGCGAGCGCCGAGAGGAAAGCTTCGGTCGTGACCTGCGGGAAGCCGTCGCCGACCACGACGCCGTCAATGTCGCGGGCGTTGAGATGCTTGGCGGCGTTCTCGACGCTGAGCGCGCCGATCATCTTCACCCGCTCGCCCATGGCGACGCTGAGCGCCGGATAGAGCGGCCCGCGGCCGACGATGAGCACCGTCGCGTCGTCGAGCGCATCGGTCGTCGGCATTGGCGGGAAGGGGCCCGCACCGGCTTCGTCATAGCGGCGGAGCACCGTGGCATGCAGCGCGCGCACGCGCAGGGCCGATTGCAGCCGCGCGACGATGCGGGCGACCGGTAAGGACGCGTCGGCGGGCAGGGCATTCGGCAGCGCCGCTTCGCGGTCGCCGTCGGCGAGGCCAATGACCGGAACGAGCGGGCCTTTGGCGGTGGCGATCTGGAGGCAGAGCATGCGCGCGGAGGATTCGCTCGGCGGCGGGCCGGGCTCGGCAATGACCACGGCGGAAGGCTTGACTGAAACGAACGCGGTCGGCGCATCGGCCCAGGTGGCTTCGACGATGGGGAAGGCGCCGGCAGCGCTCAAAGCGCCCGTGAGCTCCGTCGCCGGTGTGTCGGCGACCACGATCAGAGGACCTTGCAGCGACATGACACGCACGCGGGTTACAAAACGACCGCGGCACAGTACCGGCGGGCTGTTAATACCGCGTTGACGACGACGGGAGAGGTTGCCGCGCGCGGAAGGCCTGAGCCACCAGCGGATTGACGCCTTGCGCCGTCAAGACCGCGGCGAGGCCGGATGCATCCGGCGCGTGGCCGGCGAGGCGGTTGCCGAGCAGCGCGTCGGGCAGCGCCGCGATCATCGCGGCCGGATCGGCCGAGGCGATGGCGGCATCAAGGGCCGCTTGCCGAAATTGATAGGCGCCGACGGCAATCGTGCCGGGCGCAGCCATCCGCGCGGCGCTCTCGATCACCGCCGGATCGGGCATGCCGTCGGCGCCGCGTGCGGCGACCGTGACGCAGGTCTCGTCGCGGGCGACGCAATCGACGACGTTTTCCAACGGCGTGTGCGCGGCCGCACCCAATGGCGCGCGCCAGAGCGCGACGATCCTATTCGAGGTCCCCACGCTGTCGGCGAGCGCCGCCAGAACAGGTCCCGGCAGCAGGAC
>Ga0068855_100005103_pt1 | contig 16005 bp, 19 predicted proteins | sample KBSCornC52_FD_66592 | JGI IMG/M metagenome (GOLD analysis project Ga0068855, IMG submission 66592) | Corn rhizosphere microbial communities from Kellogg Biological Station, Michigan, USA - KBS Corn C5-2 | ecosystem: Host-associated > Plants > Roots > Rhizosphere > Soil ...
TCCGCCGCGCCGTTCTCCAGCGTGCGCAATGCGTCCGCCACCTGCTGCAGCCCCTTCAGCACCGACTCGCGATAGGACGCGGCGGCCGCCTCGTACGCCAGCTCGGCGGAGCGCTCGCGCGCGCGCAGCTCGCCGCCATGGAAGATCGGCTGGGTGAGGCCCGCGCCGATCGACCAGATGTCGACCAAATGGTGCAGCTGCGTGCCGTCGGCCCCGAGGCTGCCGGTGAGCTGGATCTGGGGATAGAGGTGCGCGGTCGCGACACCCACGTTCGCGCTCGCCTGGTGCAGCAGCGCCTCCGCGGCGCGGATGTCCGGGCGATTGCGCGCGAGCGCGGATGGAAGCGTGAGCGGAAGCTCGGCGGGCAACGCGAGCTCGGCGAGGCCCGGTGTGCGCGGCGTGCCCTGCGCGGGTGTAGCGCCGAGGTAGATCGCAAGTTGATGGTCGGCCTGGGCGAGCTGGGCGGCCAGCGGCGGGAGCGTCGCGCGCGCTTGCTCCACCTGTGTGCGCAGCGAGATCACGTCCGCCTCGGCGATGCCGCCCGCGCTGAAGCGTTGCGTCGCGATCTCGAGCTCGCGCGACCGCGCGGCGACGAGCCGCGTGGTGAGCTCGACCTGCGTTTCGAGAGAAGCGCGGCGAATGGCGGTCGTCACGACGTTGCCTGCGAGCGCGAGGCGCGCGGCCTCGAGCTCGTATTGCTGGTAGTCGATGCCGGCGGCGAGCGCCTCGAGCGCCCGGCGGTTCGCACCGAAGAGGTCGAGCGAGTAGGAGACGCTCGCCTTCACCTCGTAGAGCGTGAAGGGCGGGAGCGCGCGATTGCCGAAGAGCGAGCCGCCGGCGAACGCGGCGGGGTTGATCTGCTGGCGCGAGACGTCGGCGCCGAGGTCGACGCCCGGGTAGCGCGTGCCCGCCTGCGCCGCGTAGTCCTCGCGCGCCTGCGCGAGACGCGCGCGCGCCTGCGCAAGCGTGGGGCTTGCCTCGAGCGCCTGCCGCACGAGGCGGTCGAGGTCCGCGGAGCCGAAGGCCTTCCACCATGCGCCACCGATTTCGTCGACCTGCACGAAGCCTTGGGTGGGTGCCGCGCCGCGGGTGAACGTGGCATCCGCCGGCGCGTCCGGCGTGCGGAAATCCGGGCCCACCGTGCAGGCCGCGAGGGCGAAGCAGAGGCACCAGGTCGCACGCATCGTCAGTCCAATGTCCGCCGGTACACCCGCACCGCGATCGCCATCACGACCACGATGAAGAGCAGCATCGGCCAGATGTGCGGCCACACGTCGGCGAGGTCCGCCCCCTTGAGCATAATGCCGCGCACCAGGCGGTTGAAGTACGTGAGCGGGAGCGTCGAGCCGATCCAGCGCGCCCACTGCGGCATGCCCGCGAACGGGATGATGAAGCCCGAGAGCAGGATGTTGGGCAGGAACCAGAAGAAGGTGAGCTGCACGCCCTGGAGCTGGTTCTGCGCGAGCGAGGACAGCATGATGCCGACGCAGAGGCTCGCCGCGATGAAGAGGAGCGCGCAGGCGTAGAGCAGCAGCGGGTTGCCCAGCACCGGCACGTGGAACACGTAGTGCGCCGCGACCAGGATGATCGTGACCTGCAGCATGCCGATCGCGACATAGGGGATGATCTTGCCGCTGGTGACCTCGAGCGGCAGCACGGGTGTCGCGAGCAGGTTCTCCATCGTGCCGCGCTCGCGCTCGCGCGTGATCGCGAGGCCGGTCATCATCACCATCGTCATGGTGAGGATCACGCCCATGAGGCCCGGCACCACGTTGTACTGCGTGTCCGCCTCGGGGTTGTAGAGCCGGTGCACCTGCACGTCGAAGGCGGCGGCCCGCGCGCCGAGCGTCGCGAGGGGGCCGGTGAGGTCCTTGCGCAGCACGGCGTCGACCAATCCCGGCAGCGCCGCGACCGCGCCGCCCACGGAGACCGAGTCCGTCGCATCGGCCTCGACCAGGAGCGCCGGATGGTGGCCCTTCACCAGCTCCCGCGTGAAGTCCTGCGGGATCGAGAGGACGAAGAGGATGCGTCCCTGCACCAGCGCCTCGCGAGCCGAGGCCTCGTCCGGGTACACGGTCACGATGTCGTAGTACGAGGAGTTGCGCATCGCGGCGATGAAGCTGCGCGTGAACTCGCTCTGGTCCGCGGCCACGACGCCCGTCGGCAGGTGCTTCGGGTCGAAGTTGATGGCGAACCCGAAGAGCGCCATCTGGATGAGCGGGATGCCGATGATCATCCCGAACGTGAGGCGATCGCGCCTCAACTGCAGGAACTCCTTCAGCACGATGCCCCACCAGCGGGCGAACGAGAAGCCGTTGCGCTCCTTCATGCGGCCCTGCGCTTCTCGCGGTCCTGCGCGATGGCGTGCTTCATGAGCGCGATGAAGGCATCCTCGAGGCTCGTGTCGACGCGCTCCACGCGGTTGCCGGGGCCGGCGACCTGGTCCAGCGTATGGCGCAGCGCCGCGCCATCGGCGCCGCTCACGTGCAGCGTGTTGCCGAAGACCACCGTCTGGTCCACGCCGGGGCGGCCCTGCAGCCGCTCGTCCAGCGCCATGAGGTTGTCGCCATGGAGGGCGAAGGTCGTGAGGCCGACCTGCTCGATCACCTGCGCCGCGGTGCCCTGGGCGAGCAGCACGCCCGATGCGATGTAGGCGAGCTTGTGGCAGCGCTCGGCCTCGTCCATGTAGTGCGTGCTCACGAGGACCGAGATGCCGCGGGCGGCGAGCCGGTGCAGCTCCTCCCAGAAATCGCGCCGGGCGCTCGGATCGACGCCCGCGGTGGGCTCGTCCAGCAGCAGGAGCTGCGGCTCGTGCAGCAGGCACGCCGCGAGGGCGAGGCGCTGCTTCCATCCGCCCGAGAGCGTGCCGGCGAGCTGCTCCGCGCGATCGGCGAGCCCGAGGCCGTCGAGCGCCTTCTGCACCACGCGCTTGCGGTCGGCCATGCCGTAGATGCGCGCCACGAAGTCGAGGTTCTCGCGGATGGAGAGGTCCTCCCAGTACGAGAAGCGCTGCGTCATGTAGCCCACGTGGCGCTTGATCTTCTCGCTCTCGGTGAGGATGTCGTAGCCGAGGCACGTGCCGCTGCCCGAGTCGGGCGTGAGGAGCCCGCACAGCATGCGGATGGTCGTGGTCTTGCCGCTGCCGTTGGGCCCGAGGAAGCCGAAGATCTCGCCGCGCTTCACCTGCAGCGCGACGTCGTTCACCACGTGCTTCGCGCCGAAATGCTTGTTGAGGCCGTGCACGTCGATGGCGAGCTCTTCGCTCATTGCAGCGTCACCTGCACCGGCTGCCCCGGGTGCAGCTTCGCCGCATCGGCGGGCTGCGGGCGTGCCTCGACCATGAAGACGAGCTTCGAGCGCGTGTCGTTGCTGTAGATGATGGGCGGCGTGTACTCGGCCTGCGGCGAGACGAAGCTCACGTTGGCGGCGATGCCGGCCGCGCAGCCATCGCAATGCAGCGTGACCGCGCGGCCGGCGGCGAGCGTGCCGAGGATCGATTCCGGAACGAAGAAGCGCACCTTGATGTTCTCGGGCGGCAGCAGCCGCACGACGGCGCTTCCCGCGGGCACCCATTCGCCGGCCCGGTACATCGTGTCGTACACGAGGCCCGCCTTCATCGCGCGCACCTGCTTCTGGTCGAGCTTCCACTGCGCCTGCGCGAGGGCCGCCCGCGCGGCTTCGACCTGCGCCGATTGCGCCTTGACCTGCGACTCCCTCCCGGGAAGGCGCGCGACCTGCACCTGCGCCTCCAGCTCGTGGACTTTCGCCTGCGCGGCGGCCGCATTCGCGCGCGAATCGTCGAGCTGGCCCCTCGCGATGCCGCCGGCGCGGTATTGCGCTTCGTCGCGCGTGAGCTGCTCCTGCAGGCGCTGCGCATCGGCGCGCGCGGCGGCGAGCTGCGCTTCGCTCACCGCGACTTCCGGCGCGCGCTTGCCGGTGAGGAGGTCGTTGCGCTGCGATTCGGCGGCCTGGAGCTGGTGCTGCGCTTGCGTCACCGCATCGGCCTCGCTCTGCGACTCGAGCGTGAAGAGCGGCGCGCCGGCGGGGACGTTCTGGCCGCGCTGCACCGCGAGGCCCACGAGCTGGCCGGGCTGCGAGGAGGCCATGTAGACGAACTCGCCCTCGACGTAGCCCTGGTAGGTGTTGTCCGGTTGCTTCGAGCAGGCGGCCGCGACGAGGGCGATCGCGATGACGGCGGCGCTGGTGGTGGCGATGGACGCACGCGTGCTCATGCCGCTTTCCTCCGGGGCTTTGCCGCACGGGGTGCGGACTCGCTCGCGAGCCCGTGCATCACCAGCGCGGTGACGTGGCGTTCGAGGTGCGCGCGGTCGACGGTCACGCTCGGGTTCACCTCGCGCCAGATGCGGGCGGTCGCCTGAGGCAGCATCACGAGGGCGAGGATGGAGATGAACAGCAGGTCGGGTGAAATGTCGCGCGGGATGTCGCGCCGGGCTTGCGCACGCGTGACCGTACGGCGGAACGCGGCGATGCGCTCGCGCGGCAGGTGCTCGAGCACGCGCTCACGCAGCGCCCCGCCCTCCTGCACGATCTCGCGCAGCCACAGGGCCGGCACGTACGGGAACTTCTGCGTGACGTCGAGCATGCGCGTGAGGAGGCCGCGCACGGCGTCGAGGGCGCCGCTCTCGCGGCCGACCGGGTCCCAGACGCCCCCGATGATCGGCGCGAGGCGCTCTGCGACGACCGCGTCGAGCAGCTTGTCGCGCGTCTCGAACCAGTAATGGACCATGGCCGACGTCACCTTTCCCGCGGCCGCGATCTGCGCGACGGTGGTGTTCGCGATGCCGCGCTGCGCGAAAAGCGCGATCGCCGCGTCGAGCAGGTGCTCGCGGCCGGCGGCGTCGGCGCCGCGCGGCCTGCGGCCGGACGGCGGCTTGGCTCTGGTGCCCATGGGTCGACCTTAATTAACGATTTAGTTAATGTCAACCCGGAAGCCGGGGACGGAAAACCGGGGACGCAGTCGGAATTCGCATGTTGAAATCCGGGACGCAGTCGCAATTCAAGGGGCCCGCTTCCCGACGCTACGGGCGGCTGTTTGATGACATGCGGGCCTTGTGTTGGGCGTCGGGGGATCGCCGTGCAGCCCCACGCGCATCGCGCCGAACGCGCATTTGAATTCCGACTGCGTCCCGGATTTCAACATGCGAATTCCGACTGCGTCCCCGGTTTTCCCCGGTTTTCCCCGGTGTTGGGGCTTGACATATTCATCCTTTTGGGTGAATGTTGCGCCATGCAGCTCGACGACACCCTCATTGCCCTCGCCGACGAGACGCGCCGAGCGATCCTCAGGCGCCTGGCCGCGGGCGAGGCGCGCGTGACCGAGGTCGCCGAGCCGTTCGCCATCTCCCTCAACTCCGTCTCGAAGCACATCCGCCTGCTCGAGCGCGCGGGGCTCGTGAAGCGCCGCGTCGCGGGCCGCGACCACTACCTCTCGCTCGACCCGAAGCCCTTCGACGAGCTCTCGGCGTGGATGGTGCGCACCCGCGAGTTCTGGAATTCGAGGCTCGATGCCCTCGAAGCCGCCCTGCATGCCGAAGACGCCATCGCGGCCGCCGCGCGATCGTCCCGGCCCCCGTCCTCCAAACCCGGCCCGAAGCCGGGGCCATCCCCGAAAAGGAGCCGCAAATGAGCCGACCCGCCACCCTCCTCGAACCCGGAACCGTGAAGCTCGAGCGCCTGCTGCCCGGTCCCATCGAGCGCGTCTGGGCCTACATCACCGAATCCGACAAGCGCGAGAAATGGCTCTGCTCGGGCCGCTTCGACCTGCGCGTGGGCGGCAACGTCGAGCTGCGCTTCGACAACAGCAAGCTCTCCCCCGGCGAGCCGATTCCCGAGAACGAGCGCGGGCGCCACGCGCCGAAGGCGGGCGTCATCACGCGCCTCGAGCCGCCGCACCTTCTCGCGCACACATGGGTCTGGGACGCCACCCAGACGGAGGTCACCTACCAGCTCGCCGAGCGCGGCTCGCAGGTGCTGCTCACGATCGTGCATCGAAACCTCGGCAAGGCGAAGGAGCTGGTGCCGCGCGTCATGGGCGGATGGGACGTGCATACCGGCATCCTCGAGGACCTGCTGAAGGGCGTGCAGCCGCGTTCCTTCTGGAGCACTTGGAGCAAGGCCTCCCAGGAGTACGCGAAGGAGAACGCCGCCGCCATCGAGCGCGCGTAAGGGCCGAGGCGCGGGTGGCTGTCGATTTCCGCCCGCGCCGTTCGACTTCCTGGCATGAGACTCCACCAACACCCCAAGCTCGCCCTGCTCTTCGACTCCACCTCGCGCGCGATCTTCGAGCGCCTGGCGCAGCGCCCGACGACCGCGGAGACGCTCGCGCGCGAGCTGCGCCTGCCGCCCGTCGAGGTGGCCCGTCGCCTCTGCGAGCTCGTGGGCGCCGGGCTCGTCGCCGCGCGCCGCTCGGGCGACCTGCTGCTCTATCGCATCGACGACCACGGGGTCGACTCGCTGCGCGGGGCCGTCGAGGACGCCTGGGCCTGCGCCCTCGCCCGCTCGTTCTCGACCGCGTTCCACTGACGCCGCTGTCGCGTGACGTCACGCGTCATGGCCGCGATATGACGCATGACGTCATGCGTCACGGTTCGCATGCGGAAAACTCCGCGCCCCGCGACGCGAATCGTCCGGCGCGGCGCGCCACCGCCAGGCCGATCATTCCTCCCGTGCCATCGCTTGCATGGCACGCGACCAGGGAGAACACGATGATCACCGCCTACTTCGCCGCCGCTACGCTGCTGTATTTCACCGCCGTCGCCGCGCACGTCGCGGAGAGCGTGAAGCGCGCGCGGACGCCCTGGTAGCGCTTCGTCCCCGCATTTCCGCGTTTCGTCGCTTTCCGCTCGCGGCTCCCAGGGCCGGGGCCTAAAGTTCGCCCATCGGATTCGCCAACAAGAAATGGAGAGCACCCATGGTCACGATCTTTTTCGCATTCGTCACGATCGCGTTCTTCGCGGCCGTGGTCGCCAACGTCGTCGGCTCGGTCGCCACCGCGCGCGCGTAAATCACCCCCAGGCAGCACCGCGTTGGGGCCCGCGAGCGGGCCCCTTTTTCATCGAGCCCCGGCGCATCGCGGCATCGTGACAGAATGAAGGGCCGGGCCGCGAGGCCCGCGCCCGCGAGGCATCGATGAAACGCGAAGACGCCGCACCGGCCATCGCCGCCGACGGCACCCTCGTCGCACCGCCCTGCGCCATGGTGATCTTCGGCGCGGCGGGCGACCTCACCAAGCGCTTGCTCGTTCCCGCGCTGTACGAGCTCGCGCGCCTCGGCCGCCTGCCCGACGGATTCCGGCTGGTGGGCATGGCGACCTCGCAGCGCACGACCGCGGAGTGGATCGCGCAGCTCGCCACCATGGCGCATGACGTCATGCGGCGGCGCGGCGGCCTCGACCCGCAACCCTGGCAGTGGCTCGCTTCGCGCATGTCGTACGTCGCTGGGGACCTCAACGACGCCGGCACGTACCACCGCCTGGGCGGGGAGCTCGCGCGCCTCGACGAGACCGCGGGCACCGCGGGCAACCGGCTCTTCTATCTCGCGATCCCCGCCAACCTCTTCGGCCCGGCCATCGACGGCCTCGGCGCCGCCGGCCTCACGCAGGAGAACGACGGCCGCTGGCGGCGCGTGGTGATCGAGAAGCCCTTCGGCCGCGACCTCGAATCGGCGCGCACGCTGGACGAGGAGATCCATCGGCGCCTGCGCGACCACCAGGTCTTCCGCATCGACCACTTCCTCGGCAAGGAGACGGTGCAGAACGTGATGGCGCTGCGCTTCGCCAACGGCCTCTTCGAGCCGATCTGGAACCGCGGCCACATCGACCACGTGCAGATCACCGCGGCGGAGACGCTCGGTGTGGAGCGCCGCGGCCGGTTCTACGAAGGCACCGGGGCGCTGCGCGACATGGTGCCCAACCACCTCTTCCAGCTCCTCGCGATGACCGCGATGGAGCCGCCGACCTCCTTCGAGGCCGCGAACGTGCGCGCGAAGAAGGCGGAAGTCATCGGCGCCATCCGCCCGATGACCGAGGCCGACGCGCTCGAGTGCGCGGTGCGCGGGCAGTACACCGGGGGCACGATCACGAACGAGCCGGTGCGCGCGTATCGCGAGGAGCCCGACATCGCGCCATCGTCGACCACCGAGACCTTCGTCGCGCTGAAGGTGCACGTCGACAACTGGCGCTGGGCCGGCGTGCCGTTCTATCTGCGCACCGGCAAGCGCATGCGCGCGCGGCGCACCGAGATCGCGATCCGATTCCACCAGGCGCCGCTCTCGATCTTCCGCGGAACCGACGTGCGCTCGATGCATCCCAACTGGATGATCGTGCGCATCGCGCCCGAGGAAGGCGTGGCACTCGAATTCGCGGCGAAGCGCCCGGGGCCGTCGATCAAGCTCGACTCGGTGAGCATGGACTTCTGCTACGCCGACCGCTTCCACACGGCGCCGAACACCGGCTACGAGACGCTGCTCTACGATTGCATGGTGGGCGATGCGACGCTCTTCCAGGCCGCGCCCACGATCGAGGCCGGATGGCGCGCGGTGCAGCCGATCCTCGACGCGTGGGAGCGGCATCCGCGGCAGGGCCTGGTCCCTTATGCCGCGGGAAGCGACGGTCCGGCAAGCGCCGATGCGCTCCTCGCCCGCGATGGCCGCGAGTGGCGCGCGCTGGATGCGAACGCCGGGGCGTGCACCTGATGGAGCGCTTCGCCCCCACCCGCATCCAGTTCGTCGACGACGAGGCGGCCCTCGCTCGCGACGCGGCGGAGCGGATCGTGCGCCGCCTCGCGCACGCCTCCCGCGACCGTGAGCGGCTCGCCGTGTGCCTCACCGGCGGCTCGACCCCCAGGCATCTGTATGCCCTGCTCGCGACCGAGGCGTATCGCGGGCGCCTGCCGTGGCCGCGCATCCACTGGTTCTTCACCGACGAGCGCTTCGTGCCGCAAGACGACGAGCGCAACAACGCGCGCATGGCGATCGATGCCCTGCTCGATCGCGCGCCCGTGCCGCGCGAGAACGTGCACCGGATGCGCACCGACGCCGCCGATGCGCACGAGAGCGCGAAGCTCTACGAGACGCAGCTGCGCGCATTCCACGCGGGCGGACGCATGGACAAGCCGCCGCCGCTCTTCGACGTCGTGCTCATGGGCCTCGGGCCCGATGGCCACACCGCGTCGCTTTATCCCGGGCACACCAGCCTCGACGAGACGAAGCGCTGGGCGCTCGGCATCGACATGGCCGGGTACGAGCCGTACGTGCCGCGCGTGACGCTCACGTTTCCGGCGCTCGCATCGGCGCGCGAGATGCTCTTCCTCGTGAGCGGCGAGGACAAGCGCGACGCGATCGCACGCGTGATGCAGAACGAGGACCTGCCCTCGGCGCGCGCGCATTCGGAAGGCGAATTGCTCTGGCTCGTCACGCGATCGGCGCGGCCAGCGGGCGCTTACTAGTCGCGTCGCCATCTGGCGACTTGATACGTTCGGGTCGACGAACGGCCTGAACTCGGGGGGAGCGGCCGTCTCCAATTCCATGAGCATGGAAGAAGGGAGACGTCATGAAACGAATTCCTGTCGTAATGCTTGCCGCAGCCGGTGCGGTGTCGACATTCGCGTTCGCGGACACCGTGTACTACTACGTGCCGCCGACGGTCACGTATGTCGAGCCGGCTCCGACGGTCACGTACATCGAGCCGGCTCCGACGGTCACATACGTCGAGCCGGCACCGATCGCGACGCAGCCGTCGATCATCGTCACCGCGCCGCGCGATGCGGATGAGGACTATCTCATCAATAGCGGCGTGGCCGACACGATCGCTTCGGACCCCTCCATCCGCGGCCACGTCGAGACGCAGGCGTATCGCAACACGGTGACCCTCGGCGGGCGCGTCACGACGCCGGGCATGGTCGACCGCGTCGAGCGCGGCGCGAAGAGCGTCGACGGCGTGAGGGACGTGGAGAACTTCGTCCGGCCGGTGGTCGGCGGCTCCTGAGCGCCCCATAAGACAATCCGAGCGCACATGAGCCCATCGTCCGCGATGGGCCGGGAGACCCCATGCCTGCGAACAACCACGAAGACCGGACCCGGCAGATCGCGCTCGCGCTTTCCGAGCGCCGCGACATCGCGCGCATCATGCTGCGTCGCGAGATGGACGCGCGCGGCCTCACCGAGGGCGCCGGATGGAAGATCGACGAGCAGCTGCGCAACGTGGTCGGCGGCACCGAGCTCATCCTGCGCCCCATCCACCTGCGCGAGCACGCACCCCAGGACCTCGTCTACGTCGTCGCGATCAGCGAGGAGGACGGCTCGACCAACCTGCGGCGATGATGCCGCCCGCGCGTACGGGTCACGCGAGCGCCAGCACCAGCAATGCCACGTACGCGACCAGGATGCCCAGCAGCGGCCCGGTGGCCGCCTGAAGACCTGACGTGCTCTCGTTCATCTTCGTCTCGGTAAGCGTCAGGCCCACTACATCATTCCCATGTTGCATCTCGTGGAAACCGGCTATGAGCCCGGTGCGACCACGGGCGCGACGGGAATGTGACGGAATGCGCAATACAGGGTCCGAATGGCGCTCACCGCATGCGCCAACGGGGGCACGGTGATGCGTGCACGGCCGCGCGGCGATGGGGTCGAATCCCGGTGGCGGGAGTTGGCCGTTTCGCCATGCATCCTCTCGGCCATCCAGGAAAGGACATCACATGGACATTCGCAAACTCACTCTCGCGGCGCTCATCTTCTCGAGTACCGCCGTCCTCGCACAGGGCACGTCGCAGTCGGGCTCCAGCCACTCGTCGAACGGCGCCGCCTCCGGCAACGACACGTCGTCGATGGGCAACAGCAACAGCGGCTCGTCGATGAGGAACAACGCCACCAGCGGTTCCTCGATGGGCAACAGCAGCACCGGCTCCTCGATGGACAACAACGGCAGCGCCTCGTCGAGCAGCTCCGACTCCTCGACCATCCGCGAAGCGCAGCAGGCCTTGAGCGAAAAAGGCATCAACGTGACCGCCGACGGCAAGATGGGGCCGAAGACGCGCGCCGCCGTGAAGCAGTTCCAGCAGCAGCAGGGCATCCAGGCGAGCGGCACGCTGGACTCGAAGACGCTCTCGGCGCTCGGCGTTTCCGGGAGCAGCGCTTCGTCGAGCAGCTCGGACAATTCCGCCAGCTCGTCGAGCGCGAGCAGCCCGAGCGGCTCGTCCACCAGCAGCTACCCGAGCGGCTCGTCCAGCGGCAACTCGTCGACCAGCAGCTACCCGGGCGGCTCGTCCAGCAACAGCAGCCCGAGCAGCTCCTCGAGCGCGAGCAGCCCGAGTGGCTCGTCGAGCAGCAGCTATCCGAGCGGCTCCTCCAGCAGCAACTCCGGAAGCTCGTCCGCCAGCAGCCCGAGCGGCGCCTCCGGAAGCAGCCGCACGCAGTAAGTTCGTCCGTTCGCCGCGCGGCTCGCCCCGGGCCTGGGGCGAGCCGTCGCGAGGCGGCGAACCGCGGCGCGCCGCCATAGTCTCATCGGCACCACTTCCGTTGGAGGGCGCCATGAGACAGGTTTCGATTCCCATGCACGAGTTGGCCTTCATCGCCGCGACGCGCGGTCTTGCCGGCGCGGGCCTCGGGCTGCTGCTCGCGGAGCAGTTGCCGCTGAACGCGCGCAGGGCGGTGGGCTGGACGCTGCTCGGCATCGGCGCGGCATCGACCGTCCCGATCGCGCTCAGTCTCTTCAGGCACGGCAGCGAAGCATAGGAGGCACCATGGCCACGGCGAAGCAGAAAGCGGCGGCACGCAGGAACATCAGGAAGGCGGCGAAGGCCGCGCGCTCCAGGAAGACGATCTCGAAGCTGCCGCGCGCGACGCGCACGGCGCTCGGCAAGCAGGGCGCGAAGGTGGCGAAGCAGAAGCGCGCGCGGCGCAAGTAGCCGGGCGGGCGCGTCTCGGTGCTCCAGCGCCGCCCGGAGCTTCGCGCCCGTTGGATTGTATTCTTATTCAACCAGAGTACAAGCAGTCTGTTTTGTATTCCCATCGCGCCGCCGGTACAATATCCGGATGGCCCCGTTCGACTCCGTCCCGCGCCGCTCCCGCGTGAAATCGAGAGGGTCCCTGCCCACCTGGCTCGCGGCACGGATCCTCGAGCGGCTGCGCGAGCTGGGCCTCGCCCCCGGTGCCCACATCACGGAGCAGGCGCTGGCGGACCATTTCCAGGTCTCGCGCACGCCGGTGCGCATGGCGCTCGCGCACCTCGCCGACGCGGGCGCGGTCGAGCGCCGGCCCCATCGCGGCTACTTCGTGATCCGGCCGCCCGCCGCCGTCTCCGAGACGGAGGTCGCGGCCGGGGATGACGACAGGCTCTACTACCGCGTTGCCGAGGACCGGCTGAACGGCCGCATCGGCGCCCGCGTGACCGAGGCGCAGCTGGTGCGCAGGTATCGTGTGCCGCGCACGCGCATCGCGGCGGTCCTCGCGAAGATCGCGCAGGAAGGCTGGCTCGAGCGGTTGCCGGGCCACGGCTGGGCCTTCCTGCCGATGCTCGATTCGGTGAAAGCCTACGAGGAGGGCTATCGCTTCCGCGCGATCATCGAGCCGGCCGCGCTGCGCCAGCCCGGCTACCGCCTGGCCCCCGAGGCGATCGCGCGCAGCCGCGCCCTCCAGCGCGAGCTGGTCGAGCACGACGAGCGCTTCACCGACGCGCAGATCTTCCAGATCGGCGCTGCCTTCCACGAGATGCTCGTGGCCGCCTCGGGCAACGCCTTCCTCGTGGACGCGATCCGCCGCGTCAATTCCCTGCGCCGGCTCCTCGAGTACCGCGCCAAGCGCAACCGCGACAAGATCGCGCAGCAGCACCGCGAGCACATCCAGCTCCTCGACCTCATCGGCGCCGGGAAGATGGAGCAGGCGGCGCGTCTCATGGAAAAGCACCTCGAGCTGGCGCTGAAGACCCAGGGCGCGCTCGTCGCGGCGAAGAAGCGGGGCGGCTGAATCCCGTGCGGCCGCCCTCCGGGTCCACGCTCCGGGCCGGCTCGACGGACTACCGTTTCGTCGACCTGCACGCGCTCGCGGGCCCTCGCCTCGCCGAGCTCCCGGTCGTGCTGCGACTGCTGCTCGAGAACGTGGCGCGCACGCAGTCGGGTGTCGATCGCGACGAAGCCATCGCGAGCATCCTGGGCTGGCTCGATCGGCGCACGTCCGAGCGCGAGATCCCCGTGTTGCCGGGCCGCGTGCTCATGCACGATACGACGAGCACGCCCGCGCTCGTCGACATCGCCGCCATGCGCGATGCGATCGCCGAGGCGGGCGGTGACCCCGCGTCGCTCGTGCCGACGCTTCCCGTCGACGTCTCGGTCGACCACTCGCTCGCGGTCGAGGTCTACGCGCGCCCCGATGCGGTCGAGGTGAACCAGGCGCACGAGCTGCGCCGCAACGCCGAGCGCTACCGCTTCATGCGCTGGGCCGCGCAGGCCCTCCCCGGCGTGCGCATCCATCCGCCGGGCACGGGGATCATGCACACGATCAACCTCGAGCAGCTGGCGACGGTGGTGGATGTCGCCTCCGCGGAGGCGGGGACCCGATTTGCCCATCCCGACCTCATGATCGGCACCGACAGCCATACGCCGATGGTGAATGGCATCGGGGTGCTGGGCTGGGGCGTGGGTGGGCTCGAGGCCGAGACGGTGATGTTCGGGCTGCCCACGGTGCTGCGCGTGCCGGACGTGATCGGCGTGCGGCTCGTGGGCAAGCTGGCGCCGGGCGTGCTCGCCACGGATCTCGCGATCACGGTCACGCACGAGCTTCGCAAGATGGGCGTGTCGGGCGAGTTCGTCGAGTTCTTCGGGCCGGGCGCCTCCTCGCTCACCGCCGGCGACCGCGGCGTGGTCGCGAACATGGCGCCCGAGTATGGCGCGACGACCGGATACTTCCCGATCGACGCGCGCACCCTCGATTACCTGCGCGCGACCGGGCGCGACGCCGAGCACGTGGCGCTCGTCGAGACTTATGCGCGACGCAACGCGCTGTGGCTCGATCCCCACGCGGCGCCGCGATACACGAGGACGATCGAGATCGACCTCGCGCGCGTCGAGATGCAGGTCGCCGGCCCGCGCCGGCCACAGGATGCGATGCCGTTCTGGAACACGGCGCCGGCGCTGCGCGGCGCGCGCGCCGCTTCGCGCTACCCGATCGCCATCGCGGCGATCGCGAGTTGCACCAATACCTCCGAGCCCCGCCTGCTCATCGCCGCGGGGCTCGTCGCACGCAAGGCGCGCGAGCGGGGCCTCACGGTCCCCAGGAGCGTGAAGACCTCGCTCACGCCGGGCTCGCCCGCGGCGGCGATGTACCTGCGGCGCGCCGGGCTCGACGCCGACCTCTCCGCGCTCGGCTTCGACATCGCGGGATACGGCTGTGCCACCTGCATCGGCAACCCCGGTCCGCTTCCGCCCGCGATCGATGGGTCGTCGCCGCGGGTCGCGGTGCTGTCGGGCAATCGCAACTTCCCCGGCCGCGTGCATCCGGACCTGGATCTCGCGTTCATCATGTCGCCGCCGCTCGTCGTGGCCTTCGCGCTCGCGGGCGATGCCTCGCGCAACCTGCGCGACGAGCCGGTTCAGGGCGGCGTGATGCTGGGCGAGCTGTGGCCCTCGCACGAGGAGATCGAGGAGGCGTATGCCGCGTCCGCATCGCCGCGCGATTTCGCGATCGCCTTCGCGAGCGCGAGCCACAACCCGCAGTGGGAGAGCCTCGCCACGCCACGGACGCCGCGCTTCCCCTGGAGCGAGAGCTCGACGATCCTGCGACGCCCGCCGTTCGTGCGCATGGATGCCGCCACGCTGCTCGGCCGCTATGTCGCCCACGCACTCCTCGTGCTGGGCGACGACATCACCACCGATCACATCTCGCCCGCGAGCGCGATCCCGCCCGGGAGCTTCATCGCGGATTTCCTCGTCGAGCGCGGCGAGGCGCGCGGCGACCTCAACGTGTTCGCTTCGCGCCGCGGCAACTGGGAGGTCATGATGCGCGGCGCCTTCTACAACCGGTCCGTGAGCAACCTGGCCGCGCCCGGCGCTCCGGTGGGACACACGATCCATGCGCCGAGCGGCGCCGTGCTTCCGATCTGGGAGGCGGCGCAGCGCTATCGCGACGCCGGCGAGAGTGCCGTCATCGTCGCGGGCCATCGCTACGGCATGGGCTCCTCGCGCGACTGGGCGGCCAAGGCGCAGCGCCTGCTCGGCGTGCGCGCGGTGCTCGCGTCGAGCTTCGAGCGCATCCATCGCTCGAACCTCATCGGCATGGGAATCCTGCCGCTGCGGCTTCCCGCGGACGTCTCTCCAATGGAGCTGGGGCTGCAACCCGGCGACCGGCTCGAAGTCGATGCACCGGCCGGCGCGCTCGAGCCGCGCGCCGCCATCACCGTGCGGGTGCACTATCATGACGGCCGCGACCGGCTCATCGACACCCTCGCCGCGGTCGAGACGCGCAGCGAGGTCGAGACGCTGCGCCACGGCGGTGTCATCCCCCGGATCCTCCACGCCCGCCTCGATTAGGGACGTACCCCCATTCATCGCGAGGCCGATTCTCCGTGCCGAGATTCTCCGCCCACCTGGGCATGCTCTTCACCGAGGTGCCGTTTCCGCAGCGCTTCGAGGCCGCCGCCCGCGCCGGCTTCGTGGCGTGCGAGTTCCGTTTCCCGTTCGACTACCCGGCCGAAGAGGTCGCGGGGTGGATCCGGCGAGCGCGCCTCACGAACGCCATCTTCAACATGCCGGCGGGCGACTGGGCAGCGGGCGAGCGCGGGATCGCGGCCATCCCGGGACGCGAGGCGGAGTTCCGGGCGGGCGTGGAGAAGTCGCTCGAGTACGCCCGCGTGCTCGGCACGAAGATGCTGCACGCGATGGCGGGCAAGCTCGTGCCTGGCATCGATCCCGGCCAGCATCGCAGCGCCTTCGTCGAGAACCTGCGTCACGCCGCGCGCGAAGCGGCGAAGATCGGCGTCATGGTGACCCTCGAGCCGAT
>Ga0068855_100005105_pt1 | contig 16001 bp, 14 predicted proteins | sample KBSCornC52_FD_66592 | JGI IMG/M metagenome (GOLD analysis project Ga0068855, IMG submission 66592) | Corn rhizosphere microbial communities from Kellogg Biological Station, Michigan, USA - KBS Corn C5-2 | ecosystem: Host-associated > Plants > Roots > Rhizosphere > Soil ...
TCGCGGACGTGCGCGAACCACTCGCGGTACGTCAGCCCGTCATCCCGCGGGTCGTAGTTGGCACCGAGCTGATTGATCCATAGATCGTCTAGTTCGGATTCGGTCGCCCTGGACGCGAGCAAGACATCCAGTTCGTCGGCGGCGCTATGGATGAATTCCGCTGAGAAGCCATCGCGGAATGCCAACAACGCTTCGTCAGCCTTGCCGAACTCGAGCTGGTAGTCCTCGTGAAAGTAGCCACCCGCGAGCTGCTCGAGTCTGTCGTTCATCGTCGTCACGGTAGTAGGTACGAGGTGAACACGATGTAGCCCTTCCCGTGTCTTACAAGCGTCGTCGAGATTCGGCTGGGATTCATGAACCTATTGCTCGCCTGCACGTAGATCCGCCCTGCCTCGGCTGCGACCGGTGATTTGAGGGTCAGTCGCGGCTCAGCGGACCTAAGCCAGGCGCGAATCTTCGATCGATTGAGCCGCAGATTCAGTCGAGTCAGGGTTTCGGCTGTCTCCAGATCTTTGAACGTCGACGCATGCTTGATCCCACGGGCAATCAGCTCGGCGTCCGTGAGCCCGACGTGCTTGAGGATGGTGTGGCCGCCCATCTTCTCGGCCTGCGCGAGCGTGCGCGCCTCGGCGCTCATCTCCAGCCGCCCGAGCGCGCCGAGCTTGCCGAGGTCGCGGGCTTCGCTCAGCGCCCGTAGCGGACCGACCGCGGCGAGCGCCGGCTCGAGCAGCGGCAACTCGACGAGCCGGCGCAGGCGGGCACCGAGTAGGCTGGCCCGCTCCGCGATCTCGGCGACCGCCGCACCCAGCGCGTGCACCGCCGAGACGAACCGCTGGATGCACGCCCCGACCACTTCGGCCGTGCGGGCGATGCGCGAGGCCTCCATCGCCTGCGTGGGCACTTCGGCGGCCCCGAAGGTGAACAGCGAGAGCACGGCCCCGCCCGCCTCGATGCCGGCCGACCACTCGAGCAGGCTCTCGAGCTCGTCGACGACCTCTGCATGAACGTGGTCGATGTGCTCGGCGAGCTGCAGGCAGGCGTCGGCCAGCTGGTCGTGCACGTCGGCGATCTCGCGCAGGTGATCGGACGTGTCCTGGCAGACGCTGGTCATGTCCGGCGCCTCGGGCAGCAGGTGGGCCCGGGCGGCCCGCGGCGCGTCGAGCACCGCATCGGCCGCCGTGCGCAGCGCCGTCGCCCCCGAACGCCACGCACCGGCGGCGTCGTGCAACCGTCCCTGGCTGCCGTTCGGCCACAGGTAGCCGATGGCGTGGCAGATGAGTCCCCAACCCGGCGGCCCGCCGGACGCCCCGCTCCCGGCGGCCGACGGGGGCGTGCATCCGGGCAGCGACAAGCGCGGCACGACCGGCACCGCCGCCACGGTGTCAGCCAGCCGGCGCCGCACCGCCGGGGACGAGTGCGCGTCGGCCAGCTCGTAGTTGCGTGCCGTCTGGCCGAACATCCGGGCAAGCTGTCCGACTGCGGCGCCGGCGTCGATGGCCGAGTTCAGCGCCGTCGCCGCCGCGCGGTCGTACGCCGCGGCCCAGGCGACCCCGCCGGGATCCGAGCCGGCCATGCCGCCACAGCCGGCGAGCACGCTCCACGATCGGCGTGACCCGATACCGATCTCGTCGACCCCGGAGGTGATCAACTGGCGCGCCGCGACGGCGAAGTCGGTCGTCTCCAGATCGATCAACGCCGCGCTCATGCGGCACGACGTTAGGCGAATCCGCAGGGCGGCGAACCGCCCTGTGGACAACCGCCGGCGTCAGACCAGCGAGTCCCGCCAGGCCTGGTGCAGCGAGGCGAACTGGCCGGCGCCACTGGCCACGAGATGGTCCGGCGGCCCGTCCTCGATCATCCGGCCGTCCTCGAGCACCAGCACCCGATCGGCGATCTCGACCGTCGACAGGCGGTGCGCAATGATCAGCGCCGTCCGTTCGGAGAGCACCGTCCGCAACGCCCGCTGCACCGCCCGCTCGGTCGGCACGTCCAGCGAGGAAGTCGCCTCGTCCAGGATCAGCACCGCCGGGTCGGCGAGGAACGCGCGCGCGAACGCCACGAGCTGGCGCTGCCCGGCCGACAGCCGTCCGCCGCGCTTGCGCACGTCGGTGTCGTAGCCGTCCGGCAGGGCCGCGATGAACTCGTGCGCACCGACCGCCGTGGCGGCGGCGACGATCTCGTCGCGGGACGCACCGATCCGGCCGAAGCCGATGTTGTCCGCGACCGAACCGGAGAACAGGAAGCCGTCCTGCGTGATCATCACGACGGCGTTGCGCAGCTCCGCGTCCGGGATCTGGCGCAGGTCGACGTCGTCCAGCCGCACCGCACCCGAGGACGGGTCGTAGAACCGGGAGATCAACTTCGCGATCGTCGTCTTGCCCGCGCCGGTCGCGCCGACCAGCGCCACGGTCTGTCCGGCCGGGATGTCGAGCGACAGCTCGGGCAGGACGACGCGGTCCTCGCGGTAGGCGAAGGCCACCGCGTCAAGGGTGACCCGGCCACGCACCGGCTCGGGCAGCGCCAACGGTGCCGACGGCTCGGGCACGCTCGGCGGCTCGGCGAGGACGGTCGCGATCTTCTCCAGCGCCGCGGTCGCGGACTGCAGCGAGCTGTAGAAGATGCCGATGTCCTGCATCGGGTCGTAGAACTGTCGCAGGTACAGCAGGAACGACGTGAGCACGCCGAGTTCGAGGCCGCCGTTGGAGACGCGGTAGCCGCCGACCAGCAGCACGATGACGGTGGCCACGTTGCCGATGAAGGCCGTACCCGGGATGAACCAGGCCTGCAGGTTGAACGTCTCCCGGTTCGCCTCGCGGTACGCGTCGTTCAGGCCGCCGAAGATCGCGTCGTTGCGCTTCTCGCGGCGAAACGCCTGCACCGCCCGGATCCCGTTGAACGACTCGACGACGTGCACGGTCAGCGTCGCGACGGTCTCCCGGGTGCGGGCGAACGCCTTGGCCGCGCGCGGGGTGAACCACCGGTACAGCAGCCAGAGCGGGATGAGCGTCGCCAGCGCGATCACCGCGAGCTCGAGGTCGAGGAACAGCAGGATCACCGCGATCGCCACGCTGTTGAAGACGGCGGTGAGCAGGCCGTCCAGGCCGCTGTCGAGCAGTTCGGTGAGCGTGTCGACGTCCGAGGTCAACCGGGAGATCACCCGGCCCGAGGTGAACCGTTCGTGGAAGGCGACCGACAGCGCCTGCACGTGGTCGTAGCCGCGGCGGCGCAGGTCGAACAGGATGTCCTGCCCGATCACGCCGCTGCGCTGCACGAACACCGAGCGCAGCACGCCCGAGGCCAGCGCCGCGGCCAGCAGGCCACCGCCGACCCAGCTCAGGGAGGTGTAGTCGCCGTGCCGCGCGTCCGGCCACGAGTCGTCGATCGCGATGCCGACCAGCAGTGGCCCGGCCATGGTGGACGCGACCTGCAACAGGACGATCAGGAGCACCCCGAAGATGCGCCGCTTGTACGGCGTGACGAGCTCGACCAACAGCTGGCGGCCGGCGCTGCGCAGCCGGATGCCGCGGGGCTTCTCGGCGTCCTCCTGCTTCTCCAGCTCCGGCGTGAGCTGCCCGCGCCACGTCGCATTGGAGGTCGCGGTCGTCATCGCGCTCCCTCCAGTTCCGACGTCTGGGCCAATAGCTGCCGGTAACCCGGCACCCGCTCGAGCAGTTCGGTGTGCGTGCCCACCGCGGCGATGCGCCCGTCGGCGAGCAGGGCGACGCGGTCGGCCAGCATGACGGTGGACGGGCGGTGCGCCACCACCAGCGCGGTGGTGCCGGCCAGCACGCGCCGCAGCGCCTCCTCGACCTGCGCCTCGGTGTGCACGTCCAGGGCGGACAGCGGGTCGTCCAGCACCAACACGCGCGGACGGCCGAGCACCGCGCGGGCCAGCGCGAGCCGTTGCCGCTGCCCGCCGGACAGCGACAGCCCCTGCTCACCGATTCGGGTGTCGAGGCCGAAGGGCAGGTCGTAGACGAACTCGGCCTGCGCCACGGCGATCGCCTCGCGCACGTCGTCCTCGTCGACGCCGGCCCGGCCGAGCGTGAGGTTCTCGCGCACCGAGGCCGAGAACAGCGTCGCGTCCTCGAAGGCGGTGGTGACGGTGTGCCGCAGCTGGTCCAGCCGCAGGTCGCGGACGTCCACGCCGCCGATCAGCACCCGACCGCCGGTCACGTCGTACAGCCGCGGGACGAGCGCGGTCAGCGTCGTCTTGCCCGACCCGACCGACCCGACCAGCGCCATCGTCTCGCCGGCGCGGACCTTGAGGTCGATGCCGCGCAGCACCTCGTCCTCGGCGTCCTCGAACCGGAAGTGGACGTCCTCGAAGACCAGCGTCGTGCCCTGCTCGGCCGGCACCGGCGCGACCGGGTCGACGATCGTCGGCGGGGTGTCGAGCACCTCGAAGATGCGGCGGCAGGCGCTGGCCGCCTCCTCGGTCAGGGCGAGCAGCCAGCCGAGCATGATGATCGGCCACACCAGTTGCAGGTACAGCGCCACGAACGCGACGAGCTCGCCGACGGTGATCACGCCGTGCGCGGCGGCGTACACGCCACCGACGGTCACGAGCGCGAGGACGATCTGCGGGAGCCCTTCCAGCAGCGCCCAGAACAGCCCCAGCGTGCGGATCTTGGTCAGCTCGGCACCGCGCAGCCGGCTGGCGTCCTGCGTGAAGCGGTGCAGCATGTACGGTCGCCGGCCGAAGGCCTTGATCACGCGGATGCCGAGCGCGGCCTCCTCGACCGACGTGGCCAGGTCGCCGGTGAGGTCCTGCGCGTGGCGCGCATCACGGCTGTAACGCAGCTCGAAGCGACGGGTGCTGATCACCAGCGGCACCATCGAGACGAGGACGATCAGGGCCAGCCACACCTGGATCGTGAACAGCAGCGCCACGACCACGACGATCGTCAGCGAACTCGCCAGCAGGAACACCGCGGCCAGCCCGATGAAGCGGCGCAGCGTCGACAGGTCGGTCGTGAGGCGGGAGAGCAGTTGGCCCGACGGCCACCGGTCGTGGAACGACACCGGCAGCCGCTGGACGTGCGCGTACAGGTCGCGGCGCAGGTCGGTCTCGACGCCGAGCGCGGCGACGGCCATCGCGCGCCGGCGGGCGAAGAACAGGCCCGCCTCGGTGATGCCGAGCAGCAACGCGACGCCGGCGAGGCCCCACAGGCCGGCGGTGTCGTGGTGCCGGATCGGACCGTCGACGACGCGGCCGATCACGAGCGGCACCAGCGACTGGGCGACCATGGCGCCGCAGGCCGAGGCGAGCATGAAGATGATCGCGCTGCGGTGCGTTCGCGCCCACGGACGCAACCGAAGCAGCGTCGCGACGGTGCTCCGGTGCGCCGTCGCGACGTCCGAGTGCCCCGGTTTCGTCACGTCGGTCGACGTTACGTGTCGGGCCCGACAACCGGCGACCCAGTTTCAGGCGATCTTGATCGCCGCGATCTTGATCGCCGCATCATGGAGCTCCGTCTGGCCCGCTCGCTGCGCTCGGGGCCATCCGTCGCTCCATACCGCAAGCTCGCTTCGCTCGCGCGGGCGGCGGCTCTTCGCGCGAGCGCTCATCGCGTGGGTGGTCACCTCGCTCGCTTCGCGCGATCTTCCTGCGCCCTGGTCGTCCTGGGTCAATCAGCGCAGGAAGATCCAGACCCGGGCCGGCCGCACGTCCCGTCAACGTCCCGCATTGATCAAGTCGCTGGTTGCCACACTCCCGTGTGGTGGCGAGCGACTTGATCGCCCAGGGTGGGCCGGGGCGAGCGCTAATCCTTGCGGCGGATGCCGAGCAGGATGTCGTCCCAGGACGGGATGCGGGCGCGGGCGGCCTTCTCCTCGTCCGACTCGTCCCGGCGGGTCACCCCGAGGTTGCGGACGTTGCGCGGCGCCGGCTCCGTGATGCCCAGCGGCAGCGGCGGCTCGTCGTAGGAGAAGGACGCGGCGGCCGGGACGAGCGGCGGCACGGTGCGCGGACCCTCCGGCGGGGCCTCCTGGTCGAAGACGTCCTCGACGACCGGCAGCGGACCGGTGTGGGCGTCCGGCATCGGCGGGAAGGCGACGACGCCGGGCGCGAGTGGCGGGGCGGCGACGAGGGACGGCCGCACCGGCTCGGGCGGCGTGATGGGACGGATCGGACGGTCGCTGAGCAGGTCGACGGCCGCGTCGTCCATCGGCGTGACCGAGCGGGACGTACGGCTGAACAGCCACTCGGCGCTGTGGTCGCCGTCCCCGCCGCGCCAGGTGGCGACGATCAGCCACTCGCCGTCGTCGCGGCGCCGGGCGTCCCAGGTCACGGAGTCGAGGTCGATGCCGTGCGCCGCGAAGCGCTGGTCGACCGCCTCCCCGAACACGACCACCTTCGGGTCCGAGCCTTCGCCACTGCGTCGCGCGCGGGCCCGGCGGGACTCGTCGGCGATGCGGGCCCGCTCGTCCATGACCGGGCCGGCGAAGCGCATCACCCGCTCCAGCGGCACACCGGTCGCGGCGGCCAGCTCGGCCGGCGACTCACCGGCCCGCACCCGCATCTGGATCTCGCGGGGACCGATCGGATCGGCCGACGGCGCCGCCGCGACGGCCGGCGCGGGCTCGGGCGCCGGTTCCGGCCGCGGTACCAGCCGGGGCAGATCGGTGCGCCCGCCCGCCCCCAGCGCGTCCCGCACCGCCGGGTCGACGAGCAGCTGGAACCGCTCCTCGCCGTCGGTCGTCTGGAGGAGGGCGTGCTCGCCGTCCTCGGCGAGGGCCACGAAGCGCAGCTGACGCATGGGCCCGACGATAGGCGCGGCGGGCAGGGATGCCCGGGAGCACACGCCGCGAAGCTCAGATGCGGTCGACGACCCAATCGATGCAGGCGGTCAGGGCGGAGACGTCGTCCGGCTCGACCGCCGGGTACGTGCCGATGCGCAGCTGGTTGCGGCCCAGGGCCCGGTAGGGCTCGGTGTCGACGATCCCATTGGCCCGCAGGGTCGCGGCCACGGCGGCGGCGTCCACGGACGCATCGAAGTCGATCGTGCCCACCACCGGGGAGCGCAGGGTGGGCTCGGCGACGAACGGCGTCGCGTAGGAGGACGCGTCGGCCCACCCGTACAGCCGGCCGGACGAGTCGGCGGTGCGCTTGGCCGCCCACCCGATGCCGCCCTGCTCCAGCAGCCACTCGACCTGGTGGGCGAGCAGCCAGAGCGTGGCGATCGCCGGTGTGTTGTACGTCTGGTCCTTGCGCGAGTTGTCGAGGGCGAGCACCAGGTCGAGGGACGGCGGCGCCCACCGCGCTGCCCGCACGGCGCGGATGCGGTCGATCGCGGCCGGTGAGCAGAGCGCCAGCCAGAGCCCGGCCTCGCCGGCGAACACCTTCTGCGGCGCGAAGTAGTAGACGTCCGTCTCGGCCACGTCGACCGGGACGGCCCCGGCGGCCGACGTCGCGTCGACCACCATCAGCGCGCCCGGGTCGGCTCCGGGCACCCGCCGCACGGGCAGCAGGACGCCGGTCGAGGTTTCGTTGTGAGGCCACGCGTAGACGTCCGCACCGGGGTCGGCCGCGGCGGTCGGCGCGCTGCCGTAGTCGGCCGCGTGCATGCGCGGCTCGCCGAGGAACGGCGCTCCCTTCGCGACGGCGGCGAACTTCGCCGAGAACTCGCCACACACCAGGTGGGACGAGCGCTCGCGGATCAACCCGAAGGCGGCGGCGTCCCAGAAGGCGGTCGAGCCGCCGTTGCCGAGCAGCACGTCCCACTCCGCCGGCAGGTCGAACAGCTCGCGGAGGCCGGCCCGGATGCGAGCGACGAGCGCCTTCACCGGGGCCTGCCGGTGGCTGGTGCCCAGCAGCGTGCCGCCGGTGGCGCCCAACGCCTCGACCGCCGCGGCCGGCACCTTCGACGGGCCGGAACCGAAGCGGCCGTCGCGGGGCTTCAGGGTGTCCGGTATCCGAAGTCGAGGTGCCGTCACGGCGAAATCCTCGCATCCGCCGCGCGCTGGTTCTCGCTGAAGGGCGGCACTACGGTTCGGCCCATGACGCTGCGTTGGGACTCCGTCGTGGTCGACTGCGCGGACAACGCCGGCCTGGCCCGATGGTGGGCCGACGTGCTCGGCTGGACGATCGTGCGCGAGACACTGGACGAGGTGGTGCTCGTCCCGCCGCACGCCTTGCCGGAGGGGGAGTCGGCACCGGTCGACCGGCGCGGCCCGATCCTCGTGTTCGGCACCGTCCCCGAGGGCAAGACGGTCAAGAACCGGCTGCACCTCGACCTTGCCCCGGCGGCCGGCGACGACCAGGAAGCCGAGGTCGAGCGGTTGCTGGCCAAGGGGGCCACCCGCGCCGACGTGGGGCAGCGCACCGATGCGAGCTGGGTCGTGCTGGCCGATCCCGAGGGGAACGAGTTCTGCGTGCTCAGTCCGCGGCCGTGAGGTAGGCGGCGGCGACCGACTTCGGCACGCACATTCGCCAGGCGTCGACGAGCAGGTCGTGCAGCTCCGGCTCGTCCACCTTCGCCAGCCGCAGGCGTACCCAGTTGTAGCGCAGGTCCGAGGTCACGGGCATGAGGAACGTCTCGGGGTCACTGGCAACTAGTGACTCCCGCGCCTCCTTCGGGAAACCGAAGCCGAGCAACGTCTCGTCCGGGGACACCGACGCGAACACCAGCCGTCCCACCCGGAACTTCACGTAGTCGCGCACGATCGCCTCGTAGGCGCGCGGCAGCGCCAGCGCGATGCGCCGGACGTCGGCGAGCTCAGCCACCCAGCACCCGGGCGAGGTACTCGTTCTCGAACGTCCGCTGCGGGTCGAGCCGATCGCGAAGGGCGCGGAAGTCGTCGAAGCGGTCGTACACGCCGCGCAGCGACTCGGCATCGCGGTAGTGCAGCTTGCCCCAGTGGGGACGGCCCCCGACGTCGCTCGTGATCGCCTCGACCGCGCGGAAGTACCCCTCGTGCTCGCGCCGGTGGTACTGGTGCACGGCGACGTAGCCGGTGTCGCGGCCCTGCGCGGTCGACAGCCAGATGTCGTCGGCGGCGGCGAACCGCACCTCGATCGGGAAGCCGATCCGCTCGCCGCTGCGGGCGAGGTAGTGCTCGATCTCGCGCAGGACGTGCGGCACCGCGGCCCGCGGCACGGCGTACTCCATCTCGCGGAACCGCACCCGTCGCTCCGAGGCGAAGACCCGGTACGAGCGGTCGATGTAGTCGCGGCCGCCGAGCAGTTTGGTGGCGATGCCGTTCAGGTGCGGGATCAAGCCGGGACGGCGCGTGGTCACCCGGTTGAGCCGCTCGAAGACCGCATTGGAGAGGAACTCGTCGTCGAACCAGTGGCGCAGCCGGCCGATCGGCCGAAGCTCGGTGTCGGGCAGCACGCGGTTGTTGCGCTTGGTCGTCGCACGCCGCGTGTGCGGGAACCAGAAGAACTCGAAGTGGTCGTTGCCGATCACCAGGTCGTCCAGCTCCTCGAGCACCTCGTCGAGGTCGGCCGGCGCCTCCGCGGCGGCGAGCGCGTAGGCCGGCTCGCACTGCAGCGTGACCGTGGCGATGACGCCGAGTGCTCCGAGGCCGACACGGGCGGCGGCGAAGACCTCGGGGTTCTCGCCGGCGCTGCAGTGCAGTTGGCTGCCGTCGGCCAGGACGAGGTCGAGCCCGACCACCTGGGTGGCGAGGCCGCCGAAGCGGGCGCCGGTGCCGTGCGTGCCGGTGGAGATGGCACCGGCGATCGACTGGGCGTCGATGTCGCCGAGGTTGGTCATGGCGAGCCCGAGCTCCCACAGCGCGGTGTTGAGCGCGTGCAGCCGGGTGCCGGCGAGGACGGTCACCTGCCCGCTCTCGCGGTCGGCTCGCACGACGCCGGCGATGCGGTCGAGGCACAGCTGGATGCCGTCGGTTGCCGCGATGGCCGTGAACGAGTGCCCGGCCCCGACGGGCTTCACCCGCTGCCCGCGGCCAGTGGCGTCCCCGACGATCTTGGCCAGTTCACCGACCGAACCCGGCGTCGCCCGGGTGACCTCGGCGGAGACGTTGCCGGCCCAGTTCGTCCAGGTCGTCATGGCGACCACTATGAACTTGGACGCTCGTCCAGGTCAACCTTGACTTGGACGCTCGTCCAACTGTGGAATGGGACGGTGACGAGTCGCCTGCCCGTGGCCGAGCGGCGCGTCCAGCTGGTCGAGGCCGCGCTGGCCATCGCGACGGCGGAAGGCATTCCCGCGGTCACCGTGCGGCGGGTCGCCGAACGGGCCGGCGTCGCCCTGGGGGTCGTGCACTACTGCTTCGCCGACAAGGACGAGCTGTTCGCCGCGCTCGCCGACCGCATCGTCGCCGACCTGACCGCGGCCGCCGCCGACGCGCTGCCAGTGGCCGATGCGCCTGATCTGCCGGCCGCGCTCGAGGCCGCCGTGCTCGCGATGTGGGCGCTGATCGAGAAGACGCCCGGCGAGCAGCTGCTCACGTACGAGATCACCACGCACGCCTTGCGTAGCCGGGGTGGCCGGCGCGTGGCGCGGCGGCAGTACGCGGCCTCGCAGGCCGCGGCGGAGCAGCTGCTCACGCTCGCCGCCGATGCGGCTCACGCCGGCTGGAAGCGGCCGATCGGCGAGTTGGCGGCCGAGGCGCTCGCCTACCTGGACGGCGTCACCCTGCGCTGGCTGGTCGACCGGGACGCACGCTCAGCCCGGGCCCGCCTCGCCGTGTTCGCCGGCTATCTCGCCACCCAGGCCACCAGCCGCCGTCGCCGAAGGGCCGCATCATGACCGACCTGCCCGTCCTCACCGCCGCGACCGCGCACCTCGACCCGCCACTCGCGGCGCTCGATCAAGCCGCGCTCGACGCGAACGCGCGCGATCTCGCCCGGCGCGCCGGCGGACGGCCCGTGCGCATCGCGGCCAAGTCGGTGCGCTGCCGCTGGGTGCTCGAGCGGGTGCTGGCCGGGCCGGGGTTCGCCGGCGTGATGGCGTACTCGCTGCGCGAGGCGATCTGGCTGGCGCGTGGTGGGATGCGGGACGTCCTCATCGGGTACCCGACCGTCGACCGCGGTGCGCTGCGTGAGTTGGGGAGTGACGAGGCGCTGCTCGACGCGATCACCCTGATGGTCGACGACGTGGCGCAGCTCGAGCTCGCCCCGCCCGGCGCCCGCGTGTGCCTCGACGTCGACGCGTCCCTGCGCATCGGCCGGCTGCACCTCGGCGTGCGCCGCTCGCCGCTGCGTACGCCGGCCGATGCCGTCCGCCTCGCCGCCGAGGCGGAGCGGCGGCGGCTGCGGGTCGTCGGCGTGATGTTCTACGAGGCGCAGATCGCCGGGCTGCCCGACTCATCGCCTGCCGTGCGCCTGGTGAAGCGCCGCTCGGCGGCGGAACTCGCGCGCCGCCGGGGCGACGTCGTGCAGGCGGTGGAGAAGGCGGTCGGTGCGCTCGAGATCGTGAACTCCGGCGGCACCGGCAGCCTCGAGATCAGTTCGGCCGACCTGTCCGTCACCGAGGTGACCGCCGGCTCGGGGCTGTACGTCCCCACGCTGTTCGACCACTACCGCGCGTTCGCTCCCCGTCCGTCGCTGTTCTTCGCGCTGCCGGTCGTGCGCCGGCCGGCCCCCGGCATCGCGACGCTGTACGGCGGCGGGTACATCGCGTCCGGCCCGGCCGGGCAGTCTCGGCTGCCTTCGCCGACGCTGCGCGGGTTGAAGCTGCTGGGCACCGAGGGGGCGGGGGAGGTGCAGACGCCGGTGCGCGGTCCGGCCGCGGCGTCGCTCGGCGTGGGCGATCGGGTCTGGTTCCGGCCGGCGAAGGCCGGCGAACCGCTGGAGCGGTTCGACCTCGTGCACGTCGTCGCCGACGGCGAGGTAGTCGCCACCGTGCCCACCTATCGCGGTGAGGGACGGACGTTCGGCTGATTCTCCGAAGGGGTGTCGGATTCGCGCTCGCCCGTTCGTGGAGGAGATAACCGCGGGCAATCGGCCCGCTCGGGCCGAGAGGATCGCACCATGACCGGATTCCGTTTCGGGGTCGTCGCGCCGCTGCTGGCGGACGTCCCCACCTGGCGCGACAGCCTGCGACGCATCGCCGACAGCGGCTACTCCACCCTGCTCATGCCGGACGTCCCGCGCTGGCAACCGGCGCCGGCGCCGGCGCTGGCCATGGCCGCGGCGCTCACCGACCTGCGGGTCGGAACGTGGGTGTACGCATCGCCGCTGCGCACGGCAGCGCAGACCGCGTGGGAGGCCCACTCGCTCGCCCAGCTGACCGAGGGCCGCTTCGAGCTGGGCATCGGTACGGGACGGCCGGGGATCGAGGAGGAGGTGCGGGCTCTCGGCCGGCCCGACGTCTCGCCAACGCAGCGGCTGACCCTGGTGCGTGAGACCGTCACGGCGCTGCGCGAACTGGACGGACCGGAGCTGCGCACCCCGGTCGTCATGGCCGTGAGCGGGCCGAAGGCGGTGGCCCTGGCCGGCGAACTGGCCGACACGGTCACCTTCGCGGTGATGCCGGGGGAGTCGCGGGCCTCGGTGTCGGGTCGAGTGCGCGTCTTCCGTCCCGCCCGCGACATCGAGCTCGCCCAGCACGTCGCGGTCGTCGGCGACGCGGTCGCGCCGTTCATGGCGCCCCCGGACACCGACCCGGCCCAGCTGCGCGCGGTCGACTCCCTGGCGATCCTGCCGGCCGATCCGGTGGCGGCGGTCGACGAGATCGAGCGCCGGCGGGCCGAGCTGGGGTTCAGCTACTTCGTCTTCGGCGCCAACGCGGCCGAGGTCCTCGCGCCGGTCGTCGCCGAGCTGGCCGGACGCTAGTCGGGCAGCGAACGCGGCAGCCCGAACCCGGGCAGCACGGTGTTCTCGAACCGGGTCATCGCCCGGATGCGCCCGCCCTCGAGTCGCAGCACGAACAACCCGGCCGCATGGCGCACGCCGTCGGCGCCGAGCACGTAGGCACCCAGGGCCGGCTGTCCGTTGGCGCGCGCCGGGACGAGCGTGAACCGCCGTCCGGCTTCGAAGAGGCTCGAGAGGAACCGGGCCGCGGCGTCCTTACCCACGTACTCGAACGGGATCGGTGGCATCGAGGTGAACACGTCCTCGGTCAACAGCGCCACGACGGCCTCGACGTCGGCCGCCTCGTATGCACGCACGAACCGCTCGACGAGCGCCGCCTCGGCCGGCGAACGAGGCGGCGGAGGGTGACCGATCGCGCGGGAGCGCTGCACGCTCGCGCGGGCCCGCTTGAGCGCACTGGTCACCGACTCGACCGTCGTGTCCAGCAGTTGCGCAACCTCGTTGGCCGGGAAGCCCAGGACGTCGCGCAGCAACAGCACCGCGACCTGCCGCGGAGGCATGAGCTGCAAGGCCGTGACGAAGGCCAGTGAGATCGACTCGAGGCGCTCGTACCTCGCCTCCGGGTCGTGCGGCAGGTCCTCGGCCAGGTGGTCGGGCAGCGGCTCGAGCCACGGCACCTCGCCGAGCTGGGTGGGATCCGGCGGCTGCACGCCGGGGACGTTCCACGCTCGCGCCGGCCGGCGCTGCGCCGCGCGGCGCGCGTTCAGGCAGCGGTTCGTCGCGATGCGGTACAGCCAGGTGCGCAGTGACGATCGTCCTTCGAACTCGTCGAGGCCGCGCCACGCCGCCAACATCGTTTCCTGCAAGACGTCCTCGGCATCTTGCAGCGAACCGAGCATCCGGTAGCAGTGCACGAGCAGCTCGCGCTGGTGCCGCGTCATCGCGGCGTCGAACGCGTCCCGGTCCCCGCGCCGCGCCCGGGTCAGCATTTCGGTCTCTCCCACGGGTCACCTCCTGCCGTTAACCGACACCGGCCGCGCCGCGAACTGGGCGCTCACGGGCCGCCCAATCGCCAGCCGTCCCGTGTCTACCTCAACGCAAGGTTCGCCGACACGTGAGGAGATCGAAATGGGACGCATCGTGCTGAGCACCAACATGACGCTGGACGGGATCGGACAGGACCCGACCGGCGAGGAGGGAGCCCCGTCGGGCGGGTGGTTCGACATGACCGACGCCGACCGGGAGGCGTGGGCCGGCGTGTTCGTCGCCGAGGCCATGGAGACCGACGCGATCCTGCTCGGCGCCCGCAGCTACGAGTGGTTCGCCGCGCGGTGGGTCGGTCGGGAGGGGGCGTGGGCCGAGCGCCTTGAAAGCCGGCCGAAGTACGTCGTGCGGTCGGGGGACGGACGGTCGGACTGGGGCCCGACGAAGGTGCTCACCGGCGACGTGGTCGAGGCGGTGACCGACCTCAAGCGCGAGGTCGACGGACACATCGCGTTGTACGCGAGCTACCAGCTCGTCCGGACGCTCGTCGATCACGACCTGCTGGACGAGGTGCGGCTGATGGTCTTCCCACACGTGTCCGGTTCGGGTGGGCGGGTGTTCGGCGACCTGATCGCCGGGAAGCCGGCCCGGCTCACGGAGGTCCAGCGGGTCGGGGATGCGCTGATTCAACTTCGGTACGAGCTCGCGCACAGCTGATCGCGCGGAGCGCTCAGGGCCTGACTTTGCACCCGCAGTGGTTCCTAACTCGGCCCGGGGTGCGCCGTTAACGACCACCGCGGGTGCAGAGTCGCGACTTGCGCCGCGGGCCGGGGTAGGGACGGTTGGTGAATACCAAGTCACTACCCCGGCCGGTGCTCCCAGAGGAACCTCGCCGCGAGCGCGGCGTAGCCGGCGGTGCCGAATGCGTAGGCGTTCTCGTGGATCTTCACGTGGTGCAGCACCCAGCTCACCCGCCCGAGCAACGAACGCAGCGTCGGGTCGACGCCGCACACGGGGTCACCCGGGGCGCAGACGTCCAGCGTGCGGGCGCGCACGTCCGCCGGCAACGTGAACGCCGAGTGCTCGAAGGTCGGACGGATGCCGGCCGCCTGCGTGTGCCCCGGGAAGTCGCCCGGCCGGCCGGGCTGGTAGCTCGGGTTGCCGAACAGCGCGACGACGACCGAGGAGCGCTCATTCGCCGTCAACGCCGCCACGGTGCGCACCACGACCTCGGCGCCCTGGCTGTACCCCGACAGCAGGACGGGCCGCCGCGCGCACGGCCCGGTCTGCGCGCGGCGGATGAGCCCGAGCAGCACCCGCACGCCCTGCGCCTCGCTCGTGTCGAGGTCGGCGGTCAGCCCGCTCGGGCCGAGGTACTGGGTCACCGGGATCGCCGGGTAGTCGACCGCGGTCGCCGACGCCAGCCGCGCGCCGGCCAGCCGCTCGATCAGGGCCTTGAGCAGCCCGACCGTGGTCCCGTACGCGAGTGCGTCGGCGGCGCCAAGCCCCGGCGGCACGAGCGGCGGCGGCGGGTTGTGGACGCCCTGCCCAGAGCCGGCAGCGCCGAAGAACACCGCCGGGCAGCTCGCGTCGACCCGTCCGTGGCCGGTGACGCTCGAGCTGCAGCTAGCGGCGAGCAGCAGCATCGCCGCCCACGCCCGCCGCCATCGCACGCGCGCCACTGTAGAGCGCGCGAACCGTTCGACCTGCGCTATGCCAACCCCGCGTTACGCGTGGGCGATGTCGTTCCAGCCCTCGACCGCCTCGGGCTTGCGCGGGGCGGGGCCGACGTAGCGGGCCGACGGGCGGACGAGCCGGCCGGTCTTCTTCTGCTCCATGATGTGCGCCGACCAGCCGCCGGTGCGGGCGCAGGTGAACATCGCCGGCATCATGTGCGTCGGCACCTCGGCGAAGTCGAGGATGACTGCGGCCCAGAACTCGACGTTGGTCTCGATCGGGCGGTCCGGACGGCGCTCCCGCAGCTCGGCCAGTGCCGCCTGCTCGAGGGCCTCGGCCGCCTCGTAGCGCGCAGCACCCAGTTCGCGGCAGGTGCGGCGCAGCACGCGGGCGCGCGGGTCCTCGGCGCGGTACACGCGGTGGCCGAAGCCCATCAGCCGCTCGTGCCGGTCGAGGATCGAGGAGACGACCTTGCGGGCGTCACCGATGCGCTCGACGTCCTCGATCATCGGCAGCACGCGGGCCGGCGCGCCGCCGTGCAGCGGGCCGCTCATCGCGCCGATCGCGCCGGACATCGCGGCGGCCACGTCGGCGCCGGTCGACGCGATGACCC
>Ga0068855_100005107_pt1 | contig 15999 bp, 20 predicted proteins | sample KBSCornC52_FD_66592 | JGI IMG/M metagenome (GOLD analysis project Ga0068855, IMG submission 66592) | Corn rhizosphere microbial communities from Kellogg Biological Station, Michigan, USA - KBS Corn C5-2 | ecosystem: Host-associated > Plants > Roots > Rhizosphere > Soil ...
CACAGAAATGCGAAAACCTGGCGCAGCATGCGGACCTCAACGCGCGGGCAGCGACTCGATCAGTCCAGCTCTTTTCTTCTGGGAAGCGTTTTGCCGCGCCTGTTCGTGTGCTTGAGTATCTGCGAGATCTTCGTCGGCCAGGATGCCGGTCAACACGTTGCGCCGACCCAGCGGCGAAGAGAACTCGCTATGGGCGACGACATAGTTGGTCAGTTGAGCAGCCGGAATAGCAGGCACTGCCGGTGCATTGACTTGCATCGGCACGACATAACTTCGTTGCTCGCCATTCGACGCAGCGGCGAGCGTCGCCACCATCGGAGTTGCGGAAGGCGATATCACACCTTGATTCGAAGGTTGGCCGCGCATTGCGAACACAGCAACCGTGGCAACGCTCGCTGCAATGCCGAGGCCCGCGACGGGTTTGAGCCAAGTCGTCACGGTCTGATGCGCAGGACGGTGTACCGGCGGTGCATTCTCGGTCTGAATTGCAGCCGCGATGCGATCCGCAAATTGCCGCGAAGGACCATCTGCACTGGTCGCTCGCATTGCTTCGCCTGTAAGCACGTAACGTCCAAACGTGCAGCGTAAATCCGTGTCTCTTTCCAAACGCTTGAGCAACAGCTGCATCTCTGCAACCGGCAATTCGCCATCCAAGAAAGCCGAGAGTTGCTCACGCACTGCGTCGTTGGCTGACGGTTCACTCATGGCGGCAGGCCTCGAAACGAATTGGATGATGCATGGCTTAATTGACTCGAGAGTGGCGCACTATTCATCGAGACTATTCATCAAGAAGGGGCTTGAGCTTTTTGTCGATAGCCTCACGCGCGCGGAAAATGCGTGATCGCACCGTGCCCACCGGGCACGACATGCGCTCCGCAATCTCTTCGTATGACAAGCCTTCGAGCTCTCGCAGCATGATCGCGGTCCGTAAGTCCTCCGGCAGTTCAGCCATGGCCGCTTGCACGGTTTGGCGAATCTCTTCGGTGAGCAACAGCCCTTCGGGCGTGTCCCCTTCTTTGAGACGAGCCTGACGCTCGTACTGTTCCGGATCTTGTAAATCGAGATCGAAATCGACTGGGCGGCGGCGGTTCGACACCAGCGCGTTCTTCGCCGTATTGATGGCAATGCGATAGAGCCACGTATAGAAAGCGCTCTCGCCGCGGAAGGACGGCAATGCGCGATAGGCTTTGATGAATGCCTCTTGGGCCACGTCCTCTGCTTCCGCTTGATCGCTCACGAAGCGACTCACTAATTTGAGCACCTTGTGCTGATACTTGCGCACCAATAGATCGAACGCGGAAGTGTCCCCGCGCTGTACCTGCTCGACCAACTTGGCGTCGCTGACTTCGGAGGTCATGGCCTGCGAATCTCGTCTCGGGTGGTTCGCGGCCAAGGCAACTCCTTCAGTGCCCTGATAGACCCGCGCGCTTGTCGAAAGTTCGCATTCGAAGACGGCAAATGTGCATAAACGTGAGCTGTGTCACTCGAGGAATTCAGCCCTCGAATCCGCAGTCGCACCAGCAGCCGGCGATAAAGATCGGGAAAGTCGTATGCAGGCACGAGTACGAATATCCTGCCGCGCCGCTCGGTTTTGAAAACGAGCCACGCTCCTGCACGGAGCGCGACGGACTCGGGGCAAAGCTCAGCACGCATCTGAGCGCATCCGGGAAGCGTGAGCCACCACTGTCCTTCACCGTCCCATACGGCAGTGTTCACCCGATATGCATGACCAAGCCATCCCGTTCGCCAGTGCACATAGGCAGCTACAACTGTGCTTGCGATGCCGGTGAGCGCCACAATTCCCCAACCCTGGACCGCCGTTGCGAACATCGGTGCCGTAATGGTGATCATCAAAGTGCACGCGCAGAGTACTTCGCGCACGCGTCCGCGAGCGAAATCAAGGTGAAGCGGCGGTAAGCTGCTTGATGACATCTGCTAGGTTCGGATCCGCCGGACTTGTGCGTCCGACGACATAAGCCAGTATGGTTGGATCCTGCAGCTCGAGCAAAGCCTCGAAGGCTTCACGATGCGCAGGCGACGCGTGAGGATAAACGTCTTCCAGGTATCGCGCGAGCAGTACGTCGAGCTCGCGCATGCCGCGCCGGCAACGCCAGCGGAGGCGGTTCATCAATGCCTTCTCTCCGCGATCATTTTCTTGATCTCGGCGATGGCTTTGGCGGGGTTCAGGTCCTTCGGGCAAGCTTCCGTGCAGTTCATGATGGTGTGGCAGCGATACAGCCGGAAGGGGTCTTCCAGCGCATCGAGCCGCTCGCCCGTGGCTTCATCGCGCGTATCGATGATCCAACGATACGCGGCGAGGAGTGCCGCAGGCCCCAGATAGCGATCGCTGTTCCACCAATAAGAAGGACAGCTGGTCGAGCAACAGGCGCACAGGATACAGGCCGAGGGCGTATCGATTTTTTGTTGTTCGTCTTTCGATTGCAGACGTTCCTGATCCGGCGGTGCGGGCGTGCGGGTCTGCAGCCACGGTTTCACCGACGCGTATTGCGCGTAGAAGTTGGTGAGATCGGGCACGAGATCCTTGATCACGGGCATGTGAGGCAGCGGATAGATCTTGACCTCACCCTTGATGTCACTCGTCGCCTTGGTGCACGCGAGTGTATTCACGCCGTCGATGTTCATGGCGCACGATCCGCAAATGCCTTCGCGGCAGGAGCGGCGGAACGTCAACGTCGAGTCGACTTCGTTTTTGATCTTGATGAGCGCATCCAACACCATGGGGCCGCAGCTCGCCATGTCGACCTCGTAGGTGTCGACGCGCGGGTTCTCACCCGATTCAGGATCGAAGCGATAAATCTTGAAGGAACGCACGTCGCGCGCCCCGTTCGCCGCCTTGAAGTTCTTACCCGGTCGAATCTTCGAATTCGCGGGCAATCGAAATTGAGCCATGAAGTAGAACCCCTCTCTCAGTAAACCCGCGCCTTGGGCGGCACGGGCTCGACATCGCTCGTAAGCGTGTTTAGGTGGACGGGACGATAGTCGATCGTCACCTTGCCGTTCGGGTCCACCCACGAGAGCGTGTGTTTCATCCAATTCACGTCGTCGCGGTTCGGGAAATCCTCGCGCGCGTGAGCACCCCGGCTTTCCTTGCGATTCTCTGCAGATTGGATGGTCGCCGTCGCTTGACCGAGCAAATTGTCGAGCTCGAGTGTCTCGATCAGATCCGTGTTCCAAATGAGCGTGCGATCGGAAATGCCTACATCGGCGAACGATGCAAACACTTTCTTGAGTTTTTCCACGCCTTCGACCAGCGATTCGCCACTGCGGAATACTGCTGCGTGACTCTGCATCACGCGTTGCATGGCAAGGCGGATTTCAGCGGTGCGCAAACTGCCCTTGGCGTTGCGGAATTTGTCGATGCGGCTGATGGCAAAGTCGCCTGCATCGGCCGCGAGAGGACGATGCTTGGTGCCCGGCTTGACCACCTCAGCACAATGACGAGCCGCTTCGCGCCCGAACACGACCAGATCCAACAACGAATTTGAGCCGAGTCGATTGGCGCCGTGCACGGATACGCATGCTGCCTCGCCCGCTGCCATCAGGCCCGGCACCACTGCGTCCGGGTGACCATTCTTCACGGTGACCACTTCGCCGTGATAATTCGCGGGAATGCCGCCCATGTTGTAATGCACGGTGGGCAATACCGGAATCGGCTGCTTGGTGACGTCGACGCCGGCAAAAATTCTTGCGGTCTCCGCGATACCCGGCAACCGCTCGTGAATGACGTCCCCACCCAAATGTTCGAGGTGCAAGAAGATGTGATCTTTATGTTCGCCGACGCCGCGTCCTTCGCGGATTTCTATCGTCATGGCGCGGCTCACCACGTCGCGGGAGGCAAGATCTTTTGCGTTCGGCGCGTAGCGTTCCATGAAACGCTCGCCGGCAGAATTACGCAGAATGCCGCCCTCGCCTCGCACGCCTTCGGTGATCAAACACCCCGCACCGTAAATACCGGTCGGATGGAATTGCACGAATTCCATATCCTGCAGCGGTAATCCGGCTCGCAGCACCATGCCGCCACCGTCACCCGTGCAGGTGTGTGCTGACGTGCACGAGAAATAAGTGCGTCCATAACCGCCGGTCGCCAACACGACCATGTGCGCGCGGAATCGATGAATCGTACCGTCGGCCATGTTGATGGCGACCACGCCGCGGCATTCGCCGTTTTCCATGATGAGATCGACGGCGAAATATTCGATGAAGAATTGCGCTTCGTGACGCAACGCCTGTTGATACAGCGTATGCAACATCGCATGACCAGTACGATCGGCCGCTGCACACGTGCGTTGCGCGATGCCCTTGCCGTAGTGTGTGGTCATGCCGCCGAACGGCCGCTGATAGATCTTGCCCTCTTCGGTGCGCGAAAACGGCAACCCATAGTGCTCCAGCTCGATGATGGCTGCCGGCGCTTCCTTGCACATGAATTCGATAGCGTCTTGATCGCCCAGCCAGTCCGAACCTTTCACGGTGTCGTACATGTGCCAGCGCCAATCGTCCTCACCCATGTTGCCGAGCGCGGCGCTGATGCCGCCCTGCGCAGCCACCGTGTGGCTGCGAGTCGGAAACACTTTGGTCAAGCACGCAGTGGACAACCCCGAGTGCGCAAGACCGAACGTCGCCCTCAACCCGGCGCCGCCGGCACCGACGACGACGACGTCGTAACTATGATCGATGAATTGATATGCGCTCATGCTACGGCTCCGAACGCGACGCGCAGCACGGAGAACACTCCGAGCCCGGCCAGCAGCACGAGAATGAAATTGATCGCAAGCATTGTGAGAATTTTGGGTCCCGGACCAGCCACATAATCTTCGACGACGACCTGCAAGCCGAGCTGCGTGTGATACACAGTCGTGATGATGAGCAGCGTCAGCAGCACCGCGTTGAGCGGCGAACCCATCCAAGTCACGACCGCCGGATAGCTGAAGTCACCCAGCGCGGCGAGTGCAAACAAAAACCACAGCGTCAAGAAGATCAGCGCGACGGAAGAAACTCGTTGCGCCCACCAATGTCCGGCGCCTTCTTTCGCGGCGCCCAAGCCGAGCACTCGGCCCAAGGGACTGCGCAAACTCATGCCGCACCTCCAAGTTGCGATGCGAGCACACCCCAATAGAGCGCGGTGAACAGCAGCGCACCGATGAAGCAGGCCCATCCCGTGGCGCGTGCGATCTTCTTATCGAACCCGTACCCCATGTCCCACGCGAGATGACGGATGCCGTTCAACAGGTGATAGAAGAACGAGAACGTCCAGGCGATCAGGAGAAAGCGAGTGAGTGGATGCGCGAACACGGGCAACGCCGCTTCGTATGCTTCGGCGCCCGAAGCGATGGCCACCAACCAGTAAATGAAGAGAACGAGTCCGACGCTGAGCGCGATGCCGGTCAGGCGATTCAGAATGGACAGAGTATTCGAGTACTGCCAGCGATAGTGCAGGAAAGGAGACAGCGGTTTCGCCCGTATTGCCATTATTCAAGACCCCTCGAACTCGTTACGCAGCCAAGCCACGCCCGCGGTGGACGAATGCCGATCTCAGGAAGCTGGTTGCCCGCGCTCGACGTTTTAGAAATCGATGCAGCGTCCCGCTTTTTCCCAGTCCCCGAATCGCGTGGGTTCCGGGCCGATCCTGCCACCGATTTCCTTGGGCATTCGGGGCGTTTGCCGAGCCGACTCCTCTGCCAGAGATGCCGCTTGCGACTCGTCGTGCGACGAAGCCGTCTGCGGTGAGGTCGGATTTTGATTGGCAACGCCCTGCGACATGAGCGCATAGTCTGCCAGAAAGGCGTCTCTTAAGAAACCGGTCATAATGATTGCGCACGCGTGCACGAGTGCAACACCCACAAGCTTTTCGAGAGACTCTAGAGATGGCGAGTCCCCTACGTTCGACATTGCAGACCCTGGATTCCTTGAGCGCGATTGCGATCAGGGGAGCCGACGCGACCGCGTTTTTGCAAGGCCAATTGAGCAATGACCTCGATCGCTTGAGCCCCACGCGCACGCTGCTCGCAAGCTGCAATTCAGCACAAGGACGTGTGCAAGTCGTCATGCACTTGATTCAGCGCCGAGACGGAATCGTCGCATTGGTCCCGACTGCCCTGGTCGAACAGACTTTGCTGCGGCTTCGCAAATATGTGCTGCGCTCCAAAGTCGTGCTCTCGGACGCACGCGGCGAGCTCACTGCATACTGGCCTACCGCGCAGCAATTGCAGGCGTTAGGGTTGCCCACGCCAGCGGCCGCTCACGATCACGTCGAACACGACGGCTCGAGCATCGTTCGATGGCCCGATCCGCAGGAAAGATATTTGCTTATCGGCCCGAGCGGCGCTTCACATGGCGATAGCAGCGAAGCTTGGCGACTGGCTGATATCCGCGCCGGCTTGGCGCAAGTGTCTCCGCAGACGCATGAACTGTTCGTCGCCCAGATGCTCAACCTCGATTTGATCGGCGGCATCAGCTTCGAGAAAGGTTGCTACACGGGACAGGAAATCATCGCGCGCACCCACTTCCGCGGCGCGGTGAAGCGACGCATGTTTCGTTTCGAAGCGGACTCGCCTCCTCCAGCGCCCGGCACGAGAGTGCTCGCGAGCGGTACGCATGCAGGTGAAGTCGTGGATGCGGTCGCGACAGAACGCGGCTGCGAGATGCTGGCGGTGATCGCGCTCGGACAACGCGAACATGAGCTCGTCACGGAGCAGGCGCCGGAGGTGGTGATGAAGCGGTTGGCGATGCCTTATGAAGTGGAAGCGCCAGGACAAGAAGGCGCTAGGCGCTAGGCCTCCGGCCTCATATGCGGGAACAACAACACGTCGCGAATCGAGGGTGAGTTCGTCAAGAGCATCACCAGACGATCGACACCAATGCCTAGGCCCGCTGTCGGCGGCAATCCGTATTCGAGCGCGCGCACGTAATCTGCGTCGTAGAACATTGCTTCTTCGTCACCTTCGGATTTACGCGCCGCTTGTTCTTTGAAGCGCGCGGCTTGATCTTCGGGATCGTTGAGCTCGGAAAAACCATTCGCGATTTCACGGCCGCCGACGAAGAACTCGAAACGGTCGGTGATGAAAGGATCGGCATCGTTGCGCCGTGCGAGTGGCGACACTTCCGCGGGATAGCTATAGACGAACGTGGGCTGCAACAGCCGATGCTCCGCTGTCTTCTCGAAAATTTCGATCTGCAACTTGCCCGCGCCGTCGCCGGGTTTGTGTGGAATCTTCAGGCCGTCGCAAACACCACGCAAATACGTTACATCGCGCAACTTCTCACGCGCGACGCCCGGATTGAAGTGCACGATGAGATCTTCGACCGTGACGCGTCGAAACGGCTGGCCGAAATCGAATGTTTGGTCCTGATACGTAAGCGAGCGCGTGCCGAGCACGGTATCGCACAAGCCCTGAAATAAGCGCTCCACCAGCTCCATCAACTCGCGAAAATCCGCGTACGCTTGATACAGCTCGAGCATGGTGAATTCGGGATTGTGCCGCGTCGACACGCCTTCGTTACGGAAGTTGCGATTGATTTCGTACACCCGCTCGAAACCGCCGACCACGAGCCGCTTCAAATACAGCTCCGGCGCGATGCGCAGATACATGTCGAGATCGAGCGCATTGTGATGAGTGACGAACGGACGAGCCGCGGCGCCGCCCGGAATGACTTGCAACATCGGCGTCTCGACTTCGATGTAGTCCTGCGCATCGAGAAAATTGCGCAGATATTTGATGATGCGCGTGCGCGTGCGAAATACCTGGCGGCTCTCTTCGTTGATGATGAGATCGACGTAGCGCTGACGGTAACGGACTTCCTGATCCGCAAGCCCATGCCACTTGTCCGGCAATGGACGCAACGACTTCGTGAGCAAGCGTAACTTTTCGACTTTGACCGACAGCTCGCCGGTCTTGGTTTTGAAGAGCACGCCTTCGGCACCGAGCAAATCGCCGACGTCCCACGATTTGAACTCTTCATACACATCGCCCAGCGCTGCGCTCTGCAAGAAGAGCTGGATCTGACCGCTGCGATCGAGCACTTTCGCGAAACTGGCTTTGCCCATGATGCGCTTCGCCATGAGACGGCCGCCCACCTGCACCGGGATGGGATTCTTCTCGAACCACTCGGCAGGTCGCTCGCCATACGCAGTGTGCAACTGTTCCGCCAATGCATTGCGGCGGAAATCATTCGGAAACGCAGGACCCCGCTCGCGTAACTTGTCGAGCTTGGCGCGGCGCTCGGCGATTAGTTTGTTTTCGTCTTCCGGCGGTAAATCGTCGGTCATTACGTCACTCGTTGGCTGTCTTTCTCACAGTCCCTGCTTCAAACTCGCTTCCAAGAACTGATCCAAGTCGCCGTCCAGCACGGCCGTGGTATTACCCACTTCGACGCCGGTCCGCAGGTCTTTGATGCGCGATTGGTCTAGGACGTACGAGCGGATTTGATTACCCCAGCTCACGTCCGACTTGGAATCTTCCAGCACCTTGGCCGCGGCGTTGCGCTTGTTCACTTCGAGCTCGTACAGCTTGGCTTTCAGCATCTTCATCGCGCGATCGCGGTTCTTGTGCTGACTGCGCTCGTTTTGACAGGCGACCACGATGCCCGTTGGAACGTGCGTGATACGCACGGCCGATTCGGTTTTGTTCACGTGTTGGCCACCGGCGCCGCTCGAACGGTATACATCCGTGCGCAGGTCCGCTGGATTGATTTGGATGTCGATGTCGTCGTCGATCTCGGGTGAAACGAACACCGAGGCGAACGAAGTGTGGCGGCGCGCATTCGAATCGAACGGCGATTTGCGTACGAGCCGATGCACGCCCGTCTCGGTGCGCAACCATCCGTATGCGTACTCGCCTTGGAAATTCACGGTCGCGCCCTTGATGCCCGCAACTTCGCCGTTGCTGATGTCGATCACTTCCGTGCGAAGACCGTGCGCATCGCCCCAGCGTAGATACATTCTGAGCAGCATTTGCGCCCAATCCTGAGCCTCGGTCCCGCCGGCGCCTGCTTGAATATCCAAGAAGGCACTGTGCGAATCCATTTCGCCCGGGAACATGCGTTGGAACTCGAGCTTCTTGACGTCGGTCTCGACCTTGCCGATGTCGGACTCGACCTCGCGAGTCATGTCCTGATCATCGTCGGCGACCGCGAGTTCGAGAATTTCACGGGCGTCGTGCAAACCGCCGCGAATGCGATCGAGCGTGCCGACGACGGCTTCGAGGCGAGCGCGCTCCTTACCCAGCTCTTGAGCTTTGTCCGGCGTATTCCAAATATTCGGATCTTCCAATTCGCGGCTGACTTCGGTCAGACGCTCGCTCTTGGTGTCGTACTCAAAGAAACCTCCGCAGCGCTTCACTGCGCTCGGCGAGGTCATCGAGACTGCGTCGAATGTGATTGACTTCCATTGCGGAACGATTGGGCGGTGATGAAAGGGGTGAATGGTAGCACGCCGATGCTCGCGGAGAGCGCGGTCGGCCTTTCAACCTCGCCCGCCACTCACTACTTCCAAATGCTCCACGATTAGCTGCAACCGCTCCGTACCGGCGTACTCGTTCACATCCAACCGGAACGCCATCGACACTTCGCTTTGCGGCGGCACACCGACTGCGGCTTCGTGGTCGAAATGGCGAAAGGCGATGGCGTCGCACGTCGAGCCGCCGTCAAGCGCGCGCACGCGTAGTTTGAGGTGCCGTTCGCCGACGACTTTGCTTTCAGCCACGCCGAAGCGTCCATCGAACAGCGGTTCGGGGAAGCCTTGGCCCCAGGGTCCGCTGATGCGCAACAACCGTGCGGTATCGAGCGAGAAATCCCCCGCGTCCAACGCGCCGTCTGTGTGTAGCACGCCGCGCGCATCCTCCGGCGTCATCCATTTGCGGACCTCGGCATCGAAGGCTCGGCTGAAATCCTCGAATCGATCCGCTGCAATGGAAAGCCCGGCTGCCATCGCGTGGCCGCCGAACTTGTCGATGAGTCCCGGATCGCGCGCGGCCATCGCATCGAGCACGTCGCGAATGTGCACGCCAGCCACCGATCGCGCCGAGCCTTTGAGTGTTTGTGCATCGGCACGCGCCATGGCGATCACGGGACGGTGAACGCGATCTTTGACTCGCGAAGCGACCAATCCCACGACGCCTTGATGCCAACTCTCTTCGAACAAACAAAGACCGAGCGGCAACGATTCTTCGTTTGTGTGCATCTCTGCAATCGTGCGCAAAGCATCTTCTTGCATGCGCTGCTCTAGGTCGCGCCGATCTTGATTGAGCTGCGTCAAGCGCGCCGCGAGTAGCCGAGCCGTGGCCAAATCGTCGGTTAGCAAGCACTGAATGCCGACGGTCATGTCATCGAGCCGTCCGGCTGCGTTGAGGCGCGGCCCGATCTGAAAGCCCAAATCCGCCGCCACACAAGTATCGACTCGGCCGCCCGCAACTTCGAGCAATGCGCGAATTCCGGGAACGCAGCGGCCGGCGCGAATGCGGCGCAAGCCCTGTTGCACGAGAATGCGGTTGTTGAAATCGAGTGCGACCAGATCCGCCACCGTGCCGAGCGCGACGAGATCTAGAAATTCGGCGACCGGCGCACCCGAGATGAGCCCGAGCGATTGCATGCGGTGCGTGAGCGCTGCAAGCACATAAAAGGCAACCCCTACGCCGGCTAACGATTTGCTTGCAAAGCTATTCCCCGGCAGATTGGGGTTCACCATCGCGGTGGCAGACGGAAGTGCGGCACCGGGCAAATGGTGATCGGTGATCAACGTCTCGATGCCGAGCGCCTGCGCTTCTGCAACGCCTGCGTGACTCGATACGCCGTTGTCTACGGTAATGATGAGTGCCGGTGTTTGTTGAGCGGCAACGCGAACGATTTCCGGCGTGAGTCCATAGCCGAACTGAAAGCGATTGGGAACCATGAACCGCACATCGGCGAAACCGAGTTTGGTCAGCTGCCGCACTGTAAGGGCGGTGCTGGTAGCGCCGTCGGCATCGAAGTCGCCGACGACTAGAATCCGGCTCGCGCGTGCGTGGTGATGCAGTAATAGATCCACGGCCGACTCGATGCCGTCGAGTTCGCGCACGGGAATCAACCGATCGAGTCCGAGTTCGAGTTCGTGAGGACTGCGCACGCCGCGAGCGCTGTAAATCCTGCGCAATAGCGGATGCAACTCCGCAGGCAATTGAACGGTGTCGTCGCCGGTACGACGTCTCACGGTGCGTGCAATCAATTCAAGAATTCCTCGAACGGGCGGTGTCGCTGCAGCCAGCCGAACCATGAATTTCCCGGCGGACGAATGCTCCAGCCGGGCAGTATCAGTCGGCAGTCGACGTTGTTGTTTTGACGTTCGCTCATGAGCGGCGCGATCCAACGATGCTCGAAGTCATGCAATTCCGCAGAGCTTGCTACTGCGACCGTATCCTGCTGCAAACCACGGATGAGTTCCACCCCATTTGCGCATAGGGGTTGCCACTGCGAGCGATGCAATCGAGCGAGGCCGCGCGCATACACCTCGTCGGCACAAATGAGTGGCAAATGTCGGGGCATTTCGGCGGCGACTGCTCCCTGCCCCCAAAGCCACACCGCATTCGCGGATAGGAGGTGGCGTCGCTCGCGCAACACATTGAGAGGATCGTCGTGCAACGACATTTGCACTTCGCTCATCAGTGCGCGCAGTACGCGCCCGTCTCGGCCCGAAGGCATGGCGTCATCCAAGCGTGAACTGGCTGCATGCATCAGGCTATGCGTTTCGACTTGCAGCGCGCGTTGAATCCACACATACCACTTACCGTGTTCACTCATACAGAACTCGGCCTCTGCCGAGTTCAGGGCTGCGAGACGCAGAAACATCGCCTGCGATTCTTCGAGCGAAAGTGCGACCACACCGGCGAGCTGTACGTGATCCATACCGGCAACGAGATGAACGGGATCGGCGTGCAGACACACTCCTTCGCGATATCCTCCTCCCTCTCCCATCCAACTCAGCGGCGCGCTCGCGTAGGCTGCGTCCCTCGGATCGAGATCTAGCGCAGTGAGCAACTGGAACTGCCACGGTTCGAGAGGGTTATCGAGAGTGCCCCCAACTGCATGCGCTGTTCCACGCTCCAACCAACGCTGAAGCGCAGGCCACGACGAAAGCGATTCGCCTCGAGCGTGAAGTCCTTTGAGCTGCGCAGGAAGAGTCGGACAGATCAGCGTGAGCACAGGCGGCATGCGACATTGTCGCTGCTGCCGACGCGGCACGCCAACCCGCAATCTATTTGTCGCTCACGACCGAGACCGCTATCGTTCGCAACGCGGAGACGTTTATGAAACTAACGCTGGAAAATCGCGGCGCGAGCAATGTCGTGCGGTCCTATTCGCCCTCGTCCATCAAAGTGGGCGATGCAGAGCTCACGACGAGCAGCATCGTCAATGCGGATCAGGTCGTGCGCGATTGGCCGCCGCGCACCGTCGAGCAACTCGACCATTCTCACCTCGAACCGATTCTGGCGCTCAAGCCGGAAATCGTGGTGCTTGGCACGGGCATGCGACAGCAATTCCCGTCCACGGACATCATTGCAGCGCTGATGACTCGAGGAATCGGCTTCGAAGCCATGGATACCGGCGCTGCATGCCGCACATACAACGTACTCGTGAGCGAAGATAGACGAGCGGTGCTGGCGGTGTTGATGGAGTAGTGAGTGGACAACTAGAAAACCAGACAACCAGACAAGTTTCTGGCTCTTCCTGCTGGTTTGCTGGTTTGCTTTTCCTGCAGCCCGCTAGCTGCAGGCTCGTACCAAAGATCACCGGGGGAAGACGCAGGGACTGAAGATATTCGACTAACCCGCCTGTGAACTCTTGCGAGTCCGCCACGCGGCCTATTCTTATTGTTCTGCTTTTGTTCTTCTTCGCGCTGTATCCTCGAATCCCCCTCCACCCCCGCGCCTTCTCCCGGTGACCCTCATCTGTCCGTGATGCGTGATGCTCTATCCGTGAAGAACTGTGCTGCGCCTTTGAAGTTCGTCCGATGAAGGAATAGCGACAGCGGGCGGAATGGTAGACGCACTTGCAACGAGAGTGCAACATCTATTTGCGTCGCTGCTCACTCGATCGCAAAATAAATTCGCAGGCGAAAAAGCCTATTTTCTTAGACTATTTCTCAACTCGGCTTCACTGCCTCGGCAGGAGAGACAGCGGATCGACCGGACGTCCGTGCACGCGGATCTCGAAATACAGCATCGGCGAGCCTTCCGGACCATTTCCCATCGTCGCGATGCTTTGACCTGCCTTCACGGCGTCGCCTTCTTTGATACTGAGTGCTTGTGTATGACCATATGCACTCAGATAGGTCTCGTTATGTTTGATGATGACGAGTTGTCCGTAACCCAAAAGCCCTGCGCCTGTGTACACGACTCTGCCGTCTGCAGCCGCTTTGATGTCCTGGCCTGCGCGTCCGGAAATGGTAAGACCACGCCCGCCATTCGGTCTTTCTGTGCTGGAAACCGCTCCACCTTGCGCAGGCCATATCCATGAGGGACTTGGATCCAACACTTCGGGCGCAGTGGATGTAGGCGTAGCGGGTTGGGCATTGCGCGACGCAGATGTGCTTCGTCCGAGCGTGAGTACTTGGCCAACCGCGATGCGATAGTCACTGCCGATGCGATTGCGCCGTGCGATCTCGTGATAGTCCAACCCGAACCGCGTTGCGATCGAATAAAGAGTGTCGCCACGTTTCACGGTGTAGGTCGCAGGCGGCGCTTGTGGATGACTCGCACACCCGCTCGCGAACACGGCGAGCGCGAGCAGCGCGATTACAAGAAATGAAATTCGGCTTAGCGCCGACGTGATCATCCCAAACCCTGGACCAGCGGCACGAACGCCACCAACCCCAATCGCTCCGTCACGAAATCGTCGCCGCGGCGAGTGATGCGCAAAAGTTCCTGATGCCCGTCGGGTCCGACGGGCACGATCATGCGGCCGCCGGGCGCTAATTGGAGCAGCAGCGCTTCGGGCACGCCCATGGGCGCCGCTGCAACGATGATTGCATCATAAGGCGCATGGCCCGCCCAACCCTTGAAGCCGTCGCCGTGACGGAAATAGACGTTGCGGATGTCGAGGCTCTTGAGGTGACGCTTGGCGCGATCGAGAAGCGCGGCAATGCGCTCAATGCTGTAGACGAACTTGACGAGCGGCGCCAACACGGCCGTTTGATAGCCGCAGCCGGTGCCGACCTCCAACACCTTCCTCGGCGCTGCATTCTCCAATAGCGCCTCGGTCATGCGCGCGACGATGAAAGGTTGCGAAATAGTTTGGCCGAGCCCGATGGGCAACGCGGTGTCCTCGTACGCACGGGTTGCGAGCGCTTCATCCACAAACGTATGACGCGGCACGTTGCGGATTTGTTCGAGCACGGCTGTGTTTTTGATGCCCTGCTGCTTGAGTCTCTGCACCAGCCGCTCACGTGTGCGCGCCGATGTCATCCCAATGCCGGTCAGGCGATTCGCATTCATGCTTGGCCTTGCAACCACTCGCGCAGATCATCCAGAAAAGCGTGACGCGTCAAATCGATTTGCAGCGGTGTCACCGACACGTAGCCATTCGCAATCGCGTGGAAATCGGTGCCTGCTCCGGCGTCTTGTCCGCTGCCGGCAGGTCCCACCCAAAAGACGGCGCGACCTTTCGGGTCCGTGGTGCGGACGATTTTTTCCGAGCGATGACGATGACCCAAGCGCGTCACTTGATAGCCGCGCAATTGTTCGTAAGGCAGATCGGGTACGTTCACGTTGAGAATGGTTGCAGCGTGCAAAGGATGCCGCTGCACGCGCATCACGAGTTCTGCAGCGACTCGTGCTGCGGTATCGAAGTGATGGCCGTCTCTGTTGTCGAGCGAAATTGCGATGGCAGGCAGGCCTAAGAAACGGCCCTCGACCGCTGCTGCCACAGTGCCCGAGTACAAGACGTCGTCGCCTAAATTCTGGCCGTCGTTGATGCCGGAAACGACCATGTCGTGTTCGTAGTCGAACAGCCCCGAGATGGCGAGATGCACGCAATCGGTCGGCGTGCCGTTCACGTAATAGCGATTGTCATCGTAGGGGAAAACACGCAACGGCACATCGAGCGTGAGCGAATTGCTGGCGCCGCTGCGATTGCGGTCGGGCGCCACGACGGTAATTGCCGCTAATGTTTGCAGGGCCTCGGCCAACTGACTGAGGCCCTCGGCCCGATAGCCGTCGTCGTTACTGATGAGAATCTTCACTTAGCACTCGGCATCGGACGCACCGCAGACTTGTCATTGGACGGCGCGGCGCAACTATACTGGATTGCGCAAATGATCAGGTAGCCACCGATTCCTGCAACCGTCATGAGCAAATCCAAGGATACCGACCGCGAGCTGTTTCGCGAAGCCGTGCGCGATGTGCGCCGCTTGAGCTCAGCGACGCGTAATATCGAGCACCCCAAACCTGCGCCCAAAGCACGCTTCATGCGCGCCGATCAGCGCGAAGTTTTGCGCGAAAGCCTGCTGCCCGTGACCGATCCGGCGCTGCTCGAAACGGGTGACGAACTTTCGTTCAGACGCGATGGCATTCCGGAAACGGTGCTGCGCAAACTACGCCGCGGCGAATATGTCGTAGACGCCGAATTGGATTTGCACGGCATGAATGCGGAAGACGCGCGTGCAGCGATGAAAGAATTCCTGTTGAACGCGCTCGGCACACACATGCGTTGCATCCGCATCGTGCACGGCAAGGGCCGACGTTCCGGTCCGCGGGGACCCGTGCTCAAAAATCTGGTGAACCGCTGGCTGCGGCAAGTCGATGCGGTCGTAGCGTTCGGTAGCGCTCGACCGAATGACGGTGGAAGTGGCGCGGTGTATGTGTTGTTACGCAGCTGACGCTGCGTAACAGGAGTTAGAAGGTAGGGGTTAGGAGTTAGGAGTTAGTAAGAGCGCGCTGTGCGTACTATCCGCTCTTCTTCAACTTCGCCGCCAGCGCCCTCAATCCTTGCTGTGTTTCGTCACTGAACCAACGG
>Ga0068855_100005108_pt1 | contig 15999 bp, 14 predicted proteins | sample KBSCornC52_FD_66592 | JGI IMG/M metagenome (GOLD analysis project Ga0068855, IMG submission 66592) | Corn rhizosphere microbial communities from Kellogg Biological Station, Michigan, USA - KBS Corn C5-2 | ecosystem: Host-associated > Plants > Roots > Rhizosphere > Soil ...
ATATTCCATCGGACGAGCGCGATCGCATTTTCTATCCGAAGCGCGCGCTTGCGGTGTCGTGTCCTATCCACCGCGACGACGGCACCACGGGCGTGTTCCAAGGCTACCGGGTTCAGCATCATCTCACGCTCGGTCCGACAAAGGGCGGCACACGCTTTTCCGCCAAGCTGGATATCGGCGAAGTGGCGGCCTTGGCCATCTGGATGAGCTGGAAGTGTGCGCTCATGGGATTGCCCTACGGCGGCGCTAAAGGCGGTGTGACCGTGGATCCGCTGTCTCTGTCGCCCCGCGAACTGGAGGCCATCTCCCGGCGCTACATGCAGGAGATGATCCCCTTCGTCGGACCGCACACGGACATCATGGCGCCGGATATGGGGACCAATGAACAGGTGATGGCGTGGTTCATGGACACCTATTCCATGCATCGCGGCCATACGGTGACAGAGATCGTCACCGGAAAGCCTGTGAGTTCCGGGGGCACCTACGGCCGCCGCGAAGCAACGGGTCGCGGAATTGTCTATCTCTCCGAGGTGGCTCTTGACCGGCTCAAGATCAATCCGCGCCAAGCCAACGTCGTTATTCAGGGTTTCGGTAATGTGGGAGGCTTTGCCGCATCTATCTTCCACGAACGCGGATTCAAGGTCCTGGGCGTCAGCGATCACACGGCCGCGTACTTCGATCCGCAAGGTCTCGATATTCCCGCGCTGCTTGTCTTTGCGCAAAAGAATGGTGTGTTGAAGGGATTCTCAAGCGAGCTCGTTATCGATCCGAGGGAGATGCTGCTGCAACAATGCGACGTATTGGTGCCGGCCGCGGTGGAGCGGGTGATTACCGGCGACAATGCGGGCAAGCTGCGGTGCCGGGTTCTGGCGGAGGGGGCCAATGGTCCCACCACGCCTGACGCAGACAGGATTCTGGATCAACGCCGCGATGAGGTGTTCGTCATCCCCGACATCCTGTGCAACGCGGGCGGGGTGGTGGTGAGCTACTTCGAATGGGTCCAGGACCTGCAGCAGTTCTTCTGGCGTGAGAATGAGGTCAATGAACGGCTGGAACAGGTTCTGGGCCGGGCTTTCGCCGCCGTCATGGAACGCGCCGAGCAGCACAACATTTCCCATCGCACCGCCGCCATGGCCGTGGGTGTGGAGAAGGTTCGCGACGCCAAGCGCACGCGGGGTCTGTTCCCCTGAGGCCGTGCCTGCCGGGCCCCCATATGGCGCGGCTGCGAGTCATAGGACGGCATAATCCCGGCCATTGTGGCCTTAATGCTGCAGCGCGGCCGGATTCATAAAACCGTCATCTCTCTGTCACGGAAACACGCGAATAGCGTCCCTATGGTCCGTCCGTCTTTGCCAGCGGTGCAACCCACCGTGGTGGAGACAGGGGGTTTTGCCGATGGGGCAGGCTCTTCGTGGGTCTTGGGGATTTGCCGGTTCTCGGCTTCAAAAAAGCCGTCGCCGCGGGCTCCCGGACAGGGGTTTCTTAGGAGCAGAGAATGAAAAAGCTGTATGTCGCCACCGCGGCGCTGCTGGCCTCGACGGCCATTGTGTCCATGCCCGCTCTCGCGGCGGATAAAACTGATTCCACGACCAAACAGATCCAGATGTTGAAGGACCAGTTGCGCGCCATGCAGCAGCAACTGGAAGCGTTGCAGTCAAGCAACGCCTCGACCCAAGACGCCGTTGCCAAGGAAACCGCTGCGCGTCAGGCTGCCGACAAGGCGGCCAAGGACGCAGCGCTCGCCGCCGGCGGTCATCTGGTGTTCGCCGATGGCCAATCCAAGATCGTGCCGCCCGCCAATCCCAAGGTCACCGAATCGGCCACGCATCGTTTCACGCTGTCAAGCGCCGACGGTAACTGGACGATCGCTCCCACCGGCCGCGTTCACTTGGACCTGGGTGGTTATCTGAGCTACTCGGCGAAGAATCCGACGCTCGGCCCCATCAACAATACGACCCAGAGCCTGTCCAGCGGCTTCAATGCCCGCCGCGCCCGCTTGGGCGTCACCGGCAAGGCCATGGGTGACTTCACCTATTCACTGATCCTCGACGCCGGTTCATCCCAGGATAGCGGCACCAATCTTCCTGGCGTTCCGGCGAGTGGTTCGCAGCCTGTCATTCCTGGCGCCACCAGCATCCAGCAGGCGCAGATCGGCTACACCGGCATCAAGAACACGATCATCGAATTGGGTTATTCCGATACGTTCTTCACGCTCGATGAAGCCACCAGCTCCAACGACATCATGTTCATGGAACGTGCGTCGCCCTCCAACATCGCCACGGCGTTCAACGGCGGCGACAACCGTTCCAACGTCGGTTTCCGGACCTGGGGCGAAAACTATTGGATCGGTGCTTACTTCACGGGGCCGACGATCGGCGACTCGCATACCACGGTCGGCGAACGTGTCGGTGCCTTCCAGCGCGTGACCTTCAATCCAATCCAGGAAGGCACGACCTCGGTTCACATCGGCGCCGCTATCGACGAGCTGATCAAGGCGCCGAACACCGGTGCCGGTACGGCACGCTCGATCTCGCTGTCGGATCGTCCCGAATTGCGTATCGATCCGACCAACTTCCTCAACAGCGGCGCTCTGGGCACGGTCGCAAGCCCGGTCACCGGCGGACAGGTCTACAACATCGAAAGCGCCGCGGCGCTCGGCAACTTCTTCTACCAGGGTGAGTATTTCCACGAGACGGTGCAGCGTCTTGGCCGTACCTCCGCCAGTTTTGACGGTGGTTATGCCGAAGTCAGCTACACCTTCGGTGGACATCGTACTTACGTCGCGAATGCCGGTGCGTACTCGGGCGTCAATCCCATCACACCGTTCTCGGTCAAGAATGGCGGCATGGGCGCGTTCGAAATCGCAGCGCGCGTCAGCTACCAGGACCTAGTCGATCAGTTCCTCACCAACACGGCGGCGGCCCAGCCCAATGCCGTCAACGGCGGACGCCAGACCAACTACGACTTCGGCGTCAACTGGTACCTGAACTCCAACATGCGTTTCATGGTGAACTACATCCACAGCAACTTCGCCAAGAAGAACGCCAGCGCTGCCGGTGCGGTCAACATCGGCGCCAGCATGGATGCCATCGCTGGGCGTTTCCAGTTCGTGTTCTAAGGGATACTGCTCGCCTCCCCTCCCCCTGGCGAGACGAAACGGGCGGCACTTTTCAAGTGCCGCCCGTTTTTTTGAGCGCGGTGGCCGGCTGCGTTCTTCGACCGGCTACCGCGCTCACCCCGCGCGCAAAAGCCCCCGCGCGCGCAATGACGATAGCTTCAGGCCCGCGAGCCGCGGGTATCCAGATATTCGGGCAGATACCACTGACGAATGCGCCGCCGCGACGCTTTAGAAGGCTTGTCCTTATCCAGGTCCTTGCGTCCCTGGCAGAACGGGCGGGCCTTCAAGGGGCTGCGCCGGGGCGGGGGAGAAGCTTTACGCATCATAGGTGGTCTCCACGCGTACTTAGATGAGGGAATGGGCCAGGAGCGAGGTTAGCGTTGTGTAGCCGTAGCCGTGCAAGACGGCGACCGGATAGATCACGCCTGAGACCTGACCGGACGGTACGACGGAAATAGAGGTGGTTGCCCCCGAGACGGAAACCTTGAGGAAGTTGCCGATCGTCGTTGAGCTGCCGTTCCATTCCGTGTCGGCCAGCAAGGCCCGGAAATCCAGCACATTCCCATTATCCAGAACATAGCCGTAGAACGTCGTGAGGCCGCCGCCGACCTTGCCGAATGCGAACGTGCTGTTGCTGCCACTGGAATAGACGGTGGTGGTGCCGGTGCTGACCGTCACCTTGTTATTGAAACCGCCCACGTAAATGGTGGCTGTGCCCGATCCGCCGTTGAAGGTGTTGCTGCCCGAGTACGCCTGGATCGTGTAGGTGCCCGAGGAACCGTTGATGGTATTTCCGGTGCCGTAGGAATAGACCGCCGTCGTGCCTGTGTTGGCGTTGATGGTCGTGTTGTTGGCATAGGACGTGATGACATTCGGCGCCGGTGCCGGCGGCGGCGTGGTGCCGGTGCCGCCTGTCGTCGCGGTTGTCCCCGGAACGATCCGGACCAGCAAGGGATGATCGTCCACGTTCAAGGTCACCGAGCTGGTGTTGCTTGCCGCCTGGATGACGTTGGTCCCGTTCAACGGATCATAGACCTGCACGGTTTGCGCGGCCGAAGCCAGGCTCAGGGTCACGGCGGCGGCGCCCGCGGTTTCATCCCATACCGCCAGCCAATAGGCGCCGTCGGTCTTCTGCAGCAAGAGGCTGCTGTTGGTCAGGCTGGACAGTTGATAAGACAGCGCACTCGGTTTGAAGGTTGCAGGGCCGGTGTCCGCCAACAATGTCGTCAGGTTATGCAACGCCGCGCCTGCCGGCTTGGCCGTGCCGTCCGTGTTCATCAGGCCGAACTTGCCCGCACCGTCATTGAACAGCGCGTAGAGATAGACCTTGTAGTTTTTGGTCAGGACGCAATCCATGATGCCATTGAGCATGGCTTTCGCCACGGCGGCCTGGCTGTTGTAGTTATCGTCCCATCCCAACTCGGTGGTGATGACAGGGCGTCCCGGTGCCGGGATCTGCGCATCGGCATTAAGCATTGTCACGGTCGCATATGGCTGGCGATTGGCCACAGCCGGATAGGTGTGCGCGTTGCCATAATCGGTATAGGCCGATAGATCGCCAACCTTGTCGTAGTTGCCGTGCCAGTTATTGGCGGCGGTCCAGCCCTGGCCGAAGCTCATGTTGATGACCGGCAGATTCTGGCCGTGGCCGACCATATACACTTGCTGTTGAAAGACGGCGGTGTAGGCGAGGCTGTTGCCCCAGTAGATCGCGTAAGCGTCGTCTTCTTCGTTGCCGCCCTCGACGAAATTCAGCAGGCCCGCTTGGGCGAAGTTGGGCACAAGCCCAAGCGCCTTCTGCATCGCCGCAATGCTGCCCTCGGGCATGTAGTCGTCGAATTTCACGCCCGTCGCCGCGGCGACCGTCTGCCACGATGTCAGGTCAGATCCGGTCGTGCCGCTGTCGCGTAGATTTCGAACGCCAAGATATTTCACGGCATTCGAGACCAGCGTCAGATTTTGATAACCGTAGTTGTTGAAACCGATGTGTGTGTTGACGCCGAGCGAATTAACAAAAGCGCTAGCCAGGATTGCAGTCGTTGTCGCGAAAGCCATGTTAGTGAGCCCCCAGTCCTAGAAGTGTGTTGCGTAGGTCGCCCATCCCCCGGTAACGATTAGTTGTATTTTTTGCGCGGGCCAGGTATTCGCTCCTGCACGCGATGAGAAGTAATTTGTCGAGCCTCTGAAGCTGAAAGTGGTATCGGCGCGCACAGCATCTCCTCGTTGGCGGAGCGGTTGACACGACACCGATGCTGTCGTGCCGTGAGCTACCGGCGTTCCGCCGAATCAAACTTGGTCAGGCGATAGAAACCCCACTTAAACGAGAACCTGCCCGTGCTATCCCTTGTATAACGATGGCCCCGGCACGGGAGGCTCGTGTCTGGGTGTATGGTTCTATTTTTCTTCACGCGTAAACAAGGGTGGCCAACTACGCATGATTGAGTGCAAGTACAGAAAACACTGTATTTGATGCGCCTCGATACGATCTACCCGGTAACCCTTAGCTAAGGTTGAAGCGCGCCGAAATTACGATTCTCGTATCAATAGAAATTTGCTTCTTCAGGCTGTGTTTCGCGAAAGTTGCAGCGGAGAGATGATTCGAAATGCGCGCAGTGTAAAGGCTTCGGACATTATTCCCGCAGATGGCGATAAATTCGCTCTAAGGCAGTACGCGGAAATGGATACACATCGCATCAGAAAGCTCGCTGCAGATTTGGTCGCCGCGCGGAAAACGATGATGCCCGTTCCGCGCGTGGCTGATCTTACAAAGTCGGATGCGGCGCAGGTGAAGGAAGAAGTGATCCGGCTTCTATCCGACAATGGGCGACGCCAATTGCGCGGCTATAAAGTGTCGCTGTCGCGCACATGGGGTGCGTTGTTCGATGGCGATGTGCTGTCCTCGCCAGCCCGCATCGAACGGTCATCTCTGTTCGAGCCTCTGATCGAGACCGAAGCCGTGATGTGGCTGGATGCGGAGATCAGCAGCAACATGACGATCACCGACGTAATGGCACGCACGCATGTATCCGCCGGCATCGAGGTCGCGGATTCCCGTTTCGAGAACTGGCTGCCCGCCGATCCCGCGCGCTTGATCATGCCGCGACCGGCTGATACCGAAGCCGATAACGCATTTGCATCGTGCGTGGTGATCGACTCCGTCCGTGTCGCCGCTCACACCTTGCCGCTGCCGAAGATGACAGTGGCGGCGTATCGCGACGGCGTTCGCCGTGCGCAGGGGTTGCTGGAGAATGCCATGGGCCACCCTGCCAATGCGGTGCTATGGCTCGCACGCGAATTGGAAAGCGCGGGACGCGCGTTGCTGCCGGGACAATTCGTGTTCACCGGTAATCCTTACCCCGAATTCATAACCCTCGATCGCGGGCAGCGGGCCACTTTTCAAGCCGTCATTGACGGTGTTGGAACATCAACGGCGAATTTTGTCTGACGTGTCCGCGTGGGTTGCGCCCGCTTCGGTTCCAGGCCAAGGTAATGATCCAGTCTAGCATCCGCGGTGCGGATGCGCGGCTGCATGTGGAGCGAATGTCAAATCCGCTCTACCCGCGCATTGAAGAGGGAACACGATGCAACGCATTGAACCAGCCAAGCCGCCATTTCCGCCGGAAGTCGATGCACTCATTAACCGCATTGTGCCGCCCGGCGTACCGCCATTCACGCTGTTCACGACCTTGGCGCGCGATCCGCGTCTGTTCGTGCGGTTCGCCGGGCGCGGTCTCCTCGGCCGCGGTAATGTCACTGTCCGCCAGCGGGAGATCGTCATCGATCGCGTCACCTCCCAATGCGGGTCGGAATATGAATGGGGACTGCATGTCTCGTTCTTCCGCGAGGAATGCAAGTTCACGGATGAAGAAGTCTATTCGTTGGTGCACGGGGGGCCGGACGATCCATGCTGGACGGCGGAAGAGAAGTTGCTTATCCGCATGTGCGACTCCCTCTACAAGACCTGCAATATCGACCAGGAACTGTGGGATGGATTGAAGAAATTTCTCAGCGACGTGGGCGTGATGGAATTGATCATCCTAGCGGGGTCATACCGTACGGTGGCATATCTCACCAACTCGATTCAGATGCCATTGGAAGATTTCGGCGCGCGGTTCCCCGCCAAGAAAAAGAAATAGCGCCTTTAGCCCCCGGAGCGATCATGCAAACAGTCATCACAACGCGCAGCGGCGCCTGCGCAATCCTTACCCTTAACCGGCCCGATCAGCTCAATGCGCTGGATACGGCAACGATCGCCGGCTTGGAGGCCGGTCTCGATGCTGCAGAACGCGATGACAGCCGCGCCGTGATCATCGCCGGTAACGGCCGCTCGTTCTGCGCCGGCGCTGATCTTAAGGAAGCTCTGCCCGACGCAAGCGTGCGCGTGCGGCAGATGCATCAATTGGCGCTGCGCCTGGCATCCTTTCCCAAGACGGTCATTGCCGCGATTCAGGGTCATGCCCTCGGCGGTGGGTTGGAGTTGGCGTTGTCTTGCACGTTGCGGGTCGCGGCCGCCAATGCACGCCTGGGTCTGCCGGAGATTCGCTATGGGGTCATGCCCGGTTTCGGCGGCACGCAGCTTCTGCCGCGCGTGATCGGCGCCGTGCGCGCGACGGAGATGCTCATGTCCGGTCTGCCGGTCGATGCCGCAGAAGCGAAATCCATCGGGTTGGTGAGCCTAGTCGTGGATGATCCGGCCCAGCTGATCGAAAGCACGCTCGCGTTCGCCGACCGATTCACGATCCACGATCCAGAAGCGTCGCGAACCGTACGCGATGTTGTGCGCCGCGGTCTCATGCTGCCGCTTTCCGATGCCCTTGAACTCGAACGGACGGAAGTGGCGCGGCTGGCCAAGCGTATCGGCGCGGAAAAAGGGCTTGGGAATTTCCGCAACCGCTGATGTGTACTGAAGCCAACGCCTATTTCAGCGGGAAATGTCGCAGCACGTTTTCGGCAAATGTCTCCCAGATCGCCTTGTTCTCATCGAAGGTCGAGTGGCGGCCGAAGCGGAAGTAAGGCGACGGGAACTGCATGGCGGTGACGCCCAGGTCCTGGGCCCGCTTCACGTCGTCGAGGCTCGGATCGCGGCTGAGAAGATTGATGACCTCGAACGGCAGATGTTCACGCCCCGCTTCCTTGCGCATGGCGTTCAGTTCGGCCATGCGTGCGGGCAGGTCGCGTTTGGGCGTCACTGCATCCATCCAACCGTCGCACAACATCGCCGCACGGCGCATGACGGCGGGATTGGAGCCGCAGGCAATGATGGGAACGTCGCCGGGTGCAGGGAGCATGCGTAGACGCTTGAAATCGAAAAACTTGCCGTGGTGCTCCACCACCTCGCCACGCCAAAGTTTACGCATGACCTCAATCATTTCGTCGGTCCGCTTGCCGCGGGTGTTAAAGTCGACGCCAAAAATCTCGAATTCATCCTGCATCCAGCCTACGGCGGCGCAAAGATAAAGCCGGTGATTGCTTTGCACCGCCAGGGTGCCTGCGGACCGCGCCACCTCCAACGGATTGCGTACGGGCAGGATGAAGATGCTTTGCATCAGCTTGACGCGTTTGGTTATGGCAGCCATGCCAGCAAGGGTGACCCAAGGATCGGGAAATGCCCAGTCGGACTCGACGCCGAAGAAGGGCTTGCCGTCGGGCGAGTGCGGGTAGGGCGAGCTGAAAGTCTCGGGCATGAACATGTGGTCCGACACGCCGATGGTATCGAACCCTAAGTCCTCGCAGAACTTCGCCGAGGCCATGAGCTGATCGTTTTCCACAAACGCGAGAAGATTCCAGAATTTCATGGCGAGTCCCTTTGATGATGTCGTGGTTTAGACCCGGTGCAGAAGACCGTGTCCTTGCCAGCGCGGACCAACCGACTGATAGGGGTGGGGCAAAGCCATGGTGTAGCCCAACTCCTGGGCCGCGCGTACCGGCCAGTGCGGATTATCGAGGAACGCCCGGCCGACTCCCGCCATATCCGCCCGTCCCGTGGCGATGAGCTCGTTGGCGAACTTGGGTTCCACCACGAGACCGACGACGAGGCGCTTCACGTCGATCTTCGCCGCGGTGACGCGGTCGGCAAACGGCGCCATGTAGCCTGGCACCAGCGGCGGAATTTTCACGCCCTTTACGACGTTGCCGGCGGACAGCACGGCGTAGTCGACGCCGGCGTTCTTCAGATTACGGGTGTATTCCACCGCGTCGTCTTCGGTGGTGCCTTCATCATGCCAGTCGGACCCGTTGATGCGGATGCCCAGAACCTTGCCGGGCGAAAGCACCTTGCGCACCGCCGTCACCACTTCGCATCCCAGCCGCATCCGGTTTTCCAGAGAGCCGCCGTATTTGTCGGTGCGCTTGTTGCTGAGCGGCGAGAAGAAACTGGACAGCAGATAGCCATGGGCGCCGTGAATCTCGACCACATCAAAACCGGCACGATCGGCGCGGCGGGCCGCATTGCAGAACGCAGTCTTGACCCGTTCGATCCCGGCGTCATCCAGTGCAACGGGTGTCTGCCAGCCTTGATCATAGGGAATTGCCGAGGGGGCGCAGACCTGCCACGCACCTTCACCCTCCTTCAAGGGTTCGCCGCGACGGCCGCCGAGCCAAGGAATCTGGGTAGAACCTTTCCGTCCTGAATGACCTAGCTGAATACCTATCCGGCTGTCGGAAAAGGTGCGGACGTTGGCCACCAGCTTCGCCAGCGTTTCTTCCTGTTCGTCCGTCCACAAGCCGAGGCTGCCGGGGCTGAGCATGCCGGCGGGTTCCACGTCGGTGGCTTCCATGATGACCAGGCCCGGCTGCGACCGGGCCATGCCGCCGATGTGCGCCACATGCCAAGGCTGGGCGAGACCGCCCACGCCGCTGTATTGGCACATGGGCGAAACGACGATCCTGTTCTTCAGCGTTACATCCCGCATGGTGAGCGGCGTGAAAAGAGCGGGAACCTGGTCGGTCATTGCAGTTGTCCTATGGATATTGGCGTTTCGTAGATGCCCTACGCCGGGTCTATGACCCGGGGCAATACAAGTCCCGTGCGACATGTGGCAAGCGCTTTGTCTGGAATTCCCCAAAGAACTATCAAACTTCAATCCTGGGCTATTTGCCTTTCCAGACCGGCGCACGCTTTTCCAGGAAAGCCCGCGCGCCTTCCTGAGCATCGGCGGTGCTGAAGACCTCTTTGCCGCATGCGTCCTCGATGTCATAGGCTTCGGCGATGTTGCCGGCCTGGAAGCCCAGCAGCGCACTTTTTTTGACGTTCTGCACGGCCAGCGGCGCGTTCTTGGTGATCTCCCGCGCCCATTCGAACGCACGCTCCATCAATGCCTCGCGCTCGACTACTTCATTGACGAAGCCCAATTGGAAAGCACGCTCGGCGGAGATGTTACCAGCCACCAGCAGTACTTCCATGGCCGCCGGCCAGCCGATCTGACGAGGCAGGCGTGCCGTAGTGCCGCCGCCGGGGAACAGGCCGCGCCGTGGTTCCGTCACGGAGAACACCGCGTCCTTGCTGGCGATGCGTAGATCTGTCCCGCCCAGCAGTTCCATACCACCTGCCATACAGAAGCCATTCACGGCGGCGATGATGGGCTTGTAGATGTTCCAGCGCCTCAGAGTCATGCCGCCCTGTTCGGTGAACCTGTTCTGGGTGGATGACGCGCCGGTTTCTGCGTACTCCTTGGCGATTTGGCCCATCTGGTTTAAGTCGCCGCCGGCGCAGAACGCGTTTTTCACGCCGGTGATGATAGCGACCCAGGCATCGGGATCGTCGCGGAATGTTTTCCAATGGGAGACCAGCTGTTCGGAATGGGCCGCATCTATGGCGTTCCGTTTCTCATACCGATCGATAGTGATAAGAACGATGTGGTCTTTCTTTTCATACCGAACCGTCATGGCGTGATGTCCTGTGGTGCGCGGAAAGCTAGCGCTGGATGCCCATGGTCAGTTTGGCCGTGGCGAACGGCTTCTTGGGGTCATCGTTCCACGCCTGTACGGTCAGGTTGGCGACGCGGGCGCCCAGCTTGACGATTTTGCCGATGGCACGATTGGCTGTCATCTTGCCGGGCCGCAGGTAATCCACGGTGATTGATATGGTGGACACGGTGGGTTCCGAGGCGTTTCCGGCTGCTTTGAGCGCGTGGGTCACTGCATGCTTGCCGGCGGCTTGCAGCAGCGCAGCGATGGCGCCGCCGTGCATGACGCCTTCACGGGCGAAAGCGGTATCGCCGGGGTTCATGACACAGATAGGATTGCCGTCAGCGTCCTTGTCCTCACGAATGGCCAGGAAATTCGCGTAAGGGGTATCGTTCACGACGCGCGCTCCTTGTATGACATGAATGCGCCGCTGCAGTGGGCAACGGGATTGGCGGGGTCGCCTTCGTGGGCGATGCCGCGCATGAAGGCGTAATCGGGCGTGATGGCATAGCATTCGCCGCGCCCGATGATATCGGCACCCGGCGCGGGCGCGCGCAAATAGTCGACGCGGAAGTCGAGTGTTGGGTAAGGCGCGAATTTGCCGGTGCGCGCCCATACTGTCATGGCGCAAGCGGCATCAAGCAGGCTGTAGATCGCACTGGGATCGATGAGGCGTGATGCGCCGGTGGCAGCGAGTTCGGCACGCCAGGGCAGGCGATACTGAATCCATCCCGGCCCGTAAGCGGCATCGGTCAAACCGAGAGCCGCATTGTGGCCCGTGCTTAAGAATATCTTGAGCGCTGCGTCGAGGTCGGGGCTTTCCCCCAATAAAGTCATAGACATCATTCACATCCCAAATGGCGCCGAAAAATAACGGCTTCTTCAATCCAGCGAAGCGTGGAAGTTGTTATCCCCCAAAGACGCGCAGATCACCGCCGGTGGTGACTGACGGCGCGTCCGTCCTTCAGCCTGCCCCTATATCACACGCCGGTCAGGCCATAGAGTTCGATGACGTTGTCGCGCAGAATCCACTGTTTTTCTTCCGGCGACAGCTTGGCGGTGTGCCGTGCCAGCATCTGCTGACTCCACGGCCAGGTGGAATCCGAATGCGGGAAGTCATTGGCCCACATCAGCCGCCGCGGGTTCATCATGTGGGTCGAGTTAAAGGCGATCCAATCATCCTGGAAGGTGAGGTAGATGTTGTCCGCGAAGTATTCGCTGGGCAACTTCTGCATGTCGCCCAGCTTCGACCAGAAGCGGTGGCGGTTATAGAAGTGGTCGAGGCGATACATGAAATGGGGCGCCCAGCCGGCGTCCGCTTCCACGCATACGACTTTGAGATCGGGGAACCGCTCGAAGATGCGGCCCCAAATGAACAGCGCGATCAAATCCTGGTTGGCGCGAATGACGCCGTGCTGGCCGTTGGCGGGGCGGCCGTTGCCGCCGCGTCCCGACACCGATACGGAACTTTTGCCGCGCCCTGAGGTGAGGATGTGGAAACTGATGGGCATCTTCATGGCCACCGCCGCTTCCCACAGGGCATCGAAGCTGGGGTCGTCGTAGTCCATCTCGGTGGATGGATCGCACGGCAGCATGACGCCCTTGAAGCCCTGCTTCTTCATCTCCTCCAGGTCTTTGATGGCTTCCGCTACGGAACGCACGGCGGTCTGGCCGAGGCCGATCAAGCGCTGCGGCGCATATGAGACGAATTCCGCCAGCCATCGGTTATAGGCTTTGAAGCAGGCGTTCTTGTAGTTGGCGTCCTCATGATTGCACAGCACCATGCCGATGGACGGATAGATCACTTCGGCGTGGACGCCGTCGCGATCCTGATCGGCGATGCGCGCCTTGGGATCCCAGCCGCCGCGATGCAAATCCTCGAACTTGGATTCATCGAGCTTGATGTCGCGCGGGTTGATTCCGGCGGCGGCCACAATGGCCATGGGAATTGGTTTGTCGATGCCGTCGACCACAAACACGTCGCCGCCGTTGGCGCCCGTAACGACATGCGGGGCCACCGCACGGAAAGCGGGATCGATGTAATCCACGTAACAGTTGGGCGGCTCGGTGATGTGGGAGTCGGCCGAGATCACCTTGATGCCGATAGGTTCGAATTTGTCGTTGGCGAAGGCCGACACGTGTTGCGCGGCGATGGATGCATAGTCCCGATGGTCGTCCATGGGTGCGCCTTCCTGGGTGTTGATGCTTGGCCGCGACGCGGCTTCCGGAAACAGGGTTCCATGGCGCCGCGCAGTTTGCAAGCGAGGGGCGGTCCTATGGATCGTCCGATTCCGTATTGATATCCGATTCAACGAATAGTTTCGGGCGATGTCCGCTCGGCCCGGTAAATCGTTGATTCAAAGGGGCTTTGGGCCAGATATTGCCGGTCGCCCCGCGCACGGTTGAAATCTTTCAACCGTCGCGACAACCGCTGCCTTGTTGAACACAACGCCGGGAGACGGACGGGTGGAACGGCCTAATGTTCCTCAAGGCGGTAGAACTTCGCCGCTGTCTTTGCGAACAACTGACTCTTTTCATCCCCCGAGTACCGGCCCGCGATGCGCTTGAATGCGTTCCAGATCACCGCGTAGCTGCAGCTGCCCTTGTCGACCGGGAAGTTGCTTTCAAACATGCACCGGCTGGGGCCGAAGATCTCGACGGCCGTTTCCACATAGGGTTTCCACGCAGCCGCCAAATCTTCCGATGTTGGCGGGTTCGGATTCTTGTGGAATGTGAATCCGGCGATTTTCGATCCAAGGCCGCCGAGCTTGATGAAGACATTGGGACACGCCGCCACTTGGCGAAGCGCTTCCTTCCAAGCTGTGAATACTTCGTCGCGATGGCCCGCATAGGATCCCACGCCGATGGGCCCACCCAAGTGGTTCATGGCGATCATGGTGTTGGGAAACGCTTTCGCCAGATCAAGCACCTCGCCCAGCTGCGTGTGAAAGACCCAGGAATCATAGCTCAGACCCAACGGCGCTAAGGTCGCGAAACCCTCGCGGAACTTTGGTTGCATAAGCATGTCCGTGAGCCGGCCCTTCAAGGGCGGCTGCACCGCTTCTTCCGGATGCCACGCGGCGATCTGGCGGATGCCCTTGAAGCGCCCGCCCGCGATGGTCATGTGCTTCTCTAGGATTCCGCGCGCCGCGGCGCCCTGCATCATGTCGACCATGCCGACGATGCCGTCGCAAATGCGGGTTTCGCCATAAACGCCGCTCGCCGCCATGGCAGCGCAGCCGTTGGCGAATTCGGTTTCTCCCAGCGCGCGTAGCTCACGCGGCCCGCCCTTGCGGTACATGGAATAGCACTGCACATAGACCGTGGACCGGATGTTGTGACCGGCACGCACGTCTGCCAGGAAATCCTCGAACAGGTAACGCCAGCCCGGTGCGTCCCAGATGTGATGATGGGGATCAATGATCGGCAGCGTCGGCTCAAGCGCCTCTTCTTTGTGGCGCGCGAGCCATTCGTTCCGGACGAGCAGATATTCGTGTTCGAGATCCCCAGCCAAGATGCGGCCCCTTTATATGTCGAGATTGCTTTTATTAAATACGGCGCCGGTTCAGCGGTTCGAATCCGCCAGGACGGTGCGGGCGATGACCATTTTCTGCACTTCCGAGGCGCCCTCGTAAATGCGCAACGGCCGGATGTCGCGGTAAAGCTGTTCGACAATATTGCCGCGTGCGACGCCCAGGGCGCCGAATAGCTGCACGGCGGTATCGATCACCCGCGATGCGGCCTCCGTTGCCGACAATTTGGACATGGCGGCTTCGAGCGAAACCCGCCCGCCTAAGACATCGTAAGCCCAGGCGGCGCGATAGGCCATGAGCGCCGCGCCTTCCGTGTCCGTCGCCATCTCGGCGATGCGCTGTTGCACCGTATCCATCTCCGCCATGGTCTTGCCGAACATGCGACGACTTTTCACCCGCGCGATCGATTCATCCAGCGCGCGGCGTGCGCCGCCCACGGCCGCGCCGGCGACGCTGGGGCGGAACATGTCGAAGGTGGCCATGGCCGCTTTGAAGCCGCTGCCGGCGCCGCCGATCATGCGGTCAGCAGGCACGCGGCAGTTGGAGAAATGCAGCGAGCCGATGGAGTGCGCCGCGATCATCTTCACGTCGCCGTCGATCGCGAGGCCCGGCGTATTGGCATCGACCAGGAAGGCGGATAGCCCGCGTGCGCCCGCGGCTTCGCCGGTGCGGGCCACCACCACGTATTGATCAGCGACGCCCGCATTGGTGATCCAGGCTTTCTCGCCATTAAGGATGTAGTCATTTCCGTCGCGCGTGGCGGTTGTCGCCGCTTGCGCCAAATCGGAGCCGCCGCCCGGTTCGGTCAGCGCGATCCCCGCGACACGCTTGCCGGAGCGACACCCATCGATGATGGAATCGCGCAGGGCCTTGTCGGGATGATGCCACAGCGGCGCGGTGCCAAGGCCCTGCATGACAAAAATGCAGTCGACGAGAAAAGACTCGTAGGCCAACGCTTCGCGAATGATGCAGATCGACCGCACATCGGGGGTGATCATCTTATCGCCGTCAAAACGCGGCAGGACATAATCGAGCAGCTTCGCCTTGCTCAGGCTGCCGAGGACTTTCTGGTAAATCGGGCCGTAATCGTGTTCCGGGTGTTCATGAAGAAGAGCGGCGTTGTCCGCGCACCAACCCTGCAGTTTCTCAGCAAGCTGATAGTGGGATTCATCGAAGAAGGGGAGTTTGGGAAGACGCCAAGCCATGGAACCTCCTGTCGGCGCGATGATGTCGAGGACCTGGGCTGGACAAGAAAGCCGGATGAGTTACCCAAACCAGATGTTGGCGCGAGGTATACAAGAAACCCGCGGGCGGCGACATATCTTCCGTTCTTCAAGCATAACCCTGTCACCGGACCGCGATTACCAAGCGCCTAATACAAATAACGCATTATATTGTTGTTTCTTATGGCGAGTTTCCTTGCATTGTCATCTGGCGAGGGAT
>Ga0068855_100005114_pt1 | contig 15990 bp, 17 predicted proteins | sample KBSCornC52_FD_66592 | JGI IMG/M metagenome (GOLD analysis project Ga0068855, IMG submission 66592) | Corn rhizosphere microbial communities from Kellogg Biological Station, Michigan, USA - KBS Corn C5-2 | ecosystem: Host-associated > Plants > Roots > Rhizosphere > Soil ...
GGTGAATTCTACTGGGGCGGCGTCGCCGGCACGCAGTGGTGGATCTCGCCGAAGCGCAACATGGCCGGCGTGATGATGGCGCAGCGCCAGATGGCGTTCGTCCATCCGTTCTCGTTCGAGTTCAAGCGGCTGGCGTACGAGGCTGTCAAGCAGGGTGCTCGGGCGGTCGCCTGATGCAACGACTGTCGCATCCATAACGACTGTCATCACCTGCGAATGCGGGTGATCCAGTATTCCAGAGACGGTTGTGATTGGCCGAAGAGCCGCGGCGTACTGGATCCCCGCCTTCGCGGGGATGACATCCGATGGTGTGACAGCTACGCCGCCGCGGAAACCACTCTATTCCGCCCATCATGCTTGGCGCGGTACAGCGCGGTGTCGGCGCGCTTCAGCACGTCGGCGACTGGCTCGCCCTTGCGCTCCAGCGTCGTCAGGCCGATCGAGATCGTGACCTCGATGCGCTTGCTGCCCTTGTTGACAGCGAAGGTTTCGCCGGCGATCGAGTGGCGCAGACGTTCGGCTACCATGCCGGCGACGTGAAGGTCGGTTTCCGGCATCACGATGACGAACTCCTCGCCGCCGTAGCGGCACGCCAGATCGATGCCGCGGATCGACTTGCGGATCCGCACCGCGAATTCGCGCAGCACGTCGTCGCCGGCGTCGTGGCCGTAATTGTCGTTGATGGCCTTGAAGAAATCGATGTCGAGGATCATCAGCGCCAGCGGCTTGCCGCGGCTCGAAGCCTGCTCGGCCAGCGTCTGCAGATGGCTTTCCATGTAGCGGCGGTTGTGCAGGCCGGTCAGCGCGTCGGTGATCGCCATTTCGATCGAGTTTTGCACATTATCGCGCAGGTGGTCGGTGTAGCGCCGCTTGCGGATCTGGGTGCGCGCCCGCGCCAGCAGTTCGTTCTTGTCGACCGGGCGCAGCAGGTAGTCGTTGACGCCGATTTCGAGCCCGCGCAGCAGCCGTGCATTGTTGTCGGCGTTGGAAATCGCCAGAATTGGCATCTGGCGGGTGCGTTCCAGCGAGCGCGCCTGGCTGCACAGCCGCAGGCCGTCATAGTTCTCGAGACTCAGCGAGACGATCAGAAGATCGTAATTGCCGTCGGCGGCATGAAACAGCGCTTCCGCCGGATTGGTCTCGACGTCGACGGTGTGCTCGGCGGCAAGGACCGGCGCCAGCCGCTCGTAGGACGACGGCCGGTCGTCGACCAGCAGGATACGTCCACCGACGCCCCTGTCGGCGACGGCGCTGCGCTCCGGCGCTTCCATGCCGATTTCCAGCGAGGTGATGGCGCGCATGCGTAATTCGTCGGTCATCATCTTCAGCCGCGTCAAGGAACGGACGCGCGCGATCAAGACGACGTCGGATACCGGCTTGGTCAGGAAATCATCGGCGCCTGCTTCAAGCCCGCGGACGCGATCGGCCGCGCTGTCGAGCGCGGTGATGATCACCACCGGAATGTAATGCGTGGCCGGATTGGACTTCAGGCGGCGGCAGACCTCGAAACCGTCCATGTCGGGCATCATGACGTCGAGCAGGATGATGTCGCATTCGGCGCGCGAGCAGACGTCCAGCGCCTCGGCGCCGTTGGAAGCGGTCAGCACGTCGAAGTATTCAGCCGACAGACGGGCTTCCAGCAGCTTGACGTTGGCGGGAACGTCATCGACGACCAGGATACGCGCAGACATCGAAACTCACTCCTATCCGATAAAACGCCGGACAGTTTCAATAAATTTGCCGACCGAAATTGGTTTGGACAAATACGCCTCGCAGCCGCCCTCGCGGATGCGTTCCTCGTCGCCCTTCATCGCAAACGCCGTCACCGCGACCACCGGAATGGCGCGCAGTTCCGGATCGTCCTTGATCCAGCGCGTCACTTCGAGGCCGGATACCTGCGGCAACTGGATATCCATCAGGATCAGGTCGGGGCGCATCTTGCGCACGAGGTCGAGCGCCTCGAAACCGTTGCTGGTGCCCGAGGTCTGATAGCCGTGCGCTTCCAACAGATCGCGAAAGAGCTTCATATTGAGCTCGTTGTCTTCGACGATCAGGACGGTTTTGGCCATCCCGTCCCTCCCTTGTCCCAGAACCCATCCGGCCTTCGGTGTGTCCTGCACCGATGCCGCCCCATGTCGAAAAGTGAATTCAAACTAGCGACAGATTCGCTCTAAGCCGTTAAATCGATGTGCCAAGTTTTCGCGAAGCGGTTTCCACTTGCTTGAACACGTTCCGCAGACTCGGGCATGATGGTTTCAAAGTAGAGCCCATAAGTTAACGGAAAGGCAAACCGCCTGTTGAAAAAGCCTGTTCACAACCCCCGCGAAGTAGCTGAAATCGTTGCGATTCAGGCGCTGACCTTTGTCGCCGGCGATCCCGAGCGATTGGGGCTGTTTCTGGCCGAAAGCGGTCTGGGCCCGGAGACGCTGCGGACCGCCGCTGCCAACCCGCAGTTTCTGGCGTCCGTGCTGGATTTCGTCATGCGCGATGACGCAACCGTGAAGGCGTTTGCCGACGCCTCGCAACTTCACCCGACCAATGTCGCCGCCGCCCGCCAGGTGCTCGGCGACCCGGACTGGGAGCGCGACGTGCCGTGAGCGCGCCGGCGCAGGCGGTGGACGGTCCGCGCTGCTTTTGCCGGGATTGCCTCGGCGACCTCGACATCAAGGCCAAGAGATGCGGCCATTGCGGCTCGCCGCGGCTGGTCCGCCACCGCGCCCTGCCCTTGTTGACGCTGGCCCACATCGACTGCGACGCGTTCTACGCCACGGTTGAAAAGCGCGACAACCCCGAGATCGCCGACAAGCCCGTCATCATCGGCGGCGGCAAGCGCGGCGTGGTATCGGCCGCCTGCTACATCTCGCGGACGTTTGGCGTGCGCTCGGCGATGCCGATGTTCAAGGCGCTGGAGTTATGTCCCCAGGCGGTCGTGATCCGGCCCGACATGGCCAAATATGTCCGGGTCGGCCGCGAGGTGCGCCACGCCATGCAGACGCTCACGCCACTGGTCGAGCCGTTGTCGATCGACGAAGCGTTTCTCGATCTTTCCGGCACCCAGCGCGTCCACGGCATGATCCCGGCCAAGGTATTGGCGCGCTTTGCACGCGACGTCGAGCGCGACATCGGCATCACCGTGTCGGTCGGCCTGTCCAGCAACAAGTTCCTGGCCAAGATCGCCTCCGACCTCGACAAGCCCAGAGGCTTTGCAGCCCTCGACCGGGACGAGGCCCGCGAGATGCTGGCTGAGCGGTCGGTCGGCTTCATCTACGGCGTCGGACCCGCGACGCAGGAAAAGCTGCTGCAACGGGGTTTTCGCACCATCGCCGACCTGCAACGCGCCGACGAGGTCGAACTGATGAAACAGTTCGGGACTGAAGGCCGCAGGCTGTGGCGGCTGGCGCGCGGCATCGACGACCGCCTGGTGGTGGCCGATCGCGGCGCCAAGACGATTTCCAACGAGACCACCTTCGAAAAGGACATCAAGGATTTCGCGACTCTCGAAAAGGTGCTGTGGCGGCTGTCGGAGAAGGTATCCTCGCGGCTGAAAAGCAGCGAACTCGCAGGCCTTACCGTCACGCTGAAATTGAAGACCGCCGACTTCCGCCAGCGCACCCGCTCGCAGTCGATCCAGACCCCGACGCAGCTCGCGGCGAGGATATTCGCGGTGTCGCGCGAGCTATTGGCCCGAGAAATCGACGGCACGGCGTTTCGCCTGATGGGCACCGGCGTCAGCGCGCTGCGCCCGGGCGACCAGGCCGAGGATTCAGACATGCTCGACCGCCGCTCGGCCCATGCCGAACGTGCCATGGATAATCTGCGCAAGAAGTTCGGCAATGCCGCGGTGATCCGGGGCATCGCGTATGAAGGGCCGGAGAAGGAGATCGAGGCTGAGGAGGATGAAGAGGACGAATGAGTTCATTCCCCTCTTCCGTCATTCCGGGACGCGCGACAGCGCGAACCTCAGATGCGCAAGCGCGCATCGGGGAATCTCGAACTTCCGGGCTCGATGCTACGCATCGCCCCGGAACGACGGCCTAAGCCATTATTTACAAGGCTTGGAATCCTTGACGTCGAACTTGCCCATCGCTCCGGAAATCACGAAATCGTTGTAGTCGAGTACCAGCGCGCGGGAAACGCCGTTCTCGAACAGCTCGAACGACATCGCGTACACCGGCGTCTGCTCACCATCCTTGGACTTGGCGTCGCGGTCGTAATAACTGACGGTGACCGGCCAGCGCGTCAACGTCTTCATCTGGTCGTTGGCGGTCGAGGGATCGGGCGACGCGATATTGCGGGTGCCCGGGATCGGCTGTCCGATGACCGACAGCGTGTTGTAGACTTTCTCGCCGTTGTCGGAACCGTCATAGACCGTGAGCTCCAGCACCGACTTGCCCGCGCGGGCAGCCGCAATGATGTGCTGGATCTGCTCGGTCGGGAACACCACCTTGCCGTCGAGGTTGAACGTCTTGGCCACCGGCTGCTTCAGCTTGACCGTGATGTGATCGCCGACCCGCTCGGCCACACCATCGACCGGCGCCGAGTCGGTATCGTTCATCCTGGTGTCGATCTTGAAGCGATAGCTCTTGCCGGCCGCGTCCTCCCAGGATGAGGAGCGCAAATCGCTCAGCGTCAGCTTGCCCTCGCCGCTGTCGAGTTCCGACACCTGACGGAATTCTGAGGTGTATCCCTCGCAGGAACTGCCGGAGAAATTATACAGGATCCGCCCGCGTGCGTCGCTGATGGCATTGGAACCGCGCGACTTGACGAGGCTCAATTCGTACAACGCCTGATGGGAGAGAAACGGCCCGCTGGCAGCGGCCACCGCCGGCAGATGGCTGAATCCGGATCCGAAAACGGCGGCAACCGAGAACACCAAAGCGCGGACCGGAATCGGGAGCGAGCTGGCCATGTTCTGTTTTTTCCTCGATGGGAGATTCGTCACATTAGTGACGGCTGTATTGCGTCGCAACTAGGGCGGCTTCACGAAAACGTAGCATTTTGACGTCGCCTTGCCGCGTTTTTCAGCGATTTCGGCGGGATTGTCGTCGCACGGCGCTCGTTCGCCGTCGCTTGCAACGGATGGCGCGATGCGCGAAACAATGCGCCTGATCTGAGTCAGAAACAGGCAAATCGAGCGGGGACGGAAACATGGCGGGCACAGTCGAACAAAAGCTGGCGGCACAAGGCATCACCTTGCCGGAGCCTCGCGCCGCCATGGCCAACTATGTCGGGTTCGTCCGCACCGGAAATCTGCTGTTTGTTTCCGGCCAGGTTTGCGCCGATGGCGAAGGCAAGCTGATCGCCAAGGGCAAGCTCGGCGCCGGCGTCACCATCGAACAAGGTTATCACGCGGCAAAGGGTTGCGGCGTCAACCTGCTGGCGCAGGTCAAGGCGGCGCTGGGCGATCTCGACAAGGTGGTGCGTGTGGTGCGGCTCGGCGGCTTCGTCAACTCGGCACCCGATTTCCTCGATGGGCCGAAGGTGCTCAACGGCGCCTCCGACCTGATGGTCGAAGCCTTCGGCGACAAGGGCCGCCACGCCCGCTCCACCGTCGGTGTCGCCTCCCTGCCCTCGGACGCGGCCGTCGAAGTCGAGGCCGTGTTCGAGGTATCCTGAGCGGAGCCGTGGCGGTGCGCGCCCCGGATTGGCTGACAGCGCGGCCGGTCGCCCACCGCGGTCTGCATGATATCGCGCGCGGCATCGTCGAGAACATGCCGGCGGCGGCCCAAGCCGCCGTCGCGGGTAATTTTGCAATCGAGTGCGACATCCAGCTCACCGCGGACGGCGAAGCGATGGTGCATCACGACGATGCGCTCGGCCGCCTCACCGAAGGTTCCGGCGCGCTGCTCGGCAAGACCGCAGCCGAACTCAAGGCGGTCAAATTCAAGAATACCGACGAGCGGATGATGACGCTCGGCGATCTCTGCGCGCTGGTTGCCGGCCGGGTGCCGCTGGTGATCGAGGTGAAGAGCCATTTTGACGGCGACCGCAAGCTCGTGAAACGGATGGCCGAGGTACTCACTGCCTATTCCGGCCCTGCGGTCGGCATGTCCTTTGATCCCGACCAGGTACTGGCGTTGCGCGAAATCATGCCGCAGCTTCCGCGCGGCATCGTCGCCGAGCGCGACTATACCGAGACCGATTGGCCGGAAGCGTCAGCCGAACAGCGCCGCGGCATGACCCATCTGCGCCATGCATTTCGCACCCGGCCGCATTTCGTCGCCTATTGGGTCAACGAACTGCCGTCCATGGCCCCCTGGATCGCCCGCAACGTCTTCGGCCTGCCGCTCTTGAGCTGGACCGTGCGTACCCCGGAGCAGCGGGCGCGCGCCGCGCGATACGCCGACCAGATGATCTTTGAGGGCTTTCTGCCGGGAACCTGACCCGCTTGGGGCGGACTTGAAGTCGTCGCTGCAATGCACGATCTTTCAGAGGGTTGGTTGCCATGCGCGCCGGCTGGATTGCACGATGGGACCGGTCTGAATTCTCGATGGCGTCATCCGAAATCACCCTCGAAGCCGTCCCCGCCGTCAGCGATATCAAGGCTGAGGAGTGGGACGCTTGCGCCAACCCGCGGCCAGATCCCTACGCCATCGAAAACCTCGACACGCTGGCTTCACCCAGCGCGACAAGCGATTCGTCCGCCTGCTCAAGGCCCGGCTATAACCCCTTCGTTTCCCATGCCTTTTTCGCGGCTGCCGAGGCCTCCGGTTCGGCCTGCGCGCGCACCGGTTGGGGTCCGCGGCATCTTTTGGCACGGCTCGACGGCGCCATCGTCGGCGTGGTGCCCTGCTATCTGAAATCGCATTCGCAAGGAGAATATGTCTTCGACCGCGGCTGGGCCGATGCCTATGAGCGCGCCGGCGGCCGCTATTACCCGAAACTGCAGGCGTCGGTGCCGTTCACGCCCGCCACCGGGCCGCGGCTGTTGATCCGTGGCGGCGTTGATCGCGAGCGGATCGGCACGGCACTGGCTGATGGCCTGATGGCGCTGTGCAACGCCACCAGCGCCTCCTCCGTCCACGTCACCTTTGCGCCCGAAGCAGAAGCGAAGTTTTTGGGTGAGCACGGTTTCCTGCAACGCAACGACCAGCAGTTCCACTGGCACAATGACGGCTACAGAACCTTTGACGATTTCCTCGCCACGCTGAATTCGCGCCACCGCAAGGCGATCAAGCGCGAGCGGCGCGAGGCGCTGGCCTCCGACATCACGATCCATCGGCTGACCGGAGCCGATATCACCGAGGATGCGTGGGATGCGTTCTTCGCATTCTACATGGAGACCGGTTCACGCAAATGGGGACGGCCGTACCTGACGCGAAGCTTCTTCTCGCTGATCGGCGAGAGCATGAGCCGGGACGTGCTGCTGGTGATGGCCAAGCGCAACGGCCGCTGGATCGCCGGCGCCATCAATTTCATCGGCTCCGATACGCTGTTCGGCCGCAACTGGGGCGCGGTCGAACACCACCCGTTTCTGCATTTCGAGGTCTGCTACTATCAGGCCATCGAGTTTGCGATCGAACGCGGCCTGAAGACGGTGGAAGCCGGCGCACAGGGCGAGCACAAGCTGGCGCGCGGCTACCTGCCGCAAACCACCTACTCCGCGCATTACATCGCCGACCCCGACCTGCGGCGGGCAATCGCGGATTATCTGAAGCGCGAGCGCGCCTATGTCGCCGAGGTCGGACGGGAACTGACAGAGGCCGGCCCGTTCCGCAAAGCGCCCGACGACGCCTGACCTACTCTGCTATCGAAGCGACAACGAGACGAAACGACATCAAGACGAAACGTGAAGGGAAGACGCCATGCCCGCCTATGACACCAGCAACATCTTCGCAAAGATCCTGCGCGGCGAGTTTCCCTGCTACAAGGTCTATGAGGACGAGCACGTGCTGGCCTTCCTCGACATCATGCCGCGTGCGCCCGGCCACACGCTGGTCATCCCGAAAGCCCCTGCCCGCAACATCCTCGACATCAAGCCGGACGATTACGCCCACGTCGCGCGCGGCACCCACAAGATCGCCGCCGCCGCGATGAAGGCCTTCAACGCCGACGGCATCACCGTGCAGCAGTTCAACGAAGCTGCCGGCGGACAGGTCGTGTTCCACCTGCACATGCACGTGATGCCGCGCCATAACGGCGTCGCCTTGTTGCCGCCGGCCAGCCGCAAGGAAGACGTCAAGGTGCTGGAAGACAACGCGACCAAGTTGATCGCGGCGCTGGGGTAGCTACGAACGGCTCACTCCGTCTCGAAATCCCCGGCCTGCGGTGGCGCCAGCGGCGTGAACTCGCAGCGATCGGGTTTCAGGTCGATCAGGGGCGTCTCGTCGAGGCAATCCAGGCCGCGCACCAGGATCACACTGCCCTCGATCCCGACCAGCTTGACGATAGAAGTGCCGATCGGATTGGGTCGCACCGGCGAGCGCAGCGAGAACGTGCCGCGGGTTTTCTGATTGTTCTTCGGGCTCTGCAGCACCAGGTCGCGGCGCGACAGGTGCAGCCAGTAGATCACTTCGAGATTCGAATAGAAATCGACGCCCTTGATCGCGGGCACCCAGGGTTCGAAAATCTCGAGACGACAAACGGGACCGTCATGGCGGCCCTGCCGCGGCGTCTCCAGGCGCGAGGTCCACGGCGTGCGGATGCGGCCGATGAAGTGGAGTGCAGCGTCGCGAGCCGGCGGGACGTCGACGGTCAGCTCGCCATCACGCGTTTCGTTTTCCCGAACCATTTTTCGATTCTCTTATTAATCCAGGGATATGTTGAGGGCCTTGATCACGGCGGCCCAGCGCGCGCGATCGGTGGTCACGAATTTGTCGATCTCGGCCTGGCCCTTCGGACGCAGCGGCTTGAACCCGACCTTGTCGAGCGCAGCACGGAAGGTGTCATCGTTCAAACCGCGATCGAGGCTGGCCTTTACTTTTTGCATGACATCGTCGGGCACTTTCGACGGCGCGGCGACGCCGTACCAGACGCTGACGGCATAGTCGGGATAGCCGCTCTCGGCCACGGTCGGCACGTCGGGCAAGTCAGAGATGCGTTGCGCCGAACTGACCGCCAGCGGCCGCAGCAGACCTCCCTTGACCGGCGGCAGCGCGGTGCCGAGCGTATCGAACATCAACTGGATGTTGCCGGACAGCAGATCCTGCAGCGCCGGGCCCGCGCCCTTGTATGCCACGTGCACCATGTCGACGCCGGTCATCAGCTTGAACATCTCGCCGGCGAGATGGGTGGTGCCGCCGGTGCCGGCCGATCCGAAATTGAGCTTGCCGGGATTTGCCTTGGCGTAGGACACGAACTCGGCCACCGTTTTGGCCGGCACGGAGGGATGGACTTCCATAATCATGGGAATGTCAGTGATGACCTCCAGCATCCGGAAATCCTTGTCCGGATCGTAGGGCAGCTTCTTGTAGAGCAGCGGGTTCAGTACGAACAGCGAGGCCGCCGTGAAGAACAGCGTGTAGCCGTCAGGTTCGGAGCGTGCCGCGGCCTCGGCGCCGATCGCGCCCTGCGCGCCGGCCTTGTTCTCGATCACCACCGTCTGCTTGAGGTCGCGGCCGAGATAGTCGCCGACCATGCGGCCGAGCACGTCGGTCGGTCCGCCCGCGGCATAGGGCACGATCAGCTTGATCGGCCGGCCCGGATATTCCGCCGCGTGACCTTGCGGCGCGGCCAGGACGAGGCCGCATGCCAGAGCCGATAGAGTGCGCCAATTCATGCCGTTTCCCCTGATTTTTCTTATAGCCGAGAGTACCGCATTATGTCGCGGCTGCAATCAACCGAGCCACCATTTACCGGCCAGCATGACGATCTCGCCGCTGACCACACCCGCAAAAATCGACCGCCGCGTCAGCATGAAAACCAGAAAGCCCGCAGCGACCGCGCCGTAGCGCAGCCAGTCTGGAACGCTGGCGAGTGCGCCCGGCGGCTGCACCAGGATTTGCGCGATGACGCCGGCGAGGATCGCCGTCGCCGTCGCCCTCACCCAGACCAGCACTTCGGAGCCTTCGTCGACGCCGCCGCCGAGCCAGAGCCCGAGCATGCGCCAGACCTCGTTGGGCAGGAAGCCTGCGACGACCAGGATCAGCAGCGCTTGGGGATCGCCGAAAAACGCGCTCATGCTGGCCCACGCTCCCGCCACCAGTGAACCCCGTACGCGATGGTGCCGGCCGTGATCCCGCTGATCAGGATATCGACGCCGGTGTGCAACTTCGACACCAGCGGAAACAGCGCGAGCCCGAGCAGCAGCGCCACCAGGTCGGACACCTGCTTGCAGTTGCGCGCGGTGGAAAGCAGGAACGCCAGCGGCGTCAGCAACAGGATCGCGGCCGCAAACAGTTGCGGCAGGTTGGCGGCAAGGCCGTAGCCCAGCGTGGTCGCGAACAAGCAGACGGTAAGAAGGCCGCAGCCAAGCCCATGCGTGAACGCAATGCGCCGCTCGCGCGGCACCTGCGGCAACAGGCGATAGCATTCGACCCACAGCGTGACGGCGATGAAATGCGCCGCCAGCACCAGATGGCGCCGCTTGGTGTCGGGCGTCTTCATCAGCGGCAGCACCGACACCACCATCGGAAACAGCCGGATCGCGCTGACGGTCACCGCGATCGCGGCCTGCACCGCCGTCGTACCGGATCCAAGCGTCGAAATCAGGATGATCTGTGCCGGACCGGCCCAGACCAGCAGCGTGCTGCCGAGCACCCATCCGAGGCTGAAATGGCTGTCATGGGCCAGCGCGCCGATGCCGAGATAGGTGGCAAACAGCACCAGCGTCAGCACGGTCGAGGTGACCGAGATCATGCCCCATGCGAACGCGCGCAACGGGCTTTGCCATTGGGGAGACGAGAGCGGAGGTAGCGCCACGGGAAACCGGATGCGATTGAGTCGTGCTGCATAGGGCTGGCGAAAGCAGACTGCGTCAAGCCGACATCAGTCAGACCTGCCATCCCCGTTTTACGAAGCGGGACCGCCAAATCCCGGCGTGGCAACTCCGGACAAAAACGACGCCAGAAACATCTTACCCCGAATATGCCAGTTTTCGGGTGTGCCGGCCTTCAATCGGCCCGTCTCGATCGCCTGCTGAAAGTCAGCGACGGACGGAACGGAAAGGTCGGCATCTCCCTTCACCCAGGAGGCGGCGGCGGAGGCGCTAAGGAAAACACCAGTGTAATAAAGCCGCGTCAGAGCCCGCGCCACACCAAGACGAGCGCGAACGTCTTCGCCTGGGGCTCGACCGAGCCAGGCGTTCAGAAAGATATCCTCAAGCACCGGCGTGCGTACGAGGCCGTCCAGCAGGATGGCGACGTCAACCAGGGGATCGTTGCGGCAAGCCGACTCCCAATCGATCAGCCAAAGGCGCTCGCCATCGAACAGGATATTGCCGGGCGTGGGGTCGTTGTGGCTGGAGACAAGCTTTGTCGCACCTGCCTCGTATGCTTTGCTGACCAGTGCGAGCCGCTCGACATGCGGATCAAGCACGCCGTCCGCAAAAAGGCCCGTCCGACGCACATGCGCAAACAGGCGGGCAACGATATCGGGATAGTTGACGTAAAAAGGAAAGACCGGCGTCGCCTGAACGCGCGAAAACAAGTCGCCCAGCGCCTGTGCCAGAGCCGTCGATCCGCCCGGATAGGCTTTCAGATGCACCTGCTCGACGAAATCCATCACCACAACGCGGGCTACCTCGTCCACATAGCGGATCGCCGGGGCAATCCGCGCCTCTGCGGCGATAGTCATCGATTTGTACTGATGTGGATTGCGCAGCGGGCTAGGCTCTCCCTCCATGCGCAACAAGTACTTTCGCGCGCCGACCTCGACACGATAGACCGAGGCCGTCGTCATTCCGCCCGTCAATGTTGTGATCGCACCGATCGATGCCGTCCCAAAAGCTGTGATCAGCGCTTCACGCGCGATGTCACGATGTGCGGCGGGGAATGCATCGAATCGATCTGCTGTCATTCCGCTTCCCTACTACGAGCCGGGGCGGCCGGTCACTCCGTCACGCCCTGTTTCGCAGCACGAAGCACGCCCCGCCGGCGCGGCGAATGCGGTTGCAGAGGTCGTCGGCAGCGGGGCGCGTATCTGCACCGATCCGCACCTGATAGAACAACCGCGTGCCGCGGTTGAGCATGCGCGATGAGAGCAGGCTCGGGTCCTGATCGCCGATCACGGCGCTCAGCCGTTTCATCGCCCGCGCATACATCGCCAGCGCCTTGTCACGGCTGAAGCCGGCGGCGAGCTGCACGCCCCACAGCTTGGCGGCGGCGAGCGTGATGTGCTGTTCCAGCCCGGCCACGAACGGATTGGGCGCACGCCGGAGCAACGCCATCAACTCGCGGCAGCTCGATGTCGCCGCACGCTGCGGCATCTTGCCGTTGCGTCCTGCCTCCTTCCAGTCCTCAACCGTCGAGCCGGTAATGGCGGAAACATAGTTGCGGGTCTCCATCGGCATCGGGCCGGAGCCGGCAAGCCATTCCTGCACCCGCCGGGGTCCGGCATTGTAGGCAGCCGCCGCCAATCCGAGATTGCCGAACTGGTCGCGCAACTCGCCGAGAAATTCGGCCGATTTCGGCAGCGCCTGCACGGGATCGAAGGGATCGAGCAACCGCCGCTCGCTGGCGGTTCCCGGCATGAACTGGGCGATGCCCTGGGCGCGCTCGCCGTTCCGCGTCACCGGGCCCACCGCATCGGGCTGAAAGCGGCTTTCCTGCCAGATCACGCGGGCGAAAAATTCCAGCGGCAGATTGGCCGCCCTCGCCGCCGATTCGATCATCAGGCACATCGCCTCGCGCGCATCGCTTTCGCGCGCCGCTTCGGTCGGCTTTTGCAGCGGGATCGCCAGTTCCTCGACGCTCGGCCGGGCGAAGCCGTTCATCGCCGGAGGCGCATCCTCCGCCATCGCCGGCGACTGCCACAATATCATCGCGGCGAGGCACGGGATGGCGCTGATGGTATGGACTGATCGCATGCGGTTTATCTAGGGTACCGGACTGTGCTTGACACCATAAGGCGCCGTCCAGCTATTCCCGACAATCGTGGCGCGCAGATGAGAGCAACGGGTTGAACCATGATCATCGAAAATCAGGCCGCTGTCACCGACGCTGTGATCGAAGCCTTCGGCCGCACCGAAGACCCGCGCTTGCGCGAAATCCTGCTGGCGCTGGTCCGGCACCTGCACGGCTTCGTGCGCGAGGTCCGCCTCAGCGAACGCGAATTTCAGGAGGCCGCGCGGATCATCGCGGAGTTGGGCCAGAAGACGACCCCATCTCACAACGAAGTGGTGTTGATGGCGGGCTCGCTCGGCGTATCCGCGCTGGTTTGCCTGCTCAACAACGGCGATCACGGCCAGACTGAAACCCAGGCGAACCTGCTGGGGCCATTCTGGCGCGACGACCAGCCGATCTGCGCCAGCGGCAGTACGCTGGTGCGTTCACCGACGCCGGGTCCCGCCCTCGCCGTGGCTGTCACCGTCACCGACCGGAACGGCCGCCCGGTGCCCGGCGCCGAGGTCGACGTCTGGCATTCGTCGCCGGAAGGGCTGTACGAGAACCAGGATCCGGCGCAGGCCGAGATGAACCTGCGCGGACGCTTCATGACCGATGCGGCCGGCCGCTTTCATTTTCGGAGCGTCAAACCGGCCGGATACCCGATCCCGATCGACGGGCCGGTCGGCGATCTGGTCCGGGCCACTCGCCGTCACCATTACCGGCCGGCCCACCTGCACTTCATGATCTACAAGCCCGGCTTCAAGACGATGATCTCGCAAATCTATTCGCCTGACGACGAGCATCTGGATTCCGACGTGCAGTTCGGCGTCACCCGCGCGCTGATCGGCGACTATCGGCGTCACGACGTGCCTTCGGCGGAAGGCTTTGCAGCCCCCTGGTATTCGCTCGACCAGCGTTTTGTGCTGGAACCCGGCGAGGCACGGCGTCCGGCGGCGCCGATCCGCGCCAAGGCAACGGTGTGAGCCGGGAGCCGACCGTGGCGGAAGCCCCAAAACGTCCCGAAACCGGCCGATCGCATCTGCCGTTGATTTACGTTAACGGCGCATTTTGCTCCGACCGGCCTTACGCCGGGAACAAAGCCGCGTAAAAGTCTCCCTCTTGCTGGGAGATTGATCAATGCTGGACCGACGCGAGAGCGTGCGCGACAAGGTAATGTATGGCGGCGTCGCCGAGATCGGCGAGCGGGGCGCGACGCGCGACTGCATCGTCCGCAACATCTCCGACCGCGGTGCGACCATCGAATTCAGCAATGTCGTCACGCTGCCGAGAGAGCAGATATCGCTGCGCATCGCGCGCAAGGGCCGCTCGTTCCTCGCCAGGGTGATCTGGTGGCGCGACAATTTTGTCGGCGTTGCCTTCCGGGCGGAAACCCCTGCCGAGCCCGTCTCCGATCTCGAGGAGCGCTTGCGCAAAAGCGAAATCAAGAAGCGCCAGTTGCAGCGCCGCATCCAGGAGCTGTTGGGCGACCGCTAGGACGACGGCCGCTTCCGAGGTGCGCTTTACAAACAAAAAGGCCGGCTCGTGAGCCGGCCTTTTCACTTCAGACTTGAACGTTCTCAGGCCTTGACCAGCGGGCCCCGGGAGGCCGGGCCCTTCGACCCGCCGCCGTTCGGTCCACCCGACTTCGGCTTGCGCTTGCGCGCACCGGGCAGCTTTTCCGGCTTCGGAGTCACCGGGCCCTCGACGAACTCGAAGCCGATCTTGTCCTTTGCCTCGTCCTTGGCTTCGGCGCTCGTCTCGTCCTTGACCAGCACGACCCGGACATGGCCACCGCCCTTGAGGTGACCAAACAGCACTTCGTCCGCCAGCGGCTTCTTGATGTGCTCCTGGATCACGCGCGCCATCGGCCGCGCGCCCATCTGTTCGTCGTAACCGTGCTCGATCAGCCAGGCCTTGGCGGGATCCGACAACTCGATGGTGACGTCGCGGTCGGCCAGTTGCGCCTCGAGCTGGAGCACGAACTTCTCGACCACCATGCCGATGACATCGACATTGAGATGGGCGAACGAGACGATCGCATCCAGACGGTTGCGGAACTCCGGCGCGAACTGCCGGTTGATCGCTTCGTGGTCGTCACCTTCCCGCTTGCTGCGCGTGAAGCCGAAGGCTTGGCGCGCGAGGTCGGCAGCACCTGCGTTCGTGGTCATGATCAGGATCACGTTGCGGAAGTTGACCTGCTTGCCGTTGTGGTCGGTGAGCCGGCCATGATCCATGATCTGCAGCAGCACGTTGTAGAGATCCGGATGCGCCTTCTCGATTTCGTCGAGCAGCACCACGCAATGCGGATGCTGGTCGACGCCGTCGGTCAACAGGCCGCCCTGATCGAAGCCGACATAGCCGGGAGGCGCGCCGATCAGGCGCGACACCGTATGCCGCTCCATGTATTCGGACATGTCGAAGCGAATGAGCTCGACGCCGAGCGACGCCGCGAGCTGCTTTGCGACTTCGGTCTTGCCGACGCCGGTGGGACCCGAGAACAGGTAGGAGCCGATCGGCTTCTCCGGTTCGCGCAGGCCGGCGCGCGCCAGCTTGATCGACGCCGTCAGGGCCTCGATCGCACGATCCTGCCCGAATACGACGCGCTTTAAGGTCTGCTCGAGATGCTTCAGCACCTCGGCGTCGTCCTTCGACACGCTCTTCGGCGGAATCCGCGCCATCGTCGCGATGGTGGTCTCGATTTCCTTGATGCCGATGGTCTTCTTGCGCTTGTTCTCGGCGACCAGCATCTGCGCCGCGCCGGACTCGTCGATCACGTCGATCGCCTTGTCGGGCAGCTTGCGGTCATGAATGTAGCGCGACGAGAGCTGAACCGCCGCCTCGATGGCATCGTTGGTGTATTTCAGCTTGTGATAGTCCTCGAAATACGGCTTCAGCCCCTTCAGAATGCCGATGGCGTCCGGAACGGTCGGCTCGTTGACATCGATTTTCTGGAAACGGCGAACGAGCGCGCGATCCTTCTCGAAATACTGGCGGTATTCCTTGTAGG
>Ga0068855_100005115_pt1 | contig 15990 bp, 10 predicted proteins | sample KBSCornC52_FD_66592 | JGI IMG/M metagenome (GOLD analysis project Ga0068855, IMG submission 66592) | Corn rhizosphere microbial communities from Kellogg Biological Station, Michigan, USA - KBS Corn C5-2 | ecosystem: Host-associated > Plants > Roots > Rhizosphere > Soil ...
CAACCTGGCGTTTGTTTGCTTCCAGGTCAGCCAGCGCATGATCCAGCGTCTGTTTGGCAATAGCATCCTTCTGGGAAAGTTCGGTATACCGGTCGGCATCCTGTTGCGATCTGGCCAGATTGGCCTTGGCGACATTCAGATTGGCGACAGCCGCCTCGTATTGCGCCTTGTACTGCTGCTGGTCTATCTCGTACAAAGGCTGGCCCTTACGGACATGCTGCCCGTCCTGGAAAAAGATATGGGTGATATTACCCGACACCTGCGGCTTGATATCGACCTGATTTAACGCTGCTACCGTCGCGGGATACTGATCATAATAGGTCGCGTCGCCGGGAGCTGCCGTATACACCCCTACCGCAACGGGCGGAGGCGCAGCAGGACCCGCGGGCTTATCATTACCGCAAGCCATTAATCCGGATACGATGATCATTAGTCCTGTCCAACGAGTAATATTTTCCATATAACGAGATGATTTATTGCTTTTTAATTAATGTCTGTCCTTCGTCGGAGCTTCGCTCAAAAAGGTGCGCAGCGAGTTCCTTACAGGGGCTCTTGATATTTTATTGTGCCTAACGCTTTTTGCACGTCCAGCTTGCTGCTCAATGCCTGGTACAATGCGTTGGAAAAATTCAGCTCTGCGGTATGAAGGTCCGTTTGGGCTGTGATCAGCTCGAGATAGGCCTTGATGCCCGACTTGTATTGAAGATTGATGGTGTTGTACACGTCCTGCGCCAGCGCCAGATTGTCCTTCAATATATAATAGTTGTAAAGATTGCTCTTGTAGGCAGCCAGCGCCTGCGCATATTCCGTGCTGATAGAGTTCTGCAGGTTGATGATGTCCCAGTCGATGCGGGTCAGCTGCAGCTGCGCGATCTTGATATTCTGTGTTCTTTTAGTACCCTGGAAAATGGGAACGCTGAGCTGGATGCCCGCGTAGGAGTTCGGAAAATCCCGCTGGTACAGCTTGGAGAAGCGGTCGTTGAAATAGTAAAGGTTGTATGCGCCAAATGCCGATACGGATGGAAGATAGCTCCACTTCTCGTACTGCAGGTCCGTCTGCTGCAGCTTCTTTTGTGTCAGCAGCGACTGGTATTCTATCCGCTGGTTGTAATCCACGGTCGCCAGGGTGTCAATGTATACGTCGGCCGCCATCTGCGCGCTGTCGTATATCAGATGAAGGCTGTCCTTCGAAGTATAGCCCATCAGCTCTTCCAGGGCTTTGTACTTGGCTTTTAGCGCCTCTTCACTGGCCTGGCGCTGCGCCCTGGCATTGTTGAGGGAAATAGTAGCCCGTTTATAATCCGTCTTGTCCACCAGCCCGCCCTGATACTGGTTATAAGCATCCTTAAGATTCCTTTCCAGGCGTGCGATGTCATCATCCAGCACCGCCATGGCTTTTTGTGTCAGGAGAACGTCGTAAAAGGCTTTGCTGACGTTCACTACCAGGTTGATCTTATCCGTGGCGGTATACTGTCTGCTGAGCTTCAGCGCATCATTCTTTGTCCTGCTGGCCAAAAGAACATCCCTGTTAAAGATGTTCTGGGTAAGTCCAAGATTGACAAGGGATGTGTTATAGGCCCCGCTGCTGACGGCGCCGCCATTGAAGTAGATCTTCTGCAACTGGAAGTTATTCTGATAATTGGCGTTGAGATTCAGCTGAGGAAGCCAGTCGGCCAGCTTGCTGCGGATCTGTCTGTCGGTGATCTGCTCGTCCAGCATCGCCTGCTGTATAAGGGGATAATGCTTCAGGGCAAAATCCACTACCTGCGGCAACGTTGCCTGCTGTAATACCGTATCGGGAGTTTTTTGGGCGTTGGCCCCCGGAGATAAAATGATCGATCCACTGCTGACGAACAATACATATAATATTTTTCTCATAATATGGAGGCTATAGATTATTAATTCTTCTGATGGACTTTCGGTCGTCGGACCTATGGCCCTCGTCGTTCCCAGGGGCAGACAATCATTACGGATGGCAAAAATCGCGACAAATTATGGACACTCGTCCACCACTGATGGATTTGCAGGCAAATCTATCCAAAAGAACCACAAAGTTAAACAAACGTTTAAATTAAACAAACGTTTAATCAATTTTTAATTAATTTTATTCATCAATAACCCTCACTATGTCAATTCAAACTGTCCTGGGAGCCGGAGGAGTGATCGCCGATGGACTTACCCGTGAGCTGATCCAACATCAAATACCGGTCCGTATCGTATCCCGTCACCCTTCTGCCCATCCGGGAGCCGTTGTGGTGGCGGCGGATATTACCGATGAACGCCAGACCCTGGAAGCCATCAGAGGCTCATCCGTCGTCTATTGCTGCATAGGGCTCAAATACCAGTATTCTATCTGGCGGCACAGCTGGCCTGCCATCATGAATAATCTCATCTCAGCCTGCCGGCAGACAAAGGCCCGGCTTCTCTTTTTCGATAATGTCTATATGTACGGAATGGTTGACGGGCCCATGACGGAGGAGACGCCGTATGATCCCCGCAGCCGCAAAGGTGATCTGAGGGCCCGTATTGCCACGCAGCTGATGAGCGAGGTACGCAAAGGGAATATTACTGCCAGCATTGCCCGCGCAGCAGATTTCTACGGTCCCGGGGCCGACAAGACCAGCGTATTCAACCTGCTGGTGTTCCAGCGCCTTCATAAGGGCCAGAAAGCCCAATGGCTGGTCAATCTGCATGCAAGGCATTCTTTTACCTATACGGAAGATGCCGTAAAGGCCCTGTATCTCCTCGGCAACGACGAAAGCTCCTGGAACCAGGCCTGGCATCTCCCCACTGCTTCGTCTCCTCTCACAGGCGCTGAATATATCGATGCAGCGGCCGCGGCTCTGGGCAAACCGCCGCTCAGCATGGTGCTTCCCAAGTGGATGATCCGCGTGGGAGGACTGTTCGACAGGACCACTGCCGAACTCTATGAAATGCTGTATCAATATGAATATGATTACCTGTTCGACTCTTCCAAATTCGAAAGAACATATAATTTTCGACCTGTGTCTTACGCAGAGGGTATAAAAGCGACAGCCAATGCGTATATGAACAGCTGCCTCTGAAAGCTACCGAATTACTATCAACGCAGCAAATAAATACAGCGACCCTAACTAACCCGCAAAGCTGCGGAGCGAACAGACCGATAAAGAGTCTACCGATTGCCATACAGCGACCCTATCTAACCCGCAAAGCGGGCGGAGCGCACGGACCGATAAAGAATCTACCGATTGCCATACGACGACCCTAACTAACCCGCAAAGCGGGCGGGAACGTTTCCGTAACTAAATTTAATCCGGCCCGCCATATCCCCTAATTTGGCGGGCATGAAAACATCGCTAACGAAATTGCTGCTGCTGTATGCCGCCTCCTGTCCTCTTCTCACCCGGGCGCAGGAGCCTGAAAAAACTATCTCCTGGTACATACAGCATGCTCCCTTTTCCATGCAGGCGCCGGAGCTTCCTGCTATCCCCAACCGAAATTTCTCTGTCAGGGATTATGGTGGTGTGGGAGACGGTCAGACCCTCAACACGTCGGCCATTCAAAAGGCCATTAACGCCTGTGCGACTGCCGGAGGCGGCCATGTGATCGTTCCGGTGGGCGCCTGGCTCACGGGCTCCTTCGAACTGAAGAGCAATATCGACCTTCACCTGGAAAGGGGCGCAATGATCCTTTTCACCACGGATCATGCACAATACAAGACAATAGAGACATACGATGGCCGGACGCTGACGGTTCCGCCCATATCGGGAAATGACCTGGAGAATATCGCCATCACGGGCGAAGGCGTTGTCGACGGAGGGGGTGAAAGCTGGCGGCCCGTAAAAAAAGAAAAGATGACGGCCGCGCAATGGAAAGACCTGCTGGCTGCGGGCGGTGTGCTCAATAAGGAAGAGAATATCTGGTGGCCCAGCCGGGAAGCCATGGAAGGGAAAGAAAAGCGGCCGGTGCTGGTACAGTTCAATCGTTGCAAACGGGTCCTGCTGCAAGGGGTCACTCTCCGCAACTCCCCCATGTATGTCTTTGCACCTAATAATTGTACGGACCTTACCATGGACCATGTCACCATCTTCAATGAGTGGTGGGCGCAGAATGGGGACGGCATCGACATTGGCAGCAGCCGGAACGTAGTGATCTATCGTTGTACGGTCAGCGCGGGTGACGACGGCATCTGTATGAAGTCAGGCGGAAGGAGCGAAGATGGGCAGGCGGCCCTGCAAAATGTGATCATTGCCGGATGTAATGTCTATCATGCCCACGGCGGTTTTGTCACCGGCAGCAATACGAATGGGGGGATGCATCGCATCTTTGTCCGGGACTGCAATTTCATCGGCACGGATGTGGGGCTTCGCTTTAAAAGCAGCATGGGACGGGGAGGCCTGGTGGACAGCATTTTTGTACAGGATATTTATATGCGTGACATCGTACATGAAGCCGTGCTCTTCGACACGTATTACGAGAACATCCCGGCGGGCTATGTACATATCCGAAAAACGGGTACTCCTGGAAATTTAACCCGTTTTCCGAAAGTATCTAATGATGGTCCTTCGGACAACGAACCTGTGGTTCCTAGGGATCCTAACAAGCCAGCGCCCACTGACAAAATACCCCAATTCAGGGATTTCTATCTCAGCCGCATCTATTGCAACGGAGCGCATACCGCCATCTCCATTACGGGACTGCCACAGATGCCGGTGAGCGGGATATGGTTCGACACGGTGCTCATCTCGTCCGATAAGGGACTTGTCGCCAGCCAGGCAAAGGGCATCAACCTGCATGATGTGAAGCTGGTCACAAAGGAATCACCGGCATATCAGCCGGACAGTACAGCGGAAATACATGTCCGGTGACGGTCGGGGACGAATAGCACCACAGGGATACATGTTTGTTGGCCCGGCCGCAGGCTATTACACCGTGTGATGAACTCTGTAGTAGGCCCGTTGCAGGTTGATCTTTGTAGCCGGCGCCACCAGTAAAGGCAGCTTTTCCACGACCGTCTCGCTGGTATCGAGCCCAAAGGCCTTTTCCTCCGCCAGCGCCAGCCGCTTCATGGCAAAATAGCTGTTGAGGATAAATCCTTCCCGGACGGAGAACTCGTTGTCGTAAGAAAGGAATTTCTCCAGTATCACATACCGGAAGTCCTCTGCGATGTTATGCTTTTTCAGGGAAGGGTACCGATGGGCGATGTCCAGCTCCCTGTTGCAGATCATTTCCGTAACCACTTTGCGGAACATAAGACCTACCCTCTGCTGCACCCGGAAGCCCAGGCGGAACTCCACTCTTATCACCTTATCGCTCAGCTCTTCCACGCCATACTCCATCGTGTAGGGTTCATCGGTGCGTTCGATGTGCACGAACCAGTATATATCCGCCCGCTTGGGGTTATGGCTGAAGATGGAATACAGTATCTTCTCTTCGATGTGCGTAGGTCTGTTGGCCTTGGTAAGATAAATAAGGTGGGAGGAGAATTTGGGTACAGATTCGTCCTGGCTAAGGGTTTCCAGGAGGGGAATATATTCTTGCAGATCGATAAAGTTGAGGAACCGGTTGTTTATCTTCCGCGCATTGTACCAGATGTACATGGTGAATATCAGCCCTACCTCGAACACGAGGAAGAAAAGTCTTTTGACGATCTTGACGGCGTTTGCCACGAAGAAGGAGGATTCCACCACCACAAACACGATGAGGATGGGAATGACGGCCCAGATGGAATAATGCCTGACATACCGCAGAAAGTGATAGACCAGTATCGTGGTCATCAGCATGGCTATGGTGATAGAAAACCCATATGCGGCCGTCATGGCTTCGGAGGTCCTGAAATAAAGCACTACCAGGAAACAGCCCGTGCATAATATCCAGTTGATGCTGGGTATATAGATCTGGCCGCGGATGTCGGTAGGGAATTTTACGGTGACCTTTGGCCAGAAGTTAAGGCTGATGGCTTCGTTGATAAGGGTAAAGCTCCCGCTGATGAGGGCCTGGCTGGCAATGATGGAAGCCGACATGGCAATAAAGACGCTGGGAACGAGAAACCAGTGCGGCACGATGGCAAAAAAGGGATTGACGCCGCCCAGATCGGGCTTTTGCTGGAGCAATGCCCATGCACCCTGTCCCAGGTAGTTTAACACGAGGGCTGTCTTCACAAAGAGCCAGCTCACCTGTATATTCCTTCTGCCGCAATGTCCCAGGTCGGAATACAAGGCTTCCGCTCCCGTCGTACAAAGGAACACGGCGCCCAGCAACCAGAACCCTTTGGGATGATGGATCAGCAGCTCCAGCGCATAATGAGGGCTGAGGGCTTCCAACACCAATGGATAGTGTACGATCTGGCGCAGTCCCAGTATGGACAGCATGCCAAACCAGACGAACATGATGGGACCAAAGCTGCCGCCTACGATCTTTGTGCCAAAGCGCTGGAATACGAACAACAGCAGCAGTATGACCAATACCAGCTCCACTACCAGATTATTGCCAGGTACGATAATATGTTCCAGCCCTTTCACCGAACCCAGCCCTTCGATAGCGGAGGTTACGGAGATGGGTGGTGTAATGATGCCGTCGGCCAGCAAAGTGCCCGCTCCAATAATAGCGGGGTAAACCAGCTTCTTACCATAGCGTCTTACCAATGCAAAAAGCGAGAATACCCCTCCTTCCCCCTTATTATCCGCCTGAAGCGTGATCCAGACGTATTTGAACGTCGTCTGCAGGGTGAGGGTCCAGAAGACGCAGGAGATGGCGCCAAACACCAGCTCTTTAGAGATCTGACCGCCTTCGTTGAGTATGGTCTGGAAAGTATATAGGGGTGAAGTGCCAATGTCCCCATAAATGATACCTAATGTAATGAGCAGTCCGGCTGTGGTGATCTTTTTCGAATGACTTATGTCCATAATACGCCCTTAAGGGCGTACCGTGTGAGTCAAAAAATATACCCCGTCTGCCCGGGAAGAACAGATACTGGCTGAAAGCCGCTCTGACAGCGGATCAGGGTGATAACAAAAAAAATAATGTGGGCCGGCGGGAGGCCGGAAACCACCCCAAAATGAAAAGACACCCTTTCAAAATGACAACCTTAACCCATCAGATCGAGACGGTCCTGCCGGGCGGAGCGGATCATTTCTGCATAGGTCTGCTTCTTTACCATGGCTGTCACCACGCGGGCGATCCTTGTCCCACGGGTAGCATCTGTCTTGGCGCTGCGCACCCAATTGCCAAAGTAATTCTGATGCGACTTAGGCAGCTGTTTGAAATAAGTCAGTGCGCTGGGCTCGTCTGCAAGACATTCCATAAGGTCGGACGGGGGTTCGATCTTTGCCTTGTCCACCTCCAGCTGCACTTTCAGCTTGTCTCCCTTTCTTTTCCGGATGGCTTTTCTGATGGTGGCATTCAATGGCATGATAAACTCTCCCTCCCCCATAGGCAATAAGGCCACTTTTTTTATAGGGTGATCATCGAGCCTGCCTTTCACCCGAAAGGATCTTTTATTGTTCGGTATCAGTTTCTCCGCCTGTGCGGCTGTAATGACGATGTAGGTCCATCCCGTCTTTTCACCTTGTTCGGCAAACTGCAATATAGTAGTGGTAAACTGGATCATCAAGCCTTGACAGCGGCTGTTTTCTTTTTCTTTCCCTGGCTGAGCGCGGCTTCTATGCCCTTGCAGAGATTGTCATAAGTGGGTTTGCCCGTAAAAAGCTCCCCATTGATAAAAAAGGCGGGTACATCCCTCACTCCCTTATCCAAACCTTCGAGCAGATCGCTCCGTACCTGCCAGCCATAGGTGCAGTCCATCAGGTTCTCCAAAAACTTCTTGTTATTAACGCCTACATCCTTGGCGTATTCGCGAAGGCTGATAGCGCCCAGGCGTCGCCGATGGGCAAAGAGGGTATTATGCATCTCCCAGAATTTACCTTCTTGGGCTGCGCCAAGGGAGGCTTCCGCCGCCTTCATCGCATGCTGATGGATCTTTGTGAGGGGGAAATGACGGAAATTGAAGCGCATTTTGCCTTCGTATCTCTTCAATAGCTTATCCACCACCTCATTCACCTTTGCGCAGGCTTCGCTTTCATAATCACCATATTCTGTTAGTGTTACGGGAGCTTTTACATCTCCAACGAAGATATCCCTGGTAGGGATGATCTCCACTTCTTTTGCTTTTAGTGCCATAATCTTCTATTTAACAATTCCTAATCTCTTTGGTTCAGCCTTATATGCAATTTATAAAAAAAGGTCGTCTCTACGGGTAAAAATCGAGCCGACCTTTTTTTCGCATCATGTCCTGATTAGCAAAGCTAATCAGGGGCCCGGATGACCGGGGTTTTTTTATGTTAAATCGCGTGGGTCTGGTGCATCTCGTTTCGGAATACGACCACTCCGTCGAATACATCTACGAGTACGGGGTGATCCTTGTCCACATCACCAGCTAATATCTTCTTACTCAATTGATTAACAATCTCCTTTTGGATCAGCCTTTTCAGGGGCCGGGCGCCAAACTGAGGATCGAAACCGTTTTCGGCCAGATAATCCAGCGCATAGTCACTGAACTGAAGGTCAATGCCATTCTTTGCCACCATTTTACGAAGGCTTTCCAGCTGTATACGGATGATACCCTTGATCTCGCCCTTCAGCAACGGCTGGAAGAGGATCACTTCGTCTATACGGTTGAGAAATTCCGGCCGGATGGTCTGTTTCAGCAGGTCCATTACTTCCACCTTGGTCCTCTCCATCACATCCTCCCTGTTCTTTTCCGTTACGTCCTCAAAATTGGCCTGGATGATCTGGCTGCCCATATTGCTGGTCATGATGATGATGGTATTCTTGAAATTCACGACCCTGCCCTTGTTATCTGTAAGCCTTCCGTCATCCAATACCTGCAAAAGGACATTGAAGACATCGGGATGGGCTTTCTCGATCTCATCCAGCAGGATGACGCTATATGGTTTGCGTCGTACGGCTTCCGTCAGCTGACCGCCTTCGTCGTAGCCTACATATCCGGGAGGCGCTCCTACAAGCCTGCTGACCGTATGCTTTTCCTGGTATTCGCTCATATCGATGCGGGTCATCATCCCTTCGTCGTCGAAAAGATATTCCGCCAGCGCCTTGGCTAACTCCGTCTTGCCTACACCGGTGGTTCCCAAAAAGATAAACGATCCGATGGGGCGCTTTGGGTCCTGCAGGCCGGCCCTGCTCCGACGTATGGCGTCCGCCACGGCCGTGATCGCCTCATCCTGGCCCACTACCCTTTTGTGCAGCTCATCTTCCAGGTTCAATAATTTTTGTTTTTCGCTCTGCATCATTTTGGCCACGGGTATGCCGGTGGCTTTCGCAACAGCTTCGGCGATATCTTCCGCATCCACCTCTTCTTTCATCAGACGGGAATGCGTATTGATGGAAGCCAGCTGACGGGAATAGTCGTCGATGATCTTCTCCTGCTCCTTGACCTTGCCGTACCGTATCTCGGCCACCAGTCCATACTGCCCTTCTCTTTCTGCCCGCTCCGCAGCCAGCTTGAGGTTCTCTATCTCCGCCTTGGCATTCTGCACTTTTTCCACCAGCTCTTTTTCCTGTTTCCATTTTGCTTTCAGCGTATCCCTGCTGACGGTGAGATTGCCTATCTCCGCACTCAGCTCTTTTAGCTTGTCCTTGTCATTTTCCCGCTTGATGGCCTCGCGTTCTATCTCCAGCTGACGGATCTGTCTTTCCAGCCTGTCCAGCTCTTCGGGCATGGAGTTCATTTCCAGCCGCAGCTTGGCGGCGCTCTCGTCTATCAGATCGATGGCCTTGTCCGGCAGGAACCTGTCCGTGACATAGCGGTGAGATAATTCCACCGCGGCGATGATGGCCTCATCCTTTATACGTACATGGTGGTGCGTCTCATATCTGTCCTTCAGTCCTCTGAGGATGGAGATGGCGTCTTCCACGCTGGGTTCGTCGATCAATACTTTCTGGAAGCGGCGTTCCAGCGCTTTGTCCTTTTCAAAGAATTTCTGGTATTCGTTCAGGGTAGTGGCTCCGATGGCGCGAAGCTCTCCACGGGCCAGGGCCGGCTTGAGGATATTGGCGGCATCCATGGCCCCTTCTCCCCCACCTGCGCCGACCAGCGTATGGATCTCATCGATGAAGAGAATGATCTCTCCATCGCTGCCGCTGACCTCTTTCACGACGCTCTTCAGGCGTTCTTCAAACTCTCCCTTGTATTTGGCGCCCGCGATCAGCTGGCCCATGTCCAGCGCGTAGATCACTTTGGAACGCAGGTTCTCGGGGACATCCCCATTGACGATACGATGGGCCAGCCCTTCGGCAATGGCTGTCTTACCAACGCCAGGCTCGCCTACAAGTATGGGATTATTCTTGCTGCGACGGGAGAGGATGTGCAGTGTCCTGCGTATCTCCTCGTCACGTCCGATCACCGGATCGAGCTTTCCCTGACGGGCCAGCTCATTCAAATTCTTTGCATATTTGTTCAGGGCATTGAAGGAGGTCTCCTGTGTCTGGGAAGACACGGTAGAGCCTTTCCGAAGGTCCTTGATGGCTGCTATCAGCCCCTTTTCCGTCAGTCCGGCATCCTTTAATAATTTGGCTGTATTGTCATTCCCCTGCACGATAGCCAGCAGCAGATGCTCGACGCTGACAAATTCATCTCCAAATTGTTTCAGGTCCGAGCCGGCCCTCAGCATGACGTTATTCACATCGCGGCTGATGGTTTGAGCGGGCTCACCGCTATTGACCTTCGGCAGCTTCCCAATGCTTTCGTCGAGCTTCGACGCTACAAAGCCGACGTTCACGTTGTTCTTTTTCAGCAGAAATTCTACCAAAGAATCTTCTTCACTCAGCAACGATTTGAGCAAATGTTCCGTTTCGATAACGGGGTTTGCCCTTTCAAAAGCCAATTGCTGCGATCGGGAGATCGCCTCCTGTGCCTTGATGGTAAAATTATTCAGGTTCATCAGTTAATAATTTAATTTTAATGGTCTGATGGCTCCTCGCATGATTAACATTCATGCTTCGGGGTCATATATATTTCCGTTTTCCTTAAAAATTACAGTAAACTTGTGGGACAAAATCTAATCCAAAAGCTTAACCCGGCAACTATGTCATATAAAGTTACCATGACCTGTCTACAATTCAGCTTCATTTTAGCCTTTCTGCTATTCTGTCGGCCTGTTTTTGCTCAAACGGATTTTAGCGCAGTAGATCAACTACTTAAACAAAATCAAAAGGACCTGGGGAATAATTTCGTCGCCCTGGTCTGGAAGGATGGGAAAATTATTTACCAGAAGCAGGGTAATGCAGATTTTACGCCCAAAACACAGGCGCCTGTTACCGCCTCCGGCAACTGGCTGACGGCTGCCCTGGTAATGACCTTTGTAGACGAGGGCAAATTGTCCCTGGACGACAAGGTAAGCAAGTATCTCCCTATATTCTCTAAATATTCCAAGGGCTATATCACTATAAGGAACTGTCTCACCAATACTACGGGCATCCGGGCCGATGGCAAGAACAAATTTGAAAGCCTGGAAGAGCAGGTAAATGACTACGCCTCCAAAAGGGACATCGTAGCCAATCCCGGTAAGGAATTTCATTACAGCTATGTGGGTCCCAATATCGCCGCACGGGTGCTGGAAGTGATCTCCAAAAAAGCCTTCGACCGCCTGATCATGGAGCGTATTGCACGGCCGATGAAACTGCGCAGCACTAATTTTATCAATGACGAGGGCGGTGCGATCAATCCTGCGGCCGGCGCCAAATCCAGCGCCCTGGATTACATCACATTCCTCTCCATGCTGCTGAATAATGGAGTGTTCGAAGGAAAGAGGATCCTCAGCGAGAAGTCGGTAGCCGAAATTGAAACTTCACAGTTTGCCGAGGCGCCTGTCAAATATATTCCCAAGGGCCTCCAGGGAACGCACTTCGGGCTGGGCTGTTATATTACCGAGAGCAGCGGGGCAGGTGTTGCTAACGTGCTGGCCTGTCCCAACCTGGAAGGCACGATACCCTTTATCGATAAATGCAGGGGTTATGCGGCCATCCTTATTATCGACAAGCCTTCTGAAGAAAAGAAATCCCTGTACCAAAGCCTGAAGAACCTGCTGGACCAGGCCATCGGGGGCGGCTGCAAATGATCTATTCTTTCTTTACCAGCACGATCCGGTTGTGATCGGACTTGTACAGCTGCTCATAAAATTTGACCAGACCATCGTAGTCCGACGGAGGGAAGCGCGCCGTGGATTCCTCCCAGCTGCGGTAGTATAGTATCTTATCCGGCATCACTTTTACAGAAGCCGTGAACTTCCCGAACCTGCTTTCGATATGGGTGTCCTGGGGAACTGTTTCCGGCTGATAGCCGGCAGGAATATTGATGGTAACGCTGTCGATGTCCCTGAAAGCCTCGTCCTTTATAAAATCGTACTGCCGGGCGGAATCCTGAGGCAGGCGAAAGTTGCTTCTGTCGAACAGGTTGGGATTGATAAACAACCGCCGCCCCGTAATATTCGCATAGTTGGGAGAAACCACATGCAGGTATTCCTTTACCGAGGGAAGGGCGCCCTTCTCCTCCTCATAATGACTCTTTTCTACCTTATAGGTAGGCAGATGAAAAAGGCTGTTCAGGTATTTTTCCCGCTCCTCATCTGAAGCGCCATATATAAGGCCATGTGGACGTTCTTCGGGTATGCCACGATAAAGAGTCGACACATCGGCATCCAGGTTCCCTTCCCCATTGATGCTGGCATTGACGATACGGACGGTGGTATTGTCCCGGGCTGTATAAGATGGGGTTTGTACTATATGCCCCCCCGTCTCATCGATGAGGATCGCTTTACGGTCGCCGGTAAAAGACCCCATGAATCCGGGCGACTTGGTCTGGCTTGTACATTCCAGCCAGATGGTATCCTTTCCCATTGGTACGCAGGATATCACATGATTGGCTTGTGAACAGGGGAAATCTTCTATCAGCTTCGGCACTTCATCACCTCCGTATATCTCCACATATTTGCCAGAGATCCCAGCCTCCTTTAACAATGCGATCATATAATTGGACAATGCCTTGCAATCGCCATATCTTTTTGTAGCCACATAATCCGCGGGGAAAGGCTGCCAGCCGCCAATACCCAGCTGAACGCTGATGTAATGGGTATTCTTTTGCAGGAAATCGTACAGCGCATACACTTTTTCCCGCGGGTCTTTGAGGTTGTCCGTCAGCTCATGCACTTTCTTTTTAACATCTTCAGGCAGGACGTCCCGCCCCTGCCGGAGCTGATGGATGAATTTGCCATAGTTCTCCCATGTGGACATATTACCCTTGTATCCTTCCACTTCGAAATCCGAAGGCGCCATCAATACATGCGGCATTACTTCATTCCATGTGGGGCCGTGGGATTCGAGCTTGCGCGCCGGAAGATTGAACGCCTCCCAGGTATAGATCTTTTTATCTCCGGACATAGTGATCACGGGCTCGTAATGGCAGTTCACCGGCTTGTAGCGTACAACATAGTCTTTGGGGGCAATGATCACATATTTGCTGTGCTGGGTGGACACTTTTGTGGTGCGCAAAGGCTGCCAGCTATTAAATCTCTGGATGCCGGACACTTCGTCCTCTTCGTCATACGCTACCGTATAAGGATATATCTTATAATAAAAATCGTATTCCTTATACCTGGAGTCATCCATCAGGCTGATCTCGCTGACCGCGCTCTTATCCTCCATATCCTTTTTTTTGATCCGCTTCAGCTCTTTACCCATGGCATCGTACAGGGTCAAGGTGACGGAATTGATGGAAGTATGCTTGTCATAAAATGTAATAAAGCCCCCGAGATTATCCCCATTCTCGTTCAGAATGGTATAGACATGATGCTCCCTTGTGATAGCCTTCGACGGGGATTTGATCTCCAGGATGAACTCATCCTCCCGCACCACGGCACGGGCATCTTTTTTCAGGCTGTCGGGGATGAACAGGGCATTGTAAGACTGCGCCAAAAGACAGCCAGGGGCTATAAGGGCCAGCAATACGGTCAGGATACGCATAGATCTATTTTTTCTTTTTAAACACGATCTGCTCGCTTTGTTTCTTTACGATATAGGCAAAAAAGTCACGCAGCGTAGCATAGTCTTCCGGCTTAAAATTAGCTTTTTTCAGCTGGATACGGCTGCGGAACTGAATGCCATTGTCGTCCTTGACGATCAGGTATTCGAAGAAGCCTTCGTCCGCGTTGAAGGTCACTTTCGTGGATTTGGGCAGCTCGTCCACGACATATCCGGTGGGGATCTCCATATTGAGCACATAGGTTTCGTCAAACCCATATGGCATTTCCACGGGGTAAACGCGTTCGGCCGCCTTGAAGGGGTTTTCCTTATAGCCTTCGGACAGCATGGGATTGAAATACAGGATATCTTCCCCGTCCGCCTTGAGGTGAACATCGTAGCTGACAGTCACCGGATCGTCTATTATTTTCAGCGAGTCGATGGAAGTATTGGAAACTTCCCATTCCCCCGGAAAGGCCGTTTGAACCGCCTTGAAAAACTCTTTTTCGCCCTTGTCACGTACTCTTTCCCTTATGTCGGAGGATTCGATATAGCTTTTTACGGATGTCACCCTGCCGCTGAGCAGCCCCTTGCCCTCCTCGTTGGCCATGAATACGGTGGTCAGGCTTTTTTCCAGCAGCGCATCGGCATCGAAATATATGGGTGTAGGGCTTTCCGGATTGATGACACGCGCATGGCCGTTGTAACAGTATTCGGGCAGGTGGCCAAACCCTTCCCATGGCTGGCTGGCGTCCAGGAACCAGGTCATAGAATCGATGTCCAGCTTGACAATTACATAATTGAACCTGCTCCTAAGCGGATATATCTCATTTGTAAACCCATTCGAACGGGTGCTCAGTATCACCGGGTCGGCAGTCAGATGGTCGTGTTTTAGCATGGCCAGCAGCAGGAGGTTAAGATCGGCCTCATTTCCATTCCTGTTCTTGAAGGTCGTCTTAATGGGATTGGAAGTATACAGATCATCATGCGAGGTACAGGTGAAATTATCCCTTATATAGGAATATATCTTTTTTGCCTGGTCCAGCGGCGAAGCAGCCCCCTTTGTGATATTCTTCATTTCGTCGTCCATCCAGCCATTGTTGTTGCCAAGGTCGGCGCCAAAATCCTCATCCTTCATCAGCCCCGCGCTTAGGGAAAACCAGTTGCCCATTTGATCCTTCGGCATGGAATTAGGGAACGCATAACGGGACAGCTGGAACTCTATTTTTGAAAGGTAGTTGCCGATAGTGGTGGTATACCGTTCTTCCTTTAGGGAGGGAATATCTTTCATGGTATATTTTGTCTCGACCACCTCGTCATCGAATGAAACGTTCTCGTCCCTGTCCGCACCGCCGGGTATAGTGACGCGGAAAGTAGTGTTCCTGGAAGAGGGCGCGCTCTTCTTGATAGGCAGAAAGCCCTGGCTAAGCGTGACATATTGAAAAAAGTTGGGGAGGCTCACGTCGTATTCGCTGTACATACAGGGATAGCCGCCCTGGAAGGCCCATGGCCGCAGGTTATTAAAGAAGTCAGACTGCAGCGTATAGGTATACTCGATGATCGAGCCTTCCTTCAGGGCCGGGAAAGTAAATTTTTTCTCCGACTGATATTTGCTGACCTTGTCCGTAAATATGGATTTATCATCCAGCTTTGTCTCTACCACCTTCCCATTTTCCAGATTGTAGGTATATGCCTTGAGCCCTTCTAATTTCTGACCGTAGGCATTCGTACCATACAGCGGTATCTCTACGGTGGCGGCATCGAAGCCATTCTTGTTCAGGATCTTTATCCGCTTGAAATGTTTGAACTCCAGCGTGAACCAGCCTTTGACATTACCTACGAATTCCGAGCTGCCTATATCTGCAATGACCACGGCGTCGGCTGCCGTATCATAGGAAGGGGCCTTAATGTCAAAATCAGCGGGGGATATCTTTCCGAATTTGACAGGTGGTTTGTCCTGGGCGTGGAGAAATGCGC